>Ga0102950_1000406_pt1 | contig 12091 bp, 10 predicted proteins | sample SalPon2A_B_D2_MG_FD_78505 | JGI IMG/M metagenome (GOLD analysis project Ga0102950, IMG submission 78505) | Soil microbial communities from South San Francisco under conditions of wetland restoration - Salt Pond MetaG R2A_B_D2_MG | ecosystem: Environmental > Terrestrial > Soil > Wetlands | place...
CTTCCAGGTCTGATAATTGCTTCAATATTGCTGAGAAGGGAGAATTAGACTGGCTAGATTGATCAGGTGAAAGAAATGTTTGATCAAAATACCCCTTCTTTTCATAATCACTCTGAATACCTCTCACTTTAGTTTCATATTCACTAAGTTCAAGATCATTTCTAACTTTCTGCTCTTGAAGTTTGCTTAAAAAATTAACAAGATCCTGTGCACTTCTATCTACCTGAACAATACCTGTACTTGACTTGTAGTCGCTAACCTTTCCTTCAGCTTCTTTCAATTGTTTAGCCATATCCTTTAACTGTTTATCTACAAATTGATAAGAATCTTGAATGTTTTTTCTAACAATTTCTGTTCTTGTTTGTCTGAATTTCTCGGATAATGTATTAGCAATCAATTGAGCCATTTCAGGAGATTTATCCTGCACCTTAATCTGTATTATATTTGTTTTATCTACTTGTGTAACTTTTATTTTTTTATCTAGTCGATTTGTTGAAGAAGTAGGCCCATAAATTGAGAAAAATAATTTTGTACTTATGGGTGCATTCTGCCAATCAATTTTCAAATGGAAATCTTTCCATTTAATTTCGGTCGGGTTATTTGCTCTTTTCGCATTAACAAGTAAATTCGATTCAGCATCATATAATTCAATATATCCAGCATTAATTATTACATAATATTTCCCATTATTAACATTATTAGAGTCACACTGAACATCTAAGATTTGGGGATATTTAGTACTGCCAGCCTCTTGGTCTGCTAGCCACCAGTTATAAGCAGTAAGTGATTTATTAAAATCCGTTATATTATCGTCTGGGAATTCAATTTTATCAATGACAAAATTTAGATTAAGTTGATTAACAACTTTTGACAATACTGTTCTAGTATTGATCAATTTTAGCTCAGTTTCAACATCATCTAAAGATTGGTCCGCAACCATCCTCTTATATTGATCCTGTGCATTTTGTTGTTTGGGTTGCTCTTCTTTTTTCAATAATGTTGTAGATTCATAAATCGGGCTTCTGGTAAGATAATAAATAGCCCCAACTAAAAATATTACAACAAAAGACAGTGCAATTATTAGTTTTCTTTTATTAAAGGCAAGAATTAACGCATCTATACTAGTTTGGCTCGTATTAGAATTAGACCCAACCAGTTCTTTGCGATGTTTGTTATCCATAAATTTTCTTTACTTTCATAATTATTTTTTCTTTGTATAAATTATTGCTATTACTATAGCTGTGACAGTACTCAAGGATGCAATAACTATAGCTTGAGTTGCTCCAGAGAACCATTTACGTGATACATAAATTTGATCGCCAGATTGTAAGCCAATATCATCAAGTTTGTTTCCATTCTCAATAATTTTTTCACCGTCGACATCTAGCTCTTTGCCATTTCGCGTTATTGTAATATTTCCAACATTTGCATCGGGGGTTGTCCCACCTGCTTTTGCTATTAAATCCGTTAATTTATCTGACCCTGTGGCATAATAATAACCGGGTTTATTAACTTCACCAAAAATATTTACTCTAACAATGGGCAAAATTGTTAATTCAGGGTTTCTATAAATATTACTGTATTTGCTAAATATTTCCTGTTTAAGGCTATCAATATTTCTATTGGCCGCTTTGACATTACCCAAATAAGGTAGCGCGATATTCCCATCTTCCTGAATATAATACTCTCCTGAGATTGAGTCTGGAATATTGTAAAATATAATTTTTAACCCATCCCCAGGATTAAGCAACTGAGCATAAACATTAAAATTAAATAAAATAGATAATATAAATATGCCCCCAAATAGCCTCTTCATTTGAACCTCTTATAAGTATTTCTCTTAACAATATTATCAACCATAAACTAATGATTTTTTTTCTTACACAACAGGTATTTCCTTAATCATATGTGCTGGCACTCCGGCAACAATTGTATTTGGAGGAACGTTCCGGGTTACAACAGCTCCCGCTCCTACAATTGCATTCTCACCAATAGTAACTCCACATAATATGGTTGAAGAGGAACCAATTGAGGCCCCTCTTTTAATATATGTCTCAACAACACTCCAATCTTCTTCGGTTTGCGGTTGTCCCGAATTATTAACTGAACGAGGATACTTATCATTTATAAATGTAACATTATGCCCTACAAAAACATCGTCCTCTATATGTACTCCTTCACATATAAAAGTATGTGAAGAAATTTTACAGTTTTTACCTATTGTTGCATTTTTCTGTATTTCAACAAACGAACCTATTTTTGAATAATCATCTATTGAGCATCCATAAAGATTCACAAAATTGAAAATCTTAACATCTTTACCAAGTTTAACATCATTAATTATTTGGTTATCCATTTTTCCTCCATGTGACCAAAACATTTTTATTAAACATACTCAATAACTTTTGACTTTCGTTCCTTTTGTTGATGATGCTCATTATTTAGACTTACCAAGGCACCAGTATTTCTAATTGAAGCTTCAGAAGCTTCAAGCATTTTTACTATTTCAAGACCGTCATAGGCATTCGTTAATGGCTGCCTGTTGTTAATTATACAGCTAACAAATTCGCTTACTGCAGAACTCAATGCCTCAACTTGTTCTACTTTAGGCGAGTACATATCACCAGTTCTATAATTAACCAATATATCATGAATACTTTCAGGAGATGAAACATCAACTCCGCAATCAAAGATTTTTATTTTTTCAGAATTTTCCATGTCGTCGTAAACTAACATTTTCTTTTTACCAGCAATTATCATACGTCTGATTTTAACCGGAGAAGTCCAGTTAACATGGAAATGAGCAAAACAGGAATTATCCTTAAAATGAAGAGATACATGAGCAAGATTTTCAAGTTCATAATAATTAGAAATACCGCAGGCGGTAACACCTGTAACTTGTTTGTCAGGAATTATATATTTCATGATCGAAAGATCATGAGGTGCCAAATCCCAGATTACATTTACATCGTGTTGGAATAATCCCAAATTTATCCTGATTGAATCAAAATAAATAATATCACCAAGTTCTCCACTAGTAACCAGTTCCTTTATTTTTTTTACTGCACCCGTATAAAGGAAAGTATGATCAACAAATATTTTTAGATTTTTCTCTTCCGCAATTCTAATCAATTCTTCTGCTTGTGAGGCCTTACTAGTAAAAGGCTTTTCTACCCAGATATGTTTGCCTGCTAATAACGCTTCTTTGGCAAATTTAAAATGTAAGTCTACAGGCAATGCAATTGCAATGGCATCAAAATCTCCATCAACCAAGTCTTTGTAATTGTTTGTTACACTAATTCCTGGAAACCTTGATTTTATCACTGCTAATCTTTCTTCTTTTATATCACAAGCTACTACTATGGTAATATCCTTATTTGAAAGGAAATTTCTAACCAAATTTGGTCCCCAATATCCAAGTCCAATAATTCCTATTTTCATAGTGCCCTCTCCTATTATAAATAAATAAATTTTTCAGATTTAATCAACTAACTAATCCCCGCTTCTGCCAAATAACATAACAGGAATAGTCTTTACTAATAATTGTAAATCCAGCCAAGGTGATAGGTTATTAATATAGTACAAGTCCATCACAACCGATTCATTAAATGAAACCTGACTTCTTCCGTTTACCTGCCACACCCCAGTACACCCCGGTAATACATCAAATCTTCTTTTCTGCCAATTATGTAAATTTTCGTACTCGTAAGGTAAACAAGGTCTAGGACCGACTAAACTCATTTCACCTTTAAGTACATTAAACAATTGAGGTAATTCATCGAGTGACGTTTTCCTTAAGAATTTTCCTATTTTTGTAACTCTTTTTGAATTACATACTTTTTTATTTTCTCCATTTATTTCTAACCCATTCATAAATTTTAACATCTTTTCCTTTCTCTCAAAATCATCGTCATTTTCTACTGTTTTCATTGTCCTAAATTTATAAAACATAAAGGCTTTCCCTTCTTTGCCTATTCTTTCCTGCATATAAAGTACAGGACCGCGAGAAGACAATTTGATTAGTAATGAAATAATAATTAAAGCAGGTGAAATAATTATTAGCCCCCCAAAAGCAACAATTCTATCAAATACCAATTTTAATTTTTGAACGAATTGACTATTAAAACCTGGGGAAACATCAACAACAGGAACGTCGCCATATTTTTCTGTAAATATTTTTTGGGGAATTATTTTGAAAAGATTAGAGGTAATTTTTACTTGTTTTTTAGTTGTTTTACACAGTTCTAATAAGTCAAGCAACTGGTCATATTCACAATCCTCTTCTGCAATTATTACTTCATCAATTTCATATTTTTCTATGATTGTATATATTTCATTAAAATTTCCTAAAACTTTTTTACCTTTTATTATTTCTTTACCCTTATTAACTTTATCGTCAATAAATCCTACAATTTTTATCCCAAATGGATTTTCAAAAGCAAGTTTTGCTGCAAGAACCTTTCCAGAACTACCATCTCCAACAATCAAAACATTTGTTTTAAATCTATTTTGCTTTAAAGCCAAATATATTCTTCTTAAAATTTCCACTCTAAAAACATAAAAAGCTGGTAGGAAAACAATTATAAAAATAATTGTAACAAATGCCAGATTTAGGATAGTAAGATTCAAAACTATTAGATTAAAAAGGAAAAACATGGGAAGAAAGTAGCACAAAGATTTAATAACTATTATCATATGAAGAGAGCGGTTTAAAATGATGTTTATATTGTATAAATTATTAATAGATATAACAAAATTAAATGCCGGAAATAAAAATATTAATAGCCAGAATGGATTGTTCCCCATTACACTAAAATAATCTTGTCCCACGATAGAATTTTGTTGTAATAAAGATGCAATAAATAGAACAATGCCTACGTAAAGGAATAAATCAAATAGTGCAAAAAAGTATTTATACTTTGCTATGCTTTGTCTTAAGTAAAATTTATCCATTATTATTTTTTATCAGTTATTTTAAATATTAATAAATGCGCGACTATCTTGTTTCATAACATTAATTATGTTCGTCGAGACACATTCTATTTGATCGTTAGAAATTTCAGGATAAATTGGTAGTGATAAACACGCATCGGATAATGATTCGGAAACCGGGAAATCACCTTTTTTGTATCCCAGATAACTAAAACATTCTTGTAAGTGTAAAGGAATCGGATAATGTAAACCTGTAGCAATACCCTTTTCTTTTAGTTTTGAGGACAAATTATCTCTGCCTGCGGTTGCTTTTACATCACTTTCTCCTAACACCTGTATCACATATAAATGATAAACATGTTTTAGGTTTGGCTTTTCAGCAGGTAATTCAAGGAATTCAATGCCTTGAAGATTCTCATTATACTTTTGGGCAACTTCTCTTCTTTTTTCTGTCCATTCTGATATATATTTTAACTTAACTCCTAATATTGCACCTTGTAATCCCTCCATCCTGTAATTATGCCCAAAGATCTTGTGTTGATATTTCTCAAGAGTACCATGATCTCGTATCATTTTTGCTCTAATTGCTAATTGCTCATCGTTAGTGATTATTGCGCCGCCTTCACCATATGCTCCAAGATTTTTTCCTGGATAAAAACTAAACGATGTTATATTGCCAAAGTTGCCTACCTTTTTATTGTCGTATTCCGCAATATGTGCCTGTGCTGCATCTTCCACTAGAAAAATATTATACTTTTTTGCAATTTCACTTAGTGCTTTCATATTTGCTGGTTGCCCGTAAAGATGAACAGCAACAATAGCTCTTGTTTTATCGGTTATTGCCGCTTCTACTTTTACCGGATCGATATTATAGCTTTCAGGCTCACAATCTACAAAAACCGGTTTCGCTCCACATAAAGTTGCCCCCCATGCAGTGGCTATGAAAGTATTTGCAGGTATAATAATTTCATCATCTGGTTTTATTCCGAGGGACCATAATGCTACATGGTTACCTGCTGTACCAGAATTAAGAGCTACACAATATTTTACATTGTGCATTTTTGCAAATTCTCTTTCAAATTCTTCAACCGCTTTTCCTAAAACGAAAGAAGAACTATCAAGAATATTTTGAATTGCCGAATCAATTTCACTTTTTATAGATTTGTATTGAGTTTTAAGATCTAGAAATGGAACTTCCATTTTTTTATCCTTTATATTTAATGTCGAGTATTAATTTTAAGATACAGCTTCTCATATTTGTTGTTCATTATTTAATTAAAAATTTTTCTCCTATTCTTAATTTCGCTGATTATTACCAGCCTGTTGCTTTGGTAAAAAAGCCTAAAAGTTTTCAATTAATTATGCCGGTTCCTGCAAAAAATAACCCATTTAGGTTGATCAATTGCATCTCCTCTTTTTTAAACTTTAACATTCCTTGTAGATAAGTTTTATCTTCATTTTGATAAAAATTGAATTCATCTTTATTACAAAAATCTAATGAATAAATGTTAAGAATCTTGTCAACCCAAAGACAAAAGATGCTGTTATCAATTTCTATCGCAAGTATCCTTTGATCTCCCATGTAAACTCTATTTTGATCACAGCCTAAAATTTTTGAAGGATTCACCAAAGGTAATTCTGCATCACCAATATGTATATATGAATCAGAAAAGTTTTGATTCATTTTCAGATTAAGCTCAGTAGGATCAATTATTCGTAAAATGTTTTGCATATCCGCACAATACACTTTGTCCATTATCTGAAATGTGATTAGATTTGAAATATTTTCCAACGGATGTTTTGTATTTACCATATAATTCACTTGTTTAAAAATTAGACTATGAGAAACGGCTGTAATATAGATTGTACAAGAAGCCTGCCATAAATTTCCTTTGAAAAATGCATTAAAACTCACTTTTTGTGTTTCGAAATAGTACATTACTTAGACCATGGTGTATAAATAATAGACCTATTATAATAAATTCTAGATTGTCAAAACTACAAAACTTTATTGTAGTATATACTTGTATATTTAAGAACCAATTATTTGTTTTCAACTAATTTCTTATCGTTTTCTTGTGAGAGGTTATATAAAGATATTTTATTATAGAGAGTAGTTTTAGTAATACCTAAAACCTTGCTTGCCTTTGTTTTATTCCATTTGAGTTGCTTCAGGACATATTCAATATGATTTTTTTCAACTTCCGCAAGGGTTTTAAGCTTGATTGTGGATTTCACTTCTGATTCAATTTTTAAGAAATTAAAATATTCTTTTTGAAGAACATTATTTTCAGCTAATAATACAGCATTCATTATGGTATTTTCTAATTCTCTAACATTTCCTATCCAATTATGCTCTTTTAATAATTCAACAACATCATAAGGAACTGTATTAACATTTTTGTGTAATTCAAAATTGATCTTTTTTAGGAAATGAATTATAAGCTTTGGAATGTCTTCCTTTCTATCTCTAAGAGGTGGAATACTAATATTAAAAATATTTAGCCTGTAATAAAGATCCTCTCTAAATTTACCATTCTGGACTAATTCTTGTAAATTCTTATTTGTTGCGGCTATAATTCTGGCTTCCATTTTAATAATTGCCTCGCCACCTACTCTTTCAAATTCTTTTTCCTGTATAACTCTCAAAAGTTTAGCCTGGAGTTTGGGAGTAAATTCGGAAATTTCATCAAGAAAAATTGTGCCTTTGCCAGCCAACTCAAATTTGCCTTTTTTATTTCTGATTGCTCCAGTAAAGGCTCCTTGTACATGGCCGAAAAGTTCACTTTCAAGTAAAGATTCGGAAAGAGCTGAACAGTTTACTGCCACAAACGGATCATTAATAGTAATACCGTGGTTGTGGATTAGTCCGGCTACTAACTCTTTTCCAGTTCCGCTTTCTCCTTGAATTAAAACATTTACTTTTGTGGCTGAAACTTTACCGATTTTTTTGAATATTTCTTTCATAGCCGGAGTTTCGCCAAACATATAATGTTTTAATTTTACATCTTCAGTTCCTTCTGAAAGCTTTATTACCATTTGATCGTAACGTCTCTTGTTCTCTATTGATTTCTTTACAAAGTTTTTAATTCGTTTTAGATCAAAGGATTTATCAAAATAATCATATGCTCCAAGCTGCATAGCTTTAATAATGCTGTTAGAATCATCAAAAGCCGTTATGACTAAAACAGCAATTGAATTATCAATTTCCTTTATTTGTCTGAGAACTTCAATGCCATCCATACCAGGCATTTTTAGATCTGTAATTACTAAATCTGGATTTTCAGCTCTTACGTAATCTAATCCATCTGAACCATTTAACTTATAACAAACATTAGCAAATGATCCAGAAAGAGACATTTTTAAAGTCTCAGCATACACTCTATCATCATCAATAATTAATATTTTTTCCATATTACCTGATTCCAACTGATGGAAATTGCAACTCAAAGATAGTTCTACCTGATCTTGATTCTAAAAGGTTAATATTACCTTGATGCTTTTCCATTATTTTTTTTGCAATTGCCAATCCTAATCCAGTTCCATTATTTTTTTCTGAATGAAAAGATTCAAATATTCTATCTGGCTCAGCAATTCCGCATCCATTGTCAATTATTTTTATAAAATATTTCCCTTTACTTACCCTATCTTTTATTTCAATTACTCCAAATTCAGAAACTGCGTCTACGGCATTTTCAATCAAATTAAAAAATACAAACCGTGTACTGACGAAATCACCTTTTATAACACTTATGTCTAAATTGATATTAAATTCTATATTTTTCTTATTAATTTTTTGAGCCAATAGTTCTTTAACATTCTCAAGTAATTCATGAACATTTATATCTACTTTAATTAAATCTATATCCTTAGAGAACAATGAAATATTGTTTAATAATCTATTTAGATTACTAATAGAATTATGTAGTACACTAAGCATGGGTTTGGAACTTTCGGGCATTTCGCTATTATTTTTTAATAATTCTACATAATTCTTCAGTGATGCTAATGGACTTCTTATTTCGTGCGAAAGATATGAGGTCATTTTGCCTATTTTGGCAAGATTTTCAACCTTCCCAAGTTCATCCTGAGTTTTTTTTAGCTCTCTTTTTACTAAAATAATTTTAGTAATGTCTCTTAAAATAATATTATACTGATTCTCGTTAATACTAGTTAGTCGAGCTTCAAAAATTTTTTCATTCTTATTTATATTTAGGGAATATTCATGAAAGATAATTTTTTGACCTGATTTAATATTATTAATAGCCAAATAAATTTCATTCGCTATGTGATGTGGTAAAATGTCTTCAAGTTTGGTGGAAAGTTCAATTTTAAGGTCTATATAATTACTTTCAATAGTAAAATACTTGAATTTTATAATTTGGCCATCTTCGTCTATTTCTATTTTCAAATCAGGGAAATAATACAACGATTTTTCGAGTCCCATTAAAAATCCGAACAATTTTTCATAATTTGATTTAAGCCCAGAAGCATTTGCAGCAAGTAATTCGTAGCCACAGAGAGAGTCATTACTATCAAGAATAGAAGTGATTTTTAATTTCGAATCAAATGTGCTATTATCTTTTCTACTACATATTACTTCACCATCCCATAAGCACTTATCAGCTTGGTGTAAGATTTTATTTATATTATTCGATTCCTTTAATATTTTAAATAGTTCCGAAAATTTTCTAGCTTTAAGTTCTTGGAATGTATAATTAAAGGTGTCTAATAGAGTATTGTTTGCAAAAACAAATTCCTGATTAATATTAATTACCGCAATAAGATCAGTATTATTGTTATAATTAGAATTTATTAATCTTATTCTTTGTTTGAGAAACAGATCAATATCCTTGGGTGAGTTTTTATTTCTTATTGAAATTTGATTAGTCATATCAATCTAATTCTTTAAAGTATATTAAGGCTATTAAGCACATTTTCCTTTTACTATTAAATTCACTAAAAATTGAATATTTGATACCACCTTGTCTACAAAAGGACTCTAAACGCTATTTCGTTGCCATTTTTGTTTATTACATTGTTTTCTGTTAGGTATAAGACAATATCGGTGCCAATTTTGTAATAAATGATATTTGGAAGTATCTAGGGTTAGAAAGTGCGGATTTGCTCAGTAATCTATGTTTTTGCTAAATTATGTTAATTGAAATTGGTAAGATATCTTTTAATTTAGCTATATATTGAGATAATTAATCTAAGGACTGTTTTAATATGATACATATAAGCAGCCGGTGCTAAAACAATTCCTTTTGAAATTCAACAAAGGGAAAATTAATTTTTAAGGTGAATATCCATAAGAAATAATTAAAACTTTAAGCTTTTATATTATCCCATGTGATAAATAACCACCAACACTGCTAGCGAAACCTTCTTCTTATGTAACCAATCTTAGGCAAATTTTTTTGATATTAATAATAAGAAAAGAATCAATATCATTACAATATTATATTATCAAAATATCTTTGATAATATAATAATAGGAGTTAACTTTTAGATAAACAAAAATTAGGGAAAATTAATGGGACTAAAAAAGATAAAAAAACCTAATGGCGAAGTTTATTTTATTGATGAGAAAGGGAACAGAGTTTTCTCTACAGATATAGAAAATCTTAAAGATACAATAGCAAGAAATATTCCTGATGAGGATTTGCAAAAAAGAATACTGCTCACTACGGAATCAAATCCACAAGATTTACTTATTAGAGAAAGAATAGACATAATATCAGCCGAGTGTATTTTTTCATCGCACCTATTCGAAGATTTTTTTAATTCAAGTGAAGACGAAATCCGAAATGGATCAAAATCTGCTCATAACACACTACGAAGAGCAAGACAAAATGCCCTCAGGGAATTGCGCATTGAAGCTATCAATATTGGGGCAGACGCTGTAATTGGGATCAACCTATCATATTCTGAATTTTCCAACAGGAAAAAATCAATGATTTTATTTCTAGCAACAGGAACTGCCGTAAAACTTAATTAAATAATTTAACAGTTACATTATTAAAATAAAAATGCAGATGTTTCATCAGATGAGTAATTTATACTATTCATTACCAAAACATTTCTCAAACAACTTCAGCAATTTCTTATTAAGTATTATTGGGATAATTTATATCTTTTCACTACAGATTATATTTATAGAGTTATATCACAGGATATAGTAAAGCCACTCACTAAACAAAATTAATTTCTATAATATCTGAAATAATTTCATGGAAAAATGGTAACCGCAAAAGCTGGTTAATTCCTTCAATATCCTGCTCATCGAACTTACAAATGAAAGAAGATATTCCCTCTCTAATAGTTGCCCTTGCTGTTGAGGAAATACCCTCACCGAAGTTCTTTTCTTCAACTAAATTATAAATCTTTGTTTGCGTATCACTTATTGATTTATGAAAATTTTCCAGGGCAGATTTATCAGTCGAAGCCAGAACATAATTTATATAGGGCAATGATAATACTTCAATTATTTCTTCAGCAAAACTTACTCCATTTATAAATCTATCTTCATTAAAATTATTATCTCCTACAAGCAGTATATTCTTTCCTTCTTCCAGCTTCCCTTCAGTAAGGAGGTTTAACTCAACCTCAGTGGAATAAAGTTCCTTTAAAATTAATTTTGCTCCTACAGCTTCATTAGAAGTAACATCTCCAGACAAATAAATGCTTTTGATATCTTTCCCTTGTGATAAAAAATAGAGATAAGAATTACATAAATCACTTTCGAATGAAACCCCAAAAGATTTTGAGACAAAGAGCTCTTTATGTTTAATAAGATCAAAAGTAGGAATTAGTCCAACTGAATTTTTATTTTTCAGTATTTCGTTAGTCACCATAGCACCCGGGAAATATTCCACGTTCCCCTGCATTTGGTCAGAAAAAGAATCCCTTATTAATTCAGTAAAGATGTTCCTGGGAAAATAAATATTCATAATTAACTAAGTAGATTTTTAAGATAACTTAAAAATAACACTTAAGGAAAGTAAATGAAAGGAGAATCAGTATAGGTGCATCACTGTTAAATTATTTCATAAATTTAACAGCGAAACACCTGTAAAGAAATGAGGATCTATGCGTTAGCTTCGCTTTTCGTATATATAATTTTATCAATAGTATTTTCAGAAAGAAAATATTTTTC
>Ga0102950_1000410_pt1 | contig 12055 bp, 10 predicted proteins | sample SalPon2A_B_D2_MG_FD_78505 | JGI IMG/M metagenome (GOLD analysis project Ga0102950, IMG submission 78505) | Soil microbial communities from South San Francisco under conditions of wetland restoration - Salt Pond MetaG R2A_B_D2_MG | ecosystem: Environmental > Terrestrial > Soil > Wetlands | place...
AGTGTTGCTACAGTTCCAGATACAACAAACTGGGACCAGGTAACACAAAATATCATTTTTGCTGCAGATTATACTTTACCTACAGGTACCTATTCAACCGGAACCACACTAGGAACTTTATCCGAACCTAAAATTACCTACGTTAACGGTGATGTTAATTTTACCGGTACTGTAGAAGGATATGGAATTATGGTAGTGAACGGTAATTTAACATTAAGCGGACAATTCACTTTTAACGGAATTATTATCGTTTACGGTCAATCTCAAATTACCGTGCAATTAACTGGTAATTCTACGGTATATGGAGCTACAATGTTCGTTGGACAAAGTGTTGATTTTAAAGCGGCTTCAGGAAATGCTACTTTATATTATAGCAGTGCTGCAATAAATAACGCGAAATTGAATTTAAAATCTTCGCAGTTTAAAATACTCAGCTGGTGGGAATAACTTATAAACTTTATTTACTGAAAAATTTGAATTTCCACTATATCAAATAAACTAACTCATAAGGCTAATACCAATCATGAGAGAAAAGGATACATACACAAAACAAAACAATCTTTCGAACTTTTCAAGAGAAGAATTGTTAGCACAGTGTCTCGACTTGAATCTTCCTGTTTCGCGTTTCGATAATATAGAAGCTTTAAGAAATCATCTTGAAGCTGCATATGATGAAATTGGAGGAAATTCAAAATATGAGATCGAGCCCGAATTGCAGGAAGAATGTGTTTATATCGGTAAGCGGGATCCGATTTTTAAGTTTATGCTAACAAAATTAATTCAACTTTTTTAAAAGTATTTTTATTTAAAGTTGGAAGTCATCAAATGTCGAAAGCATCGTTTCTGATTAAAAGAAGAATTGCGGATTGAGGAACAATTAAAAATTTTTCTTTTTCGAATTCTATTTCTACGGCTTCTTTCCTCAAAAAAATTGCGAGATCTCCTTCTTTTGCTTGAAGCGGAATATATTTTACCGGCTCTTTAGATTCCTTCCATGGCTCATCTTCTACCTGAGACCCCATAGGATAACCAGGTCCGACTTTTATTATATAACCGCTTTGTACTTTTTCTTTCTCAGATACGCCGGGAGGCAAATAAAGACCGCTCCCGGTCTTATCATTGTTTTCTTCAGGACGAATCAAAACTCTATCGCCGACAACAATAAATTTTTGCAAATTTTTCAAACTAATTTCCATCATGAATCTTATTTCTTATTTTTAAACACTCACAAATTATCAACAAAAACTCTACCAAAATTAATACATGTAAATATACTGAAGATCAATTATAATTTGAAGTTTTTCAATTCAACTTTATAATAATTAGGATCGTGTTGCTTGTATAAGATGCGATAAAATCTGGGGAAATGTTTTGGTCAATTGTATACTTAAATTTCTTGAATAATTCATTAGTATTAATTTCTGAATTAAAGCAGCAGTCCTAATTCTTTTAGCAAATAATTCGTTCCATCTAATATGATAAAATTCATAAGACTCTGAAAGTGAAATTTTGTTTTTCTTTATTTTCTCAAATATATTAGCAATAAGTTTTGCTGATTGAAGAGCCATTCCAATTCCATCACCGACAAGCGGTGCAATTACACGGGCAGCATCGCCAAGCATATAAATACCATTTTCCACAAGCTTCCGTTTTCCAAAGTATATATTCCCTGCCCCGTATATTGGAGAGTTTAATAATGATTTTTCAAAATCACTATCAAATATTTCTTTAAAATTTACTGATTCTGAAATGAATTGGATAAGATTCTCACGGGGAGATAAATTGTTGCTTTTCCTATTTTCTAAAAAACATACTGTAATAATATTATCGTTTACCTCATTTAAACCGCAATAAATATCTTTACCAGAAAATATTTTTATTTCATCTTTTTTAAATTCTTTAAAATATTTTTTTTCTAAATGAAATTTTACACCATTCAAATGAGATTTAGTATTTACAAAATTTCTATTTAACTTTTTATCAAGAATATTTTGTCTGCCGTAAGCTGCAATCACATTTTTAGATGTTATTTCAATTTGTTCACTATTTTGATTTGAGCAAATTAATTTATATTCGTTATCATTAAATAATATTTCGTTAACCCGACAGGGCTGATAAATATGAATTTTTTCCTTTTTTACTTTGTTTAATAGAAAATTATCAAATGTTGATCTTTTTAATCCATATGCAGGAAAATTTAAGTCTGATGAGATTTCCTTTCCATCATCGTTAATTAATTTAAAGATTTTTAGGTAATTAGGATTTAGCGATAAGAATTCATTGTAAAGATTTAATTCTTTGATAATTTCAATAACTTCTTTGGAAAGGAATTCACCGCAAAGGACTTCACGGGGAAACTTTCTCTTTTCAACTAAGCAGACATCAAAGCCTATTTCAGACAAAAAGACTGCAGCGGTAGAGCCTGCCGGACCGCCTCCAATTATGGTTATTTCAAACTTATTATGTTCCACGTACATTAATTATTTTTATAGATAATAACCAGCCAGCGGAATGCCCAGGTCTTTTTAATTTCATAATTATTAATATTTAAATTGCTCAAAATTTTTATTAAATCTTTTTTAACAAAGCCGCGTTTTACAGAAAGCGGACCATCATTTTTTACCATTACACTTTTGGAAAAAATTAATGTTAATAATTTAATGCCGATAAATGCATAAATCGATCTGCGTAAATCATTTATAATAATACCGTATTTAACACTCTCAATCATTTTAGCTAATAAATATTGTATGTCCTTTTCTTTAAAGTGATGAAAGACTAATGATGCATGAGCAATATCAAACTCATTTAGCTTAACCGGAATTGAGTAAATATTTCCGCAAATAACTTTTAATTCAGGTGATTTGGACATTGCGTAAATACAAGCTCTTTTATTTAAATCTATTCCGTAAATATTTATATCATAACCATTATTTTTATTTGAAAGAATTGTATCCGAGGAACCTGAACCTACGTCAAGAACTTTTACTGTTGATTTGGAAGGAATTTTTTGAAGTAAAATATTCAATCCCTTTTTTGTAGTTTTATTTCCACCCAGATATTTATTAATGATTTGTAATTCACGTAAAGCTAAATCGATTCTTTTATCCTGGATTGAAAAATCATCCATTAGCTCCGGTGTATAATGTCTTTTCAAAATCATCATTCACCTTTTAACAGGGCAACTTCCATTGTTAAACCTGGCCCGAATGCAACCACACAGCAATAATCTCCTTTTGATATATTTCCTTTGTCTATAATTTCTTTTAATACAAATAAAATAGAAGCGGAAGACATATTTCCGTAATTGCTCAAAATATTTCTTGAAGGGATTAATTTTTCATCCGATAAAAGTAAGCCTTCTTGTAGAGCATCCAAAATAGCTCTGCCCCCGGGATGTAGTGCCCAATATTTTACAGAATCCGGTGAAATATTTTTTTCATTTAAAATTTTATTTAACGCAGGTACAGCCTTTTCTTTAATAATTTTTGGTAAATCCGAAGACAACATCATTTCAAAACCGAAATTACCTATTTTCCAACCCATGTATTTTTCAGAATCACCAAACAGAACTGAATCAGCAGAAATTAATTTTAACTTAACTTTACTGTTATCATGATTATAATTGGAAAACAAAGCCGCCGCACATCCGTCTGCAAAAATCATATTTGCAAGAATATTATCTCTAGTTGGTTCTGTTTGTAAATGTAAACTGCAAAGTTCAACAGAAATTAATAATACATTCTTTTTCTCCATTATTCTTGAGTTTAAAATATCCAGCACATAATTAAATCCAACAACTGAAGCGGCACATCCCATAAAACCAATATTGGTTCTTTTTACATTGGATTTTATTTTAAATTCGTTTATCAAATGATAATCTAAACCGGGAGCGAAAAAACCTGTACAAGAAATAGTAATTAAATTGTTAATTTCCTCGGGATTTAAATTATTACTTTCAAATAATCTACTGACGGCAGATTTTGTCAATTCCTTAGACCATTTTTCGTACTCAATCATTCTGGTTTTGGTATCCGGTACATAGTAAATTCCGTCTTTAGAATAGAATTTATTTTCTGCAGCATCATTTGCATCCGGAACAACGATGTATCTCGATTCAATTGCAGAATGGTTAGCAGCAGAATCTATCATTCTGGAAATGGCGGGCCGACCGGCCATTCTTTTTTTTAGCTCTTCAGCAGCTTTGGATTGTAATATTTTATAAGGCGGTGATGCAGTCTCTATATCTATTAACATTAATTTCTCTTGTAGGTAATTACATTTTAATCTAAGACGCTAAAAATAAATATACAATACTAAAACCGGACTATATTGTGATAAGTTTCAATTTTCTGCTTATTATAATTAAATTTACCATAATCAATTAAAATAGAATTTTTAATAGACTAAAAAATTATTCGAAACGAAAATGTTTTTAAGTTTTTTTAATTAAAGATGAAAAAGGTTTTATTCATTACATATTACTGGCCCCCATCAGGGAAAGCTTCTATTCATTGGCCTTTAAAAATGATCAAGTATTTGCCGGAATTCGGATGGCAGCCTTTAGTTTTGACAGTAAAAAATGAAGATGTTTTCTCCAAAAAAGATGAAAATCTTTTAAGGGACATTGATAAAAATTTAAAAGTATATAAAACGAATTCTTATGAGCCTTTCCAAATTTACAAACGGTTTATTGGAAAAGATAACGATGAACAACTGATTGCATCAGAAACAATCTCAAAAACAAATGGTAGTTTAAGCCACAAAATTTCCATATGGATTAGAATGAATCTTTTTGTTCCGGATGCGCGTGTGGGATGGTATTTTCCAGGTGTAAAGGAAGGTAAAAATTTACTAAAAGATGAAAAGTTTGAGACTATAATTTCAATAGGTCCGCCGCACACAGCTCATTTAATAGGGATGAAACTTAGTAAATATTATAACGCTCATCATATGCCTGTATTTATTGATCCCTGGGTTGATATTGCATACTACAGAGGTTTCAAAAGAAGTAAGTTGACTTTATCTTGCGATAATCATCTTGAAAAAAAAGTATTAAAACATGCTAAGGCAGCTATTTTTGTAACAAATACTATGAAAGATGATTATGTAAAGAAATATAATTTCCTATCAAATAAATCACATGTGCTTTATTGGGGATACAATGAAGATGATTTCAAAAATATCCCAAATAAAAAAGAAGATAATGAAAGTGAAATAATTGTCCACGCCGGAAATATTTTTGATTTCCAGAATATACCGAACTTCTGGAATACTCTTAAGAAGGAAATTGATTGCGGTAGAAAATTAAAGATTAATTTTATTGGAAGTGTAAGTCCGGGAATTAAAGAAGCAATAAAAAAAGCCGGTCTTGAGGATAATGCGAAGTATTTAGGATTTCTACCGTACAACAAAATGATTGAAGAGCTTGGAAGAGCTTCTTATCTTTTAGTTTGTGCAACAGAAAAGAGGCATGTACCAGGAAAGTTATTTGAATATTTAAGAACCGGAAAACCGATAATTGCATTCGGCGATGATAATGAAGAAGTAAAGCGAATTATTACAGAAACTAATGCAGGCATGATTTTTAATTATAATGAAGATGCAAGAGAATTTTTTGAAAACATAACTAAGTTTAATACAAATATATCAGGTATTAAAAAATTTGATAGAAAAAATATCTGTAAAGAACTTTCCTCGATAATCGAATAAATTGACTATGTAAAATTATTAAATCAATTTTATTTTTGATTTATTGGTGTTCAAAACTTCAAAATATATTTGCTTCATATATTTATAATTTTGATGCTCGTGCCAAACAAATTTGCATTGCACTTCCGTTTGTCGTAGCTGTATAATACAATCTATATTCATCACCAACTTTCATCAAAAAAGGATAGTTTATATGTGTATATTTGTATGATGTCATCTGATTACTAAATTCATAATTTGAATTTTTAGCCCATTTTTTCCCGTCCTTGGAATAAGCTATTCCAAACTTGGTTCTATAGGAACAACTATATATCATAATAAAATGATCGTTATCATAAATCACAGAAGGAAACGTAACCCCAACACCTTCCCAAGAAAATGATGGTTTAATTATCGGATTACCGGAATATTTTTCCCAGTGAATTCCATCATCTGATAAAGCTAAATTAATTTTCATATTATTGTAATCATCCCTCGGGTTGGAACCATAGTACATATAATATAAATTGTTAATCTTTAAAACAGATACAACACCAATTTTAAATTCATTTGAATCGTTTGCTTTTAGCACAGGGTAAGGATATCTATGCCAATTAATACAATCGGTTGATATTGCAAGTCCTATCTGCCATTTACCTTCTTGTGTACTCCAGCCGTTATAATACATTCTATAATTCCCATCTTTACCCTTTAGAATGACCCCAGGAGCAACATTATAATCATCCCAGGTTCCTCTTGTATCGCTTTCAAAAATAGGTTCATCAGAAGTTGTATGCCACATAATACCATCTTTAGATTCGGCATACCAAATTGCACCTTTTCCCGCATTGTAAATACATGAATAAAACATTTTATAAATACCATCATCAAAAATAATTTTTGATGTGCTTACTCCATTGGGATGGGACGGGTTTTTCATCGTGGTGAATAATGGATTGTTTGAATAATCTATCCAATTTACTTTTGGTTTTCCCCAATTAACTTTAATATGTACATTCCCAGTAGTTTTATTATCAGGTAATAAATCAATATTTACATTTGTCATTTTACCAGGTTGAATTAATAAATTACCATAACCTGTGTATAATACTTCATCATGTTTATTTTGTGCAATTACTTTTAAATGCCATTTACCTTTCTGTACACCTATAAAGTTTAATAAAACAGAAGAATCAGAAATAACATTTACTTTACGGATTAATGTATCAGCATCCTGATTAGTTAAAAAAGCCGTAATTGCAAAAACATTAGATGGAATTCTATCCCCACTGAATTTTAATGAAGCTTGTCCAGAATTATTATTAACAGAATCATTCTTGGATATATTACTATTTGTGCATCCATATGAAAGGAATAAAAATATTATTAATGTTGAAAGTATAATTTTCATTTTGTCCCCGTATTATTTTGATTTAAAAAAGTTAAGTAATTAGATATAAAATTAAATTTATTTACATTTTATTTTATACAATAAAAATTACCATAAATAATAATTATTGTTATACTTTTTTAACTCTAGGATTTAGTCCATTTATTTTTTTGCACAAGATTTTTAAAAGAAAATATATTTCATTATTAAAATGTTGTACTATGTATAAAACCTATTTTATAAATTCCATCGTTAGGATTACTATTGTTATAATAAACCCTATATTCGTTATTAAATTTGATTAAAAACGGATAAGTTATTTTATTTGCCCAATGTCCAACTGTTTCTTCGCTTGTAAAGAAGGGATTCTCTCCTACTTTTTCCCAATTTATTCCGTCTAATGAAATTGCTTTTCCAAAAGCTCCAATACTAGCATAAGCATTTGTGTAAACCATTTTATAAATACCGTTTTCATAAATTATTGATGAAAAATATGTCCCATTTCCCTCCCATGATGACGTAGGATACATTATAGGATTTCCTTGATATCTTGTCCAATTAATTCCGTCATTAGAAAAAGCTAGTCCAATCGCTAATTTCCCATTATTTAGCATATTATAATAAAGATAATATTCGCTATTCACTTTAATAATATCTTCCGGACCTATTGCAATCTCATTGCCTTCCGGAGTCATAACAGAATTGGAATATTTTTCCCAATTTATACCATCGGATGATATAGCTAATCCAATAGCTGCATATCCGTCATGAACATTTGTTCCTCTATAATACATTTTATAAGAATTATTTTCTTTTAGAACTACACCATCAGTTACAGCATATGAATCCCATTCACCTGAACTACCCGTATAAAGAGCGGGATCATTAAATGGAATTGTCCAATGTGCTCCATCAGTTGAGACTGCGTACCCAATTGTCGAATGGCCGGAAGCGCCTTGCTGTCTGTACCACATTTTCATAACGGAATCTTCTACCAATATTTTGGGGCTTGTAGCTCCAAATGGACTACTTGAATCAATAATATTAAACACAGGATTCCCCGGAAAATCTACCCAATTATTATAATTATTTCCCCAGTTTACGGTAATAATTATACTACCTGTACCGTTACTTACCGGCCTCAAATTTAAATTAACTTGAGTCGTAATACCACTTTGAACAATTATATCTGTTTCACCTGTATATAAAATTATTCCATTTACATCTTCAGCATTTACCTTTAAATGCCATGACCCGACAGGAACATTTGTAAAATTTAAATTAGCTGATGAACCAGATATTGGCTCAATACTAGTTGTTAAAGTATCTTCCCCACTTTTACTCAAAAGTGCTGTTACTTTTACCACATTACTGGGTATGCTGTCACTGCTGATTTTCAATGTTACTTGTCCAAAATTAGTTGTACTCTTATACGTCGGTGAAACTAAATTATTTGAACAACTTACAAAAAGAGTTAATAACAGAATTGTTAAAGAAAAAAATATTATTTTCATGCGAGCCCCTAAAGTTTATAAAATTAGTTATCTTTAAAACTTTACATTATTGGCCAAATGCAACAGCTAAATGGAATTGATTATCGGTGCCATAACCAGAATAATATACTCTAAATTCATTACCAACTCTTAGCAAATAAGGATAACTGATTTTAGTACACCAATTATTCTTTATGTTTGTTAAAGTGAATACCGGATTATTACTTTCTTTATTCCAAATAATACCATCATCTGAGTAGGCCGCACCAACAGCCTTTTGCAATCCATTAGTATAGGTCATCATATATCTGTTTTTATAATTTGTTATTGTAGGATATTCAATACTCCCTTGTTCCCAAGATTGGTTCGCTGTTAAAATTGGATTTCCCTTGTACTTCGTCCAATGTATACCATCTGATGAAGTTGCTAAATTGATATTAAATGTATATTCATTTTCCGGACTTGCATCATAATACATATAATAGACATTATTTATTTTTAATATTGCGTGAATGCCTAAATACCATTGACTGCTATCAGACTCTAGAACAGGATCAGGATACTTTTCCCAGTTAATGCCATCCTGAGATATGGCTAGACCTATCTGCCTCATACCAGTATGCGGTTCTCTTGTACCAACATAATATAATTTATAGCTGCCGTTTTCTTTAAAAACATATCCCATTTCTACAGAATTATCATCCCAATCACCTGGCTGGCCGGCTGTCAATACTGGTTCACTTGAACCTAAATGCCATATTAATCCGTCATTAGATTCTGCGTAACTAATGTTTGTTCTTCCATTATAATACAAATTCATAAACCACATCTTATAAATTCCATCATCGTAAAAAACTTGTCCCTGGTCAACGGACAAAGTAAAATATGGAATATCTTTAACACTAAGTACAGGATTATTTGAATAATCAATCCAGTTTGTGTTACTATTTCCCCAATTAACTTGAATGAAAATACTACCTGTCCCTTGATCAGTTTGAATAAGTGTTAGACTTACATTTGTCACTTCTCCATCATTGACTTGGATATCTGTATTGCCTGTATATAATATTAAACCATTATTATTCTCAGCATTTACCTTTAAATGCCATGACCCGACAGGAACATTTGTAAAATTAAGATTAGCTGATGAACCAGATATTGGCTCAACACTGGTTGTTAAAGTATCTTCTCCACTTTTACTCAAAATTGCCGTTACTTTTACTATATTATTGGGTATACTGTCACTGCTGATTTTCAATGTTACTTGTCCAAAATTATTTGAATTTGTATAAGCAGGCGAAACTAAATTATTTGAACAGCCGAAATAAATCGGGAAAGAAATAATTAAAATTAAGGAAAGTACCTTTTTCATGGTGACCCCCATACATTTATAAATTAGTGAAATTTATTAAGTATTTATAATGACACTTAAAAACACTTAGTAATTATTTATTGAATCCATTTATGATTATAGAAAGTTTTTTTGATCGTAAACAATTATTCTTTAAAAAATTATTAATCATATATCTACATACAATCATAAGATTGGTTTCAAATCGATAGTCATAAAAAATTACAAATATAAATTTTAAGGAGAATAAAACATTCCTTCTTTTTCAGATCCATAAACTTATAAATTAAACCCTTCAGCCATGCAAATTTCTATTGAATTGTATAATGTTGTTGCGGTATAATAAAGCCTGTAAGTATTGCCATCTTTCATAATAAAAGGATAATTTATTTGTATATAATTTTTATTGGTTATATTATTACTAAAAGTGAAGTTTGAATTTTTAGTCCAAGCTTTCCCATCTTGAGAATATGCAATTCCGAACTTTGTTCTATCCGAGTTGTTGTAAACCATTATAAAATGACTATTATCGTAAATTACTGTGGGGTAATTAACACCAATCCCTTCCCATTGAAGTGTCGGACTTAAGATTGGATTACCTGAATATTTTTTCCAGTGTACTCCATCGGATGAAGTTGCTAAGTTTATAACCATTAGATTGTAATTCCATTCGGGAGAAGTAGAATAATACATATAATAAATACTGTTTACTTTTATAACTGATTCCGTACCGGCATGATATTCATTTAAGCTGTCTGTGCTCAAAATGGGATTAGAATATTTCTGCCAATTGATACCGTCTGTTGAAGTTGCCATTCCAATCTGTGTTCGACCGTATGATACATTAAATGCATCATAGTATAATCTATAAATATTACCATCTTTAATAACTGCACCGGGAGTAACAGTATAATTATCCCACGAGCTGTTAGATTCTCCGTCTAAAACAGGCGAATAAGTTTTATTTCCCCAAATAATTCCGTCGTTAGATTCTGCGTACCAAATATTTCCTTTGCCGGAATTATAAGTACACATATACCACATTTTATATATGCCGTTTTCATATAATATTTTCCCCTGCGAAACAGCATTTGGAATACTGGGATTATCTTGTGATGTAAATATTGGGTTGTGAGAATAATCTACCCAGTTTGTGCTGCTATTTCCCCAATTAACTTGAATGATAATACTACCTGTCCCTTGATCAGTTTGAATAAGTGTTAGACTTACATTTGTCACTTCTCCATCATTGACTTGGATATCTGTACTGCCTGTATATAATATTAAACCATTATTATTCTCAGCATTTATCTTTAAATTCCATGACCCGACAGGAACATTTGTAAAATTAAGATTAGCTGATGAACCAGATATTGGCTCATCACTGGTTGTTAAAGTATCTTCTCCACTTTTACTCAAAATTGCCGTTACTTTTACTACATTACTTGGTATACTGTCACTATTGATTTTCAATGATACTTGTCCGAAATTATTGGAACTTGTATAAGACGGTGAAACTAAATTATTTGAACAACCGAAATAAATCGCAAATGAAGTAATTAAAATTAAGGAAAGTAACTTTTTCATGGAGACCCCCACAATTTTAAATAGTAGCTGAATTTTCAATAAAAATATGAAATATTTATTGTAGAATCAATTAAAAGAATGTTAAACTTTAATTTTTTTTGTTTTTCATTGAAAATATTATTAGGTTAACATAAAAATTATTAGCCACGATATTTAACTGCGGGGGTATTGTGACCACATTATGTCACTCATGGGATCAAATCGAGAAAATAAAATATTTTAGAGTATATTTCTATAGAATAGAGTTAAAAACAGAAGAAAAATATATATAGTATTTAATTTAAAATTATATTGAAAAACAAAATTAAGCAGGTAAACAAATGAAAAGACTAATTTATATTCTTTTTTTTATCATTTTAATAATAAATGGATGTTCAAAAGAAACACTCGTATCACCTTCGGGAAGTTTTAAATCCTATGGTAAAGTTGCAATTAATATTGATAAAGCAAATACTCCATCAAATGTTTCAATAATTTTCTTTGTATTAAGTAACGCGAATTCTGACACCCTAAAAGATTTTGTAAATGTGTCATCAGATTCCA
>Ga0102950_1000412_pt1 | contig 12052 bp, 7 predicted proteins | sample SalPon2A_B_D2_MG_FD_78505 | JGI IMG/M metagenome (GOLD analysis project Ga0102950, IMG submission 78505) | Soil microbial communities from South San Francisco under conditions of wetland restoration - Salt Pond MetaG R2A_B_D2_MG | ecosystem: Environmental > Terrestrial > Soil > Wetlands | place...
CTGGCTGGCCGTTGAAACTGAATACTTTGTCCTTACAACATCTGCTATACTTTTTAGCAGCTTACCGCTTTCTTTTTCAAGAGCAATAGCTTTTCTAGTAAAAGAAAGCTCGTAGTAAGCATAAGCAACATTTTTCCTAATTTCGTTTTTAGCATCATCTAGTTCCTCTTTAACAATATCGGCATTTTTTTGTGAAATCTTACCAATAGTATTTAACTTTCCGGGGAAAGGTATCTGCTGCGATAGTCCTATAGTTTTCCCGGTCATTGCTTCCTGAGTGAACGAGAAAGAGTTTGTCGGTAAATTCATTAAACCGAGTGAAAGCATCGGGTCGGGTAGGTTTGATACCTGCGGAACCATATCTTCGGTTGCACTTAGCTTTGCATTAAGCATCTTAATTTTAGGACTTATCTTAATTGCTTTTGAGATAAGAGAATCGAGTGTAGTTTGTGCTGAAGTGTTTGATATGCATAAACTTATTATTGCAAATAATATTATGACTAAAATCCTTTTCATTTAAATATCCTTAACCTTAATTTTTTTATTGCTTTGAATAAAAATGTTTAAACCAATTTTATGAACAAGAAAATGCTTTTATATAATGGGTAATTAAATACACCATTAAAAAGCAGAAATGTTCTGGTTTATTAAATGAGAAGTATTGAGTTTGTTAGATATAAAGAATTGCTTGAAAGAAGCGGGGGAGAAGTATCAAAATATATTTGGTTGATGCTGCCGGTAATATTAATATTGTTGTTTAAAACCGGGATTGTTACTACAACTAATAACTGTAAATTACCGCTAAAGTTATTGTTTGAATTTAAATAATTTGCTTTAATCGAAGAATCAACAGTCTTAACACTACAGCAATTGTTACTTATTCTCGCGCCTTGAATATTATCGACTGCCACAGGATTACAGGATTCGTTGTCATGCATTTCCAATTGCATATTCATCGGGCATTTATTTAGAGAAAAAGAATTCGTCATATTACAGAAATAAATACTGACAGGTAAACTTGTTATGGAAACAAAGAATACGATTATTAATGATAATATGGATATTTTCTTCTTCACACTAAATAATTTTTATTTCCTAAAGTTAAACAAGTTCTGTGCCATTTAACAAATAATGTGCAAACTTTATAAAAATACCTCGAAATGTCAATAATTCAAGATTCAAATCTCAATAATGAGATGCATTTCTGCAATGAACTTCTCAGAAAAGGAAATGAAACTTTTAAGAAATACTCTTCAATTTTCATAATTTATATTCCTAATTTCTAAATTTTTTATCGTAATTAAAATCACACAATTTAACCTGCTAATAATATTATTTGACTTTTTATTATTCGATATCTAAAATCATTATACGTTAAAAAAACTTTTCATATACTTTTTCTAAAATCAATAAAAGAATTAAAATTTATAAAGTTGAAATAAAAATTGTAAGTAATTTACATTCATTTGAATAAAAGGAAAATATGAAAAAAATTCTTTTACTATCCTTTATAATTGCAATTATAAGTTTTAAATATTCTGAAAAGCTATCTAATAAAACAGCTGTCAAAAACCATTTTGATATTGAAAGGCCAATGCAAGGTGATCATGACAATCCTTATGCTGCCCAGGAATTTAGATATAACATGTTGAAAGGGAACAAACCTTATTTAGATCCATTAGCAAGGCAAAGAGCAATAAGTTATACAAAAAAATATTTATTAAAGAAAAATCCTGCGAATACAGAATCTATATCATCATGGTCTTCAATTGGACCCGGAAATATAGGCGGAAGAATAAGAGCAATTTTGATAAGACCAAACCATACGAGTACTATGCTTATAGGAGCAGTATCCGGTGGAGTATGGAAAACAACCGACGGAGGTGCAAGCTGGTTTGCAACAATGGATAATGATAATCCCCTTGCAATTGGATGCATGGTAAATAGCGGTGATACTGTTTATGCAGGTACAGGTGAAGGATGGGGAAACGTGGATGCTGTTTATGGAGGAGGTATTTATAAATCTACTGATTTCGGAGATACATGGACACTGCTTTCCAGCACTGCAACAAGTAATCCATTATCAACAACATCTTGGAATTTTAAAAATGTTTTAAAATTAGCCTTCGATCCGAGCGGTAATTTATATGCTATAACTATTGCAATTAATTATAAAGATGGCGTAGGAGCATACCATTTAAACGGTGGTCTCTTCAAATCGACAGATGGAGGTACTTCATGGGTGCGAATTAGCAGCACATCAATAACAAACTATTATAATCCTTGTGATGTTATTCCTTTGAATTCATCAATTATTTTATTTGCAACACAAGGAGGCGGAATATATAAAACAATAAACGGTGGAACCAACTGGTTGCACATTACAAGCGGACTGCCGACTAAGTTTGACAGAATTTCCATGGCTCAAGATCCTAATTCTTCAAATACTGTTTATGCAGTATTTTCGGAATATAGTACAAGTACTGGTCTAGCCGGCATCTATAAGTCAATAGATGGAGGTAGCAATTGGAGTGCTTTATCATCACCAGGAACAATAGCATCAACTGGAAATGCTTCCTATCTTGGCGGTCAGGGTTGGTACGACAACACAATTGCCGTCGATCCTAAAAATTCAAATAATATTTACGTCGGCGGAGTAGATATGATGAAATCAACCGACGGCGGCGGCAGCTGGTTTCAATTAACTTATTGGTCTACAGGTTATGGAACTCCATATGTTCATGCGGATCATCATGCGACGACTTTTGATACTACACAAACGGGTGTATTATATGACGGAAATGACGGAGGTATTTATAAAACCACTAATGGCGGTGTATCTTGGAATGCTCTTAATAATGATTTAAGTATAACGCAATTTTATGGAGGCTGTGCATATCCAACCGGAAATATCTTTTTAGGAGGTACACAGGATAACGGGCATTTATATTACAGTGGATCAAATAGTAATTGGAATGAAGTTTATGGAGGTGACGGAGGTTATGCTGCAATTGATCAATCTAGTTCCTCAACAGTCTATGAAGAATATGTTTATCTTCAACTTCATAAATCAATTAATGGAGGCACTACCTTTAATTCAGCTTATAATGGATTAATTGATGCTAATTCAAGTTCCCGGTGTTTATTTATTGCACCGTTTTCAATGGACCCGGAAAACTCTTCCGTTTTAATTGCAGGTTCAGACAATGTATGGTTAACCACTAATAAAGCATCTAAATGGGATAGTTCTTATACGACTCTTGTTGCAGGTCAATTGGTAAGTGCTGTAACTGTTGTAAACAGCGCCTCCCCTTTCCTTGGATTTGCCGGTTTAACAAACGGTCAAATTTTTAAATGCACAAGTCTTACTGGTTCAAGCGGAGATGTTTGGAACAATATTACTCCAACAACCAGCAATGGAGTTCAGAATAATGGAGCATATGTTAGAAGGATTGTAGTTGATCTAAACAATAAGCAGCATATTTATACATGTTATTCAGGTTATAATGACGATGGTGTAACACCAACCAGACATGTATTATATTCCTCGGATCAAGGTACAACATGGACAGATATATCCGGCGACTTGCCTGATGTACCTGTACATTCTTTAGTAATCGATCCGCCAAATTCTCAAACCTTATATATCGGTACTGAAACTGGAGTTTATCAAACAACGAATGGAGGTATAAATTGGGTTAACACAACTACTGGCATGGCCAGTTACGTACCTGTGGATGAATTAGTTAGACAAACTGGAACGGATAATTTGTTGGCATTCACTCATGGCAGAGGTGTATTTGTTACTACAACACCTTTACCTGTTGAGCTAACTAATTTTACTTCTAATGTAAATAATGATAAAGTTAATTTGAATTGGCAGACTGAAACAGAACTGAATAATTATGGATTTGAGATAGAAAGAAGCCTATTGTCAACTCCTTCGCAAAGTGAAGGGACTTCAGAAACAAGTTCTAAATTGGATTGGAAAGGCGTAGGATTTGTTAAAGGTGCAGGTAATAGCAATTCATTAAAAAATTATTCTTTTGTAGATTGCAATCCGGTTGGAGGAAGTAATTTTTCATATAGAATTAAACAAATTGATAATAACGGCAGTTTTAAATATTCAAAAATACTTAAAGTAAAAGTTATTCCTAATTCATTTATCTTGTATCAAAATTATCCTAATCCTTTTAATCCTACTACAATAATAAAATATTCACTGCCGGAAAACGATAAAGTAATCCTGAAAGTTTATAACATTACAGGTAGTAATGTGAAAACTTTGGTTAATCAACAACAGGTTGCTGGTAATTATACGGTCCAATTTAACGGATCGGATTATTCTAGCGGAGTCTACTTTTATAGATTAACAACAAGTCATGGGATTCAAGTTAAAAAGATGATTCTTTTAAAATGATAATATTATTATAAAAATATTCAACATTAAACCAGCGAAGATCTATCTAAATCTATTTTGGCTTTGTGCTATTTTTTCAAAAGGAATTACTTTTTGGTCCTCAACAAGAATTGTGCTTCTCTGATTCATATCTAATATCATGAATTCATAATATGTCCAACCGTTATACTCTAATTTATAATTATTAAAATCTAACCTTCAGCCTTTGAATTTGAGTATTTTACAAATAAACCATTAAACCAAAATGTCCCAAAATCCCTTCCTCACTTTGATATTTAAAAAAAATTTTTATTTTTGCCGCCAGTAAATAAAATTTTATTCATTGAGTTCTTTTTAGTGTTCATGTTTACCGCGTTATGAAATAATTACGAATTCTTCCTCATAATTACCTGTAGAAGTTACATGTTATGCGATAAGAAATTAAAGAATGGGCCAATTCCATTTAAATAATTTTAATTTCTCCTTCTGTTTCGAACTCAATATTTTTCTAAAATGTTGTGCCTAATTTGTCATCAAGGTTCAGCTAGTGATCTAATAGTGAGATTAGAAATAGAAAAAAGAATTTATTATTGATTATAAGATGACAAAAATTGTACTTGCAATTTTTAATTATTTACTACATAAAATAATTGACACAATAAAAATTAAAAATCAATAAAAAAGTGTTTTCCCGGTACTATTCTTGGTAAGCTTTTGATTGTATAAGGTTAGGTGAGATTCGGGGTAAATGTTCTTTAAGTTTTTGTAATGTCATTTCAAGATGAGGCTGTATAAAAAGTAATTTTCAATTTTTCATACAGTGTTAATCCGTCTAAATCCGTGTCATCTGTGTTCCATTTCTTCAAATAAAAATTTTTTTAGACAAAATGCGAGAAGAAATCTTATGATTACATATTTTCTTAATATGTATAAATATTGAAATGACCAAAACATCTTAAAGTACTGCAAGATTTAGTTGTATATCAATTAAAATAGATTCGATGATTTTGCTTAGGAAACTAATTTTAAAGTATTGGGAAAGTTAATGAGACTTATCAGAATAATAATCTTCTTAAATATATTTCTTTTTTCAGCCGTTAGTATATTTGCTCAAAATGTTATTACCTTCGATGATCAGAACTGGTCAAGCGATACTACATTACCCTCAAATTTTATGATTCATAGTTTTACTTTTTCCAGCAATGAATCTTTTTATACAAATTACGGTTATAATTTTAATGTAAATGGTATTAGTTTATATTATGTATTCCAGAATACAAATTTGGACAAGATAACAATAACCTCACCGGATAATAACCCCGTTAACCTGGTTAGTTTAGCTGCATACCAGGTAAGCGAGACAAGCAAAGATAGTCTTGTCATTGAAGGATGGGATAATTCAAGCCTTAAATATTCTCATTCATTCCCAAATGATTCTAATTGGACTATATACACATTAAATTATGATAACATAAATAAAATTATTATTAGATTGGATTCTGTCGGTAAGGGTGGTTTAACTGATTACAATTTTGATAATTTTACTTTTACTTCTAGTATTAGTTCTGTATCAAATGACTCAGCTTTAGTACCTCTTCGTTACAATCTAAGTCAAAATTATCCCAATCCTTTTAATCCTAATACAGTTATAAGTTACCGTATAGCTAAGCCCGGCAGAGTAGTTCTAAAAATTTATGATTTGCTGGGCAGGGAAGTATCTACTCTGGTAGATGAATATAAACCTGCCGACAACTATACAGTTTATTTCAATGCTTCTAAACTTTCTAGTGGCGTGTATATTTATATCCTTAGTTCAAACGGTTTTGTATCCAGTCATAAAATGGTTCTCTTGAAATAATAATTTCTTTATAAAGCGTACTTTTAGTAATTAATGTTAAAGTATTAAATGAAAAATAAAAATGGAATCATCGACATGAAATATGAAAGAATGTGGATTATTCTATTAATATTTTTATTAAACAATTGATTTATATTTGTTAAAGACAATGGGAAAAATTAAACATATTAAAATTAAGTATTTAACCGCCTTGTTTAAAAGGCATTTAAAAATAATAATAACATTTAACATGTTAATATTACTATTTGGTTTTAGATATTTTAATGGTAATAAGTTAAATAATAAATATGAAAAATTATTAAAAACTTTAGAATCGACAAATAGTACTAATTACACATGGTTAATAGATAGAACTAGTAGTTGGGAAGATTTTCAGAAGTTTTTACCACTGGCAAAGATGTCCGGTATAATAGTGCAAGTTTCATTATTGCCACCGAGTGAAGCACCTCCAATAAATCCAACAGGCAGTTACTCTGAACCTTATCGACTTGATTTTATAACTTGGGCAAAGGAAATAGCAAATTTGTCCCTAAGATATTCAAATATTAAGGGATATTATATTAAAGATATACAGGAAAACATAGACTTAGGTTATCTTACTCAAACATATGTCGATAGTATTGGAAATATAAGTAGTTCAATCAATCCCAAATTACAATTTAAAACTGATGTACCGAATGTTTATTATGTATCAACTGTTTCTTCTGGTGATTCAAGCGGTAATAGTTGGGCAAATAAAAAGAAATTTAATTTATTTAATCGTTCTCAAGTTAATGCTGGCGATACAGTTTATATAGATGGTGGTGCTGATAGCCTTGTATACACAGCTTCTATGCACTCGAATACGATATTTTATTGGGATAAGTCTGGTAGTTCCACAAATAAAATTGTTATGACTAAGGGGAAAGATGTGGGGCATAATGGGAAGGTAATATTCCAAGATAGTAAATCTGGATATGTGGCTTGGATAAATTGCAATTACATAGAATTATCATATATGACATTTGAGAATGGTGCTTATGATGGGATATTCTCAGATAATACGACAGGTTTGAATATACTACATTGTACAATTAAACATCCGTACAGTGCTGGTATAAAATTGTATTTTTCAGAAAATACCAGGATTATGTACGATTCAATTTATACAGGTAATGTAAACTACTCAAAAGAAACTGACAATATTCAACTTTCACGTAATACAACGACCAATACAGGCGGAAGTGTGGAAATTGCGTATTGCTATATTAATCAAGGTAATGTAAACCAAACTGGAGAACATCAAGATTGTATTCAAGGATATCCTGAATGGGGTGGAATAAATAAGATACATCATAATATAATATTGAATACTCCTAAATATAATTTATCACATGTTGCTTGTATTTATACTGCAGCAGGACAAGGTACATATCAAATTTATGATAATATAATTGCAATGGGTGGTCATGATGGAAACTTGATCGGATTAAATAAAAAATCTGGTAAAACCATGTATGCAAGTATATATAACAACACACTAGCCGCTAATAATGGAGCTGTTCAAGCAGCTTATTTTGCTAATTTAGATTCATTGAAGTATAAAAACAATATACTATATGAACCCAGTGGCACTCAAGCTATCAGATTGGAAGGTACTACAATAAGTGGATATACTGATATTGATTACAACCAATATTACGAATCAGATACAAGCAAAATGGCGATTGTCTATACTACTAAAGAAATAACAACTAGCTGGTCTGCTTGGAAGGCAAGGGGATATGATGCAAATGGGAATTTTGGCAAAGTAGATTTTGCTAATGTATGGGGAAATAATGCTGAAGATTATAAGTTGGCAAATGGCTCAAATTGTATAGATACAGGAACTATTATATCCCTGTTTAATACTGACATAATAGGTACTAAAAGACCAAAAGGACAAGCTTGGGATAAAGGAGCATTAGAACAATGAACCAGCTAGAATTTAATGAAATGGTAAAAGAAGAATATCGAGGTGGTACAGTAATAGTAAATGTTACTGTGCTTCTTATTATTCCCGTTTTACTAATATTAATATTCATTATTTAAATAAAAAGTTCATTTAATTTTGAATAAGTTAAACGATTTTACTTGAAAAAATATGGTTGAATTAATAAAATATATACTAAGAGTATTTAAAACACCAATAATATTAGTAATAAAGAAATACACATTTTATAATTCATTATGAACTTCTTGCTCTGTTAAGCAGGATACTAATCAATATTTGATAAAAATATTTTATGTCAGTTATAATCGGTTTCTTTTCATATAAATCTAGATACCTTTCTTCGGAATCCATAATTTCATTTAATGATTTTGGCATATCGACATAAAATGGAGGTACTAAACCGGGTTTATGTTTCATCCTTTTCAATTTTAAATCATTTCTGTATAAATCAAAGTAATGCTGGCCAAGAGGCCTTGGACCGACAAGTTTAATATCACCTTTTAATAAATTATAAATCATCGGCAATTCATCTAACCAAAGTTTTCTTAAAACACTTCCCCAATAGGTTATTCTAAAATCATTTTTAAATTTTCCTCCATCTTTTAAGTTGAATTTTTTATAGACAAAATCCTGTATATATTCTGCATAGGGATGCATAGTTCTTAATTTATATATATTAATTTTTTCACCATTCTTACCTATACGTTTCATTTTAAATATTAAGCCTGTAGAAGGGTATTCATCATTTGATGGTGAATTTATTTTCTTTGCTACAAAAAACATTGTCCCGTTAATGATTTTTAAATGTAGTACTTCAAAACCGTTGAAATATAATCTCCCTAGCCCTTCAGCTAAAGACAGAGCTTTATGTGTTCCGCCTGTTAACCCATTATATATTGATTTTAAAAATATAATTTTGGGAAAAACCCTGTTCCATAAGAAATCAATTAAATAAAATAACTGAGCAAAATAATACGGATACATTTTGAGGTAATTCTGATGTTTTAAATATGCTGTCTCAAAGTTGCTGGTAAAAATACCTCCCATCCTCAATTTATTATTTACTACGGCGAAGTATTCATTTAAATCCGGTATCCTGTTTATCCTTTCGAGATTTAATAAAAACTGGAGTCCGTTATCAGGTAAATAATCAATGCATGAAATAACGTTTGAATTTACAATTATGGAATATGAATAATCAAAGGAACTCAGGTCAATACATGTATTCATAAATTCATATACTTCGGGATACTTTTGTAATGAAAAATTTTTTATTTCTGAATTTGTTAATTCAGAGCCATAAACTTTAAAGGATGACCTATAATGAGCTTTTATGTCCTGTATTTTTTCATTCAGGAGTATATCTCCAAGCTCTCCTTTTACCGGGAAACCGACTATTTTTAGAGCCAATATTCTATAATTTTTAATGTAATAATACGTAGATATCGCGGTAAATGATATTATAGAATAACCGACAATTCCATAGAGGATTTCTAATATATCACTTATATCCAGATGATTGATAAATCCGGAAAATGAGGAAAGTGATAATATGATTATATAAGCTTTAATATATTGCCATATAAATGCCCAATAATCTTTTGTTTTGTGACGGGGATGAAAATGATGACCTAAAAAAGAACCAGCAAACCAGCATAAGTAAAGATTAATAAATAATATTATATGCTGGCTATTAAAATGTAGATTTCCATTTAATTTATATAAAAGATATAGAGTAATAATCCCGAATAATAATACCTCAAACGAAAAAACTTTGCTGCTGTAATAAAGATTAATATTTTTATAATTTAACTTATACTTTGTTTTATAAAACAAGTAACTTATTTCAATCGAAAAAGATATGATTAAAGAAGTCAAAAGTACAAACCGCGAAGCTCCGTTTAAATTGAATCTATATATTATTACAGCTAAAATACCGAGCATTAAGAAGAACGATACTGTATAAGTATATAATTTGCTTAATATTTCATATCGTCCGTTATCCTTATATTTCCTTGAGAATAATATTGACAATGCCCACGATACAATAAAAGCTGCGTAATATAATTTGTAACCAGAACTTAAAGAAAATGAGCCTGTATGGATGTAAACGGAGACTAAAAATGATAATGTGTATAAAAAATAGTTTTTTATAACTTTAGATATCATAAATATCTATACCCGAAACAACCGGAATTTTGTTTCTTTTTTTAAACTAATTAGTTTATTATTCTTTTAACCTGAATAAAGAAAATCTTCTGTCTTTGAGGTTACCGCTTTTATTTCTTCTTTGATATTTTTCTTTTATGAAGATTATATTCTAACCTCATTGGTCAATATTATAGTAATTAGTTTTCTGTTCGAGTCATATGTACTTCTTTTTATTGGGATATATTTTTGTATATGAAAGTTACTAAACAAATACCCTGCCTACCGTATTAAATTTCTATGTGCAATACCTTTGATTATAATTTTGAATGGATGACAACAATATTATTTTTAGGGTCATATTAGATGTTTGAAGAAATTCTAGTTCTTGAATATTTGTGATATTAATATTTCTTCATTTTAATAAGTTTCTTAAAAAGATGTGGTATACAATAATCCTTCATATTAAGGGATTTTATTCCTCATTTTTAGCTCGTTTTAGCCATATTTCTCGCCATAATTGATACCTTGCACGCGGGCATCCCATAAAGGCATACTCATAACTGCAAGTAACCTCCTCCAAAATTACCGTATTCTTGACTTTTATCATTTCTCCTGTAATTTCATCTATCATTTTGTCAACTCTATTTCTAACCCGATACTTTTTATGACAATGTTTTTTCATATCGTGATAAAAACTCAAGCCCCTATTCCGACCTTGGTTATCCAACGTTTTTCTTATTTCATCGAATGATCTTACTTCAACATATTCACCCGGCTGCAAATTCAATACACTTGTAGGTGTATTTTTAAGAATACCTTTAATAAATTTATCATAAATAAATTTTCTCAGAATTGGATATATCATTGATTTGACGGCAGTATAAAAATCTATTTCACCGGAATAAATTTCTTTTAATAGCTTTTGGAATTTATTTTTAATTGTAATCTTACGGGTAATCTGTTCAAGCTGAGTGGATTGGCAATAGTATATGCCGCCATTTAATTTAGTTCTTAATAGTTTTCTTAATTCTGTCTTATCATTTTCATTTATAAAAATGTTTTCTTTTTTATCAGAAGTTTTTTTTAGCCATGCTTCCTTCCAAATGATCATACAGCCAACTTGACAACTATCGTGTAGTTCCCCATCGCACCGTATTCCTTCAAGAAATAGAACATCGTTAGGAATTAATTCTTTGATTTTATTACTTATTACATGATCATGTAATTTACATGCTACGCATATCTTTTCAAGATTATTGCTGACCCGATATTTTTTCCCACAAAACCGAACCATTTCGGGCATAAACGGTAAATTATTTAAGGCTCCGTTTGAATCTAATGTTTTTAATATCTCATTTGGTTTAAGAATTTCAACAATATCACCTGATTTTATTTTTGTTTCAGTCATTAATTTGGAATGCTTTAATTTTTTATTTGATTATTAACTGAAGTTACGCAAAAGACATAACGTTTAATTTCCAATTAAAATTTTTAGGTACAATACAATCAAAAAGGACCATACGAATTTTATAAATTGTGTCTATATTTTTAGTAATTCTAAATATTTCTAATTGACAAAAAGCAATAAGTACAAAATATATATGATTTATCTGAGCAATTGATTCTCTTGAAGAGCAGCCTTCTATTCTTAATTCTGATTTAAGTATTTTGA
>Ga0102950_1000413_pt1 | contig 12049 bp, 14 predicted proteins | sample SalPon2A_B_D2_MG_FD_78505 | JGI IMG/M metagenome (GOLD analysis project Ga0102950, IMG submission 78505) | Soil microbial communities from South San Francisco under conditions of wetland restoration - Salt Pond MetaG R2A_B_D2_MG | ecosystem: Environmental > Terrestrial > Soil > Wetlands | place...
GTAACCCGCAAACAGGATACCCGGACAAACCGGAACGGGTGGCTGCAGGCTCGGACGCCTTTCAGCATCGAAACCGAAAATCAGAGAAAATTCGTACGCGTGGAGATTGCCCTCCCGGTAGCGGTAAAGCAGATAAAAGACCAGGCAGGAAATTTCATTCCCGAAGAGGATGTGTACACCGTCAGCGGCAACATCCTGAACATATCCGCCACCGGAATGCTCGTTGATCTCGAATCTCCCGTTGGCGAAGGGGATGTCGTGCTGATCCGTTTCGTGCTTCAGGAAGTCGAACCGCTCGACAACGTCCTGGGTATCGTCAAGCGGATGGATGCGGATAATGAACGCTACCTCGTTGGAATAGAGTTCATCGACTGCGAGGAGCTTAAAGATCGCCTCACGCACGACCAATTCGATACGGTCAAGGATTCGGTCTGCAGTTTCGAGAACAAAGTTCGTGAGACGCTGATAAGATACCTGTACTGACAGGCGAAGCGGGTGGAAGGAGCAATGGAGTAATGAAACGTTTGCATGTAGTCATCGCGGTTGTCCTGCTGCTGGCGTTCGGAAGCGCCTGGGCCATGCCCAATGGAACCAGGAGTATCCTCCTGCGCGTTATCCCGGCTCCGCCGGTCTCGGTCGATTCAAAACTCGATCGACTCCTGATTCAGGATCTGACCCGCAAGGAGGATGTTCGAGTGCAGGATGTCAACGCCCGCGAAGGCGTGGAGCCGTCCTTCCCGGAACAGTATCTCGATCTCGACAGCCTCGTAAACTGGGGACAGGAGATCGGTGGCAACTATCTGATGCTGGTCGACGTGTCCAGCGAGAGAATCGAACGGCGCAAGTCTTTCAGTCTGCCGCTCATCTTCCACAAGTATGAAACAGTCGGAATTATCGAAGGGGAATTCAGGTTTGTCGATCTCAGACACGGCAAGCTCCTCTCCGCGGAACCATTCAAAGTGGAAGAACGAGGGGCGCAGATCCTTCAGGCATCAATGGACGATGATATAAATGATCCGGCCCTGCACCTGACTGCGGTGCGGAAGCTGGAATTCATGGATAAACTCGAAGCAAAACTGAGCAAGCAACTGACCCGTAGAGCGCATTCGCTCATGAGCGGCTGGTAGAGCGTGCAGGAGGAGATATGACGAAGAAAAATGTCGGCCCGCAGGACGCCGAATTGATACTTCAAATAGCCCGTGAAGTGATCGCGGCAACGCGGCATAAACGGCCCGACCGTCAATCCGGCGCCGAATTGCTCAAGTGCCTTAAGAAGCTGGTTCCCTATGACGCCGCCACGCTCTTCTGGTTTGACCAGACCCGGCAGGCTCTGGAGACAGCCGCAACCGTGGGGGGGGAAGTCAAGATTCTCAATTTCGTGCGCCTCGAAGGCGGAGCAGGCATTTCAGGATGGACCGCGTTGAACAAGAAGCCGTTCCTCCTCGCCGATCGCTCTAAGACCAAGCAGTTCGATCCGGAAAACGACTACGCGTCGTTCATGACGATTCCCCTGGTGTCCGATGACGATGTTATCGGAGCTATCAGCTTCGGGGCGAAAGAGCCGAATGTCTTCGATGAAGCGATGCTCAAGCGGGTCATGTACACGGGAGAACAACTGGTCGTATCGCTGGAGAAGCTGCACTTTCAGGAGCGTGCCCGGCTGCTGGAAAACAGGCTCCGCAAGGCCGAAGAGCAGCTGAAGTCATCGCGCAACTTGCTCGTTCAGCCCAGTTTCGCCCAGGACCTCAAGCGAAATGTCTCCGGTGTCATTCACGAGATTAACAATTCTCTCTCGGTCATCGTCGGGAATATCCAATGTATGCTGGCACAGGGAGCTGCCGCCAACCAGAAGATGCTCTCCCGGCTGAAACGAATCGAAGGAGCGGCGGAGAAAATCAGTTCGGCCAACGGCAGAATACTTTCGATCTACGGCAGCGTAAGCAATTCGGCGGAAACAACCGCTACAAACAGCAATGAAAAAAGTCCGGTAATACAACATGTCAAACTATGATCTGGCACCTCTGACCGATCCGACAAATCAGGTGCTCTGGGAAAGCCTCAACTCGGCCGGAATTGGTCTGGCCCTGGTAGATGGTAACGCGAGTCTGACCGTCAGCAATGAAAGCGCGGCAACCTGGCTCGGAATCCCGGGCGGTATTCACACCTCTGCAACGCCGATTTCCGCGATCGAGCCTCTGAAGTCCGGAGGACTGATCGATAAACTGCGCGCGATGATATCCAATGATCCCGGCGAAGATACACCGCCTTGCCGGTTTCACACTCGTTCAGTAGACGGAACACCGCTTTGTGCTACTGCAAGACTAACTTCGAAAGCGCCGCACGCAGGACGACAACTGCTGATTATGCTCATGCGGGAACCGGTCCGGGAAATTTCGGAACCTCCCGCGCTTTCCGGTCCGGAAGAACTTCAGATCCTATCATCGGTAGCTTCGGCCCTGTCCTCTTCGAACGACCTGGACTATATCCTCAAGACCATTCTGACCGGCGCCACTGCTTCGCAGGGACTGGGTTTCAACCGAGCTTTCTTGTTTCTGTACGATAACCCGACGAATAGCCTGAGCGGTTATCTGGCGGTTGGACCCAGCTCGCCTGAGGAAGCCGGACGCATCTGGGGAAACCTCGAAGCGAACCGCGTATCATTGAGTGAACTGCTCAGCGGACAGCCGGACGACACTCAGGTGCAGTCTGGATCGACCCAGGGGATGGTTGCGTCGATAAATATCGATTTGAATCCTGACTCCCTGATCGCGAAAGCGTGCACTCAGAAGACCTGGCTGAATCTTGAGGCCCTCGACACCGTTGACTCGGTGACGAAGGAGTTCAGCAGCAGAATAGGCACACAGAAACTTGCCCTGGTTCCTCTGGTAAGCAAAGGGAATCTGATGGGTCTGCTGGCCGCTGACAATCTGATTACCGGCCGTCCGATCTGCGATGACGCCGTTCAACTGCTTCAGGTCTTTGCCGATCAGGCCGCGGTCGCTATGGAACGGGCCGGATTGTACGAAGAGCAGAAAGAGCGGACCCGCGAAGTTGAAAAGATAAACACCCTCCTCGCCGAGTCGCAGGAGCACATCATCAAGATCGAAAAAATGTCAGTGATCGGCGAACTCACCGCCTCGATCGCCCATGAATTGCGCAATCCGCTCACCATCATCGGCGGCTTCGCCAACCTGATGCTCAAGAGCACCACGATCGATGAACAAAAGGAATATCTCAACATTATTGCCGGCGAGACAAGACGCGCCGAGTCGGTTCTCAACCACGTTCTCGACTTCTCCAAAGCCTCGCGCAACGAGAGCACCCGTATCGACTTCTCCCGTCTGGTTGAGAAGAACCTCGCACTATTAATCGGTAGACTGCGTTGCCCGGCCGAACTGATGCGCCTGCTTGCCGCCCAGTCAGAGATTTGGGTCTACGGCAATTACGACCAGATTTCTCATGCCGTATACCAGTTCCTCAGGCTGGTCGCCGAGGAGATCATCCCTCCGGGCAAAGCCGAGATTACTACCGAGGTGATTCAGGAGCGTGCCGTAATGACCGTTCGCCTGATTGTCGACAATGAACATAGAGACGGTACCATCAAAGCGTTGCGTCAGATCTTTACCGACAACAAAACTTCGCAGCGGCTCACCGTGCTGGTGGCCGGAGAAGCTGTCCGGTTCCACGGAGGGAATTTCGGTTTGAGTATCGGCAACGACCGGCTGCCGTCGCTGTTCGTAGAACTTCCGTTAGCCAAGGAGGCCGATCATGTCGGCACACATTATAATAATTGACGACGATCGCAATATCCGCCTGCTGTATGAGCATGAACTCAGCTGTGAAGGCTATCAAGTCGCCACCGCCTCAAGCGCCGCGGAAGCAATCGAGAAAGCCTCCGCCGAACCGTTCAATCTGGCAATTCTCGACATCGAGATGCCCGATATGTCCGGCCTCGAACTGCTCGGAAAACTCCGCGAATTGCGGCCGAATATGCCGGTCATTTTGAATTCGGCCTACTCCACTTACAAATCTGACTTCAAGTCGTGGCTCGCCGACGCCTATGTAGTTAAGTCGTCGGATATCGAGCCGCTGAAACAGACCGTGAAGGAGATGTTAAGTAATTATGGTAGTTAGACATAAAAGACCGGCCGACGTTCAAGTTATCGATCAGGTCGAATACTTGAGCGAAGAAGTCAAGAATCTGGCGATCAATCTGGCCATTTATCTGGCCAAGGCCAAGGGGAAATCCGACAGCCTGGCCCGGATGGAACCGGATTTCATCAAGCTGGTCAATGGTACGGTCAAAGTCGTCCAGGAGCTGACCTCGATCATTAATGCCGCAAGAAATATGGAGACAATGGCTTACGATGTCCCGAGCGGGGCCGCCACGGGCGATCAGCTGGAATCGAAACTTCAGGCGATCCTCCAGCAATGCAATAAAATCATTATCGCCCTGCAGAATGACGCTGTCGGCGAGGCGGGGGAATAATACCGCCAACAGGCCGTTTTGCGCCAATAATCCCCCATATACGGTTGAGGATAAGCAAATAATGACGATAAACGAGATAGATGATAGGATGCGGGAATCCCGCATTGAACGTGTCTCCGGGCTCCTCTCAAGCTTGAACAATGGAGCAACGAACCGCTGTTCAACCCGATCGGTCGGTCGGGCAGGAGTGGTCCTGAAGCGAATAACTATCAATCGAGGACTGACGATATGACAATGCCCAACATAGACAAACTCAATGAAATGGCTCAGCAGCGCGGCGAGCCGTTTAAAGTGCTCATTGTAGATGACGAGAAATGGGTGCAGGATGTATTCAAAGATTTCTGCGAACTGACCGATGCGTTCGTGGTGGAACTGGCCAACGATGGTCAGGAAGCGGTGCAGAAGGTCAAGCAGGAGCAGTACGACCTGGTAACCCTCGATCTTATCATGCCGGAGATGTCCGGACTTGAAGTGCTGACGGCGATCAAGAAAGTGTCGCCGCACGTTCCGGTCATGATCATCACCGGCAACGCCACCGACAAGATCGTCAACGAGGCGGGAATACTCGGCGCCTGCCGCGTCATGTACAAGCCGATAATGTTGGAAGATTTCATCGCCGAACTGACGAGCACGCTTGCCCGTTAATCCGGCGATTTTCGCCCTGCAACACTGAATCCGCAGCAAAGTAACATGGAGTTTAGCGAAAAGAGTATGAAGAACTCGATTAAGATCCTCATCGTAGACGACGAAGAAATGATGCGCAGTCTTCTTGAGAAGATCCTCAAGCGCGAAGGATACAATGTCATCGCGGCCGAAGACGGCGTTCAGGCGGTCGAGATCCTCAAGAAAGAGGACGTCAGCCTGGTGATCTCGGATATGAAAATGCCCCGGATGGACGGATTCGAACTGCTCAAGTACGTCAAGCAGGAGTATCCGAATGTCGGGATCATTATCATGACTGCCTACGGTGACACTTATACCGTCAAAGACGCCCTGCTGCTCGGGGCCGACGAATATATCACCAAGCCGTTCAAATCGTACGAAATATCGCTCGTGGTCGAGCGGGCGTACTGGCGGCTGCTGTCCTACATGGACAAGAACTGATGGCTTAGATTTGGGAAGTAAACATGGCCGGAGCTGAAGTCAATACTGCGAAGAAAGCCCGCGTGTTCGTCACCGTATCTAAGGATTCGATGAACGCCACGGTCATGCTTCGCAAGCCGGGCGAAGGAGATCCGCCGATCACGATCGAAGAGGTCACCGAGGCAGTCGCCGATCAGGGGATCGTCTTCGGGCTTGACCAGGAAGCCATTCAAAAAGTAGTGGCCGAGGAAATATACAATTCCCCGGCGAAAATCGCATCAGGCACCCCGCCGACTCGGGGCGCCAATTCCCAGTTCGAATATCACTTCGATACCACCGATAACCACCACCCGCAGGTCGACGAAGACGGGCGGATCGACTACAAGAATATCAATTTCGTCCAGAATGTCGAAAAAGGCAAGATTCTGGTCACGAAAATACCGGCCAGACCAGGGCAACCCGGCACCGATATCTACGGCAAAGTCATCAAAGGACCGGACGGAAGGGATCTTCCGTTCAAAGCCGGCGCCAACACCGAGCCTTCCGAAGACGGTCTGTCTCTGGTAGCCACGGCCAGCGGCGCGATCGTTTTCCTCTATGAGAAAGTCTCGGTTAACGACGTCATGCTCATCAAGGGGGATGTCGATTTCAACGTCGGCAATATCGACTGTCTCGGATCGGTCCGCGTCACCGGCGATATCAAGGCCGGGTTCGAGTTGAAGGTCGATGGTGACCTGGAGGTGTCCGGGAATGTCGAAGACTCCACGATGGACGTCAAGGGGAACGTCATGATCAAAGGCGGGTTCTTCGGCAAAGGGACCGGTATCCTCAAAGCGGGCGGCGATATCTTCATTAAATTCTGCGAAGGACAAAAGATCGTGGCCGGCGGCAATATTTATGTCGGCGGCGAAGTGATCGGCTGCAATGTCCGGACCAAGGGAAATGTCTGGGTCAAAGGACGGAAAGGAAAGATCGTCGGCGGTGAAATCAGGGCCAACAAAGAAATTCGCGCCGGGGTGCTCGGTTCCGAAGCGTATACGAAGACCTTACTGGCCGTGGCCTACGACCACGAACTGATGAAGAAGTATTACACCAGCATCAAGGAAATCAACCGACTCAAAGAAGACGGTGAGCGGATCAAAGGGGTCCTGTATCAATTGTATCGTCTTCAGCTCGACGGGAAGCTGTCGGGCGAGCAGGCCGAGGCGCTTGCGAAGCTGGAGAAATTCCAGAAGGAACTTCCCGACGGTATCGCGCAGGTCGAAAAGACCAAGGCCGAGGTCGAGGAGCAGCTCCACAAGCTGGAGGGAGCGCGGATCGTGGCCGAAGAAATCATGTACCCGGGGGTGCGCGCGACATTCGGTCTGATCTACCGTGAGATCAACGAAGAGGCGACCCGGTGCGTGGCGCAACTCGAAGCCAACAAAGTAGTTATTTCCGACTTCAAAGAATAATTCTCCCCCCGTCATTCTAAAAAGGCTTGATATTCAGGCCGTATCCTCTATATTCCCCGTTACAGAATTTCATCGATAGCCGGAGAGGTGGCCGAGAGGCTGAAGGCGGCGGATTGCTAATCCGTTATAGGGTGTCAAGCTCTATCCAGGGTTCGAATCCCTGCCTCTCCGCTTTTGATTTGGTCTGATTTGGGGAGACTGGGTTGGCGAATAGTCGAATAAGAGATATACATTGGATGTAGGGCAATGTTGTCCGCAGGGCAGATTCGTCTTCGAGCCTGCCACAGTTTTCTAAGCATTCAGAGGAACGATGGCGTCCGAATACAATGAAATCGAAGTGCATCGAGTAGTTGATATCCTCAATATAGTCGACATGCATGGATCGCTTAGACTATTTCGAGGGCAATCGAACTCAAAATGGAAGCTTGTTCCACGAATTTCAAGGTTATTCAAGAAGGGAAGAATCCCAGACACATGGCCTAGATTGGAAGGCTTCATACTCGATGAGTTTCAGCAGTATGCCTTCCTAAATCTCCCGAAATTACCGAGGAGTAAATTCGAGTGGATGGTAATAGGGCAGCATTATGGACTACCCACGAGACTGCTAGATTGGACAACGAATCCGTTGAAGGCGGCGTATTTTGCGGTCACCGATTATCCTGCCAAAAGCGACGGCGCTCTTTTTGCGTTGTCTCCAACAGAATTGATCCCCAAGTTTGAGCCTGACGAGGATATTGATCAGTTTCAAAGTCTCATGCCAATATACCCGGACATGATTGACCCGCGAATAGTCGCTCAGGAAGGCTGCTTCACAATATTCCCTCATGCTCCCGACCGCAAATTGTTCAAGCCATTGGAGCATAGTTCTGAGCATGAGGGAAGCTACTACAAACTGATCAAGATGATTGTCCCTCGGGATTGGAAACAAACCATACGACTCGAGTTGAATAAGCTTGGTATCAACAGCCGCACGCTATTTCCAGATTTGTCCGGATTGTCAGATTTTATTGCGTGGAAATCCGTGGAGAGAATCTATTAAGATTCACTTCCAGTTCTTCCGCCGCTCACTTGTGGGCTAGATGCCCAATGAGGAAACGGGTTGTATTCATGAGGAAGAAGAAGAGGAAAGCCAACGGAGGCGGACGGGCCACACTGGCGAGGTAGACTGATGCTATCCTTAGAACTTGTTACAGTATTTCTGATCTTCGTAGTAAGCGTAATCGAGCTGTTGCTCCAAAGCCATTGGGCAGACAAACGGACTAAGAAGTACCGAAAAGCAAGCAAATGGTTGATGGGATTGTTAATGGCGCTCGCTACTGTGACAGCAATAAAAGTAGTGTACGAACAGAAATCGAGTAGAGAGCTGAAACGAACGATAGATGAACTTAATTCAACTGTGAATGCAATGTATGGACCCGTAATGGAGATGGCCAAGAATAACTTTCCAGATTTGGATTCCACCACTGCGATAAGAAAGCTCACCCAAGAGATGAAAGAACTACAAGACATTGCCACCAGAGATGTCTATAGGCCTCCGAACGCGGAAATCAGAAACAGGACAATCGACAACCTGCGAAGGCTGAGAAATACGCATCCGGCAATTCGCCCCTCAGTCCGTCTATTCATAGGCACAGGTAGTGGGAACAGGTCGAGGCTATGCGTGAACTTGGTGGAGATTCTCAAGGAAGCGGGCTTTAGTGCGGAAATCGTCGGTTCATCCACCGTATTCCCAGTGGGCGTAATGCCAGTCATTACTTTACAAATCAATCCGAAAGACGAAGACTTCGCGACTATGTTGTTTGAAGCACTACGGCCTTACGTCCGGATAGGGCAGCATTCTGTAAGAGCCGAAAGGACCGACAGTCTTGCTCGGGGTGAAATGGTGATCACGATCGTTGGGGAACCGTCCTTCGATCCTGATGGAAGCGTACAATTGCGCTGAATAGGCTGGACTGCCCCACCGCTTTCGGTGGATTTCAATATTGAAGAAATCTGAATTCGACATTTATTTTGCGACGTAACCTTCCCACAGCAGAGCTGTGGGGCACCCGGGAGTCTGCCAAACGAAAGCTGCCAGGCAAAATCACTTCGTCGCTCTTGCGATCCTCGCGATCCTCTCGATCGTAATCGGCTGCTCGAGTCATCAAGAGCAAAGCGAAGCCGTCAAAACATGGGACGCATTTGTCCAGGCGGTACGCCGTGGCGATCTGAGCAGTGCACGAGGGCTTCTTGCGTCGGAGTCGCAGGCTCACTTTAGCTTTGATTCGACCGTTCAGCAGGATTACCTCAATTCACACTTCACGGTTGTCAAAACCGAAACGATTCGTGACTACGTCGAGTTGCAGGTACTCAAGGAAAAGGAAGGGAAGCAGACTGCTCTTTTCAAGTATGTAGTCAAACAGGGCGGCCAATCTCTCCTCCAGTATCCGTTTATACTGTTCGCCAAGGCCTGGCCGACTGTTATCAGCCACCACTTCGCCCTGCACGCGCTCGAAACGCCCGCTTCGTTGTACGCTGACACTCTTACTGACACAATTACGCCTGACACTTCGGTAATGGAGAGATACTATTCCACACTTACGGATCTCACCGGTCTACAAGCCGAAAGAAAGATTGACTACTATTTCTGCCAGGACGCCACCCAAGCCGAACTGCTTTCCGGCCGACTCAATTTCAGCTGGGGATCATCCGGTATGGTGGTAATCAGTACGAAGCGGTATGACTTTGGGGAAATTACCCGGGCCTTCTTATCGTCCCAGAAGACCAAGACAATCGACGCTCTCCACGAAGGATTGGTTGGATACGGCGAATATCAACGGGTTCTCCATAATTCCCCCGATTCGGACGCCCTTGAAGCATGTGATCGTACGATAGCTGAACATATTGAGAACTTAGGTCCCCATCCCGTCACAGTAATGATCGACTCCGCCGTGAATCACCCCGTCAGACTGCAGAGCGCAGATTTCTACTATGGCTCTACTGGCATGGTCAGATGGCTAATTGAAAACGGCAGGGCAGGTTCTTTCAGACACCTGTACAGCGACGCGGCAAACAAGGGGGCTTTCATTAGTGAGTTACAAGAGTGCTATGGCAAGGATCTCAGGTCGTTCGAGTCAGCACTTCAGGAGAAGTACGATAAATACTATCACAAGGGGGGGGGCGGCACAGGAGAAAGGAGTAAATCTCGATGAAACACATCAGACCGATCAACTTTGCTGATCCTTCACAAGAATCAGGTGTGCGGCCAGACTTATTCGGGATGGCTGTTTGCGACTACCTTGGATATCACGGTTGTCAGACAGCCTACGCAGTCGGGGGAGGCGGGGGCTGCGGCACAGGCTGCGGTTCAAGCTCTGGCGGCTATCAAGACTGCAGCTCACCGGGTACCCCGGGCTACGGCGGATGCACTACATTTACTTGCAACAGAGGGATTGGGTACCAGCCGGACTGCGATGATGAAGCCTGCGGGCACGTCGGCATGGGCTTGGAGATGCCCGACGAACCTGATGGGTGGTAATTCCCGCAGTCGATGCGGGTGCGAGAACCGTTGACTTGCTGCGTGAGAAGCGCAACAGCGAATTGGCAAGTCGCGCCCGACGAAGCGGATGATCGGCTGTAATTGATTGTACTTGTGCACCTCACTTCTTTGTGATTGACAAGAAGGGAATCGAATGATTTGAATCGTCTCATAGAATACGTTTCATCCTCAATACTGTTCCTGGTAGTGCTGAGTGTGTCTGGCTGCGGGCAACCCAATGACCTACAGGTGCAATTCAGAGGGCGTACATACGCCTACCACAAAGTACACACTGAGATTTCTGATCTGAGATCACAGCTGGTGAATACGCGGCAGATCGAGACTGATCATTGTAGAATCATATACTGCTACGATTTCGAGAAATTACTTCCTGAGATGATTGCGCTCTCAGAAGAGGACTACCTGAGGATATCGAACGACTTTTTGTATCATTTTGCACGAGGCAAGCCGCTAATCCGATTCTTGTCCCATCAGCAGTACCAGCAATATCGAGCATTGGATGTGCCCTCGTTCGATTCGGATGTGCCAGCCTATACCGCTGACAACGGAGACGTTGTTATGGACCTGGGGTCTAGTGACCTGCAACAGGATGCCGGTCAGCAAATTCTAAGTCATGAGCTTGCGCACTACGTACTTCTTCAACTCATGGGAGGGCATCCAAGCCACAGCGCAGCTGAGCACATCGGTTCGTTCCAAGCCTTCAACGAGGCTCTCGCGATATCGGAGGAACAACCGCCACGAATACCGCCTCGCTGGAATGAATGCTTTCCAGCGGGTCAGTACTGGACGTTCGGAGGTATGGACTCGGCGTATGCAAATGGCGCTCGTGCATGCATGTTCCTGGAAATGCAGTCATTGATTCGGCTCGTTCGCAGAGGATGGGGCGATCGGGTTTTTCATGACATCCTGGGCTCACTTGGAAACCACTCAGTTGAACAGTCGCTATCGAAGTACACGAGCGTTACTCCCGAACAACTGCAATCGATGTGGTTTGATCGCATGCACCAGCTTCAGGGTGCTGACACCACCGCTTCAGGTCCGGACACAGGAGGGAAGTCCAAATGACAGAATCACAGATTTTGGTGAAAGCTGACTCGCATGTCGTCGAACTTGGGGGAAACAGATTTCTCTTGCTCAAGACCAGTTCGCTGGCGTTGTATGAGATCGATTCGCTCATTCGCGATATTCTCTTCCTTGAATTTCCCCGAGCAGGGGACGCGATAGAAAAGGGCGGGGTGGCCCACCCTTTGGGTGGGTTTCTCATTCGATATTGTTGACTGACAAATAGGGAGCTGTTGACCATGCCCAGACTGCGGCATTATGACCACCTGAATACGGCCAGATTCGTGACCTTCAGTTGCTATCGGCGCCATCGGTTTCTGGTAACGGAAGCTGTAATCAGTGTGTTTCTGGATGTGTTGAAGCGATTGCGAGAGCGCCATAAACTACGTTTATTGGGGTATGTGGTCATGCCGGAGCATGTAC
>Ga0102950_1000415_pt1 | contig 12025 bp, 9 predicted proteins | sample SalPon2A_B_D2_MG_FD_78505 | JGI IMG/M metagenome (GOLD analysis project Ga0102950, IMG submission 78505) | Soil microbial communities from South San Francisco under conditions of wetland restoration - Salt Pond MetaG R2A_B_D2_MG | ecosystem: Environmental > Terrestrial > Soil > Wetlands | place...
CCAAAGCACTTTCCACGTTTGAGAAGGGTGTGCACCTGATCCTTGGAGGCAAGGACAAAGGTGCGCCCTACGTTCCCCTGCGAAATTTGATGAAAGACCGTGTGCGAGAAGTTCTCGTGATTGGGGCAGCCCAGGAGCGAATCGTCAGTGACCTCACCGGCGCTGCGGAGATTGTTGAAGCAGGAGACCTGGAGACGGCCGTGAGAATGGCCTTCAAGCGGGCAAGGCCTGGAGATGTGGTGTTACTGGCCCCGGCCTGCTCCAGCTTTGATCAGTTTGAGAATTTCGAACACCGCGGGCGTGTATTCAAAGAACTGATTAAAAGGTTGGCGGAAGAAAGCCGCGGGAAGGCCAGTGACAGAGAGACCCATCAGAAAGGGCAGGGCTCGGCTCCTGCGTTTCAAACTGCCGGCGAGCCCGCCGCGCAACAGCCCATCACGACCGCATCCGGAGCATTGGAAGAAGCGTTGGATCCGCAGGGAAGCAGCAGAGAACAACCGCTTCGTAGGGTCGCGGACCCTGAGCCCCTGGTACTGACCGCGCCACGGGAGCTGGAATACGTTTTTGAAGTCAGCGCAGAGGAAGCGTCCACACAAGGCTTGCCGGATTCACAGGAAACGGCAGACGAGTTCCTGCTGGATGAGGATGACCTGGTTCCGACAGAGACGCCTGAGGACCAGGCCTTTGCCTATGAAGTTCGCACGGTGACACAAAAGGGCAGCCGAAGTGCGGATACCGGGAAGAATGCATTCTTGGAAAGCAATTCCAGAAGACGTTCGCGGAAGCAGAAGGAGAAATAGCGACTGATGGCGCGCCAACTCCAGACTGACAGGGTGTTGTTCGGGACGGTGGTGATCCTGCTCCTGTTCGGGCTCATCATGGTGTTCAGCGCTTCTGCAGTGATTGCACAGGAGGGGTATGGTTCAAGTTACCACTTCCTTTTCCGGCAGGGATTCTGGGCAATCATAGGACTCGTGTTGATGGCAATCATGATGAATTTTGATTACCGCCGTCTCGCCAGGCCTACGGTCATTTTCCCGGCGCTTGCCGTCCAGCTTTTGCTGCTGTTAGTGGCACTTTTCCAATCGCCGGTCCATAACACGCACCGGTGGGTGCACCTGGGCCGGGTGATGATTCAGCCTTCGGAGCTTTCAAAAGTCATCATTGTTATTTTCCTTGCCGCATTTCTGGAAATGCGCAAGGGCGAAATCGAAGACTGGAAACGTACCCTGTTGCCGATCATGCTGGTGGTTGGCGTGGATGGCTTACTGATCCTGAGGGAGCCTGATTTTGGAACCGCGATGGCCCTTTGTATGATCGTGGCTGCCATGCTTTTTGTTGCCGGCCTCCGGCTTGTCTACTTTGGTTACGCCACGCTGGCGGCATTTCCGATGCTGATTTTTCTGATCTTCGATACCGGTTACCGAGCGAAGCGTATCACAGCGTTTCTGCACCCCTACTCCGACCCCTTGGGCGCTGGATTTCAAATCATCCAGTCGTACATCGCAGTAGGAACGGGCGGGATCGCAGGACTTGGGCTGATGGAAGGCAAGGAAAAGCTCTTTTTTCTGCCCGAGCCACAGAACGACTTTATTTTCGCTGTCATCAGCGAGGAGCTTGGTTTTATCGGAGCGGTCCTGGTGATTGCGTTGTTCTGCGTGATCCTGTGGCGAGGGCTCCGGGCTGCTGCGCGCTGTTCTAACGATTTTGGGCGCCTGCTGGCCGTGGGGATCACCGTGATGGTTGTCGGGCAGGCGCTGGTCAACATCAGCGTGGTGGTCGGGCTGCTTCCGACCAAGGGAATTCCTCTTCCCCTCATCAGTTATGGAGGATCGTCGTTGGTGATGACGCTGTGCGCCATAGGGATCCTTTTGAACATATCCCAGAACACCAGCTAGCGGCGTGGGGTGATTTCGGCAAAGGTCTCTTGAATGTACTGTCAAAGTGAAAGCATTCTTGAAAAGGAGCGGCCCCTGGAACCCGTAACCAGGTCAACAGCTTCCCGTCGAGTCCGCATCCTGATGGCAGCGGGCGGTACCGGGGGACACATTTTCCCCGCGCTTGCCGTGGCCGATGAGTTGCGCCGGCGTTCCAGGCCCTCCGGTACAGTCCAGACCCAATATGAGATGGTATTTGTGGGAACGGGCAGGGCAATTGAATCGCGTGTAATTCCTGCGGCCGGCTATCATCTGGAGACAATCCACGGTGCGGGCCTTAAAGGGATTTCCGGATGGAAGAGGATGCTGAACGCAGCCCGGCTACCGCGGAGCGCCTTTGAGGCGGCAAGACTTCTCTACCGGTTGCGGCCTCGCGCGGTTCTTGGGATTGGCGGGTATATTTCCGGACCGGTAATGCTGGAGGCGGCACTCGCGAGGATTCCAACATTGCTGTATGAGCCGAATGCCGTTCCTGGTTTTACAAATCGGGTTCTGGCCCCAGTGGTTCAACTGGCTGCCGTGGGGTTTGAATCCTCACTTGCAGTCTACGGGTCCAAAGGTCGGCTGACCGGACACCCCGTTCGCCAGGAGTTCTATGCGGTAGAACCCAAAATCCACAAAGCTCCCTTCACAGTTCTGGTTGTGGGCGGGAGCCAGGGAGCGCGGGCGTTGAACCGGTGCCTGGTGGAGAGCCTGCCTCTTTTCAGTTCACAGGGGGCTGCAGCCCTTAGTTTTATCCATCAGACGGGTGAGGCAGATTATAATGCTGTGAAGGCTGTTTACGGCGACCAATGGGCTGCGTCTGAGGTATGCGCATTTATCGATAACATCGTAGAAGCCTTTTCGCGGGCGGATTTGGTTGTCTGTCGCGCGGGCGCCACTACGGTGGCTGAATTGGCGGCTGCTGGCAAGGCTTCCATCCTGATTCCTTACCCCTCCGCCACGGACCAGCACCAGTTGCAAAATGCGAGAGCTCTTGAACGTGCCGGAGCCGCCTGCGTGATTGAGCAAAAAGACTTGAAGCCAGCCCGGCTTGTGGACTGCCTGATGAGTTTGCTGAGCGACTGTGGCAGGCTAACCGCGATGGAGCAGCGGGCTAAGAGCCTGGCAAGTCCCCAGGCTGCCGCCCGCATCGCAGATTTGCTGGAGAATATTAGCAGCCAGCATTAGGGCTGCATATTACCGTTCAAGCCTGCAGAGACAGGCTAAGAGAAGTGGCTATGCTTGGAAAGGTTCGAAAAATACATTTCGTCGGCATTGGCGGCATCGGTATGAGCGGGCTTGCCGAAGTTCTGCTCAATCTGGGTTTTATTGTTTCCGGCTCAGACATTAAACAGACTCCCGTGACAGACCGCCTTATTCAACTGGGTGCGCGAATTGCCGACCAGCATGCGGCGGGAAATGTGGGCGATGCTGAAGTTGTTGTCGTTTCATCGGCCGTGTCGGTGATGAATCCTGAAATCATCGAGGCGGCACACCGGAAAATTCCGGTCATCCCGCGCGCCGAAATGCTGGCGGAACTGATGCGGCTGAAATTTTGCGTGGCTGTTGCCGGGTCACACGGGAAGACAACCGTAACCTCGATGGTGGCCGTGATGCTGTCAGAAAGCGGTCTGGATCCTACCGCTGTGGTGGGTGGCCGCCTGGACGCTTTTGGTTCCAGCGCACGGCTGGGGAAAAGTGAACTGATGGTGGTGGAGGCTGACGAGAGCGACCGCTCATTTCTCTATCTTTTGCCGACCCTGGCCGTCGTCACCAACATCGACCGGGAGCATCTCGATCATTACGGCGATCTGGCGGAAATTCAGGAGTCGTTCGTTTCTTTTATGAACAAGGTTCCCTTCTACGGAGCCGTCATTGCCTGCATGGATCCTCCCTGGCGAACAGCGATGCAGGCGGTGCTGCCTCGCCTGCGGAGGCGGGTCGTAACTTATGGTATCCAGGCAGGAGCTGACGTCACCGCGCGCGACCTGGAATTGCGATCATCTGGATCGAGTTTCGCAGTGGCGCTGGATGGGAAGCTGCTGGGTTCCTTCACGGTGAACGTTCCCGGCCGCCACAATGTCCAGAACGCGCTTGCCGCCATTGCGGTTGGGCGCGAGCTTGACCTTGAACCGGAACAGATTCGGAGAGGGCTGGAATCCTTTCACGGGGCCGACCGCCGCTTTCAGGTGAAGGCGGAGGCCAATGGGATCACGATTGTTGACGACTATGGTCATCATCCGACGGAGATTATTGCCACGCTTGAGGCGGCCAGACTGCGGGGGGCGCGCCGAATTCGGGTCATCTTCCAGCCTCACCGCTATTCCCGGACGAAATTTCTGATGGACGAATTTGCGCGATGCTTTAACGGCTGTGACCGGATTTACGTTCTCGACATTTATCCTGCGAGCGAGTTGCCGATTCCCGGCATCACCTCTCAACGCCTGGTGGAAAGAATGGGAGAACTGGGCCAGACGCGTGCCCGCTATGCTGCGTCGGGAGACGCTGTAGCCAACGAGATCCTTGCGGACCTTCACCCGGGTGACCTGGTCCTGACAATCGGGGCGGGTCCCGTGTGGAAGATTGCGGCGACCCTGGCGAGTGCCGTCAACAATCAGATTGAGAGTCCGGGTGCCGTGAAGAAATTACCCGGATGAAGTTGGGAAATGAAATACGAATGATGCAGGCCCAGACAGGACCTGATGAGGAAGCGAAGCCTGTACCTGAGTTTTTTCGGACCCGCTTCCCAGGAGACAACGCCTCGAATGATTTTGATTCTTATCCTGTGAATTGCTGGCCAGCAAGAAACTCTTCGGAAGAGGACGGTAGATGCGTTTGGGGTCAATAAGGCGAGGATGACTGGCGATATGGATTCTTCTGAAACACCTTACATGCGGCGTTCCCGTGCCGTGGCGGTGCGCCAAAGTCGAATCCCACAGGGCATCCGGCGGTTTGCATGGTGGGCGGGGCTTATCATTTTTGTCCTTTTTCCGCTGGGGGCAGCCGGGTACTTCCTGAGTGCGTATCTTCTGAGCTCGCCCCGCTTTCAGGTAACCTCACCGGCGGATGTGACAGTTGAAGGCAATCATTACGTTTCACGGGAAGAGGTCCTAGCGGCATTAGGCGTTCAGGCCGGTGGCTTCAGGAAAGAGAGCAACATTTTCAGCAACTCGTTGAACCGGATAGAGAAGCAAGTTGAAGCAATTCCATGGGTGCAGTCAGCAACGGTCGTTCGCTCTTATCCTCACAGTCTGGTGGTCTACGTTACCGAGCGGGTTCCTGTTGCTTTTGTTGATGTCGGCAGCCGCATCAGGATGGTAGATGGGCAGGGTGTTTTGCTGGATCCTCCCGAGAAGGGCCATTTTGACTTTCCTGTTGTCAAGGGCCTGGACTTTCAGGGAAATCGCGCAGGCCGGGCGGCTCGTCTGAATCTCTACCAGGAATTTATGAAGGACACATCTCAAAAGATGGCGAAATCCGGATGGGTTGTTTCAGAGGTGGACTTGAGCGACGAGAGCAATCTCAAGGCTCTGCTGGTCCAGGGTGACCAGACTCTTCTTGTGTATTTTGGGAATACTGCCTTTCTGGCCCGTTTTGAAAATTTGATGACGGTGCTCCCTCGGCTTCGCAGGACAAACGCAAGGATTGATTCTGTTGATTTACGTTTCCGAAACCAGGTGGTTGTGAACCCGGCGGGACAGGTTTCCACGAGTGGCCAGGCCGCAGGGTTCAACACCACCGGCAAGACAAAGGGGACCTAGAAAATCATTGGCGCATAAAGAACAGGCATTGATTGGCCTTGATCTGGGGAGCAGTAAGACTTGTGTAATGGTGTGCTTTCCCACCGAATCCGGGAAACTTGAAGTCACCGGCCTGGGGATAGCTGAATCCAAAGGATGGCGCAAGGGCTTGATTGTTAATCTGGATGCTGCTGTCCTTTCCATCAAGAAGGCCGTAGAAGCTGCGGAATCGGCTGCGGGCATCCCTGTCGACGTCGCTTACGTGGGGGTTGGCGGATCGCATATCCGGGGTGTGAATGCGCGTGGAGGCGTTACCATTGCCAATCGCGGGCACGGCGTGGCGCGGGAAGATATCCGCCAGGTCATCCGCGCGGCGCAGGGCATTGCCATACCTGCGGATCGTGAACTGCTGCACGTCTTGCCCCAGGAGTTCCTGCTGGATTCTCAGGACGGGATTCGCGACCCGATTGGGATGGTGGGGACGCACCTCGAAGCCAACGTCCATCTGGTGACGGCTTCGACTCTGGCCTGGCAAAATGTAGTGACTGCTGTTAACCGGGCGGGGATTGAAGTTCCAGACAGCGGAACGGTGTTTGAGCCGCTTGCCTGTGCCGAAACCTGCCTGACTGCGGACGACCGTGAACTGGGAGTGGTGTTGGTTGACCTGGGGGCGGGATCTTCTGACATCATCATCTACCAGCACGGCAGTGTTCGCCTGACAGCATCGATCCCCGTTGGGGGCGAGCACTTCACAAATGATATTGCCGTTGGACTGCGCACCCCCATCCCGGAAGCAGAAAAGATCAAGCGCCTCTGGGGCAGGCAGGATTCGGGAATGGGAGAATCCTCGGCACTGGAAGTCCCGGGAGTTGGCGAGCGGCCGGCCCGTATTGTGAACTATGCCCGCCTGCGGGAAATTATCGAGCCGCGAGCAGTCGAGTTGCTGGAGTTGATCAAGGCCGAGATTGAGCAGGTGGATCAAGAGAAGCAGCTGGGTACCGGAGTTGTCCTGACTGGTGGCGGGGCAAAATTGGGCGGCTTTGTCACCCTGGCTGAAGGGGTGTTGGAGATGCCGGTTCGGGTGGGCCATCCCATGAATATGGAGAGTTCGGATGAGGTTTTGCCTGACCCTTCATACGCAACGGTCGTGGGTCTGGTCGCGTACGGCAAACGGATGCGGTTGTTACAGGACCGCCAGAACAAAGGCTTGATGGGCAAACTGTGGGGAGTTTTGCGGGGTCCGGCAAATTGATGGATTCTCATGAATCCTGGAACTTTCCCGTCTGGAGTGATGATGGCAGACAATGGACATGCTGAAGAATTGCGGGTGGATTTCTCTGACAACATGCGTCGCGGCGCCAAGATCAAGGTGCTGGGCGTGGGCGGCGGCGGCGGGAATGCCGTCAACCGCATGATTGCCGCCAAGGTTGAAGGTGTCGAGTTCATGGTGGCCAATACCGATCTCCAGGCCCTTGAAATGTCGAAGGCACCCCTTAAGATCCAACTGGGCGCAAAGCTGACGAAAGGGCTTGGAGCGGGGGCTAATCCTGACATCGGCCGCGCGGCCGCCCTCGAAGATACCGACAAGATCGTTGAAGCCCTTGAGGGAGCGGACATGGTGTTTGTGACTGCCGGACTCGGTGGGGGTACCGGCACCGGTGGCGCTCCCATTGTGGCAAGCCTGGCGCGGGAGTTGGGGGCTCTGACGGTCGGCGTGGTCACAAAGCCCTTCGCGTTCGAGGGCCGCCGCAGAATGACCCAGGCTGAGTACGGATTGTCTGAACTGAGCCAGGCCGTCGATACTGTCATCTGCATTCCCAATGAACGCCTGATGGAATTTGTCGATAAGGGCACCAGCTTCTTTGAGGCATTTCGCATTGCCGATGATATTCTTCGCCAGGGCGTCCAGGGCATCTCTGACATCATCACCATCACCGGCATCATCAACCGAGACTTTGCCGACATCAAAACCATCATGGAGGGCATGGGATACGCGGTGATGGGCACGGCCATCGGGCGTGGGGACAATCGTGCCGTCGAGGCCACAAACCAGGCGATAGCGAGTCCCCTGCTGGAGGATGCTTCCATCAATGGAGCGCAGGGCATTCTGTTGAACATTACGGGTTCCAGCATGTTGACCCTGCATGAGGTCCATGAGGCTTCCTCCATCGTCCAGCAGTCGGCAGCAGAAAATGCGAATATCATCTTCGGGGCGGTCCTTGATGAAACTATGGAGGACGCCGTGAAAGTAACGGTCATCGCCACCGGGATCAAGTCAGAGCAAATGGGCCTCAAGCCGATTGCCGGCATTTCGCCCGCGTTAAAAACCGCGCAGGAGAGCGTCAAGCTGCGGCGAGAGAAGGCTGCGACCGGTTCCGTAGAAGTGCCCAATACAGAGGAGAAGGCACATCCGGAGATTTCGGAAGACGATCTGGATGTTCCGGCCTTTTTGCGCCGCCCGTTGAAGCCCGAAAGAAAATAGATTGCACCTGGCCCGTACGCCGAGCACACAATTTTTGACGGGCCGTGGTCCGGAAGAAGAAACCCCGCGGTGAGCAAACTGTGGCTTGCCTGGCGCACTCTGTCATCCGTGATTGTGCGGCTTTGTGCAATTCGGCGGGGAAGCTCTGAATTTGCATGAAACCTTCCACTTCTGATCTTGACGCGGCCTACGCGGCGTGCCGCCGGTTAGCGCGTCGCCACTATGAAAACTTCCCGGTCGCCTCGCTGCTGGTCCCCCGGGATAAGAGAGACGCGCTGGCTGCCATTTATGCCTTTGCGCGCTCGGCCGATGACTTTGCCGACGAGCCTGGCGTGGAGGGGCGGCTGGAGGCGCTGGCCGACTGGCGGCGCAGGCTCTACGCGTGCGTCGAGGGTGAAGCGGACCATCCAACCTTTCTGGCGCTGGGTGACACAATCAGCCGGTACCGTTTGAGTGTGAGCAATCTTGATAACCTGCTCCGTGCCTTCGAAACGGATGTCACCGTCAGCCGCCATCAGAATTTTGAGTCGCTTCTTCAATACAGCACCTGTTCTGCAAATCCGGTGGGGCGGCTGATGCTGGAGCTGTTCGACCATCGTGACCCGGAACTTTTCGCGCTTTCTGACAACATCTGCACGGCGCTGCAGTTGACGAACTTTTGGCAGGACGTGCGGGTCGATCTCGAACGTGACCGCGTTTACCTGCCTCTGGACGATCTGGAGAGCTTCGAGCTTTCGGTGGATATCCTGAAGCGCTGGAAGCTTGAACGCAACGAGCAGGCAGGTCCCGAAATGGAAGCACGCTGGCGCGGCCTGATGGCGCTTGAAGCGCAACGGACCTGGGAGCTGTTCAAGAACGGCAAGCCGTTGCCGGAGCGCGTGGTCCCACAGCTTCGCCGCCAGCTTCGATTGACCTGGCTGACGGGAACCTCAATCCTGTCGAGGATCGAGGCCGTCGGCTACGATGTCTTTCAGAGGCGGCCCAAACTGAAAGTGTTTGATTTTGTGCGGCTCTATTTTAAAGCCCGGCGCCCCTTTACATCGGATGTAAAGTAAGCTGGCATAGAGACTACTTCCTTTTCGGGGTACCCGTGACAATCTGTTTGCCGGTGAGTCGAATGGCGCCACTGCAAAATATTCCCATGAACCTCCTGATGTTTTATGCCTGAAGACGTTCTGATCATTGGCGGTGGACTGGCCGGCCTCGCGGCGGGCGTGGCGCTGGCTGAAGCCGGCCGGCGCGTCCGACTGCTTGAGCAGAAGCCGTATCTCGGCGGGCGCGCGCGCTCCTTTCGCGACGCAGCCACAGGTTCCGTTGTGGATAACGGCCAGCATCTCTTCATGGGCTGCTACCACTCCACCTTGAAGTTTCTTGAAACCATTGGAACCACTGACACGGTGACTTTTGATCCGCAACTCCATGTTCGGTTTCTGGATGCGGATAAGAAGCTCACTGAACTCCGCTGCCCTGCGTTGCCTTCGCCGTGGCACCTGCTATCCGGGGTGTTCTTCTCCGACAGCTTCACCTTTGGTGAAAAGATGGATGTTTTGCGGTTGGGCAGGGCTTTGCGCGCCGCAAAGGGAACGGAGGACGGACCCGGCGCTCCGGACCAGCTTACGGTGGAGCAGTGGCTCTGCAGCCTTGGGCAGCGGGAGAGCTTGCGGCGCAACTTCTGGGACCTGTTGTGCATTGCCGCCATGAATGAAGATCCGCAAATCACCTCCGCACTGCTGTTCCATCGTGTTCTTCGACTTGCGCTGTTCAACTCGCCGCTCGATTCGCGACTTGGCATTCCGCGCACGGGACTGAGCGACTGCTACACTGAGGCCGCGGCGCGCGCCATTACCGACCGCGGCGGCAGCGTTGAACTGCGGCGCGACGTTCGGGCGCTGCTGGTTTCGAACAGCGAGTGCCATGGCGTCAGGCTGGCCGATGGCACCACCATCGAAGCGCAAACCGTCCTTAGCGCCGTGCCGTGGTACGTGCTGCCCGGGCTGCTGCCGGAGGACACGGTTTCTTCCGAGCCTTTCTTTTCGCGTATTCTCAACCTGCGTCCGGCGCCCATCATTTCTCTCTACTTCTGGTTTGACCGTCCTGTAACCGGCCTCGAATTTGTGGGTTTGCGCGGCACCACCATTCAGTGGCTATTCAACAAGGGCAAAATCCTGGGCAACGGCGAGAACTACGTGTCGCTGGTCTTGAGCGGCGCGCACGACCACGTCGCGCGGTCGAAAGAGGACCTGCGGGAGACGGCGCTGCGGGAACTCCGGACGCTGCTTCCGAGCATGCATGATGCAAAGCTTGTCCATTCGCTGGTGATCAAGGAGCGATTTGCCACCTTCTCGCCCTGCGTCGGGGTTGACGCTCTGCGCCCCGCGGCCGTCACGCCGGTCCGGGGTCTTTATCTTGCGGGGGATTGGACGGCCACCAGCCTGCCTGCAACCATCGAAGGCGCCGTCCAAAGCGGCTATACTGCCGCGGAAGCTATCCTGCAATCCAACTGATGGTTACACCTGGCCGGCAACCGCTGCCCGGCGGCTCTCATACAGCGGAAACTGCTCGGTGAGCGCCGACACTTCATTGCGGACGCGCGCCAGCAGGCTTTCATTTTCCAGGTCGGCGAGCACCTCGGCAATCCAGCCGCCGATCTTCTGCATTTCGGCTTCCTTCATGCCGCGGGTGGTGACGGCGGGCGTTCCCACGCGGATGCCGCTGGCCACCATGGGAGGGTTGGGGTCGAAGGGAATGGCGTTCTTGTTGACGGTGATGCCCGCCTGCTCCAGGGCCTTCTCCGCCTGCTTGCCGGTGACGCCTTTGGAGAAAACGTCAACCAGCATCAGGTGATTGTCTGTGCCGCCGGAGACGATGCGGAAGCCCCTTGATGCGATGGTCTCGCACAGCACCCGGGCGTTGTCCACAATCTGTTTCTGGTATTCGCTGAAGGCCGGCTGCAACGCTTCATGGAAGCATACCGCCTTGGCGGCGATCACGTGCATCAGCGGGCCTCCCTGGATGCCGGGGAAGACCGTCTTGTCGAGCGCCTTGGCGTGCTCGGCCTTGCAGAAGGTGGCGCCGCCGCGCGGGCCGCGCAGGGTCTTGTGCGTAGTGGTGGTCACAAAGTCAGCGTGCGGGAAGGGAGTGGGATGCAGCCCGGCCGCGATGAGCCCGGCGATGTGGGCCATATCGACCATCAGCAGCGCGCCGGACTTTTTGGCAATTTCTCCAAAGCGGGCAAAATCAATGATCCGCGGATAGGCACTGGCGCCTGCCACGATGAGCTTCGGCTTGTGCTCCATGGCCAGCTTTTCAAGCTCGTCGTAGTCGATGGTTTCCCCGTCCTGCTTCACGCCGTAAGGAACAATGTTGTACATCTTGCCGGAGAAGTTCAGCGGGTGGCCGTGCGTCAGGTGGCCGCCGTGGGCGAGATTCATGCCCAGCAGGGTGTCGCCCGGCTTCAGCACCGTCATGTAAACGGCCTGGTTGGCCTGTGCGCCGGAGTGCGGCTGCACGTTCACGTGGTCGGCGTTGAAAAGCTTTTTGGCGCGCTCGATGGCCAGCGTCTCGGCCACGTCCACAAACTCGCACCCGCCGTAATAGCGCTTGCCCGGCAGACCTTCGGCGTACTTGTTGGTCAGCACGGAACCGAGCGCCTCAAGCACCGCCTCGCTCACAAAATTCTCCGAGGCAATCAGCTCAACTGTTCCGGCCTGGCGGCCCACCTCGCGGTCAATGGCCCGGGCCACTTCCGGGTCAACTTCGCTGAGGGGACGGGTGCGGGAATTCTGGGTCATGATGTTTTTCTCCAGCCTTTTAAAATGTGATTTGTGAGGCTTCCTTCAGAATGCAGTGCGAGCGAACTTCTCTGAACCAACATTCTATCGGAG
>Ga0102950_1000416_pt1 | contig 12025 bp, 12 predicted proteins | sample SalPon2A_B_D2_MG_FD_78505 | JGI IMG/M metagenome (GOLD analysis project Ga0102950, IMG submission 78505) | Soil microbial communities from South San Francisco under conditions of wetland restoration - Salt Pond MetaG R2A_B_D2_MG | ecosystem: Environmental > Terrestrial > Soil > Wetlands | place...
CAGCATGTTCTGCTACTCAAAAGACGACAGAAAATACGAATAGCGAATCATCCCAGCCTAATAAAAAAGATTCTGTGTACGTTTTTGATAAGGTAAAAACGCCGCAGCCTGAGAAGCCAGTGGAAAAACAAACCACTAACCAGAATGATGAATCGCAGAATATTTCTTATACATATTATGTGGTTCAGGTTGGAGCTTTCAGTACAAAGGACCGTGCTGACGAATTTGTAGCTAATAATAAAGATAAAGTTCAGGACCAGATGGAGGTATCTTTTAATCCGGATGTTAATTTATATGTAGTTCAGTTGGCTACTCACTATTCTTCCCATGATGATGCGGAAGGTATGAGAAATCAATTGTGGAAAACGAAGGAATTTAAAGATGCATGGATTGTAACTGAGCAGAAATAAATCTTTATTAAAACTTATTTGAGTATTATTTTAATTAAAAATTTATAAATAGAAATTAATTAAAGTTTAAGATTTTTTTAATTATTTTTTTGTTTTAATAGAATTTATTCATAAGAATGCTTAAATTAAACCACAATTAAGTAAATCTTAAACAAGGGAGGTATGATGGCATTTTCACTTAATAAAATTATGTTGATTGGAAATCTCGGGCGTGATGCTGAGACCAGGTTTACCACTAGTAATGTTTCCGTAACCAGCTTTACTATGGCAACCACAAATAGTTATAAAGGTAAAGACGGCAACTGGATAAATGAAACTACCTGGCACAATATTGTATCATTTAATTTATCTGATTATTTCAAGGAAAATCTAAAAAAAGGTAAGAAGTTCTATATTGAAGGACGTTTAACTAAAAGAGACTATACCGATAAAGAAGGGATAAAACGTTATTCAACCGATGTTGTTGCAGAAAAAATTATACCTTTGGAAGCTGCCGGTGGTGATTCTTCTTCATACGAAGGCAATAATTCTTCTGCTGCTGAAGTAAGTGAATCGGATATACAAACTGAAGAAAATGAGGACCTTCCATTTTAATCAATTATGTATAACATTTCAGGATAAAAGCAATTTTTGGATATAGATTGGCATTATAAACTTATTTCTCTTGTAATATTGTTTTTTCTGTCTGCATTTTTTTCAGGTTCGGAAGTTGCTTTGTTTTCTTTGGATAAAAGGAAATTGAAGGATAGCTTTTCTAAAAACTCTTTAATAGAAAGATATATCCTCAATCTGCTTGAATATCCAAGAAGACTTCTTGTTACCATTTTAATCGGCAATACTATCGTCAATGTAGCCGCTTCTATTGTTGCGGTTTCATTGGCGATAGATTATGCAAAAATTTCTAACCTATCTTTAAATTTTGTTTTAACAATTCAAATAATTCTTTTAACCATACTAATTGTCATTTTCGGAGAATTAGTTCCAAAAGTTTGGGCAACTAAAAAACCTTTATCGTTTGCAAAAATTATTTCAATTCCATTATTCTGGATAAATGTATTAATTTATCCAATATCAGAAACACTTACCGAAATAATTAAAATGTTGGTTTCAAAAATAAAATTTGATAAATCAAAATCAGCTATATCGACTGATGAAATTTCGGAACTTGCTAATCTAAGCCATGAAAGAGGCACAATTATAGAAGAAGAGCATGGTTTGATCAACGGAATCGTTAGTTTCAGGAAGGTTTTAGTACATGAAGTCATGACTCCAAGAGTTGATATGGTTTGTGTTTCAATTGATTCCGATTTTGAAACAATACTTAACATTGTAACAACATCAGGACACAGCAGAATTCCTTTATATGAAAATAATCTTGATAAAATTATAGGAATAATTTACGCAAAAGATATCCTTCCTTTCTTAATGAATGAAATTTTACGTAAGAATTTATCTTTATCTAAAATCGCCAGGAAGGTATTTTTTATACCGGAAACAAAAAGGATTGATGATTTGATGAGGGAGTTCCAGGAAAAGAAAATGCATCAGGCAATTGTAGTAGATGAATACGGCGGTACAGCAGGACTTATTACTCTTGAAGATATTATAGAGGAAATAATCGGAGAAATCAGAGATGAATACGATAAGGAAGAAGTTCCGGTAACAAAATTGACAGAAAAGAGTTATCTTGTGCTTGGTAAAATTTCAGTTGATGATGTAAACGAACTTTTAAATGCTGAACTGCCTAAAAGTGAAGGAGAATTTGAAACTTTAGGCGGTTTAATTTTAAATTATGCAGGTCATATTCCTAAAGAAGGCTATTCTTTTCAATTAGAAAATTATAAATTTACAGTTAAAGAAGTATCGAATAAAAGAATAAAGAAGGTTTTAATAGAAAAACTTTCATCAGAATAAAAAAATGAAAAAAGGGTGTTTTATTCAATCGATAATTTTATTAACAATAATTACTGCTGCAATTTTATATATTGTTAATCATAAGTTTAATGAAATAATATTTAATCCTAGTAAAGGTCTTATAGTTAGCCAAATTACAAAGGATTTAAATTATGTAAAAGATTCACCGGAGAAAGATTCGTTAAGAGTTTTAGTTGCTGATTATATAAATAATTTAAAATCAATTAAAAATCTTTCTGAGCAACCAATAGGGAATTTTGTTGATTCCTTAAAACTGGCACTAAAAGATAGTATAATTGATAAAAATGAGTATATACATCTTTCTAAAATATTAAAAAGTAAAATTTACCATGAAAGACCAAAGAAAGACTGAAATAAAAGTAGGAATAACAGTCATTGTATCATTAATAATTTTTTTGTGGATACTTGGCTGGGCAAAAAATTTTAGTTTCACTTCAAATGAACGAACATTGGAAATTGAGTTTAATAATGCAGCAGGATTAGAAGTTGGTGATTATGTTACAGTTAATGGTGTACGAAAGGGAAATGTTCAGGATATTGAAATTAAAGCAAATGAAGTATTGGTTAAAGCAGCAATAAGCAACGAAGTAAATTTGAGAAAAGATGCCAAATTTTATATTGCGATGGTTGATTTGATGGGCGGAAAAAAAATAGATATAAAACCAGGTGTATCTCAATCTCCGCTCGATTATAATAAAATTCAGCAGGGAAGTTTTAATGCTGATATACCGGCAGTTATGTCGCTTGTTGGTTCTATGCAGGATGATTTGATTTCTACACTCAAGGAGGTTAAAGTAACATTAAGTTCCCTTAACAATTACCTAACAGATAAAAAATTAAATGAAAATGTTAAGATGTCGTTGGCAAATTTGAATAAACTCACTCAAAAATTGAACTTAATGATTGATGAGAACCGATCTAACATAAACAAGCTGGCTTCAAATAGTGTAGAGTTAACGGAAGACGCAAAGAATTTCATGAAGAATAACCAGGATGAAATTTCAAACTCAATTAAAGAAGCTTCAAATGTTTTAAGTAAAACAGATTCTTTAATGACTAAGCTAAATGAATTTTCAAATGAGGTTAAAGACCAGCAAAATAATTTAGGCAAAATAATGTACGATAAAAATTTGTATACCAACCTTTCTCAATCCATTAAGCAAGTTGACGAACTTACTAAATTATTATTAGAACAGTTAAAGAAAGAAGGATTAAAAGTTGATGCGAAAATTCATCTGTTTTAGTACTATCCTTATTTTTTTATTCACAATTTTTAATACGAATAAAATTCACCCCGCCTCAAAAAATCCAGTTAGAGCTAAAAACGGAATGGTAGTAAGTTCAAGCGGATTAGCTACTAAAGTAGGAGTAGATATTTTAAAAAAGGGAGGCAATGCTGTTGATGCCGCAGTTGCAGTAGGATTTGCACTGGCAGTTACATATCCGTATGCAGGAAATATAGGCGGCGGCGGATTTATGGTAATTCATTTAAAGAATGGAAAAAATACAACTATTGATTATAGAGAAAAGGCGCCATTAAAAGCTTTCCGCGATATGTTCTTAGATAAGAACGGAAATTTTGATCCACAATTAAGTCAGGAAGGTGCTACTTCTGTTGGTGTTCCAGGAAGCGTTGCAGGAATGATTTACGCTTTGAAAAAATACGGCACAATGAAACTTGCTGATGTTATTCAACCGGCAATAGATTTAGCTGAAAATGGATTTAAATTGGATTATTCAACTGCTGAATCAATTAAAGAACATTTAAAGGAATTTAAAAGATATCCGGGTTCTTATAAGAAATTTACTAAAGACGGAAACCCGTATAAAGAAGGAGATATATTCAAACAGCCTGATTTAGCTGAAACTTTAAAATTAATTAGGGACAAGGGAGTAGAAGGTTTTTATAAAGGGAAAGTTGCAGAATTATTTATTAAAGAAATAAAAAAATTAGGCGGGTATATTTCACAGAAAGATTTGGATAAATACACTCCTGTAGAACGAAAACCAATTTTAGGAAATTATCGTGGTTATGAAATTGTATCCATGCCTCCTCCAAGTTCCGGCGGAATAGCTTTAGTTGAACTTTTAAATATTTTGGAAAATTATAATTTCTCTTCTCAAGATTGGGGAAGCAGTGAATATATTCATGATGTAGTTGAGGCAATGAAATATGCTTATGCTGATCGGACAAAATATTTAGGAGATTCGGACTTTTATCCTGTACCTGAGAACGGATTAACTTCTAAAAAATATGCTAAATCAATCTTTGATAAAATAAAAAAAGATTATGCAACGCCTGCAAAAGATATTTCCTACGGTGACCCGTTAAAATATCAAGAAAGTAATGAAACCACACATTATTCAGTTTATGATAAAAATGGCAATGCGGTTAGTACAACAACAACAATAAATTCTGGTTACGGTTCTAAAATTGTTGTTGAAGGAGCCGGTTTTTTATTGAATAATGAAATGGATGATTTCAGCGCTAAACCCGGGACTCCAAATCAATTTGGATTAATGGGAAGCAAAGCAAATTCAATTCAGCCTGAGAAAAGAATGTTGAGTTCAATGACTCCAACTATAGTACTTAAAGATAATAAACCATATATCGTAATTGGCTCACCCGGCGGATCAACAATTATCACCGTCGTACTTCAGGTAATAATGAATTGTATAGACTTTCAAATGAATATTCAGCAGGCCATAGATATGCCTCGAATACATAATCAATGGCTGCCCGATCAAATTGATTATGAAAAATATGGTTTGTCGACGGATGTAAAAAATAATCTGATAAAAATGGGTTACAAAATAGGTGAAGAGAGAACATTAGGTATTGCAGAAGGAATTATGATTGATAGTAAAAATAATGTAATTTATGGCGCATCGGATCCGCGCGGAAGCGGTTTAGCAGCGGGTTATTAGGCTTTTTTAATAATTATGAATTAAAGGTTAGAATATAATGGTATTCGGAATAGGTATTGACATTATTGAAATTGACAGAATTAAGGATAGCGTAGAAAAATACGGCGATCATTTTTTGAATAAAGTTTATACTGAAAAAGAATTAGAATATTGTATGGCTAAGTTTAATAAATATCAGCACCTTGCAGCCAGGTTTGCTGCTAAAGAAGCAGTATTCAAGGCTTTAACTACCGGCTGGAATAAAGAAATAGGATGGCAGGATATTGAAATCTATAACGAACCGAACGGTATGCCATTAGTCAAGTTAAAGGGTGATTTAAGCGAATCTCTTACAAATGGTAAAAACCTAAAAATATCAATGAGTCATTCGAGAGATTATGTAACCTGCGTCGCAATCATATATAAAGAATTAGAGGGGAATGATATACCGCTTTAATTACACCTCATTTATTTGTTGGAAAATCCTATCTCAATTATTTATATTAAATACTTAATTAATTAATATTTTTTAATTTTCGGTGAAAATTCAATTTAATTAATGTTTTTAACTGAAATATTTAAATACTAATTCGTTTAATTTTATGATTTCAAAGACATTCTTTAATAATTTTAATTATGGGTCTTTGGGCATTGTAATACTAATTGTTTTATTGATGTATACCCGGGTTATTCCGCCCGAATTTTATTTGTACGCTTTAATTTTTGCACTACTTATTTTTATCGCGAGAATAATTATTAGAGTCAAATACATTCGACAAAATAAAAAAGATATTACCGGAGGTTGATTTCGACACTGCAAATAGAGTAAACGGAAAGCTTAATGCTAAGGTTTTAATTCTTAACCAGAGTTATGAACCTTTAACAGTTTGCAACATAAAGAAAGCTGTAATTTTAATCTATCTTGGCAAAGCAGAACTAGTAATAAATGATAAAAGAAAAGAAGTTCGCAGCATTTCTCAAAGCTACCCCTGGCCGAGTATAATAAAATTAAATCATTTTATTAGCGTACCTTACAAAAAAGTGGTTCTCACCAGGAAAAATATACTAAGACGAGATGCTTATAAATGTGCATATTGCGGAAGAAGCGATTTACCTCTTACAATTGATCATATTATTCCAAAATCCAAAGGAGGAAGTGATTCCTGGGAAAATTTAGTTTGTGCCTGTACTATTTGTAATAATAAAAAAGGCGACCGTAGTCCCGAGGAAGCAGCCATGGTTCTCCTTAACAGACCATTTAAACCAAGCCATATTATGTTTATTAAAAATGTTGTCGGTAAGATTGACGAAAAATGGAAACCTTATCTATATCTTTCTTAATTCATCATAATTAAGTCTTTAAAACAAGATTATTTACCCTAATATTATTATTTTTCAATTTAACTTTACTAAATTTTACTCTATAATGAAGAAAAAAAGAATTTTAAGCGGAATGAGACCCACGGGTAAACTGCATATAGGTCATTACGTGGGAGCACTGGAAAACTGGATTAAACTTCAGAATGAATATGAAAGCTTTCATTTAATAGCTGATTATCATGTGCTTACAACTAAATTGGATACAAGCGATATTTATCAAGACTCAATCGATATGTTAATAGACTGGCTTGCAGCTGGATTAGATCCTGAAAAAAGCCCGATGTTCAGACAATCTCAAATAAAGGAACATACTGAACTCCATTTGCTTTTTAGTATGTTAATAACTGTTAATAGGCTAGAGAGAAACCCCACATTAAAAGATCAGATTCGAGATCTGCAAATTGAACAAGTTATATACGGACATCTCGGATATCCTGTCCTTCAAGCAGCGGATATACTTCTTTACAAAGGTGATGCTGTGCCGGTTGGTGAAGATCAAGTACCTCATGTTGAAATTTCCAGGGAGATAGCACGAAAATTCAATAATCAATATGGAAATGTTTTTCCGGAACCGGAACCATTGCTTACTCAATTTGCAAGGCTGCCTGGATTGGATGGCGATGCTAAGATGAGTAAATCTCTCAACAATACAATTTTATTATCTGATGAGCCGGAAATTGTTAAGGCAAAATTAAAGAAGGCTGTTACCGATCCGAATAAAATTAGAAAAGGCGATCCGGGTAATCCGGAAATTTGCCTTGTATTTGCATATCACAAAAAATTTAATCCTGCTGAAGGTGCGGAAATTGATGCCGGATGCAGATCAGGAGCACTTGGCTGCGTAGATTGCAAGATGAGATGTGCAGCCAAAATATCCGAAATGCTGGAACCGATAATTGGAAAAAGAAAATATTACGAACAGAGAATGGATGAAGTAGAAAGCATACTTCACGAAGGTGAGAAGAAAGCTAGGTTTGCTGCCGAAGAGACAATGGCAGATGTTCGGGATAAAATGAAGCTGGGATAAAATTGTATAAGATAAAATTAGATCAATTTGAAGGACCACTGGATCTTCTTCTTTTTTTCATCAAGCGGGATGAATTGAATATCTACGATATTCCAATCTCCCAAATTACAAAAGAATTCCTGGAATACGTTAATCTGATTAAATTGCTTGATCTGGAAGTAGCGGGAGATTTTATATTAATGGCATCAACTTTAATGCATATTAAAGTTAGAATGCTGTTGCCTCGCGAAGTTGATGAAAAGGGAGAGGAGATTGATCCGCGCGCTGAATTAATTCAAGCCTTATTAGAATATAAAAGATATAAAGAAATGTCCGAAGAATTATCTTTTTTTGAATCAAATCAAAGAAAGATTAATTACCGCGGCAATTTCACTGCAGACGAAAAAGAAGCTCCGCCTGAATTTGAAGTTTTATTAAAGAATGTTACTATATTTGATATTGCCAAAGCTTTTAAGAAAGCTATTGATAATATTAAACCGGAAGTTTTTCACGAAATTAAAAAAATCAATATAACTATTGATGAGCAGATTTCTTATATAATGTCTAAACTGGATAACATTAGCGAATTGAGTTTTTTATCATTAGTAGAAGAAATGAATGAAAAAATTAGAATTGTTATTACTTTTGTGGCACTTCTTGAGTTGACAAAAATGGGAATGATCGGAATTAGAGAATCGCCCAATTTTAATGATTTTTTAATATTAAAAATTAAAAATGGATAATATATATAATTCAATTATAGAAGCATTAATCTTTTCATCTGATGAACCTCTTTCTGCTTCAGATATTATAAAAGCAATAAAAGGAATAGATGGAGAAGATACTCAGATTTCAAACGATGATGTTGATAAATGCATTGAAGAATTAAATCTTAATTATAATGAAAAAAATATTTCGTTTAAAATATTGCGTATAGCCGGCGGATATCTTTTCGGGACTAAACCTGAATATGCAAAATATGTCGGTTATCTTTCATCTGAAAAAAGTAAAAGAAAGTTAAGCCAGGCAGCAGTTGAAACATTAGCTATTATAGCATATAAACAACCGATTACAAAACCTGAAATTGAAGCTATTAGAGGAGTCAATTCAGATTATATACTTAATACACTTTTGGAAAAAATGCTGATAACCATAACCGGAAGGGCAGAAACAATTGGCCGCCCTCTTCTTTACGGTACAACTGAAGAGTTTTTGAAATATTTCGGTTTAAACAAATTAAGTGATCTTCCTAAACCCAGAGAAGTTGAAGAAATTATGAAGGATGAAGATTTTATTGAGCAGAAGCAGAAAATATTGATGAATTTGCTTGAAGAATCTGTAGAGAATGAGACTAATGAAGAACCAAACAGCGACAATTAGATTAAACAAATTTATCTCTGATTGCGGGCTTGCCTCAAGGCGAAAAGCCGAAGAATTTATTTTACAAGGTAGAGTTTCTGTAAATGATAAAATAATTTCTGAATTATCATTTAAAATAGATCCGTCGAAAGATTTGGTAGCTCTCGACGGTGAAAAATTAGTTCAGAAAAAACAAATTTATTTTTTACTTAATAAACCTAAAGGCGTTGTAACAACTACCGATGATGAAAAAAATAGAAAGACTGTTGTCGATTTAATTAATATAAAAGAAAAAATATTTCCTATCGGAAGACTTGATTACAATACTACAGGAGTTTTGCTGCTGACAAATGACGGTGAATTTTCCAATTTATTAACTCATCCTAGGAATAAAGTACCGAGAGAGTACGAGGTAAAATTGGACAAGGATTTAACCGAAGAAGATAAATTAAAACTGATTAAAGGCATTTATATTAAAAATCAAAAAGGAAATTTTGTTAAAATTTTGTTCCCTAAAAAAAATAACAGAAAATTTGTAACGGTTACAGCAATTGAAGGAAGAAATCATTTTGTTAAAAATATGTTTGGTGCTCTAAATTATTCAGTCTTAACATTAAATAGGAAAAGCTTTGCAGGTATTACTGCCGATATACCGATTGGTTCTTACAGAAAACTTTCGCATGAAGAAGTTTCCGGGGTGATTAAATATTATGGCGGGTAAAATATTTTTAATATTTATATTATCATTTATCTTTTGTGCATCAAACTTTTCACAAGAAATTAATAAAGATACTACCGCTAAATATGCCTACAATACGATTCCCGAATTTTGGTCGCAGATGGATGATATATTCAATGATCCTAATTTTAGTAATGCGGAGTGGGGGGTTGTAATCCAATCCTTAGTTACAGGTGAATATTTTTATAAAAGGAATGAAGATAAATTATTCATGCCGGCTTCTAATTTAAAATTATTCACAACTGCGGCCGGCTTAGTAATTTTGGGAAGTGATTATCGTTTCAAATCAAATGTTTATCTAAATGGTTCTATTGATGGAAATATTCTAAAAGGTGATTTGGTTATTCAAGGTCGTGGAGATCCGACTATCTCCGGCAGATTTTACGGCGGAGATATGTTTAAAGTCTATAATGATTGGGCAGATTCACTGCTTGACAAGGGAATAGATGAAATTTCCGGTAATATAATTGGTGATGATAATGCTTTCGATGAAATAGGTCTTGGAACCGGCTGGAGATGGGATTATGAAAGCGAATGGTTTGCTGCTCCTTCAAGTGCAATTTCATTTAATGATAATTGTGTTGATCTGGTTGTAACTGTAAACAAAAAAACTCACCTTCCGCAGATTGAGGTAACACCGGATACCAAATACACAATTATAATGAATAAGATCCTTACGGTTTCTAAAGATTCGGTTACTTCAATTAATGCTTATAGAGAATCCGGGACAAATGTTATAACAGTTTTTGGAACAATAAGAGATGATTCTGATTCAGTAAAGACTTATGTAACCGTTAATAATCCAACGCAGTTTGCAATGGTCGTATTGAAAAATGTTTTAAGGCAAAAAGGAATTGTTATTGATGGTTATCCAATCGATATTAATGATATGACGACTCCATTGGACTATTCCAAAATGACAAAGCTGTTTACTCAATATTCTCCTCCGTTAAAAGAAATTGTTAAAGTGATAAATAAGAACAGCCAAAATCTTTTTGCCGAACAATTATTGAAAACTATCGGATTGGAGACAAGCGGATTCGGCAGTGTTGCAAAAGGAATAAATGCCGAAAATAATGTATTTAAAGAAATGGGAATAAATCCGGAAAGCATGAACATTGTTGATGGAAGCGGACTTTCAAGACTAGATTTAGTTACGCCCCGCCAGATTGTTGCGGTTTTAAGTTACATGTATAAAAGTAAATATTTTATTCCTTTCTTTAACTCTTTACCTATCGCCGGAGTCGATGGAAGTATGGGTGATAGGCTGCAAAATACCAAAGCACAAGGCAACATAAGAGCGAAGACGGGTTTTCTGGAAGGTGTCAGAAGTCTTTCCGGCTACGCATTTACCGGCGATAACGAACCGATTGCTTTTTCTATTATTTGTAATAATTTTGATGTGCCTGTTAAACTGGCGGAAAATATTCAAGATTTAGTATGTTTGCGTCTCGCAAACTTTAAAAGAAAATAACCGGAGGTTTAGTGGATAACAGTATTCAAGATATAAATGTTCTTATAAAAAGAAGATACGAAGAACTAAATGAATTAAAGAATAAAGGTTTTGAACCTTTTGCTTATTCATACGAAATAAATTCTAATTCAGAAGATATTAGAAATAATTTTAAAGAAGACGAAAAAAGAACCGTAAAAATTGCCGGGCGAATAATGGCAATTAGAAGAATGGGTAAAGCATCTTTTGCTCATCTTCAAGATAATAAAGGAAGAATTCAAATTTATTTGCGCAAAGATGATGTAGGGGAATCTTACGATGCATTTAAACTTATGGATATTGGCGACATAATCGGAGTGGAAGGATATGTTTTTAAAACAAAAACCGGTGAGATCTCGTTACATGTAACTTCCTTACTTCTTTTATCAAAAACTTTAAGACCGCTTCCTATCGCTAAAGAGACTACTGACGAAAGCGGAAATAAAGTAATTCATGATCAATTTGTTGATAAAGAACTTCGGTATAGGCAAAGGTATGTTGATCTAATTGTAAATCCCGAAATTAAAGATGTATTTATCAAAAGGAGTAAAATTATTTCTGCAATGAGGAGTTACCTGGATTCCAATGACTATCTTGAAGTAGAAACACCAATATTGCAGCCTTTATATGGCGGCGCAGTTGCAAGGCCATTTACAACTCATCATAACACTCTTGATACAACTCTTTATTTGAGAATCGCAGATGAATTATATCTAAAAAGATTAATTGTCGGCGGTTTTAACGGTGTATATGAAATTTCAAAAGATTTTAGAAATGAAGGAATGGATCGAACCCAC
>Ga0102950_1000417_pt1 | contig 11996 bp, 8 predicted proteins | sample SalPon2A_B_D2_MG_FD_78505 | JGI IMG/M metagenome (GOLD analysis project Ga0102950, IMG submission 78505) | Soil microbial communities from South San Francisco under conditions of wetland restoration - Salt Pond MetaG R2A_B_D2_MG | ecosystem: Environmental > Terrestrial > Soil > Wetlands | place...
AGACGGTGGTGATCGCCGGCCTCACCGAGGTCAGCAAGGACCAGGACCGCTTCGGAATCCCGCTCCTCATGGATCTCCCCCTGATTGGACGGCTGTTCCAGAAGACCACGACGACGGAAACCAAGACCGATCTGCTCATCCTGGTCACGCCGCACATCATCCGTGACGGTGGGAGCTGAGGAATCCGGGGAGAAGACACATGTGCCGACACGAAGCCAGTTGCGCCATCCAGCGCGCGGAGGGTAGGCTGCTGAGAATCCTGCGTCCGGCGGTCGCAACGCTGGTGGTCGCCGTGACCGTCGCCTCCTGCGGCGATGCGGTGTTCACCTCGCCGGGCAGTGGCGGCAAGAAGGGCGCGCCGCCTACGGTCCAGGTCACCGTGACGCCGTCCCCCCTCGGCCTGGACACCATCGCGAGCATCCTCGTGGTGGCGGCGGACTCGCAGGGCCTGAGGCTGGCCGGCTACTCCGTGATCAATACGGCGGACGACTCAGTCCTCGCCACCGACACCACGCAGCTGGACAAGGTCAAGGAAGACACCCTGCGTGCCACGTTCGATCCGGCCGGCCTCCAGCCGGTGGTGCTCCGCTTCGTCGGCTTCGCGCTGGACACGGACAGCACGTGGGTGACGGACACGCTGGACGTCACACTGCGCGACATCAACGCGCCGTCCGTCCAGTTCGTCACGCCCACGGACGGCCGCCAGGTCCCGCTGTTCGACAGCCTGAAGGTGGAGGTGCTCTTCGCCGACTCCCAGGCGGGTCTGTCGCACATCTCCGTGAAGGGCGTGGCCCTGCACGGCGACTCGGCGCAGGCCACCGACTCCATCGTTACCCATTATGCCCAGCAGACACGCACCTACTCCACGCCGTGGACGAAGCCCACGACGGTGGACTTCGAGCTGGCGCCTGAGAGCAACCAGTCGGAGATCGTGCTGCTCATCGCCGAGGCCACGGACGCGTCCGGCAACGTCGGCGCCGATACCATCAGCGTCAGCGTCGGAGGGCCGTGGGTCCATATCCAGCAGCCCGAGAACGCCGACACCATCCTGGCAGGCAGTGACCGAAAGGTCTCCATCGAAGCGACGGATCGCAGCGGCCTGACCGATGTCTGGATCAGCACCATCATCGGCCCGGACACCGCCACGCAGAGACTCTGCTGCTCGACGGTCCAGTACGACACTGTCACCGACTCGCTCACCGTGACCATGCCGGACAGCGCCGTCGACGTCACGTTCCTGGCCACGGCCCGCAACGCCACGTCCACCATCATGGCATGGGACGCGGTGACGGTGAGAGTCGAGACCGCAGCAGTGGTCACGGACACGGCCGCGCCCACGGTGTCGGTCGATCTGACGACCGGCGACCGCATCGAGCTGACCGACAGCCTGAACGTGGTGGTCTCCGGGAAGGACGCCAGCGGCCTGGACAGTATGGCCATGACCCTGGTCGCGATGCACACCGCGGCGAGCGACACCCTGGTGTTCGACAGTACCATCGCCTTCGCATCGCCCATGAGCGGGACGGTGCGCGGTACGTTCCGCTTCGACATGCGGCAGGTCTATCGCCGGATCAACGCCCTGTTGCCCGACACGGTGACGCTGCCGGACACGGTCTCGTTCCAGCTTTACGCGTTCGCATACGATCCGCACGGCAACTGTGGCGCGGCCGCCCTGGGCGCGGCGAGCAGCGTCGTGCCGGGCTGCGGCACGTTGTCCGTCGGCGGCACCTCGCACCACGTGGCCACCGGCAGCTCGCAGGCCGCCAGCACCGTGACCGTGGTCCACGGCCTCACGGTGATGCTGCCCACGCCGGGCATCATCGCGGACGCGGTCGTGGACACAAACTCGAGCCGGCCGCGCCTGTATCTGTCCAACATCTCGGACAACGCCGTCGAGGGGTTGAACCTGAGCGCGAACCCGGACGGCAACACGTTCCTGTCCAGTCCGGTACAGGTCGGTTCCGAGCCGTGGGGCCTGTTCCTGGACAACAGCGGCGACACGCTCATCGTGGCCAACTCCGGCGGCACGAACCTGTCGCTGGTGGCACTGACTGCCGCCGGCGCCAGTGAAGCCAACGCGGACCGGATCCTCACGCCCAACGCCGTCTTCTACCAGATCACGGTGTCCGGCGGCGACACGGAGCCGTTCAAGTACTCGGGCACGACCATCGACTTCAGCGACCGCCCGCAGTTCGTGGCCCAGGACTCCACCGGCCGCATCCTGTACTCCACCGTGCCCACGTCGGCGGCGTCGGACGGCACGATCCGCTACGTGGACCGCGACCCCGACCACAACGCATCGACGGCGAATGACCCGGAGGTGCACGTGCTGTTCGATGCGGGTGCCGTCACGGGCGGTGATGACACGAAGCACGCCATCGCCAACGTGGACAGCCTGGTGCTGCTGGCGACCGGTGAGACGAACGGCTTCAGCGACTTCATCCAGGTCTTCGGCCACAGGCCGGGCGACCGGAGCACGCCGATCATCAGCGTCGACACGACCATCGACGCGGCGGTGCAGGATTACAATGCCAAGATGCTCGCCCAGCTCACCACCATGGGCATCGCGGCGGATTCCAACCTGTACTACGCGTTCCACATGCGGGGCACGTGGAACACCAGCCAGTTCACCATGTCGGACACGACGTTCGTGGCCGCGTCCGGGAACCGAGGCGTGATCGCCTTCGGTGAAGGCGCGACGGCGCCCACCGGTCGCATCATTCTGTACGACGCGGCGACCAGCGGCCCGACGCCGAGCATCAACCAGATCGACCTGGTGAACAACGCCGCCGAACGCGTGCTGGGTGTGGGCCTCAACTACTCCGGTACGCTGGGTGTGGCGCGCGGCCTCGACGGCGCCTACTTCTTCTCCGGCAATACGACGGAGTCCGACCCGCTGCGCCTCCAGGGCCTCTACACGGAAGGCCTGAACCAGGGTGGGGCGGGCGCCACCATGCACCCGCGGCACACGGATTTCCGTGCGTCCAACGACTCCACGCTGGCGTTCGTGGGCGCCCACCAGTCCATCAAGGTCATCGACACGTTCCACTTCTTCGACGTGGCCGACCTGGACATCCGCGACACGGTGGTGGGTCCGTTGCGGGCCTCTCTGCCGCTGCCGAACGACAATGCCGCGTTGACCGCCGCAGGCTTGACGTGCTCCGGCGCCACTGTTGCTCCGGCCTGTATCGTCGTGAAGTTGTACGGCGTGACAGACAACGGCGGCGTGGTGATCGTGAACGTCCGCCAGCGGGATCTGCACACACCATGAGTGGCCATCGGTGAACGACAGCGACCGCCCGCCGGTGGGGCCGGTGGGCCCCGGTGAGCGCGTCGATCGCGTGATCACGCCGCCAGACAGCCCGGGCACGCCCGGGCTGTCTGGCATGGCACGCCAGCGCGATGTGCCCAGGCCGCACAGCCCGAGTCCCGTCATCCGATTCCTGGATCGGCTCGGCGGGCCCGTGATCGTGACCCTGGCCGTCCTGCTTATTGCCCTCGTCGGCGGCCTGGACTACGCCACCGGTTCCGAGATGGCGTTTTCCGCCTTCTACCTGCTGCCCATCGCCCTGGTGGCGTGGAGCGTGGGGCGCAGCTTCGGCCTGGCCTTCGCCATGATCGGCGCCCTCGTGTGGTTGACGGCCGATCTCTCCGCGGGACACGTGTACAGCCGCACCTGGGTCCCCTACTGGAACAGTGGTATACGCCTGCTCGTGTTCATCGTGGTCGCCGTGACCGTGTCCGGCATGCGCCGGCTCTGGCTGTCCGAGCACAAGCTCGCCCGTACGGACCAGCTCACCGGCGCCCAGAACGGCCGTGCGTTCTACGACCTGGTCGAGCTGGAGATGAGCCGCGCCCTGCGCTACGAACGGCCGTTCACGCTGGCCTATCTGGACGTCGATGACTTCAAGGCGGTGAACGACGCGGGCGGCCACAACGAAGGCGACCGGCTGCTGCGCCGCATCGTGCACACCATCCGCTCCAACATCCGGAGCATGGACGCCATCGCCCGCCTCGGCGGCGACGAATTCGCCATCCTGCTGCCGGAGACCGGGCCGGGCGCCGCGGACGTGGCGCTCCGCAAGATCCAGCACCGGCTGCTGGAGATGACGCGCAGCGAGGCGCAGCCCGTCGGCTTCAGCATCGGCGCCATCGTGTGCGTGGGTCCTCCCGAGAGCGCGGATCGGCTCATCGGCATCGCCGACCAGCTCATGTACGAGGTGAAGCGCGGCGGCAAGAACGGCCTGCGCATCGAGACGCTGGACGACAACTTCACCATCGAAGCGATCCTGCAACGCGGCTGAGGCGCTCCGCCTCGCTTGCGACTTCGTGACGGCCGCATGTATCCTTCCGGCCGACCGATCACAGCAGAGCCCATCATGTATTTCATGTTGCGTACGGCGGGAGAATCCCACGGGCGTGGCCTCATCGCGCTGGTGGAGGGCGTGCCGGCCGGCCTGTCCCTGGTGGCGGACCGGGACATCGACCCGGAGCTGAAGCGGCGCCAGGGCGGCTATGGCCGCGGCGGCCGCATGGCCATCGAGAAGGATCGCGTCGAGATGCTTTCCGGGGTCCGGCTGGGCGAGACCATCGGCGCACCCATCACCATGCTGGTGTGGAACCGCGACTGGGAGAACTGGAAGACCGCCATGGCCGCGGAACCGCCCGGTGACGCGGACGAGGAGTCGCTTCGCCGCGTCTACCTGCCGCGGCCTGGCCACGCCGACCTGGTGGGCGTGCTCAAGTACGGCCGCGATGACGCCCGCGACGTGCTGGAGCGGGCCTCGGCGCGGGAGACCACCGCACGGGTGGCCGGGGGCGCCGTCGCCAAGCGGCTGCTGGCGGAGCTGGGCGTCACGGTCGGCAGCCACATCGTCATGCTGGGCGGCATCGAGGCCCGCCGTCCCGCGACCTTGCCGGACGACCTGAACGCGGCCGCCGACGCATCGCCGCTGCGCACGCTCGACGCCGACGCCGAGGTGCGCATGATCGAAGCCATCGACGCGGCGCGCGAGAGCGGCGACACGTTCGGCGGCGTGTTCGAGGTGGTCGCGCGAGGCCTGCCGGTGGGCCTGGGCAGCTACGTCGCCTCGGATCGGCGGCTGGATGGGCGCCTGGCGGGCGCGCTCATGTCCATCCAGGCCATGAAGGGCGTGGAGATCGGCATGGGCTTCGAGGCGTCCCGGCGCCACGGCTCCGAGGTGCACGACGAGATCCGTTACGACCCGGATGATCGGAACACCGGCGGGTACCAACGCATGTCCAACAACGCCGGGGGCCTCGAAGGCGGCATGACCACCGGCGCGCCCCTGGTCGTGCGCGTGGCGATGAAGCCGCTCTCGACATTGATGCGCCCCATGCAGAGTGTAAACGTGAAGACGAAGGCCCCGGCTGCCGCCATCCGGGAACGCAGCGATGTCGTGGCCCTGGCCGCCGCCGGCGTCGTGGGCGAGGCGGTGGTCGCCATGGTGCTGGCGGATGCGGTGCTGGAAAAGTTCGGCGGCGATTCCATGGGCGCACTGCGCCGGAACGTCGCCGGCTACCTGGACGAGCTCGCCGAACGGGCACGCCGCCTGGAGGCGGAGACGGGCCGGCCGTACGAGTCGGGGGCGTAAGCGCCCATGACTGGCCCGTCGGACCATGCGCCCATCCGCCGGGTGGTGCTCGTAGGGTTCATGGCCGCGGGCAAGAGCACCGTGGGCCGCCTTCTCGCGCAACGGCTCGGCTGGCGGTTCGTGGACTTCGACACGGAGATCGAAGCGTCGGCCGGGCGCAGCATCGAGCGCATCTTCGCCGAGGAGGGCGAGGCCGCGTTCCGGGCACTGGAGGCGGAGCTCACGCGGCACGTGGCGGAGGAGCACGACGCGGTGCTCGCGCCCGGCGGTGGTTGGATCACGCAGCCGGCACTGGTCCGGCGCCTGCGCGACGGCTCCCGCATGGTCTGGCTGCGGGTTTCGGCGCAGGAGGCCGTGCGGCGCGCCGCGGCGGACCCGATCGTGCGTCCGCTGCTGGAGGCGGACGACCCGCTGGCGGAAGCCCGGCGCCTGCTGGCGGCGCGCGAGCCGCAGTACGCCCGGGCCGATTGGATCGTGGACGTGGACGGGCGCACGCCAACGGACGTGGCACGTGAGATCTCGGAACGGCTGGAGCAGGGCGGGGTAACGCACCCCCGGCTACAGGACGAACGCGGAGGAGCATGAGCGACAGGAAACGCCGACTGGTCATTGTGGAATCGCCCGCGAAGGCGCGGACGATCAACCGGTACCTCGGTCCCGAGTACAGCGTGAAGGCGTCGGTGGGTCACGTACGTGACCTGCCGGAACGCGAGCTGGGCGTGGACGTGGAAGCGGGGTTCCAGCCCAAGTACGTCACGATCCGGGGTAAAGGCCGCATCCTCCAGGAGCTGAGGCGGGAAGCGGAATCCGCCATCGAGGTGTTGCTGGCGACGGACCCGGACCGGGAAGGCGAGGCCATCGCCTACCACGTCGCGGAACAGCTCGGCTACCGGCCCGAGGGGAACGGCGGCAACGACAAGTTCCGGCGCGTGCTGTTCCACGAGGTCACGCGCGACGCCGTCCGCAAGGCCATCGGGGAGCCCGGCTCGCTGGACATGCGCAAGGTGGAAGCGCAGCAGGCGCGTCGGATCCTGGACCGGCTGGTGGGCTTCCAGGTGAGTCCCTTGCTGTGGAAGCCCATCCGGCGCGGGCTCAGCGCGGGCCGCGTGCAGACGGTGGCGCTGCGGCTCATCGCGGAGCGCGAGGACGAGATCCGCGCATTCCAGCCCGAGGAGTACTGGTCCATCACCGCGCAGTTGCAGTACGAGGACCAGGCGTTCGACGCCAAGCTGCACCAGATCGACGGAGAGTCCTTCCGGCTGGGCAATGAAGCGGCGGCGCAGGCGGTGCTGGACGCCGTCGCGGGTGTGCCGTTCGCTCTGTCCTCCATCAAGAAGCGTGAGCGCACCAAGAACCCGCCGGCGCCGTTCACCACATCCACGCTCCAGCAGGAAGCGTCCAAGCGGCTCGGCTTCTCCGCGCGGCGCACCATGCGCATCGCCCAGCAGCTCTACGAGGGCGTCGAGCTGGGTAAGCAGGGCGCCGCGGGTCTCATCACGTACATGCGTACAGACTCGACGCGCGTGTCCGCCGGCGCCGTGGAGGTGGCACGGAAGTGGGTGAACGGCAAATTCGGCGACGCCTATCTGCCGAAATCCGGCCGGCTCTGGATGGGCAAGCAGCAGAAGGGCGCGCAGGAAGCGCACGAGGCCATCCGGCCCACGGACCCGGCCCACACGCCGGATTCCGTGCGCCAGCACCTGGACCGCGACCAGTTCCGGCTCTATGAGCTGGTGTGGCTGCGCTTCGTGGCCGGCCAGATGCGCCCGGCGGTCTACGACACCACCACCCTGGACTTCGACCTGGAAGGGTCCGACGGCACGCGCTACCTGTTCCGCGCCGCCGGGTCCGTCATGAAGTTCGATGGCTTCACGCGCCTGTACCAGGAGGCCCGCGAGGAGGGGGACCACCGCACGCTGGATGACCTGGTGGCGCTCCCCGCACTGGAGCGTGGCATGGTCTGCGACCTGAGCCAACTGGTGCCGGAGCAACACTTCACACAGCCGCCGCCACGCTACACCGAGGCCAGCCTGGTCAAGGAGCTGGAGAAGCTGGGCATCGGCCGGCCGTCGACCTACGCCCAGATCATCTCCACCATCCAGGACCGCGAGTACGTGGTCATGGACCGGAAACGGTTCGTCACCACGCCGCTGGGCGAGACGGTTGCCAAGGTGCTGATCCGCATCTTCCCCAACCTGTTCGATGTGGACTTCACGAGCGAGATGGAGCGCGAGCTGGACCGAATCGAGGACGGCGACCTGGACTGGCGCAGCGCTCTCAGCGCGTTCTACGGGCCGTTCCAGCGTCAGTTGGCGGAAGGCGAGCGGAACAGCGAGGCCATCCTGCGCGACATCGTACAGGCCGGGGACGAGAAGTGCCCCGAGTGCGGCCGCCCGCTCGTGGTGCGCTGGAACCGGCGCGGCCGTTTCCTGGGATGCTCCGGGTACCCGGAATGCCGCTACACGCGCTCGCTGGACGAGGACGACCGGCCGGAGCCCAAGCCCATCGGTGAGCCGTGCCCCGAGTGCGGCTCGGAACTGGTGGAGCGCTACGGCCGCATGGGGCCGTTCATCGGCTGCAGCAACTATCCGGACTGCCGCTACACCCGGCCTCGCACCATTCCGGGCCTCAAGTGCCCGGAGTGCGGCGAAGGCGACGTGGCCGAGAAACGCACGCGCAAGGGCAAGCCCTTCTGGGGCTGCACGCGGTATCCCGACTGCAAGTGGTCCACGTGGGACCAGCCCGTGCCCGTGGAGTGTCCGGACTGCGGTGCGCCGTTCCTGGTGGAGAAGAGCACGAAGAAGAAGGGCGAGTTCCTGAAGTGCCTCGCCTGCAAGGGCGAGTTCGAGCCGGAGATCGCCGGAGCCGAAGAACAGCCGGCATAGGCATATGGCGAACGTGACCGTCGTCGGTGGCGGGCTCGCCGGATGCGAGGCCGCCTGGCAGCTCGCGCAGCGTGGCCACGACGTCACGCTCGTCGAGATGCGGCCCGCCCGCAACACGCCCGCGCATCAGACGGATGGCCTGGCCGAGTTGGTCTGCACCAACTCCTTCAAGAGCGAGGACCCGGCCAACGCCCACGGCCTGCTCAAGCTGGAGATGGGCATGCTGGGCTCCCTGCTGCTGGCCGCGGCCGCGGCGGCGCGCGTGCCCGCGGGCGCCGCGTTGGCCGTGGATCGGCACGCCTTCTCCCGCGCCATGACCGACGTCGTGAGCGGCCACCCGTTCATCCGGATCGTGCGCGAGGAGGTGAACCGCCTGCCCGACACCCCTGCCGTCGTGGCAACGGGTCCGCTCACGTCCGACGCACTGGCCGCGGCCATCGCCGACCGGCTCGGCGACGACGGCCTCGCGTTCTACGATTCCATCGCGCCCATCGTGTCCCTCGACTCCATCGACAAGGATGTGGCCTATTTCCTGTCCCGCTACGACAAAGGCGGCGGTGACGACTACCTGAACTGCCCCATGGACCGGGCGGCATACGAAGCGTTCCTGGAAGCGCTGCGCTCCGCGCAGGTGTACCCCGGCCACGACTGGGAGCAGGTGCCATACTTCGAGGGTTGTCTGCCCATCGAGGTGATGGCGAGCCGCGGCGACGACACCATGCGCTTCGGGCCCATGAAGCCCGTCGGCCTGCCCGACCCGCGTACCGGCCGAGAGCCTTACGCCGTCGTTCAGTTGCGGCGCGAGGACCGCGCCGGCCAGTTGTGGAACCTGGTCGGCTTCCAGACACGGCTGCGCACCGGCGAGCAGCGCCGCGTGTTCCGCATGATCCCCGGCCTGGCCGATGCGGAGTTCATGCGCTACGGCACCATCCACCGGAACACGTACCTGAACTTCCCCGCACGCCTCACGCCGCACGGCGCGCTGCCGGACCGGCCCGACCTGATCTTCGCCGGCCAGCTCACGGGCGTGGAGGGCTACACCGAATCGGCGGCCTCCGGCATGCTGGCGGGCATCAACCTGGACCGCGTCGTGCGCGGCGAACCGCCGGTCCTGCCGCCGGCCACCACCATGCTGGGCGGACTGTACCGCTACCTGCGGGAACGCACGACCGGCGATTTCCAGCCCATGAACTCCAATTTCGGGCTGCTGGACCCGCTGGCGGAGCGCGTGAAAGACCGGCGCCGCAAGCGGGAGAAGCTGGCGGAACGAGCCCGGGCAGACCTCGGCCGCTGGCTGGCCGAACACGCGGTCACGGCGGTGGAGACGCCCACCATGGCGGAGGCGTCGGCGTGAGCACGTTCATCGACGACTTCCTACGCCATATCGGCGAGGGGCGCCAGCTCAGCCTGCACACACTCCAGGCCTATCGCCGGGATTTGGGCGACTTCACGGAGTTCCTCGCACGACACCTGGAGCCCGGCTGGCGCTGGCGTGATGTCGACCGCCAGGCCCTGCGCGCGTACCTGGGCGACCTGTCCCGCCGCGGCCTGGCACGCCGTACCATCGCGCGCAAGCTGTCCGCCGTCCGGTCTCTGTTCCGGTTCCTGCACCGAGAGAGCGTGGTGGAGGCCAACCCGGCGCGCGCGCTGCACTCGCCACGCCTCGAGCGCCGCCTGCCCGGCTGGCTGACCCGTTCCGAGACCGATGGCCTGTTCGCGCTGGCGGAGAACCGCGCCGCGGAAGGCAGCTTCCACGGTGTGCGCGACCTGGCCATCCTGGAGGCGTTCTACGCCACCGGGATGCGGCTGTCCGAACTGCAAGGGCTGAACTGCGAGGACCTGGACCTCATCGGCGATCAGGTGAAGCTGCGCGGCAAGGGCCGCAAGGAACGCATCGTGCCGCTGGGTGGCAGCGCGGTGCGGGCGTTGCGCCGCTGGGAGATGCGCCGCGCCGAGGTGGCGTCGCGCGAGCGGGGCCCGCTCTTCGTCTCGCAGAGCGGGCGCAGGCTGTCGCGCCGGCGTGTACAGGCCATCGTGCGCCGGTACCTGGACGCGGTCGCCGGCGGAGCCGACCTCAGTACGCACTCGTTGCGCCACTCCTTCGCCACGCACATGCTGGACGCCGGCGCGGACCTGATGGCGGTGAAGGAGTTGCTGGGCCACGTGTCGCTGTCCACGACGCAGATCTACACGCACACGTCTAAAGAGCGGCTCAAGCGGGTGTATAAGAAGGCACACCCGAGGGCGTGAGGGGCAAAGGAGGTGGCTTTGGAACCGTATCATGCGACGACCATTGTGGGCATCCGCCACGACGGGCGGGTGGCCCTGGGTGGCGATGGGCAGGTGACGCTGGGCGAGACCGTGGTGAAGGCTACGGCCCAGAAGGTGCGGAAATTGAAGGACGGCCGCATCCTGGCCGGGTTCGCGGGCTCGGTCGCCGACGCGTTCACCCTGTTCGAGAAGTTCGAGGAGAAGTTGGAACGATATCCCGGCAACCTGCCCCGGGCGGCGGTGGAGCTGGCGAAGGACTGGCGGACAGACCGCTACCTGCGCCGGCTGGAAGCCCTGTTGGCCGTGGCAGACGCCGACCACGTGTTCATCATCAGCGGCGACGGAAACGTGATCGAGCCGGACGACGACATCGTGGCCATCGGCAGCGGCGGTGGCTACGCGCTGGCGGCTGCGCGGGCGCTGAAGGAACACTCCGGGTTGGACGCGGCGGCCATCACGCGCCGCGCCCTCGAGCTCGCGGCGGACATCTGCATTTACACGAACCGCAACATCACGGTTCTGGAGCTGAACGAGGCATAGCGGGGCGCATCGCCCCCGGGAGTCGAGATGGACGTGCACACGGACGAGCAGGCGGAGGCTGGGCCGGTCGCGGCCGGCGATGGCGGCGGCGAGTTGTGGCTCGATGAGCTGACGCCGCGCCAGATCGTCGAGGAGCTGGACAAGTACATCGTCGGCCAGGACGCCGCCAAGAAGGCGGTGGCCATCGCGTTGCGCAATCGCTGGCGCCGGCAGCGCGTGGAGGACGACCTGCGGGAGGAGATCGTCCCCAACAACATCATCATGATCGGGCCTACGGGCGTGGGCAAGACGGAGATCGCCCGGCGCCTCGCCCGGCTGGCCGGTGCGCCGCTGGTCAAGGTGGAGGCGTCCAAGTTCACGGAGGTGGGCTACGTGGGCCGGGACGTCGAGTCCATGGTCCGCGACCTGGTGGACATCGCCGTCAACATGGTGCGCGATGAGCGGGAGGCGGAGGTGGAGGAGGTCGCCCAGGCGGGCGTCGAGGAACGGTTGCTGGACCTGCTGCTGCCGGAACCGGAGGGCCCGCAGCCGCCCCGGTCGTTCGTGGTTTCGCCCGGCGGCGGCGTGTCGCAGGCCCAGGAGGAGCCCGTCGAGCTGGCGGGAGAGGAGCGTGCCCGCGAGCGCCGGCAGCGCACACGCGACAAGCTGCGCACCTTGTTGCACGACGGGAAGCTGGAAGACCGCA
>Ga0102950_1000418_pt1 | contig 11985 bp, 4 predicted proteins | sample SalPon2A_B_D2_MG_FD_78505 | JGI IMG/M metagenome (GOLD analysis project Ga0102950, IMG submission 78505) | Soil microbial communities from South San Francisco under conditions of wetland restoration - Salt Pond MetaG R2A_B_D2_MG | ecosystem: Environmental > Terrestrial > Soil > Wetlands | place...
CGCACAAGATAAATGGGTCGATGATGAGTATATTACTTTCGAACCCAAAATCGAAGGTAAATTCAAATGGACTTCCGGAAATACCCTCATCTTTTCTCCTGATGTTCCGCTTCAGCCTATTCAATCTTATAAAGCCGAAATAACCGATAAAGTTTTATTCGGCAGAGATGTTTCACTTAAATCTTATACTTACGAATTCAGGACCCAGGATTTTGATGTTACAAAAGTTGATTTCTTTTGGGCTCACATCCCGAATGAACAATATCAAATAGGTATTAAAGCAAATTTATATTTTAATTACCCTGTTAATCCTGGCATGCTGAAAGATTATCTCAGCTTTAAAAAAGACGGTCAGGCAATAAACAATTTTAATATTATGTCGGATAAAGCTTCAGATGTTATTGCCGTCGATCTTGGAAATGTTCAGCAGACTGATAAAGAACAGGAACTTTCTGTTGCTGTTAAAGAAGGATTAATGTCGGTAATTGGTAAGAAAGGATTGGAGGACAACCGTGAATTTAAATATAAACTTCCTCCGCTTACCAGACTTGCCATAACAGGCGTTACCAGCGGATTGAGTGATAATAAAAAATGGATTGAGGTTTCAACAACGCAAAGGGTTGATGATAAAAAGCTGAAAGATTATGTAAAACTAAATCCGCAGACAAACGTAACATTTTACATTAACGAGAATTCATTTCGTATAGAAGGTTCATTCGATAACATGCAGAGTATCGATCTTATAATTAATAAAGGTTTGCCTGGGCTTTACGGCGGAGAGCTTGCATACGAATTCGAACAGCAAATTACTTTTGCAAATTTGGATCCCTCATTGAGTTTTACAGATCAAAAGGGAAAATACTTGATGCTGTCTGGCCAAAAAAATCTGGAATTAAGTGCGGTTAATATTCCCGGTGTTGATATTGAGGTCTCGCAGGTTTATAAAAACAATGTTTTATTTTTCTTAAGGCAATATAATCGATATAATTATTACAATGATTATTACTCCAATTATTCACCCTACTACAATATTGAAGCGTACGGGCATCAGCTTTTTAAAGAAAAGAGAAAACTGAAGGACAATCCAAACTCACTTGAGAAATTCAGTGTAAATCTTGATGCGATTAGAGATAAGAAGTTAAAAGGTATCTTTGTTGTTAATGTTACATCAACAGAAGATCGATGGCGCCGAGCTTCAAAAATGCTGGCACTATCAGACCTTGGCATTATATCCAAAAAATCCTCCGATCAGCTGCTTGTTTTTGTAAATTCAATTGCAACTACGGAGCCGGTATCCAATGTTGATATCACTTTAATATCTTCAAACAATCAAACAGTATTAACCGGTAAAACAAACTCAGAGGGAGTCGCATCTTTTAAAAACCTAAAGCAAAGTCTTCAGGATTTCACGCCAAGAGTAATAACTGCCGAAAAAGGCGACGATTTTAATTTTATCGATTTGAATGAATCGGGGGTTGAAACTTCAAGATTTGATGTTGGAGGACAAACAGAATATACGTCCGGATATAAAACCTTTTTATACGGAGACAGGCAGTTATATAGGACGGGTGAACAGGTCCATTTGTCAGGAATTGTGCGTGATGATTTTACTAATGTTATTAAAAATGTTCCGATATCTGTAAAAATAATTTCCCCTACAGGCAAAGTATACGATGATTTTAAATTAAATCTGAATGATCAGGGCTCATTTGATATTTCTTTTAAAATGGAGACGTATGCACAGACGGGTCAATACCGTGCAGAAGTTTATACCGGTTCCGATAATCTGATCGGCGCCTATAATTTTAATGTTGAAGATTTTGTACCAGACAAAATAAGAGTTATTCTTAAAACAGATAAAAAAGAAATCAAACCGGGCGGTAATAATAATATTAAAATTAATGCCGAATATCTTTTCGGGGCAAAAGCCTCGGGACTCCAATATGAAACCGATTTTCAATTACGGCATAAAACTTTTGTAAGTAAAAAATATCCCGCATATAATTTTGGTAATTCATCTTTTCAAAATCCGAATATTCCGAACTCCTTTGTAAAAGGTAATCTTGACAATGAAGGGAATGCAAATGTAAAATATATAGATCCAGCCGATTTAAAATCTTCAGGCATTGTTTCCTGTTATGCCTTTGTAAGTGTTTTCGGGCTTTCTGGAAGAACAGTCAACAGAATGGCTAGTTTCGATATTTATCCTGATACAAACTTTATCGGGATTAAAACGCCTGGTTATTATTTCGGTACAAACGAAACAATAAATTTTAAAACTATCGCGGTAGACAAAAACGACAACACAGTAAATGATTTTAAAGTCGATGTTAAATTAGTGAAACTGGAATGGCATACTGTTTTAAAGAAAAATAATTCAGGCAGATATATTTATGCATCGGAAAAACAAGACGTTGTGCAGTGGGAAAAAGAGATGGATTTATCGGGAGGTGAAAAAAATATTCCCGTTGTTGTATCAAGAAACGGAGAATATGAACTAAGAATTTCCCGTAAACAGAATGACTATTATCAATATGCCAGCTTTTATGCATACGGCTGGTACTCAACAACTGCATCTTCTTTCCAGGTTGATAAAGAAGGCCGCGTAGATATTGTCTTTGACAAGCAAAGCTACGAACCGGGTGAGAAAGCAAAAATATTATTTACTACGCCTTTCGCGGGTAAAATGCTTGTAACTCTTGAAAGGAACGGAGTGTACTTTTATAAGTTTATTGAAGTAACAAGTAGATCGACGGAACTCGAAGTGAAAATTGATGAAAACTATATTCCGAATGTTTACGTAACTGCAACTCTGTTCAAAAAACATACTGCCGATCAATCAATTCCATTTTTAGTTGCACATGGATTTGCATCCGTAAAAGTTGAAAGAAAAAGCAGGCATTTACCTGTAAGTATTATTTCACAGGACAAAATAAAACCTGGAGTAACAACTCAAGTAAAAGTCAGAACTTCCGATCAAAAAAATATATTCGTAACCCTAGCCGCGGTTGATGAAGGTATTCTTCAAATTAAAAATTATCAAACGCCTGATCCTTATGCATTTATGTATGCTAAAAGAGCTTTGGATGTCAGCAGTTATGATTTGTATAAATTGCTTCTTCCGGAAATAATCACTTTAAAATCACCTGGCGGAGATGAAGTTGCCAAGCAGCTCCAGAAAAGAACAAATCCAATTACCACCAAACGGTTTAACCTGCTGGCTGTTTGGAGCGGAATTTTAAAAACAGATGGGGAAGGTGAAGTAAAAATACCGATAAAAATTCCGGAGGATTTTAACGGTGAAGTTAGACTTATGACAATTGCATATGACGGCAACCGGTTCGGTTCTGCGGAAAAAAGGATGAAAGTATCTGATGATTTGATCATAGAGCCGCAGATACCCAGGTTCCTTGCGCCGAATGATTCTCTTGTAATGCCGGTTTCTATTATTAATACTTCAAATTCAACTGCAAATACCACGGTTGGTTTAAATGTTGAAGGGTCGCTTAAAATTAGTTCTTCAAAAAGCCTGAGTGTACGAGTGGAAGCAAATTCCACTGCTGCAGTACAATTCGTAATAACAACCGGTAACCAGATAGGCACCGGAAAAATACTATTAAAAACTTCAGGCTTTGCCAACGCTAAAAACGAAACCAATATTGCTGTACGTCCGGCATCGCCGTATTATACCGAAAATTTTTCGGGGCAAATAAGAAATAACGATAAAATAAATTTGCCCCCTGCTTCTGATTACGTTTCCGGAACTGTAGATTGCCAGCTTACAATCTCCAAATTCCCTGCAATTAAATTTGCAAAGTTTCTTAAATATCTTGTGGGCTATCCGTACGGCTGTGTCGAGCAAACTACATCGAAACTATTTCCGCAGTTATACTTTGAAGACCTCGCAAAGCTTGTAGCGCCTCAATATTACAAAACGACTACTCCGGTTTATTTTGTACAGGAAGGAATTAGAAAGCTTGAATCTATGCAGTTAAGTGACGGTTCTTTAAGTTACTGGCAGGGTGGTACATATTCCAACTGGTGGGGTACTGTTTATGCTGCTCACTTCCTGGTTGAAGCGAAGAAGGCCGGGTTTAATGTTTCGGATAATGTGCTTTCAAGGCTGCTTGATTATATCGGGAAAAAAGCACGTCAGCGGGGAACTTACGAATATGTTTGGTACAATAATAATAACTCAAGAACTTATATAAAGATAGCAGACAAAGAAATACTTTATTCATTGTATGTACTTGCAGATGCCGGAAGAGGCGATCTTTCCACGATGAATTATTACAAATCTAAGCCCGGTTTGGTATCTAACGATTGTAAGTATTTGCTTGCAGGTGCTTATGCATTAATGGACAACTGGCCTGCTTATTACGAAATAGTGCCTGATAAATTCATACCGGAAAAAACCGACAGATTAACAGGCGGTTCATTTGATTCGGAAGCCCGTGCTAATGCCATAATGCTTAATGTCCTTCTCGAAGTTGATCCGTCAAATAAACAGATTCCTTTTATCATTAAATATCTTACCGGGATGATGGGATCGATATATTCTACTCAGGACAGGTCTTTTGCTTTTCTTGCTCTGGGAAAAGCCGCAAAGCTTGGTGCGTTTTACGATATGAATGTTGATGTATTTGCCGATGTAAAAAAGGTTGGTGCCTATAATGGTAAAGATATAACATTAAATATTAATCCAGATTCAAAATCAATTACACTTCAAGGAAGTAAACAGGGGACAGTATACTATTTTTATAATTTACACGGCGTTAAAAAAGGAAATGTAAAACAGTTTGATTCTCATTTAAAGATTAGAAGGAGTTATTACGATTTTAGGACAGGCGATCCTATTATTAATAATCATTTTTACCAGGGCGAGCTTTTAGTATGCAGAATCGATATGACGGGAGGTGAAGTATCTGCAGACAATATTGTTATTGCCGATCTATTGCCGTCGGGATTCGAAATCGATAATCCAAGGCTTTCTGATACTCCGCAGCTGTCAAAAAAATATTCCAGTACAATGAATATCCAGTATATGGATATAAGGGACGACAGATTGATTCTCTTTACCGGAGCAAAAAGAAATACTAAAGACACTTTTTATTACTTAATAAGGGTTGTAAATAAAGGGAAGTTTGTTCTTCCGGTAATTAGTGCAGAAGCTATGTATGATGGTGAGATTAGCTCAGTTAACGATGCCGGTATTGTTTATGTAAAATGATTATCAAAAATAACAATGGATGCACACAGAGTTTTGCTAAAAGAATGTTTGGCATTCTGTGTGCACTCTCAATAATTCTTGTGAAGAGGTTTAACCCCATGATAAATTATTATTAAACCACAAATTATATTGAAAAGAATCTTGTTTTAAAAATGGATTTTGATGAAAAGGTAAAGAAATACAAGAATATTTTAAAAAGGATTGTACATCTGTTTAAATCCAGTGTAGTTTATGCTTTGATTGTTTTATTGCTTCTAGTTATCACGCTTAATTTTCTCTTCCCGCTTCCTGCTCAAAAACCGTTTTCAAAAGTTATTTATGCAAAAGACGGAACAATGCTTACGGCATTTCTTTCCAAAGATGATAAATGGCGCATGAGGGCGCATCTCGATGAAATTTCACCTTACCTTGTAAAGGCAATTATAGAAAAAGAAGATAGATGGTTTTATTGGAATCCGGGAATTAATCCAATTGCAATTGTTAGGGCTTTTGTACAGAATATAATTTCAGGGAAAAGAGTTTCCGGGGCTTCCACAATTACCATGCAGGTTGCGAGGATGCTTGAGCCCGGAGATAGAACCTACTTGAAAAAAATTGAGGAAGTGTTCCGTGCATTTCAGTTTGAACTCCATTATAGTAAAAAACAAATTCTGGAAATGTATCTTACAATGCTTCCGTATGGAGGAAATGTAGAAGGAGTTAAAGCTGCATCGTATGTTTATTTTAACAGGCCGCCGGGTAAATTAAGTCTGGCTCAGGCAATACTAATGGCTGTTATACCCAATGATCCAAACGGGCTGAGAGTTGATAGGAATGATTCAAGTGCATTGGCGATGAGGAATAAATGGATAAAAAAATTTATGATCGAAGGTGTTTTCAAAAAATCTGATCTTAAGGACGCACTTAATGAACCCATAAACGCAGGCCGTTTTGAGATTAAGAATCTTGCTCCTCATTTTACCTTGTATATAGCTCAAAATTATAAGGGAGATGAGATAAAGACTTCGCTGGTGCCATCAATTCAAAATACTGCTAAAAAGCTTTTGAAGAATTATGTAAAGCGGGTAAAGCCCAAACAAGTTTCTAATGGTGCGGTTATAATAATAGATAATAAAAATAATTCTGTCGTAGGATATTGTGGCTCGGCAGATTTTTATGATTATTATTCCTCCGGGCAGGTAAACGGTATTACTGCAATCCGTTCGCCAGGCTCAACATTAAAGCCGATATTATATACTATGGCGTTTAACAGGGGATTGTTAACTCCTCAAATGAAACTGCTCGATTTGCCGACCGATATCAGCGGCTACGAACCGGAAAATTATGACTTAAAATTTCGCGGCGAAGTTTCTGCAAAGTTTGCACTTAGTAATTCATTAAATATACCTGCAGTAAGACTTCTTCAGCAGGTGGGTCTTACTCAATTTTTATCGGTACTGGAAAAAGGTGGGTTCACGGATATTTCTGATCAAAAAAAGGACCTTGGCTTATCCGTAATTTTGGGAGGGTGCGGTGTAAGATTAGAACAGCTTGCAGGCTTTTATACTGTGTTTGCAAATGAAGGAGTGCTTTATCCATTAAATTATCTTGCTTCGGGAAAAAAGAATAAAAAAATTTCAATCCCGTTGTTTACGCCGGGTGCAGTATATTTAACAAGTCAAATACTTTCATCGAATGAAAGACCGGATTTTCCCGAAGAATTTTTGTCTTATACAAATCTTCCAAAGATTGCGTGGAAAACAGGAACATCTTATGGAAAACGCGATGCCTGGGCTATTGGTTACAATCCGGATTATACGATCGGAGTATGGATGGGAAACTTTGACGGTACGGGATCACCCGATTTATCCGGTGCTGAAATGGCTGTCCCTTTATTGTTTGAACTTTTTAATTCGATTGATTATAAAACAGGTTACCGTTCGCATAAAGAATTATGGTTTAAACAGCCGAAAGATGTGTTAGAAAGGGAAGTATGCAGCGAAACAGGATTATTACCTTCTAAATATTGTAAATCGTTAATTACGGATTATTATATCAGCAAAGTTTCGCCGAATAAAAAATGCGATCTTTATAAGCCTGTTTATGTCAGTAAAGATGAAAAGATAAGTTATTGTACGGAATGTCTGCCCGACTCCGGTTATAAAAAAATCGCTTATCCAAATTACGATCCAGAATTGACTTTATGGTTTTTAAAGAATAAAATTCCTTTTAAAAGACCGCCGCCGCATAATCCTTATTGTACTGCTAAATTTCCCGGCAACGGACCGAAAATTTTATCTCCTTCTGCAGATTATACTTATTATTTAGAAAAAGGCAGTAAAGAACAGATAATGCTTATGGCTGCATCCGATCCTTCTGTTGCAATACAGTATTGGTATATAAATGATAAATTCTATGCGAAGACAAAATCAGGCAACAAATTATTTTTTACACCAATCGAAGGTCCTGTTAAAATTACATGCCTGGATAACCTCGGAAGAAAAAGAACCATAAAAACGGAGATCAAGTTTTATTGAGATAAATAATACTTATGAACATTTGTAATAACAGAAATAAAAAAAAATATTTATTTATAAAAATATTTTTTGATTGGTCTGTGGAAATGATTAAAAGTTTATCTTGGCGGCAGACAGTCGGTGTTCCTGCCGATGGCAGATAAATTGAACCACTCTCTTTTTGATAAATTTAGTTTGGACAACTTGGACAGGTATTTTTCCGGTTTTAAAATAAAATATATTTTGAAGTTGGACAAAAAAATTCGGTATAGTTGATTCTTGGTTAGCAAAAATACACTAAGTTTTATTAAAAAGATAAATTTAGATTATGAGTTTAATAAAAACTGGAATATTAGATTTTGTTTTGACACAGAACTAAAGATAAAAATATAGTTGAAGCAGTGGCATGTTTATTGCGATTTTCTGATCAATATCCAAAATTTAAAAAATAATATTTTGGGGATATTGAAATGAAGAAACATCTTTCGATTGTATATTTATTATTCTTGTTTATTTTATTCTCACCTGTTTATAATATTTTAAATGTCCAACAGAGTTTTTTCTATTATCATGGTAAAAAAGTTTCATTGGAAATTTCGCAAAATAAAATTGTTATAAAGTTTAAACCTTCATTTACAAATGATCAAATAAATTGTTTTTTTAAGCCTGGTCCTTCTGTTTGATTATTTTAGGAAAATGCAGTGGTAAAATGTTACTGAGTTAAAAGTAATGACAATTGAGCTTATTAATATAAAAAGTGTTGTGCTCTCTATTTTTGTAGTCTTGCTTGTTTATGGATTAAAATCTCAGAGTATAGCGCAGAATTTAAATTCTACTTCATGTCGGGTAAAAGATACTGCCCACAAGGGAAATTTCGTATTAGATACACAAGATTCGTTTACCCAAATCGGTCAATGGGGTTGGGGACAATGCGGAACCGTAGTTACAAAAGGGAAATATGCGTTTATAGGAAACGGAATATTATTCCAGGTACTGGATATTAGCAATCCGGATAGCCTTAAGGTAATTGGGGAAATCTCGCCCGTTTATGGGGGAGTGATTGCGATTTCAGGGAATTATGCATACGTAGCCGGCGGCGGTCTAAGTATTATCGATATTTCAGACCCTACAAAACCGGTAGTTAAGTCATTTACAAGAATAGGTATACCAGGGCTTACTGCAATTACAATTGCTAAAAATTATGCAATTGTAGGAAATGTTACGGGAGCAGTGATAATTGTAGATGTGTCAAATATATTAAGTCCTAAAATATTAGGCTCTACAGCCGCAAGCGGGTGGGTACCTAGGTCGATCGTTACTGTTGGTAATCATATGTTCGTTACAAGTTATGGCGAAACAGTTGATGATTTTGATATATCAAACCCCTATTACCCGGTACGCTTGGGCGATTATCTTTTTGGCAGGGCAAGCAGCGCTTTAACATTATACGGCAATTATCTTCTAGTCGGAGTGTATCAATGGTTTGTAATATTTGATGCTTCAAACCCAGATAGCCTCAAACTTGTTTCAAGTGTTAAAATTCCTACCGGTAATAATGCTCCATTTGACATAACAGTTAGAGATAGTCTAGCTTATGTTACTCTTGATACTGCCGGCATTGCAATAGTTAATATTTCTAATATATCAAACCCTAAGTTAATTAAGCATATACCGTATCCTTATGGAGTTAAGAACTGGGAACAGTTCTTAGGTCCGGTTCAAATCAGTGTTGATTCAAATAGTATTTACATTGCCTGCGAAAACGGACTTTGGTCTGTTGAAATGGATTCTATGAATGTGAAAAAAAATTCTTTTTTTTATACGGCAGGCTCTCCTATGAAAATGACTACTGATTCAGCAAACCATATTTTCGCAGCGGAGAATTGCTTCGGATTAAAAATTGTAGATTTTGCAGATCCTTCAAAACCTCGATTAATAGGAGAATATCAACCGGATGAAGCTGTAAATGATGTGGCAGTATCAAATAATAAAGCATATTTACTTTGCGACACGGATATGCAGGTTCTTGATGTTTCGAACTTAGCCAAACCGGTTTTGATAGGGAAGGTTGCATTCGGAGATTCTTTGAAAGTTGATTATTCCGAGTATACATACGGCTGCTTAATATTGTCCGGCTCAACAGTTTATGCGGGCAGGAATTCGAAGAGGCTGTATGCGATAGACGTGTCAAATCCCGCCAAACCGCAGATAAAAAGCTTTTATACATTAAGCGGTAAACCATCTGCAATTTTCAAGTATCAGAATTACATATACATAGCAAATGCTTTGCAAGGTATCCAAATAATAAATATCTCTGATCCGAATAACCTTAATGATTCAGTATTTTTGAAAGTAACTGATCTAACCGGAATAAGTATATTTAATAATAAATTATTTATAACAAATTCAACCGGCTTTTCAGAATATGAACTAATTAATCCTGTTAACCCTATATTAAAATATAATATTAAACTTTCTACGGTAAATCCAGCCGAAATTAAATGTGATAAAAATTATGCTTATATAGTTGATTTACGTAATTTCAGCGTAGTAGATATATCAAACCCTGACAGCGGCAAAATAGTTTCAATCAGAGATAATTCAACGGCTCATGATGAATATTCGGCTTGTTTATCGGTTTTTAATAATGAAGTTATTTTAGGAACTTTGCAAAGTGGAATTATTTTTCTTAGAAATAATCGTGTAACGGGAACAGGCAACATAAATAATTTGGAAGCTCCCGGGAACTTTATCCTTATTCAAAATTATCCTAATCCTTTCAACCCTGCTACTACAATCAGCTATGAAATTCCAAACAGCGGATTCGTTACATTAAGAATATACGATATTCTCGGAAGAGAAGTAAAAACTTTAATAAATGAGAGGCAAAGTGCCGGAGTGCATGAAGTTAATTTTAATGCGAGAAATTTTAGTTCAGGAGTATATCTATATGTAATTACAACGGATGGGGAATCGCTAGTGAAAAAAATGGTAATTCTAAAATAAAAATCTCATTTCATAAACATCAGGGAGTTGAGTTATGAAAAATTTAAGCGAGTTAACCGTAATTATTTTGATAATTGTTAGTATACCTTTCATAAATGATTTTGCTCAACAGAACCTTCCGTCAAACGTTCCGGTTGATAATTCTCAATACTTTGACAAGAGTGAAACCGCAATTGCTGCAGATCCAAATAATGCAAATCATTTGATGGCATCCTGGAATGACTATAGCGAATTTATTGGAGCTCCATATCCAAAACCAGGATATGCTTTTTCAACAGATGGGGGGCAATCATGGTTCAACATCAGTACGATACCGATACCTCCAAGCTCAAAATACCAATACGGTTATGATCCTTCTTGTGCTATTGACAAGAATGGTAATGAATACTATACCTTCGGAACTTATGATAATTCTGCCATACAGGGTCCTATATATATAGCAATGTCAAATAACAATGGATCATCTTGGGCTGTACATCAAGTAAGTAGTTCAACCCAGAATCAGGATAAACCATACATGGCTATAGACAATGATAATAATAAAATTTATGTGAGCTGGGTATCATTAATACAAGGTTCTAATACAATAAATTTTGCTTATTCAACTGATCAGGGTGGTAGTTGGTACACTCCGTTGACAGGTATACTTGATCAAACTTCTAATATGGATCCTCTAAGCATTACTTCAAAATCTCCCCTCAAACATACTGCTCAACTAACTACTCCTTTAGTACAAGATCCTATTCCAGTGGCTGCCGGTAATAATAATGTATATGTAGTATGGGATGAAACAAGTGGAAATGGGAGTATTGGTTATATTAAAATAAAGAAATCAACTGATGGCGGGAAGCATTTCTATAATGTTGTAAATAATGGTAGTTCTGATATATTGGCATCTATAAGCTCCGCTTGGGATATAGAATGGGGTGTACTTAGGATGTCTTCGGCACCAACTATTGCAGTTGATCCCGTATCGGGTAATGTGTGCGTTGCTTTTACCCAATATGAATCGAACGACTTATATATATACTGTACAGTTTCAACTGATGGGGGTAATTCATGGAGTACTCCTAAGTTGCTTACTGGTAGTACAACTGATTACCAGTTTTTCCCAAGTTTATCTGTTGGACCAGAAGGAGTTTTTTCTTAGCTTATTTTCCAGGGTATATTGGTTGAAACGTTCACCTGGTAGATACATTTTTCGGATAATCATATTATTGCAGGGAAAATTTCTCCTTCCCTTATTTTAGAATA
>Ga0102950_1000419_pt1 | contig 11974 bp, 7 predicted proteins | sample SalPon2A_B_D2_MG_FD_78505 | JGI IMG/M metagenome (GOLD analysis project Ga0102950, IMG submission 78505) | Soil microbial communities from South San Francisco under conditions of wetland restoration - Salt Pond MetaG R2A_B_D2_MG | ecosystem: Environmental > Terrestrial > Soil > Wetlands | place...
ATGTGGTGGTCGTCTGGCTTGCTGTGGCCACCGTTCCTGTCACCGTAAAATTGAGTGAGGACGAGGTTACGGCACTCAGGTTTCCCACCGTCAGCGTGCTCGATTGCCCGGGAGAAATCGAGGAAGGATTAAAAGAGCACGTGCCTGGAGCCGCATTGGCGCAACCGAGAACAATGGAACCTGTGAATCCGTTGCTCGATGATGCGGTAATTGTAAATTGAGCCTGGGCGCTTCCTTCCAGAACTGTCACCGAATTCTGGCTGGCCGCAAGCATAAACGACGAAGCCCCGCTTCCGCTCAGGCCGACAGTCTGCGGGCCGTTTGCGGCGTTGTCACTCACGCTGAGCGTTCCCGTCGCACTGCCGGTTTGCTGCGGCGTGAAGGTGACGTTGATGGTGCAGTTTGCGCCGGGCGCCACGCTGGTACTGCAGTCATCAGTCTCGGCAAAATCTCCCGTCGTCGCAATGCTCGAAATGCTGAGCGGCGACCCGCCCGTGTTGGAAAGAGTCACCGTCTGGGGCAGGCTGGTGGTCCCCGTCGCCTGTGTACCAAACGTGAGGCTGGTGGGAGAAAGGCTGGCCGCCGGCGGGGTCGCGCCCGTCCCGGTCAGGGTGATGGTCTGCGGCGAGCCGAGGCCCGTGTCCGTCAGAGTCACCGCTCCCACGCTGGTTCCAAGCGCCGACGGTGAAAAAGTGATCGTGATGATACAACTTGCGCCCGCGTTCACCACGCTGCCGCAGTCGTTCGTTTCTGAATAATCCCCGCCGGCCGTGATGCTGGAAATATCCAGCGGCGACTGCGCCGGGTTGGTCAGCGTCACCGTCTGCGTGCTGGAAGAACCTAGCAGGACGTATCCGAAATCCAGGCTGGAGGCCGAAAGGCTGACGGCCCCGCTGGTCCCAAAGCCGCTCAGGTGGACCGTCTGTGGGCTTCCCGCCGCGCTGTCGGTAATTACCAGCGTTCCCTTTTGCGTGCCGGTCGCCGTGGGCGTGAAGGTGACATTCACGGTGCATTGCGTTCCCGGTGAAACGGTCTGCCCGCACTGGCTGGTTTCCGCAAAAGGTCCGGTGGTGGAAATCCCGGAGATGCTGAGGGCCGCGCTGCCTGCGTCGCCAATTTTCAAGGCGGAAGGCGCGCTGGTGGTGTTGATTTCCTGGCCGGTAAAGACAACTGGGTTGGGTGCTGCCGTCAGCCCGGCGGCGTTCTGGGGACCGATTTTGGCGGTCCAGACGTCGTAGGAGCCGCCCGTGTAGCCGGTAGTCATGGCGGAAGGCGTGATGGGAAAATCAGCGGAAAAGGTATCGCCTGCCACATAAACATTGCCGGAAGAATCGACCACCAGGTCGTTCGCCGCTTCGTTGCCGGTCCCGCCGAGATAGGTGGAGAAAAGAAGTTGGGAACCTGTGGGGTCAAACTCGCTGACGATGGCATCGTAAAAGCCGCCACTCACCGCCTGCAGCGGAGAAGCAACGGGAAACTTTCCGCCATAGGTGAAGCCCGCAATCCAGGCGTTGCCGCTGCCGTCCACGGCGATAGAGTTCGCCTGATCCGGATAAATATCACCCAGATAGGTGGCATAGCTGATAGCGCCGCCTCCCGCAGCAATTTTGGCAACGAAAATTTCATTGGTCCCGCCCCAGGCCGTGTCATAGGCTCCCTTCGTCACGGGAAAATCTTTGGAAGTGGTCCAGCCGGCAACGTAGGCGGCTCCGGAAGAATCCAGCGCAATATCGGAGCCGTAGCTGGCTGCCGTCCCGCCGAGATAACTGGAGTAGATTAGCGCCGTGCCGGTGGGATTCAATTCGCTGACAAAGCTTTCAAAACAGGGAAAGCTGCTCAGCGCCGAGCCGCACGATGTCGCCGTGTAACTTGGCTGAAAGCCGCCCTTCACGGGAAAATTCGAGGAGTTCGTCTGGCCGGTCAAATACGCGTCGCCCGAGGAATCAAGCGCGATGCTGTTCACGTGATCTTCCTGGCTGCCGCCGAGATAGGTGGCGTAAACAAGACTGCTTCCGGTGGGATTGATTTTGGCCACAAAACCGTCAAAGGGTCCGCCGCCGTAACTCGTTTGCAGCGTGCCGTAGGTGACAGGAAAATTGGAAGCTGAAGTCAGCCCGCCCACGTAGGCATTGCCGTTCGCATCCGCCGTGATGCTGCTGGCAAAATCGTCACCGGTCCCGCCGAGGTAAGTGGAATAGACCAGGTTAGACCCCGCGGCCGTAAGCTTGGCGACAAAGGCGTCATAGCAGGGCGTCGGATAGGCTGTGGTGCCGCAGGCGCCGCCTCCGTTGGAACCCTGCAAGGGGCCAGCCGTGGGGAAATCAAGCGAGTCGGTGAAACCCGCCACGTAGGCCTGGCCGGAGGAATCAACGGCAATGCGAACGCCCTCGTCGTCACCCGTGCCGCCAAGATAAGTGGAATAGACAAGTCCCGTTCCCTGCGCATTGAGTTTGGCGACAAAGGCGTCAAAGCACGGAGCGGTGTTGACCGCCGTGTCGCAGCTTCCGCCCCCGAAAATTCCCTGGACGCCGCCCACGACGGGAAAATCGACAGAGCTGGTGTAGCCGGTAATGTAGGTGTCGCCAGACGCGTCCACCGCGATGCCGGTGGCGTAATTATAATCGGTGCCGCCAAGGTAGGTGGAGTACGTCAGCACTGGATCGATCACCAGGGGTTTCGAGGCATCGTAGCCGCTGACGCCAAAGCCTACGCGGCCTCCCTTTTCCATCACATAGCGGACAGCAACGAAACGCTTGCCGGAATTCCCGCCAGGCTGATAGGCGACTGGCTTGCGGAACTGCACGTCACCGGCGCGGGTCTGCACCACGAGTTCGCCGGCGGAGTTCACATGCACTTTTGCCGCACGGTGCTTTTCGCCGACAATTTGCAGACGAACAGCTCGGGGATTCGCACCCGGCGACACATCGACGTCAAATTCAAGTTCCCTGTGGTTGCCATAATAGAAGAGGTTCACGCCGGGATAGATGCCGTGGTATTCCACCCTGGAAAATAATGGAACATTCTTCACCCACTTTGCCGGGTTGTTGCCCACCAGGTAGTTACTGCTGCCGGCTTCCCTGCCCAGGCCTTCAATTCGAGGGGCGGCATTTGCACCCACCCACCTCAAGCGAAGAGCGTCTTTCCGGATCTTTCTGCCACTTGCATCGCGGCCGCCCAGCGCTGCAGAGGGAAATTGTTGATGCGGACTCGCGGCGCTTCGCTCCAGCGACATCACCACTTCGCTCTTTGTGAAGAAAACACCAAAGCCGCTCCCCCGCGCGAGAAATTTCACAGTGGAATTCGCCTGCCCGCAGTTCTGCTCAAAAGCCAGCGGCAGTGTAGCGTAATGGAGCCCGGCGGTGGTTGAGGCAGGCGCTTTCGGTCCCACGGCTATTCCTTCAACCGTCACGCCCAATGTCATCAGCAGCAAAGCCGTGCAGGCAACTTTTAAGTAGGTTTCCGCCCACCCGGCACATCGCTTCCACGCAAAAAAAGGCCCGGAATTGTTCAATGGTCTCCCCGGCGGGGCGCGGACCTTCAGATTCTGGCGCGAAGTCCGGCCCTGCGCACAAGGAGGATCGTCAGGTTATAGAGGCAACATGAAAACATTTTGAGGGAGGAGGTGCGAGGCACGGCGGGGCGTTGGAACAGCTCATTTGAAAGCGCATGCGGACGGCGCAGTGGCGGGGAGCTAATCGCGTGAAGGACTTTCTTCGCCTGCTCTCCACTGTGTTCTCTGTGCCATCAAAAGGCTCAACATAGAGGACACGAAAATCCTCCGTGACCTCTGTGTGAAATCTTTGGAGACACAGAGCGCGCAGAGAAAAACTTTGGTTGTGGCCGCAGCGCGTCCCTTCGCGCCTTGCGGGATGATTTGCTTTTGGTCTGTACGCTGAAAAACAAAGCAGATTCCTCGGGCCGGTTAAGAGCACCGGCCCTCGGAATGACGGACGGAGAGTTTTTTAGCACCCTGATTAAGGGAAGGGCTTCTGGCTATTTCTTCGCGCAGCGGGTAAACAACTGGTCAAGCAGCTCGATGGCGAGGTCCATCTCGTCGCGGGTGATGGTAAACGCGGGCGCCAGCGTAAAGACGTTCTTGTAATATCCGCCCACGTCGAGCACCAGGCCCATCTTGCGGCCGCGTGCTTCCAGGTTTCCGGCCATGCCTTCGGCAAAGATGCGGTCCGTCAGCTCGCGGTCGGGAGTGGTGCGGTCGGGTTTGGTAACTTCAATGCGCAGTGCGAGGCCCAGGCCGGCCACTTCGCCAATCGATTCCGGATGCCGCCGTTCGAGTTCGCGCAGGCCGGCCAGAAGATAAGCGCCCTTCTCGTTCACCATCGTTTCGTAATCTTCCTCTTCCAGCATCTTCAGCGCTTCCAGCGCCACGGCGGTGCCCAGCGGATTGGCAGAGAACGTGGAGTGCGTTGAGCCGGGAGGAAAGACGTCGGGCGAGATGAGTTCCTCGCGCGCCCACACGCCTGAAATTGGATTCAGTCCGTTGGTGAGCGCCTTGCCGAAGACGATGATATCCGGCGTAATGCCGAAGTTTTCAATGGCCCAGAACTTCCCGGTGCGGTAGAAACCCATCTGGATTTCGTCGTCCACAATCAAGAGCTTGTGTTTGTCGCAGGTCTCCTTCAGCCGCTTGAAATAATCGGCGGGCGGAATGACGTAACCGCCGGTCCCCTGCACCGCTTCAATGTAGAAGGCGCCAAACTCCGACACTTCGGCCTTTGCGTCCCACACGCCGTAGTATTCCGAGTCAAACAGTTTTTCAAACTGCTCCTCGCAATAGAGGCCGCAAGTGTCGGGCTTCAGCCCATAGATGCAGCGGTGGCAATAGGGATAAAAGATGAACTGCGCGCGGTCACTGAAATGCCCGAACCGCCGGCGGTAGCGGTAGCTGGAGGTTATGGCGCTGGCGCCCAGCGTCCGGCCGTGATAGCCGCCCATGAAGGCAAACATCAGGTTGCGGCCGGTGGCATTGCGAACCAGCTTGAGGGAATCCTCGATGGCCTGTGAGCCGCCCACGTTGAAGTGGACCCGGCCTTTCACGCCGAAGCGCTTTTCGCAGTACTGCGAGATGCGCGCCGCCACTTCAACCTTTTCGGGATGCAGATACTGGCAGGCCAGTTGCGGCAACCGGTCCACCTGCCGCTTCAGGGCTTCATTCAGCCGAGGGTTTTTGTAGCCCAGGTTGGCCGCGGAATACCACATCTGGAGATCGAGGTAGGGCGTGCCCTGCTCGTCATAGAGGTAACAGCCTTCACAGTTGGAAAAAACTTTGGGCGGCTCAAGATAGTGAACCGTGTCGCCAAACGAGCAGTACCGGCGCTCAAGCTCCATCAGTTCCGCAGCCCTCGTTGTGATATCCGGCAATGACATAAATTGTTTTTCCTTTGCCCCGGCAGGGTGGCGCTAAGCTGCCTATCAGGTTGTAGAAATATCCCGCAGGGACGGTGCAGCGGCGGGTTCATCCCGCCAAAACATCCATGGTTTCAACGTGGGCTGGCGGCGTAAAGCCGCCGCCACACCCTTTTTCAACAAACTTTCAAGTCGTGGCGCTCACCGCGGCGTCAAGCGCCGGGGCCCCGTCTTCCAGAAATTCGGCCAGCACCTTTTGCACGTCGCCAAAAGTTTCAAACGGCCGGCAGGCCAGGCTTCGCTCGCGGCAGTAGGCCAGCAGTTCATGCTTGGCAAAAACAATGTCGGCTTCTTCCACCGCAAAGCGGTCTGAAAGGCCGTCACCGATAAAGATGACCGGCTGCTGCTTTTTTCGGACCCGCTGAATGATGGCGGGCTTGCAGGTGGCGCACCTGTGTTTGCAGCCGTGATTGCTGTGAGGGAAAACAGCCCGCATCCGGCCCGCATCCAGTTCCAACCCGGTTGAAAACAGGTGCCGGCCGTTCCGCAGTTCGCCATTCGCGCCCACCCGTTTCAGGACGCGCCGAATAACGTAATCAAAACTGTCGCTGACAATATAGAAAGGAAGTTGCCGGGCCTTCAGGAAGTGAAAAAATTCCTGGAAGTCGGGATCGAGCGGAATGGCATCAATCAGCGCGTTCAACTGCTTCACTGTCGCGCGCACCAGGGCCGCCTGGCGTTCAAAGCACTCTCTTGAGCCGATGTCACCCCGAAGCCACTGCTCCTCCACCTCCTGCCAGGAAGGGTCCGCATATTGCTTCAGGATTTCGTCGGTCACGTCCAGACGAGTAATCGTCCCGTCAAAGTCGGAAAAGACCACCGGCTTCAATAGCGATTTCCCGCTCCGGCCATTGCCGGATTCTTTTTCACTCAAGTGCTTCTCCCTTCTCTCCGAAAGGTAAGCCAGAGGGTCAGATGGTAGGTAGTGAGGAAAATCACCCCCTCCTGCACGCCCTACGCGCTACCTGCCTCCTGTACCCACCCTACTCCCCACGCTCGTCCACAAGGCGTTTGCGCTTCCGCCCATGGACGAGCGTACCCGGGGAGCAAAAACGAAACGCCAGTTGGTACATACCGCACACCTGATTGTCCCAGACGTCCGGATACCGGGCCTCCAGATTTTTCCGCACTGCATCTTCAACTGCTGGGGCGGAAACTCCGTTGGAGAGTTCGAGCCGGAATTCCAGGATGTCGTGCAATCCTTCCTGCCGCACCGCCACCTGCCAGTTGGTTGAAAGCCCCGGAACGTCGTACAAAACCTTCTCAAAAATTTCCGGGTACATGTTGCCTGCGCCCATCACCACCATTTCATCACGGCGGCCGCGGATCCTTGCCAGGCGGCGCACTGTTGTTCCGCAGGGGCAGTGCCCGTCCAGAAAGCGCGTGATGTCACGCACCCGGTAGCGTATCAGGGGCATGGTGCGGCGGGCCAGGGTGGTCACCACCAGTTCACCGTAGCCCTCCGGGTCGGGATCAAGGATTTCAAACATCAGGTTGAACTCATCCACGTGGTAGCCGTTGCGTTCCAGGCACTCCATGCCGGCGCCGCCGCCCATTTCCGTTGAGCCGTAGCCCAGAATCACCGGCGCATTCCATATCTTCTGAACGTAATCCCGGTAGACGTCGGTCATCCGGTCCCCGGCTGCAAAGATCAGTTTGACGGGGAAGCTTCCCTGCTTTTCGGCGATTTCACTCAGGCTCACCAGCCACGTCGGATCAGCCACAATCACGTTGTAGTGGTAATGCGCCAGGCGGTCATAGATCTCGGCCGGCTGCGGTTTGCCCGCCGCGGAGCAGAAAACGCCCAGTTGCTTGCAGGCCAGATAGGTGACCCAGGGGCTGATCCAGTATCCGCCGTCAAACGTGCAGACCACGCGGTCACCGGGGCGCATGCCGTTTTCATAAAAAGCCGCCGCCTCATAGCGCGCGGAAAAATCCACTTCGTCATATCCAAAATAGACCCGCTTGGGCCCGCCGGAGGTCCCGGTGGTTTCATAAACGGATTCCGGTTCGCGGCACAGGAATTCCTCAGGAGGAAGGTTGCGAATATCTTCAGGGGTGGTAAAAATATCCCCGAGATCTTCGGGCCGGCGGATCTGTTCCGCGCGAAGACCCGCTTCACTGAGCTTGCGGGAGAAAAACTTCTGGTGGCGAGCCGCGTAGCGGACAACACGCCGGAAACCGTCCCTCTGGATCCTGTGGATCAGCCCCGGAGGAAGGGACTTGCCCCAGCGGACAAGCCGGGGAATCGAACCGCCAATCATCCGTTCTTCAACAATCTTCCGAAAGTCAGCTGCCATAAAATCTCACAACAAAGCTAAACGCTTCGCCTGTTTCAGTCCAGCAAAATGGAAACTTTATCAACAAACCGCGAAGCTCAAGTACAGATCCCTGTGCCTGTTCGATTCCTCGCAGGGTTTCCAGATCATTCAAGTTACATCAGGTATGCCGATTCACCGGAAACCGGCAAGGGGGCCGCGAGCAGGTCGATATAAGTAGACTTTTCGAGCAGGGCCCTTGCAATCTGGGCGACGGAATAGGCAGCGTCGGGCCGGGCAATTTCCCGCGCGCGCGCACTCCATGCCTCCATCCGTTTCGGATCGTCCAGCAGGCCGGAAACCAGCGCGGGTATTTCTTCATGAGAGCTGGCCGCGATTCCCACTTTTCGTTCAACCAGAAATTTGAGGTGCCGCTCCTCCATTCCCGGGACCGGGAAGGCAAGAATCAGAGGAACACCCGCCGCCAGGGCCTCCGAGCTTGTAACACCTCCGGGCCTGGTGATCAGCAGGTCGGCAGCCGCCATCAGTTCAGGGATGGAATCTGACCAGCCAAAGACATGGAGGTCAAGCGCCAGTTGCCCTCGCAAAGCCTCCAGCCGCTGGCGCATTTCGCGGTCCCTTCCTGTTACGGCGAGCACCTGGATGGGGTGCCGGCACAATTCCAGGCTTCTCATGATGATGTCAAGCGGTACGGGCTTGATGCCGCCGCCCATCAGCAGCACCACAGGCCGCTCAGGGTGCAAGCCCAGCGCGCGGCGAACTTCAGTGCGGTCAAAGCTGAGAGCAAAAGCAGGATCGACGGGAACGCCACAGTTGACGATGCGGTTCGCGGAGACTCCCCAGGAAATCAACTGGCCCTTGGATTCTTCGCTGCCTGCACAATGAAGATCGATTTCTTTTCGAACCCAGGCAGGCTGTGCGCAGAAGCCAGTTTGAACGGCCAGGATGGGAGCGTCAAACCAGCCTTCGCGACGGCCAAGCCCGGCAACCCTCGCGGCACCTATCTCCGTAGCGATCACCAGATGGGGCCGGAAAGTCCGGAGCCGGGCAAGCACTCCACGGCATCCGCGCCTGAAAATCCAGTCGGGAAGAGTCTTTCGCAGCCGTTTCCGCTGCCTCCATTCAAACAGCCTGCGCCACATCGACGGAGCACGCCGCGCCATCAGCCAGTGAGGGTAAGCGTAGAGGCGCAGGAACCAGGGCTCAGCGAGATCCAGAATATCAATCGTCCGGGCCTCAACGTTGTCCGCACCGTCGTGAAGGGCCAGATGAACGGCCTGGCTCGCGCGCAGAGGCCCCGCCCCCATGCCCAGTGTCAGGATAGCGATTCGCCTGATTTCCATGCCTGCTCCCAAAACTGTTCCCGAACCAAGGCGCTTGAGACTACGCTGAACTTTACTCCCACCGTCGCACCAGCAGCACAGCGTTCAACCCTCCGAAGGCAAAGGAATTCGAAAGCGCGGCGCCAATACGCTTTTCCCGTGCCTCATTGGGAACATAGTCCAGATCACATTCCGGGTCTGGCTGCGTGTAATTCGCGGTGGGGGGAACCATTCCGCGCTCCAATGCCAAAACAGTTGCCACAAACTCGATCGCGCCCGTGGCACCCATCGCGTGACCATGCATCGATTTGGTGGAACTGATTGCCAGCTTCCGGGCGTGGTCTCCGAAAACCTGTTTGATCACCTGCGTCTCGATGGAGTCATTCAGGCGCGTTCCCGTCCCGTGGGCATTGATGTAATCAATCGCCTCCGGCTCAACCTCGCCTTCATCAAGCGCCATGCGGATGGCTCGCACCGGGCCGTCCACCGACGGCTGGGTAATGTGCGAAGCGTCCGAACTCATGCCGCAGCCGGCAAGTTCGCCGTAAATGTGGGCCCCGCGCTTCCGGGCATGATCAAGTTCCTCCAGCAGCAGGACGCCGGACCCTTCACCGATCACCATCCCCTTGCGGTCCGCCGAAAAAGGACGGCAGGCCGTGGCGGGGTTCCCGTTTCCGGAAGCAAGAACGCGCACCGCCTCCCAGCAACGCATCACGCCGTAGGTGATCGGGGCGTCCGCCCCGCCAGCCAGCATCATGTCGGACATCCCGAATTTGATCATGTGAAACGCTTCGGCAATCGCGTGACCAGACGACGAGCAGGCCGTCGCCGTGGCAAGCGCCGGCCCTTGCGCTCCATACTCCATGCAGATATGCGACGTGGCGGCATTGTGCATGATGCGCGGAATGGTAAAGGGGTGAAGCCGGGTCACCTGCTTCGCATAAAGATTGTGGTAGCCGGCGTCATAGCTCCCAGCCCCGCCCATCCCGGAACCCATCACGACGCCAAACCGGTAGCGCTCTTCTTCGCTGACCACGATGCCGCTATCCTTCATGGCTTCCCCGGCGGCAATCAGCGCGAATTGCGCAAACTTGTCCAACAGGTCCTGACGCTTGGGAGGGAAATAATCATCCGGATTGTAGCCGTCAACTTCGGCCGCTATTTTGATGGAGAGGGGGGAAGAATCGAATTGAGTAATAGGTCTGACCCCTGGCCGCCCCTGCAGCAGGTTCTCAAAAAAACTATTCTTGTCTTTCCCCGTGGAGGAAAAAACCCCCAGCCCCGTTATGACAACCCTGCGCACCATGAACTCCAGTAAGGTTAGTTGCTGGCCGCAGGACCGCTGCCTTTGGCCATCGCTGCGAGATCAGAAATGTCCTTGCCTTCAAGCACTCGATTCAGACTGTCCACAACCTGTCTTACACTTTTCATGTTCTGGGCCACAGTGTCGGGGATGTCAATCTTGAACTCTTCTTCCAACGCAAACAGGATGTTGACTCCATCCAATGAGTCAATCCCCAGTTCCTCAAAAGTAGCATCAATGGAAACGTCGCCGGGATCGAGATGCTGTTCCCGTGCAATAATTTCCACGACTTTTTCACCTACGTTCATCTTTGCTCCTTGCCGAGCGGTCCCAGTACTTTGCCCCTGACCGCCTTACGATGATATCCCGATCGGATTCTTCTTCGCGACTTCACTGACGACACGTAATAACTCCGACAAACGAAAGGGTTTCTCCAGGAAGGCCCTCACACCAAGCTTCCGCGCGAGATCACGTTCGGCTCCGGTAATAAAAGAGGTCATCAGAATAGCGTCACAAGCGATCTTCTTTTCCTGTAGCTTCCGTAACAATTCCAGCCCATTCTCACCCTGCATCCGGAGGTCGATCAGAATCACAGCCTTACCGTCGTCTGTGCCTAGAGCTTTCCAGAACCCTTCGCCATCCTCCGCCACCTCGACAGAGTAACCGTTTGCATTTAGAACCTCGGAGAGAAGGTTCCGGCTCTCTTGATCGTCATCCACCACCAGTACTCGGTTTAAACCCACTCAGACACCTGCATCCGTAGAGTTTAGTCTGTCGAACCGCATTTCCCACAGCACTAAGAAGTCCAAAGTGGCCTGCTAGTCTTAAGTTATTCGTTATTAAACTCTTGCCAATTTTTCCAGGCATCATCGGCAAAGCTCAATCGCCCCAGAGTGTGTCAATATAGGACATATCGCCAACTGAGTGTATTTTAATGTTACACGAATTTCCAGCATTTTTATGTAAGATTGCCGAAGAAACAGAGCACCCCTGGCCCTCCTTATGAGTGAAGTAAACCAACACTACGCCAAAAACTTCTCGATTGGCGCAAAGGTCAAACCTGACCGAGTGGCCGTTTCGATGATCGCCGGCAGGGCTTGCACTGTAGCCGACTGGTCTACGCCCGCTGGAGGGGGCTGCTCGTGGCCGTCGTGGAGAAGGACCACGGCGCCTGAATGTAGCCTACTCTTGATGGCCCAGATAATCGCCCGCGCCTTATACTTCCAATCGAAGCCCATTACGGACCACATCACCATCCTGAGCCCCCTCTCGCTCAAAGTCGGCACCAGCCCGAACCATCTCGCGCCGTAGGGTGGCCGGAACAGCGTTGGCCGCACTCCCGTAACGCGCTCGATCGCCTCCTGCGCCCGATCGATTTCCCTGGCCATAAACCTGCGGCTCTTGCCGAACAGGAACGGGTGCGAATAGGTATGGTTGCCGATGGTATGGCCTTCGCGCACGATGCGCCGAGCAAGCTCCGGATAGCGTTCCACATTTTTACCGCAAAGGAAGAAGGTTGCCCGAATCCCATGTTCGGCCAGAATGTCGAGCACCTGTTCGGTGAACGGCGGGGCAGGCCCATCGTCAAACGTCAGAACGACGTTGCGGCTTTCCGCGGGACCGCGATTCACCACAGGGTGAAACAC
>Ga0102950_1000420_pt1 | contig 11960 bp, 9 predicted proteins | sample SalPon2A_B_D2_MG_FD_78505 | JGI IMG/M metagenome (GOLD analysis project Ga0102950, IMG submission 78505) | Soil microbial communities from South San Francisco under conditions of wetland restoration - Salt Pond MetaG R2A_B_D2_MG | ecosystem: Environmental > Terrestrial > Soil > Wetlands | place...
AAGGAAGAAGTGGCAGATGCGCTGGGAATTCCCGAAAAGAATGTAAGAATAATACCGCCGTTTTTAGGCGGTGGTTTTGGGGGAAAGTCCCGCAACCTGCAGATAATTGAAGCTGCAAAGTTAGCTAAGTTATCAGGCAAGCCGGTTCAGGTTGCATGGACAAGAGAAGAAGAATTTTTCTTTGATTCTTTTCGTCCTGCCGCTGTTGTAAAAATTAAATCCGGTGTTAACAAAGATGGTAAAATTAGTTCCTGGGATTATAAGGTTTACTTTGCCGGAGAAAGAGGCTCAATTGAATTTTATAATATCCCTAATACTAAAACGACTGTTTACGGTTCAAACTGGGGAGGAGTGCCGGGTGCTCATCCTTTTGCTACGGGTGCATGGAGAGCTCCGGCTAATAATACGAATACATTTGCAAGGGAGTCGCAGATCGATATGATGGCTGCAAAAGCAGGAATTGATCCATTGGAATTCCGTTTAAATAATTTAAAAGATGAAACAATGCGCGGTGTGTTAAAAGCTGCTGCAAAAAAGTTCGGGTGGAAACCGGCGAAGACTCCAAGCGGAAGAGGATACGGAATAGCTTGCGGTATTGATGCAGGTACTTCGGTTGCTGCAATCGCTGAAGTTGAAGTGAATAAGAAAAACGGGAATGTCAAAGTCAAGCGTGTGGTTTGTGCACAGGATATGGGGCTATCAATAAATCCGGAAGGAGCTGCAATCCAGATGGAAGGCTGTATTACCATGGGTCTGGGTTATGCTTTAAGGGAGGATATTCATTTCAGAGGCGGTGATATTCTGGATTTAAATTTTGATACTTATGAAATACCGCGTTTCTCATGGCTGCCGGAAATTGAAACGGTAATAATAGATAACAAAAATGCCGCTCCTCAGGGCGGAGGCGAGCCGGCAATTGTAATTATGGGCGCGGTCGTAGCCAATGCAATTTTTGATGCTGCCGGTGCCAGAGTAAAGCAGCTCCCGATGGATCCAGAGCGTGTAATGGAAGCGATGAAGAAATGAGGGTGATCAATAAACGGTAATCTGTTATCTGTGATCGGTAAACAGAATGAAATGGAAGAAAGAAAAAGCAGGAAGTGAGAAATCTCCTTCCTAAAACCTTATTAAAAAATAATGTTTCGATAATTACATGAGATGTCTCACCCGCTAAATCGGGTTCCGTCATGGCCGTTCCTTCGGAAGATATGACAGTAAAATGTAAAATGTCATTCCGGCGAAAGCCAGAATCTAATAGATTCCGTATCAAGTACGGAATGACATAGTGATTAAAAAATCAATTCGAACAACGGAAGACATGTGCGTATCTGGCGTAAATTTCCTCCTTATAACTTGTAATTAGAAAATAATTTTTCATAAATACCTGAGATGTCTCAATTGTTTCAATCTCACGATATGGCAGTCAATATTAGAATATCATTTTAAACAACATTAAAAATCTCTTACCTATATATTAAGTTTTGGGTTAATTAAGATATAACAGGAATAATTATCCAATTTTAATATTATTAACCTTCTTTTATCATTTGAGATCAGCGGTATTTTTTGTAATTTTTGCAATCTATTTCAAATTTAGTTTTGCTTTATGAAAAATACCTTTTTTGCTTTTTTCTTTTTGTTGATTCTGTCTTTACCGGCATTTGCACAAAACTCAGATGTTCAAATCGGCAGCAGTATGAACCAATTACGTATCCCATCAGCCGGTGGATTCTTTGACTATTCCGACCCTTCAACTGTAAATATAAAAGTAGCAGTATGGGGTTTTGTAAAATACCCCGGCAAATATATTATACCCAGTTACAGCAATGTAAACGATCTATTGTCTTATGCAGGCGGACCGGAAGATGCAGCTCGATTGCAGGAGATGAGAATTATTAGAACAAATGCTGATTCTTCGCAGACAATTATACCTCTTGATTATAAAGATATTTTATTTAATTTAAATGTTAAGAATAACCCGCAAGCGCCTCTTCTTCATGCCGGAGATGTTTTAATGGTTACCGGGGAACCGCGTCTTTATTTTAAGGATTATCTTTCGATCGGCCTGTCGGTAGTTTCAACTTTAATTTCAATTGCAACTCTTGTAGTACTTGTAGTACGTAAGTAAGGAAGACATGATGGAAAATACGAACGAAAATATTAGAAATGATGATACAAATTCTCTAAAGGATTATATAAATCTTGTAAAGAATAATTTACTGCCTTTTGGATTAATTGTAGGAATAACATTACTGGTAGCAATTATATACGCCGTAACTGCACGCAATATTTATAATTCCACCACCTCCTTAAAGATTTCAAAACCGCAGGGAAGTGTGTTAGCTTCATCTATTATGCCGGATTTCCAGAGCTTTACAGATGACAGGTTTATCTCCACCGAAATTGAAATAATGAAGAGTTATACAATAAGGGAAGGTGTAGCTAAGGCTTTAATAGAGGCATATAAAGATTCTAATAAGACTAATGATTTTTATTTAATCCTGGACCACAGCAAATTTACCAAAGGAAATAAACCTAAATTATTGTCCGATTATCAAATTGCAAAAATATTATCAAGTGAAGTTAAAATTGAACAGAAGCGGGGAATAGATATAGTTGATATCTCTGCAGACTCTCCCTCACCTTATGAAGCCGCTTTAATTGTAAACTTATATGCAGCCGAATACAGGAAATTCAACTTGCAGGAAAACCGTAATCAGCTTACAACCGTTAGAGAGTTTTTGGGTTCTCAAGTAAACGATAAACAAAAGGAACTAACGAAAGCCGAAGATGCATTGGGCAGCTTCCAGGCAAAATACGGTATTATTGCTTTAGATGCGCAGTCGCAGTCTTTAATTACACAGCTTGCAAATTTTGAAGCTCAAAGGGATGATGTAAAAATAGACCTCGCGTCAACTAATAAAACTCTTATTCAATTAAAAGATGAACTGAATCAGCAGAACCCGAAAGTAGCGGCATATCTTGAAAGCCTTGCTTCTCAGTCGTATTTCCAGGCCCTGCAGGATGGGATAGCAAAGCTTGAAGTAAATAAAGATATCGCATTATCTAATAAGAGTCCGCAATTTGATAATTCTGCTGTTGCAAAGAATTATGACGAACAGATAAAAGCATTAAAAGAAAAACTGAACGAAAAAGTTAGTATAATTAAGCAGGGAATGTTTGCAAGCAACCCGGATGAAATTAAAGATCTTACACAGAAAATTCTTGAATCCGAAGTAAAAGAAAAGTCATTAAGTATACAGCTGCAAGAATTAAATGATCTTGTTAAAAAATATGATGCTCAATTTAATAAACTGCCCAAAACGTCAATCGAGTATGCAAGCCTAGAAAGAAACCGTGAGGCGGCTGAAAAATTATTTTCTCTTCTTGAACAGAAATACCAGGAAGCACAGATTAATGAACTTTCTCAGCCGGGAAATGTTGTAATAATAGATGAAGGCAGAGTTCCTGAAAAACCGGCAAAACCAAACAGACTTTTAATCGTACTAATCGGTCTTGTAATAGGTGCGGGTTTTGCCTTCGGATATGTTTTTATTAAAAATTATTTTGATGACACTATTAAAACTCCTGAAGATATTCAAAGCAGAAATGTTAATGTGCTTTCCTGGATACCTCATATTGAAGGATTGGGTGTTAATGGAAATAAAGAATTTGAATTTATTGTCGCTAAGAAGCCTGACGCAATTCCAAGTGAAGCATTTAGGGCGTTGAGAACAAGAGTGCAGTTTTCCAAAATAGGAAGTGATGCATTAAAAACTATATTAGTTACCTCCTCCGCTCCCTCTGAAGGTAAAACTACAGTTTGTATAAATCTTGCCGGGACATTTGCGCAATCAAACAAAAAAACACTTATATTGGACGCTGATTTAAGAAAACCAAGAGTGCACACTGTATTCAATGCTAGCCGCTATCCTGGAGCAATAGATTATTTATTTCAGCAATCAGCTATGGAAGAAATAATCCGTCCGACAGGAATAGAAAATTTAAGTTTTATAACGGCCGGAACAATTCCTCCTAATCCATCTGAAATGCTTGGTTCTGAGCAGATGAAGATATTTTTATCTGAATTAAAGCGGAAATTTGATGTGATAGTTCTTGATTCCGCACCGATAATTGCTGTTACTGACTCGGAAATTCTTTCTTCTATGGTTGATGCCACTATACTTGTAGTTTCTGCGGAGGTAACAGAATTCGAACTTATGGAAAAATCTGTTGAACTAATTAAGCAGACCAGTACTTCGTTTATAGGTACAGTATTAAATAATTTTGCATATAGGAGCGGTTACGGTTCTTATTACAAGTATTATTATTACTATTCTAGTCCTACTAATGGTAAAAACAAAAAGTCAGAACTGAAAAATCCTATAGAAAAAAGTTAAACAAATAAAAGGGGACAAATAGTTCAAATAAAAATTAGGATATACTAAATTTTATTTTAAAATAGTTTTTGCTGAAACAACAATCCGGTTTCAGGGGAATTAATATTAAACTAAAGACTAATTTCGTAAAATTTTATTTTGCCTTTAATCATACCATTAAAGTAAAGGTGATATTGGTAACGTAGAATATTTATCTGTTGCCCTTTTAATTAAAATTCTTACTTTTCGATTGACTAAAACATAAACTATTTGTGTTAATAATAAAATTATAAAAAAAGTTAAAATTGGCTGTAATAACAAATCCGCCAAGTAATTATATTAAATACGCTTATAAGAAGTTAAATCTTAGTTAAATAAAATTTTATTAACTAAATTTGCAAAAGAAAAATTTGGAATCGTGAAATAAAATTAAAATGATTGATAAAGACAGACTAAAAAATATAAAACTAGTTGTTGCTGATCTTGACGGAACTTTACTTGATAGTGACGGAATGATTTCCGAGGAAGCTGCAGAAATGATTAGAAAACTAAGGCATTCCGGTGTAGTTTTTTCTTTTGCCTCAGGAAGACTTCATTCTGCTTTGATGGATTTTGCAAAAGAACTTAAGCTTAAAGCTCCGATTATCTCATTAGACGGCTGCCTCATAAAAAATTACCCGGAAGGGCAGGTATTTTTTGAATCGTTTATTCCGGTTAAACATGTGAAAAAAGCATTGGATTATGCCGATAAATTTTTACTAAATATTGCATTGTGCCATGCAGATGAAATATACTTCACTGAAAGAAATTCTCTGATTCCTAATATTATGGAAAAGTTTGGAGCAAAATATACGGAGGTTCCATCATACGATAATTTTTTGGAAAACACATTAGAAATTACAATTGCAAGCGATATTAAAGAAAATGTAAAATATGTTCTTGATAGAATGAATCCTCCTTACTCATTTGGATTGAATAGTTCTTTCTTTAGATCTCAATCTCATGGGGGTGTATACTATCTGGAAATACGTAAAAAAGGATCTGATAAAGGGAAGGCTTTAATTAAACTTTCAAAAAATTTAAAAATTAAATTAACGGAAACTGCCGTAATCGGTGACTGGTATAATGATATAAGTCTTTTTCATCCTAAAGTTTTAAAAGTAACACTAAAAAACGGTATACCTGAATTGAGAAGAATTTCTGATATAAAAATAGATAAAGATAATAATAACGGCGGAGCAGAAGAATTTTTAAATATGCTTATAAAAGCAAGAAATTTGAATTAATACAAATAAAAGGAATAAATTAAATAAATAGATTACTTAAAACGTCATTTAATTTTTATATTTAATTAATTAAACATAAACTGTTCGGGGAAAAGCTTATGCAGAACTATCGTACTATTTTCGAAAAGAATCCTTTGTTTCATACTTGTCCTGGTTGCGGAGAATTGAACACGCTTCATCGTTCTAGTTCTCATAATTGGAAAGAGGGCTTTATTAAAAAAATTTCATTTTTTAAAATATATAGGTGCACTAAATGCGGGTGGAGAGGGTACCTGTCGACATTTAATTTTAATATCTCTGCATTAAAATTCGTCGGCTACTATCTAGGTATTGCAGTGATAGCTGCTTTAATTATGTTTGAGATTCTCAGCAAATTTGTTCATTAAAATTAATGCATCAGCGGGAAGTAGTCCCTAAAAAAATTATCCATAGAATTATACCCTTAAAACGGGATTAAAGTATTTCTATCTTTGCATCTCCGTAATTTTATTTGATGATTCTTTTTGACGTTTCAATATTTTGTTATATTTATTTTCAAATTTTAATTAGAATAGGTGCCTATGAAAGGAATAATCCTCGCCGGCGGTTCCGGTTCAAGACTTTATCCCATAACAAGAGTTTACAGCAAGCAGTTAGCATTAATCTATGATAAACCTTTAATTTATTATCCGCTTTCAATTTTAATGCTTGGCGGGATAAAAGAAATTCTTATTATTTCAAATGATGAAACCATTCCTTTATATCAGCAATTATTTAATGACGGATCTGAAATAGGACTTTCAATTCAATATGCCGTTCAAAAAGCACCTAACGGAATTGCAGAAGCTTTCATAATCGGGGAGAAATTTATCAATGGAGAAAGCGTCTCCTTGGTTTTGGGTGATAATATTTTTTACGGTAATCTCAGCTTCTTTTATAAGGCCATTCAGAATAATGATGATGGAGCTACAATCTTCGGCTATCGTGTAACCGACCCTCAACGATATGGAATAGTTGAGTTTGATAAAAAAGGCAATGCAATTTCCATTGAAGAGAAACCAAAACTACCTAAATCTGATTATGCTGTACCTGGTATTTATATTTACGATAATCATGTTGTTAGTATTTCAAAGAATCTTAAACCTTCTGTCAGAGGAGAGCTTGAAATAACAGATGTTAACTGTGAATATTTAATGCATGGAAAATTGAAAGTTGAGAAAATCGGAAGAGGAATTGCCTGGCTTGATACGGGAACGCCGGAAGCACTGCTGCAGGCTGCAAATTTTTTCGGTGTAATTGAACAGAGACAGGGACTTAAAGTCGGATGTATTGAAGAAATTGCTTACAGGATGAAGTTTATTGATAAGAATAAATTTGAAATTTTAATTAACTCCATGCCGAAGTCACAGTATAGAGAATATCTGGAACGAGTGAAGTCCGAAGATTAAGATTCCAAATTTATTAGAGAAAAACTTTTAAGAAATTGTAATGAAAATTAAGGAAAATGAAATAAAAGGTTTGCTGGTAATTTCTCCAGATGTTTTTAATGATGAAAGAGGATATTTTTTTGAATCATTCAGTTTAAAGAAATATCAGCAGGCCGGGTTAAACTTTAATTTTGTCCAGGATAATATTTCCAAATCAAAAAAAGGAACGGTCAGAGGACTTCATTATCAAATAGGTGAAAAAGCACAGGGGAAGCTTTGCCAGGTAATTAAAGGCAAAGTGCTTGATGTTGCTGTAGATATAAGATTTAATTCACCAACATTCGGAAAGTATTTTTCAGTTGAATTATCTGAAGATAACCATACTCAATTCTGGATGCCCCCGGGTTTTGCACATGGATTCTCTGTTTTATCGGATGAAGTTATTTTTCATTATAAGTGTACGGAATTTTACGAGAAAGAATATGAAAGATCAATTCTTTATAATGATCCGGATTTAAATATCGATTGGAAAGTGAAAACACCGATAGTTTCGGAAAAAGACCGGCAGGCCAAATTATTTAAGGAAATCGACAAAGATTTTATATACAGGCCCTAATTCTAATCAGAAAAGAATGCTTTTATGGCAAAAAAATAAAGGTTTTTAATTCGTTTAACCTGAATATTTATCATTCCCGATTCTTTTTGAATTCAATCTCCCTTCGTAGCTTTCCAATAAATTCCTTTTTTTCATCTATATGCAATTCTTTGTAATTTTGGATAATAAAAATTTGGAGAAGTTTATGAGAGTGCCTTTGCTTGATCTTAAGCCTCAATACAAATCGATGAAAAAAGAATTGGATGAAGCAATTTTAAAAATAGCTCAATCGCAATATTTTATCCTCGGACCAGAAGTGGAAAAAATGGAGGCGGCTTTTTGTGAATATTTAAATTGTAAGTATGCAATCGGCGTTTCTTCCGGGACTGATGCATTGTTAATTGCATTAATGACCATCGATATAAAGCCCGGCGATGAAGTAATAGTTCCCACTTATTCTTTTTTTGCAACTGCCGGTGTTGTTTCAAGATTAAATGCAGTTCCTGTTTTTGCGGATATTGACCCTATTACATTTAATATTGATCCTGCAGAAATAAAAAGAAAAATAACAAAGAAAACCAAAGCAATTATTCCCGTTCATTTATATGGCCAGAGCTGTGAGATGGATGAAATAATAAAAATTGCAAATGAAAAAGGAATAAAAGTAATCGAAGATGCCGCCCAGGCAATAGGAGTTCAATTTAAGGATGGAAAATGTGTCGGTACAATTGGTGACATTGGTTGTTTTTCATTCTTCCCGAGCAAAAATTTAGGCTGCTTCGGCGACGGAGGATTAGTTGTAACAAATGATGAAAAACTTGGTAAAAAATTAAAACAGTTAAGGGTCCATGGCGCAGAAGCAAAATATTTTCATAAGATGATCGGAGGGAATTTCCGGCTTGATGCTATCCAGGCTGCGGTTATAAATGTAAAATTGCCAAGATTAAATAAATGGTCTGAAAAAAGAAGAAAGAATGCTGAGCTTTATAATAAGTTGTTTGTAAAAGCTAAATTATCAGATGGTCCCGGGCGTATTTCATTTGATGCCAGAAATTCAGTTTTACTGCCTAAGGCAGTTTATAAACCTGAAAAAGGACAGCAGCCTGCTGGTGAAATACCTTTAACAAATTACCATATTTTTAATCAATATATAATTCGCGTTGCTAAACGGGATGAACTGAAGCAATTTCTAACAGATAACTTAATCGGAAATGAAATTTATTATCCGCTTCCTTTTCATCTGCAGGAATGTTTTGCAGACCTGGGTTATAAATTAGGTGAGTTTCCATTTGCCGAAGAAGCTGCAAATAGTTCACTTGCTCTTCCCATTTATCCTGAATTAGGTAAGGAACAGCAGGAATATATAGTTAAAAAGATAAAAGAGTTTTTTGATAAGCAATAAAAAAATTGCTTAAGCAAAAAACCTAATTTAGATTTAGATTTGTGCGATACAGAAGTATTATATAAGATAATAATTTTGTTTCGTATAAGGTAATATTTTTAAAAAATTAAAATCTTGTTTTAAATGGAATTTAAGTCAAAGAAAATTTACATTGCCGGTCATAGGGGAATGGTTGGATCGGCTATTCAGAGAGCTCTGGAGAAAAACGGTTACCATAATTTACTGCTGAAGAATTATCCTGGATTAAATCTTATCAAGCAGAATGAAGTAGAGAAATTTTTCAGCGACGAGAAACCGGAAATAGTAATTATTGCTGCAGCTAAGGTCGGCGGTATTCTAGCTAATAATACATATCGTGCCGAATTTATTTACAATAACCTGATGATCGAGTCGAATGTAATAAATGCAGCGCATGAAAATGGAGTAGAAAAATTAATTTTTCTGGGCAGCTCATGTATTTACCCGAAATTAGCGCCCCAGCCTCTCAAAGAAGAATACCTTCTTTCCGATTACCTTGAGTTTACAAATGAACCGTATGCAATAGCAAAAATAGCAGGTATAAAACTCTGTGAAAATTATTATCGTCAGTATGGTGATAATTTCATTTCGGCTATGCCTACTAATTTATTCGGGTTTTACGATAATTTTGATCTTAAAACTTCACATGTTCTGCCTGCATTGATAAGAAAATTTCACGAAGCAAAAATTAATCAATCACCAAATGTTACGCTTTGGGGAACAGGCAAACCAAAAAGAGAATTTCTTTTTGTTGATGATCTTGCGGAGGCTATTTTATTTTTAATGGAAAAAATAAACGCCAAAGATTTATATGATAACGGAATTTCACAAATAAATATCGGTACCGGTGAAGATTTGACTATAGAATCATTGGCTAAGATGATTTCAAATATTGTCGGTTTCAAAGGCAGTATAGTTTATGATTCGGTGAAGCCGGACGGTACACCCCGCAAGTTAATGGATGTTTCAAGGATTCATTCTTTAGGCTGGAAGCATAAGATTTCGTTGGAACAAGGAATTAAGTTAACGTACGATTGGTATTTAAAGAAGGGGGGAAAATAGGTCTTTTAGATAAGGGTCCTTTAATCTTTTCCCTTTGTTCTTTTATCTTATTTATTTGTTTGCATAGTTTAAAATTATATTTCAAAAGAAAAATTTGATAAATTGTATGAAGATTTAAAAACCATAAATAATTTGCTTTGCGTTTTAATTAAATATTTAAAGAATTCAAAATAACTAAGAACCAAGAACATATAACTAATTTACTATAAGAAATATGAAAAAAGCACTTATAACAGGGATAACAGGTCAAGACGGAAGTTATTTAACTGAAATTTTATTAGAAAAAGGTTATGAAGTACACGGTATTATAAGAAGGAGCAGTTCTTTTAATACCGGAAGGATTGATCATCTTTATGCAAATAAAGAAATCCTAAACAAAAAAATGTTTCTTCATTACGGTGATCTTGTTGATACAAGCAACCTAAACCGTCTGCTGGAAAAAATAGAGCCCGATGAAATTTATAACCTTGCGGCACAGAGCCACGTAAAAGTTTCATTTGAAGTGCCTGATTATACGGGGCAAGTTGATGCATTGGGAACTTTGAGGTTTTTAGATGCTATAAGAGAAGTCGGCTTGAAAAAAGTGAAATTTTATCAAGCCTCAACAAGTGAATTATTCGGGAAAGTTCAGGAAGTTCCTCAAACCGAAAAAACACCTTTCTATCCGCGCTCTCCTTACGGAGTGGCTAAACTCTATGGCTATTGGATAATTGTAAATTACAGAGAGGCTTATAATATTTTTGCCTGCAACGGTATTTTATTCAATCATGAATCGCCGAAAAGAGGAGAAACATTTGTTACAAGAAAAATAACACGTGCCGCTTCCAGAATTGCTGCAGGTCTGCAAAGTAAAGTATTATTAGGTAACCTTGATGCAAAAAGAGATTGGGGATATGCTCCGGAATTTTGTGAAGGTATGTGGCGGATTCTTCAGCATGATAAAGCGGATGACTTCGTTCTTGCAACCGGTGAAACTCATACTGTTCGTGAGTTTACGGAAAGAACATTTAATGAAATCGGGATAGAACTTGAATGGAAAGGTTCAGAAGAAAAAGAAACAGGATTGGTTAAAAATATAAATTATGACAAAGCCAAAGCATTGATAGATTACAAATTAAATTCAAAAACATATCATTTCGATTTTTCGGATCATCTAAAGAAAGGTGATGTAGTAGTTGGTGTTGATCCGAATTATTACAGGCCGACCGAAGTCGAAATGCTGATTGGCAACCCTGCCAAAGCAGAAAGAGAATTAGGCTGGAAGGCTAAAACTAAATTTGAAGATTTGGTTAAACTGATGATTGCTTCTGATATGGATAAAGTGTTAAGGAGAGGTTTTTAATTTAATCAATTAGACTTTTTAATAATTTGTTTTTTAAAAAATATTTTAAGGAATAAATAATCTCAGGGTCTCAATTAAATGATTCCCGATAATATTTTTAATTTAATAAAACGAGGTAATTATGTTTGATGAAAATTATAAGTTCACCTGCGTCGAAAGATTTCTAAAATATATTAAATACGATACTCAATCTGATGAAGATTCAACAAGTTTCCCAAGTTCCGAAAAGCAGAAAATATTGTTGAAAGATTTAGCTGAAGAATTAAAAAAATTGGGATTGGAAGATGCTCATATGGATGAGTGGGGTTACGTAATGGCAACTCTTCCTTCAAATAGCGGCAAAAAAGTTCCGGCAGTTGGTTTTATAGCTCATGCAGATACATCTCCGGCTGTAACGGGTGCAAATGTTAATGCAGTTATCCATAAAAACTATAAAGGGGGAGACATTGTCCTTCCTAAAGATGCAAGCC
>Ga0102950_1000421_pt1 | contig 11954 bp, 12 predicted proteins | sample SalPon2A_B_D2_MG_FD_78505 | JGI IMG/M metagenome (GOLD analysis project Ga0102950, IMG submission 78505) | Soil microbial communities from South San Francisco under conditions of wetland restoration - Salt Pond MetaG R2A_B_D2_MG | ecosystem: Environmental > Terrestrial > Soil > Wetlands | place...
CCTTCCTGAATCGTCATTATATGAAGAAGCAATCTTCAGAAATGAAGGACATGTTTCCGAAGGAGGGCCGTTTGTAGTAAAGACCGGTAAACACACTGCACGTGCTGCTGCAGATAAATTTATCGTTAAAGAGGAATCTACCGATAAAAATATTTGGTGGGGAGTTTACAACAGGCCGTTCACTCTCGAAAAATTTAATTCTTTGATGCAGCGTGTTGAAGCTTATGCACAGGGTGAAGAATTTTTTGTACAGGATTGCTACGTTGGCGCTGATCCCGAGTATAGAATGCCGATTAGAGTCATTACGGAAAAAGCATGGCATAGTTTGTTTGCAAGAAATATGTTTATTACAACTACAAATCCTGATGAATTAAAAAAGTTTATTCCGGATTTTACTGTAATCGCTTTGCCTGGTTTTAAAGTTGATCCTAAAATTGACGGCACTAGAACTGAAACAGGAATAATATTAAATTTCGATTCCAGGATAGCTGTTATCGCAAACTCTCTATACGGCGGGGAAATTAAAAAATCGGTTTTCACATTGCTGAATTTCCTTCTCACATTTAAAAATGTTCTGCCTATGCATTGTTCAGCTAATGTAGGCAAAGACGGAGATGTGGCTTTGTTTTTTGGCTTAAGCGGAACAGGCAAAACCACACTGTCTGCCGATCCCAAAAGAAAACTTATCGGCGATGATGAACACGGCTGGAGTAATGACGGAGTATTTAACTTTGAAGGCGGATGTTACGCAAAGGTTATTCGTCTTTCCGCAGATCATGAACCGGAAATTTATGCAACCACGAGACAGTTCGGAACAATCCTTGAAAATGTAGTTTTTGATCCCGTAACGAGAAAGATAGATTTAAATGATGATTCTCTTACAGAAAATACAAGGGCATCCTATCCGCTTGAATTTATTCCGAATATCGTTCCGGAAGGATATGTCCGCACTCATCCTAAAAATATTATTTTCCTTACTTGTGATGCTTCGGGAGTTTTGCCTCCAATTTCAAAATTAAATCCCGAACAGGCGCAGTATCATTTTATAAGTGGTTATACTTCAAAAATTGCAGGTACGGAAATCGGGTTGGGTATTGAACCGCAAATTACATTCAGTGCATGTTTCGGTGCGCCTTTTATGGTTCGTCATCCGTTTGAATACGCGGCAATGCTGAAAGAAAGAATGATTAAGAATAAAGCGCAATGCTGGCTTGTTAATACAGGCTGGGTCGGCGGAAGATTCGGTGTCGGTAAAAGAATAAGTATCAGGCATACAAGAAACTTATTGAATGCAGCACTTGAAGGAAAGTTAAACAAAGTAAAATTTAGAAAAGATAAATTATTCGGATTTGAGGTTCCGTTAAGCTGTCCTGATGTTCCCGAAGATGTTCTGGATCCTTCCAGTTCTTGGGGTGATAAGAATGAATACTGGAAAAAATACGATGCATTAGCTGCAAGGTTTATTGAGAACTTTAAATTGTTTGAAAAAGGCTCTTCGGGAGAAGTCCTTAAAGCGGGACCAAAAAGACTTTCGAAAAAATAATTTTTTGATTTGTATTTTATGAAAAGCGTGTTATTAGGTTTATAGTAGCACGCTTTTTTATTATAAACAAGTTTTTTTTAAATTTGTACTTTTATTGCCCGCAGAATAAAGAAATGCTAAAGAAGTGATTTATAGTCTCTAGCTCCATGAAGAATTCTATGAATGAAAATGGTACTTTCTTCTATCGTATAAAAAATAAGATAATTCTGAACTATCAGATATCTGTATCCAAGGTTTTTTATTTCTTCTTCTCTTGGAATCCGTCCAAGATTTGGATTATCAGATAGTAATTCTAAATTCTTTTCAATTTTGTCTGCAATTGCATCTGCTGCTGTCGGGTTGTCTGCCGAATTGAATGATATTATTTCATTAAAATCTTCTTCAGCAATGCTTAGAAGTCGAATTTGATAATTACCTATTGGCATTAATTGTTTCTCTAATATTTGCCATTACTTGCTTTAATGTCTTGCCTTTATCTCCTTCAGATTTTTGTTTTTGCGCTATGGACAATTTACTGAGTAAATCAATCTTTAATTGTAATTTGGAATAATGAGCCATTGACATTACAACCAAATCACCCTCGCCATTTTTCGTAATAAATATCGGCTCATTAGAATTATTAGCAAGCTTGGATATTTCATTAGATTTATTTCTCAAATCAGAGATAGGTTTAATAATTGGCATCTTATGTTTTCCTTTATATATGTGTCAAAATTATATCAATATTCTGATAAATACAATGTAAAAAACAAAAGACTCAATATTACTAGCAATCTAAACTTACAGCTCTTTTGCATTCAACAAATTTTTTATTTTTTCAAATGAAAATAATTTATTGTTTCCTCAATTCCTTTTTCATAAGGTGTAGGTGTATAGTTAAATTGTTTTTCAAACTTGGATGAATCAAAAATATAATCGAATTCGTTTTGGTAAAGCATTTCATAAATTTCTTTAATTACACCGTTAAAAATTCCGGTTAACTTAACCATCCATTTAGTCAGCACAAAATATCTGGGTTTAACACCTAATTTTTGAGCAACAATTTTTAGAAAATCTTTGCTAGTAAGCGCCGGACTTGCAGTCGGCATATGCCATGTTTGACTAAAGGCAGAATCTGTTTTTGATAAAAGATAAAGCGCTTTTCCGCAGTCGGGGACATTAGTATAAGAATGCTTTGTTTTTACATTTGCCAGGCATTGAGCTCTTTTCCCGTTCGCTAAATTCTTAAAAATTAAATTATACGGGATGCTGCCTTTTTCAGAATATAGTCCGTAAAAATCCGCGGACCTGGTAATCATTGCAGTTATATTTTTATTTTTAATTTCATTTAATAACTGTTCATTTAGTTTTGCTCTTACTTCTCCTTTTTTGCTGCAAGGATTAAAAGGTGTTTCTTCAGTCATCCTGCCTTCAACTCTCCCATACGAATAAACATTATCAAAAAATATTAGTCGTACATTCTTATCTTTACATGCGTCTATTGCATTCTTCATTATTTTCGGCCATTGTTCCCGCCAGACATTGATATTGTATTGAAGACCAGCAAGAAGGTACACAATTGAATTTTCTTCCACAACATTTTTTACATCATTAAAAATTGTTAAGTCTGCTTTAGCCGATTCGGCATTATTTAAATTTTGTCCCCTCCGCGAAACTAGTTTTACGGATTCGTTATTTGCAAGAAGCTCATTTGCTAAAGTATTGCCTATGGCTCCTCCGGCGCCAAGCAGTATATGTTTGGGCTGATTTCCCATATTTAATCTCCTTTGTTTTCTTAATTAACTGAAGTTACGCAGCTGTCGTGCTGAACCATGTCATCCCGGGCTTGACCCGGGATCTGCAATTGATTCAGCATCTAAAATAGCTTAAAAATGCAGATTCCGAATCAAGTTCGGAATTACAGTATTTGATCTTTTCTCAATTTGCGTAACTTCAGTAATTAATATTTATAGCAGTAACGGTGAAAAAATTATCGGATATTAATTATTTTTATCCCGCATTTAAAAAATAATAATTTTATTAAAAACATAACAGTTATGTATATTATTCATTTAATTTATAATTATAAGTTTCAGAGAAAAAATTATTAGCAAATTCTTTGCAAGGCTTTGTTTATTTTTTTAGCTTCGCAGTTATAAAAACCGTTATTTACAGTACTTCAATAAAATATGATTAAAAAAATAAAAGAACTTGAAAAGACAGCAAGATTATTAGAACCCACTCCAGAAGAAAGAAATTCTCTTCTAAAAAAAATAATTGAATATTCTGAGAGTTTTCTAAATAACCTTGATTCGTCTCTTACATATACATTTCCTAAAGAAGAATCGAAAGAAATATTTGATTCTAAAATTTCCGAAAAGCCGGTTAATATTGATGAAATACTTAATATTTTAAAGAAAGATGTAGATACACCTGGAATAAATCCTGCTTCAGGAGGACATCTCGGTTACATACCTGGGGGCGGGATTTATTATTCCTCTTTAGGAGATTATTTAGCTGCTGTTACTAATCGTTACGCAGGAGTTTTCTTTGCTTCGCCGGGGGCAGTTAAACTTGAGAACTCACTAATAGATTGGATGTCAGAATTAATTGGTTATCCTGTAAATTCCGGCGGCAATCTTACATCCGGCGGGAGTATTTCTAACCTAATTGCAATTGTAACCGGGAGAGAAGCATTTAATATTAAGCCTAATGAAATAGAAAAAACTGTAATTTATTTAACTGCCCAGGCACATCATTCAATAGAAAAATCCTTAAGAATTGCAGGATTAAGCAGCTGTATAAAACATTGTGTTTCTATGGATGAGGGTTATAGAATGAACCCGGATAGTTTGGAGCAATTAATTATTCTGGATAAAAAATGCGGATTAAATCCATGGCTTATAATAGGATCCGCCGGAACAACAGATGTCGGAGCTGTTGATCCGCTTAATTCTTTAGGTGAAATTGCAAAAAAATATAATCTTTGGTTTCATATTGACGGAGCTTATGGTGCATTTTTCATTTTAAGTGAAACCGGAAGAAAAATTTTGAATGGAATGGAAAAGTCTGATTCCATAATCATGGATCCGCATAAAAGTTTGTTCCTTCCTTATGGTTCAGGTGCAGTATTAATTAAAGATAAAAAGCACCTTTTCAATGCACATAGTTACCAGGCAGGTTATATGCAGGATGCTTTCGATTCAAATGAAGAATTATCTCCGGCAGATCTTTCTCCGGAATTATCAAAACATTTTAGAGGATTAAGACTCTGGCTTCCTTTAAAACTTTTGGGGCTAAATCCGTTTCGTGCAGCTCTTGAAGAAAAAATTTTACTCGCACGTTATGCTTATGAAAAATTAAAAGAAATTAATAATATTGAATTAGGTACTTACCCTCATCTTTCGGTTGTAACTTTTAGGCACTTGTTGCAAAACGGTGACTCAAACAGTTTCAATAAGAATTTAATTGAAGAAATTCAGAAAGACGGAAGAGTTTTCTTATCTTCTACAATACTTAACGGTAAATATATATTGCGGATGGCTGTTGTCTCTTTTAGAACTCATTTAAAAGAAATTGATCTGGCATTAGAAATTATAAAAGAAAAGATAAATCTTTTATTAAAATAAAAATTTTATCATTTAAGCAATAGAAATTTATTATAGGTAAAAAATGAATTGGTTTATATTATTTGTGGCGGGATTATTCGAAACCTCCTGGGCAATCGGAATGAAATACTCTGACGGATTTACAAAATTATATCCGGGTATTTTTACAATCATAACAATGGCAATAAGCGTTTATCTACTTTCCGTTTCTCTAAAAACCATTCCGGTCGGTACAGCGTATGCAGTATGGACTGGTATAGGTGCTGTTGGAACTGCCATACTAGGAATTATTTTATTCGGAGAATCAAAAGATTTAGCAAGAGTGGGATTTATATTCTTAATAATTGTAGGAATTGTAGGATTAAGAATATTCTCCGGTAAATAATAAAATTATTTTAAAACTTCTCCGATTTTCCCCGCTTGACGAAAGAGTTCATTAGCTAATATTAAATTATCGTCAATACTTTTAAAACCAGCTTTCTTTAAACCTTTTGCGACCCAGGTGTTACAGGTGTTAAGCAAATCGTATTTGCCTTTAGATTTATAAAAAATAATTTTACTACCTTCTTCTTCATTATAAATAATTAATTTGTGTTTTTTATTTCTGAAATAGTCATTATGGATAAATTTGCATAACATGTCTAACTGATTTTTTGTAAGTTTTAATTCAACAGCTTTATCGGAAGATTTTATATAATCTTCTATTGATGAATACAATCCTTCAATTCTCAAAGCACTGGGAGTCGGAATAAAAAGAGCTTCAGCTGCAAGAACTAAATTAAAATCCGGATCCTGGTAAAAAGCCGAATCTCCCCAACCGACATCTATATATTTAAACTCTGTAAAATATTTTATTTCCGGCCAGATGCTTGAATCAACATCGCTTGTATTAAATACGATTCCGGTATGCCACATTTGTTTTACCAAATAAATTGTATATTTAGAAGAATTAATTGAGTTATTCGAATGAGCAAAGTTTGATGATGACAATGTCAAAAAACATATTCCCATAGTAAGAATGAATTCAATTTTGTGTAAAGTTGGCATTAAAAATTTTCAATTTATTTTCAATTGAAATAAAATAAATATAATTTTAATTAGTAAGTGAATTTTTCAGGTGATTTATGGCAGGCGAAACAAGTGCCGGTTTATTGATGCACACAAAAAAAGATGGAACACTAAAAGTTTTTTTAGTTCATCCGGGCGGACCATTCTTTAAAAATAAAGATGATGGGTTTTGGGGTATTCCCAAAGGACTTATAGAAAAAAATGAGGAATATCTTCAAACTGCAATAAGAGAATTTAAGGAAGAAACAGGAATTACATCCGATGGCGAATACTTGCCTTTAGGCTCAATAAAACAAAAAAACGGAAAAGTTGTGTATGCATGGGCTTTTGAAACAAAAAATAATGAGCAGGCTTTTATTTCAAGCAATACATTTAAATTAGAATGGCCTCCGCATTCAGGCAAGATTCAGGAATTTCCGGAAATAGATAAAGCTGAGTTTTTTACAGTTGAAGCTGCTAAGAAGAAAATAAATGAAGCGCAGATAGAATTAATTAGCAGGCTTGAAAAACATTTAAAGTCAAAGTGAATTTAAATTAAAATAAAAATATTTTTTATTTTAACAACTCGCGTAATGCGTTTGTCTTAATCTTTATCGGAGTCTTGCTCTTAATCAATTAAAAAATCGATTAAGATTATGATTAAGAGAAAGATTAAGAATTTTCTGTGTAACATAAATTAAAATTTATTTTAGTTTCATCGGAGTAGCCATGAAAATTAAAGTGTTTACCATTATTATCTTTTTTTTAATAGTTACGATTCAACTTATAGGATTCCCAAAAGACAAAGTCATTTCCCACAAAACAAATAAATACACAATTGTTATTCATGGTGGAGCAGGAACAATTAGTAAAGATCTGCCCGATTCTGTTAAGCAGGCTTATATTAAATCATTAAAGGAAGCACTCACCATAGGAAAAGATATTCTTGCAAAAGGCGGTACAAGCCTGGATGCCTGCGAACAAGTTATAAGATACTTTGAAAACAATCCCAGGTTCAACGCCGGTAAAGGAGCTGTGTATACTTCTGCAGGTACACATGAGATGGATGCTTCAATTATGAATGGAAAAGATTTATCATGCGGCGCAGTTGCAGGTGTAGAGCATGTTCCTCATCCGATTTCTTTAGCGCGTTTAGTAATGGAAAAAACTCCGCATGTATTACTTGCTTATCAGGGTGCAGAAGAATTTGCTAAGCAAATGGGAATTAAACTCGTGCCGCAGAGCTATTTCGATACTCCTGAAAGATTGAAACAGCTTAAAGAATATCAGAAAAAATTAGAAGAAGGAAAACATGGAACTGTAGGCTGTGTTGCTTTGGATGAATATGGAAATTTAGCAGCAGCAACTTCAACAGGTGGCATGACAAATAAAATGCCGGGTAGAATTGGAGATTCTCCTTTAATAGGCGACGGTACTTATGCAAATAATAAAACCTGTGCAGTTTCATGTACCGGTTGGGGTGAAAAGTTTATTAAGCATACTGTGGCTTTTAATGTTTCCGCATTAATGGAGTATAAGGGGATGTCGCTTAAAGATGCGGCTGATCAAATTATTTATAAAGTATTACAGCCTGGAGACGGCGGTCTTATTGCTGTTGATAAGAATGGTAATTATACTATGCCTTTCAGCACTGAGGGAATGTTTAGAGGTGTGGCAACTTCAACAGGAACTTTCAAAGTAGCAATTTGGAAATGATTAAATTAAATAGGAGGCTATATGGAAAGACCAAAACAAAACGAATATGCACCTTACTACGATACGTATATTAAAAAATTAGTCGGGAATGATATTATAGAGATATTGACTGATCAACTTGAAAGGATAGTGAATCTTTTCAAATCAATTAATGAAGATAAAGGCAATTATGCTTACGCAGCAGGAAAATGGAGTATTAAAGAAGTATTAGGACATATGATTGATGGGGAAAGAATTTTCAGCTACCGGGCATTATGTATTGCGAGAGGAGAACAGCAGCCGCTGCCCGGATTTGAACAGGATGATTACGTTAAAGCCGCCCAATTTAATAAAAGAACTCTTTCAAGTTTAGTTGATGATTATAGATATACAAGAGAAGCCGATATTGCCTTATTTAAAAGTTTTGATGATGAAGCTTTAAATCGATGGGGAACAGCAAGCAATAATAAAGTAACAGTAAGGGCTATAATGTTTATTGTTGCCGGGCATGAAGAGCATCATATAAATATTCTTAAAACTAAATATTTAAATCTTTAAATAATTTTATGAATCTCTTTTATTATTTTGCCGGAGGCGCCTAAATTTTCCTGGACATAATCGTGAGAAATTTTACCCATTGTCTTTCTAAGATTTTCATCTGAGAAAAGCTTTCTAAACTGTCTGTATGCTTCGTTTCTATTTTTGATTTCTATTGCACCGCCCCGTTTTAAAAGCTGCCCTGACTCTTGTGAATTTTCATTTTTGGGACCAAACATTACAGGGATTCCATACACTGCTGCTTCAAGTACATTGTGAATACCCTGCTTAAAACTTCCTCCGATGTAAGCTGCATCTGCATAAGTATATAATGTGAGTAAGATTCCGATTGAATCAATAATGATTACTTTTTCATCTTTATAGTTATTTAGAAAAGAAAATCTAATAGTGTTTAACCTTCCGGAAAATTCGTTTTCAATTTTTTCGAGATGTATAAGTGTCGGTTCATGAGGAGCAATTATTAAAATTAAATTCTTTTCATACTTTGTAAGTTTTAGAAAAGCCGGAAGGATAACCTCTTCATCAGCTTCCCATGTACTGCCCGCAACTAAAATCTTTTTGCCTTTAAGTATATCTTCTTTAATAAGATTTCTTTCTCTTGCGGATATACTTCTTTGATAAACTCTGTCAAATCTGGTATCACCTACTACTTGAATCTGTTTGTCGGTACATCCGAAAGTTTTAAATCCTTTTGAGTCAGTTTCAGACACCGTTAAAATCCTGCTAAAATCTTTATATAAAATTTTATGAAAGTTTTTTATAAAGATCAGCTTTCTCGATGAATTGTTTTTCATTGTAGCATCAACAATGTACAATGGAATCTTAAACTTTTTCATTGCCCAAACATGATTTGGCCAAATATCATATCTCATCATTACAGCAAGACTAGGACGTGCTATAGTAATAAATCTTATAGCATTTGAATAAGTGTCAAATGGTATATAGGAAATCAGATCAGCGTGAGGATATTTTCTTGAATTTTCATAACCGGAAGGGGAGAAGAACGTTACCAGAATATTTATATTTTTATCTTTTTTTAATTCTGAAATTATAGGTTTCGCCTGTTCAAATTCACCTAGAGAAGATGAATGAAACCAGACTAATTTTTTAGTCTTGTCTAAAGGAGCAGCATTAAGAACAAGTTCTTCGAAAATTCTTTTTCTTCCTTTAATCCCTCTCTTTACTTTCTTATCAAAAAATCCGGCTGTATGAATTAAAATAAATAGACAAGGAACTACGATAATATTATATAATATAACCCAGATAGTTTTCATTAAGTATTTAAAATCATTTTAAGTTTGTTAAATGCCGTTTCCGGTTTAAGCTCCAGCATACATTTAAAATGTTTTTTGGGGCAGCTTTCTTTGCCGATATGTGAGCACGGCCGGCACGATAAAGAATTATTTTCAAGTATTATATTTTTATTTTTATAAGGCTCAAAACCAAATTCGCGAACTGTTGAACCAAAAAATACAAGAACAGGTATTTTTAATGCACAGGCAACATGCATATAACCAGAGTCGTTGCATACAATTGCCGAACATTTTTTCATATCAATTGCAGTTTGAAATAGGTTATCATCATTGCATAAATTTGTTGAATTTTCAATCTTCCCAGCTAATCTTGCACATGTTTGTTTATCATTTTTTCCGCCGAATAAGACAACATTATAATTATTCTTAGTTAACATATTTCCAAGTTCAATGTAATACTCTTCAGGCCACATTTTTGTAAAATGTCTTGAGCCAGGTGCAATACCTATATAATTCAATCCGTCTTGTATCTGCGAATTTATTCCTTCAGGCAAAAATAAATCAAGTCCCTCATCATCTAAATGAAATCCGTCAAGTGAGTGAGCATATCTTTCCGGAATTAAAGGCAGATTTTTCAGTTTATTTATTTTGAAATGAACAAGTAAGAACTTTTCGAAAGTTTTTTTATTGAAACTGACAGCAGGAACTTTAAATAATCTTTTTATCTCTGCCGATCTAAAATTGTTTTGAAGATCTATAATGAAGTCATAATTATTTTTTTTTAATTCATTAAAAAGAAAATTTTTTTGATTAACATTATAAGTATATGTTTTAATAAGATAATGGTTTTGTGATAAAAGATCCTTGTATTGTTCTTTCAAAATAAAATCTATTTCTAGATTAGGAAATTGTTTTTTTATTGTGCGAATCAATGGGGTAGTTAATAAAATATCACCCAATGAACTGAGCCTGATAATTGCAAGCTTTTTAATATTATTTAAGTCCAAATATTTTTATCTATCCCAAAATCTTCAAAAAACACTGCTAATTTAGCTAAATAGTTGTTTTACTTCCACTTGAATATTGAAGTTTTGTCAATTCTGGTTTATTTTTACAAATATATTTTAAGGAAAAAGTTATGACATCATTACCCCCTCCGGAAGTAAAAAAAGCGCCGGAAGATTCAATTGAAAAAAAGGTTTATAATGTAGTTGAAAGCTTAAGTGAGTACCTACCGATTGTAAACGACAGAAATCGCCTCGGTTTTGCCCTTTATAAATATGTTCTGGGTGAAGGTGATAATCCTACAGTTACAATTAAATCCGCCAAAGTTAAAATTCAAGGCATAAGTCTTGAAGAATTAGCGAATAAAGTAGCTGTTGAAATAGAAAAATTAAAACCAACAAAATAAATTTTCGTAATATTCAAAAATTTTATTCCTCTATTTCTTAGAAAAAGAGGAATTTAATTTTCAATATTTTAGATTATTGAAGTAATCGATTTTTATTTGTCTTGATAAAATATTTTAAGTTTTATTACTAATATAAATTTCGCTGCCTACTTCTTCTTTCTTCATAAAAGATTCTACCATTTTAACATCTTCTTCACTGCCGATAAATATAGGTGTTCGTTCATGAAGATTTTTAGGCTCAATTTCTAATATTCTCTTTTTACCATTTGTTGCTCTTCCGCCTGCAGCTTCAACTATAAAAGACATGGGATTGCATTCATACATTAACCGAAGTTTTCCGTTTGGATGTCTTGAATCCGATGGATACATAAATATTCCGCCGTAAAGAAGATTCCGGTGAATATCTGCAACCATTGAACCAATATACCTGGAAGAATATGGTCTTTCTGTTTTTATATCTTCTTCCTGCAAGTATTTAATATACTTTTTTAATCCGGGGTGCCAGTAAAGATAATTTCCTTCATTGATGCTGTATATTTTTGATTTCTTTGGTATCCTAATATTTTCATGCGATAATAAAAATTCTCCGAATGCAGGGTCAAGTGTAAACCCATGCACTCCTTCGCCGGTGCTGTACACTAAAATAGTGCTCGAACCGTAAACAACATATCCGGCAGCAACCTGTTTTACTCCCTGCTGTAAGCAGTCCGCCAAAGTGCCCGGCTTGCCTTCGGGAGAAATTCTTTTGTATATAGAAAAAATAGTTCCAATACTTATATTTGCATCGATGTTGGATGAGCCGTCAAGAGGATCAAACAGAAGAACATACTTGCCGACTTTGTAAGGTGAAGGAATATGAA
>Ga0102950_1000422_pt1 | contig 11951 bp, 9 predicted proteins | sample SalPon2A_B_D2_MG_FD_78505 | JGI IMG/M metagenome (GOLD analysis project Ga0102950, IMG submission 78505) | Soil microbial communities from South San Francisco under conditions of wetland restoration - Salt Pond MetaG R2A_B_D2_MG | ecosystem: Environmental > Terrestrial > Soil > Wetlands | place...
AAAAAGATGCCCGATCGTCACGGCAGATTCGGACCATACGGTGGTCGCTATGTGCCGGAAACGGTTATACACGCTCTGGATGAATTGGAGCAGAGCTATCGCAAGTTCCGGCGTGACCGAGAGTTCAAGGAGGAACTCAGACATCACCTTGCCGATTTCGTCGGACGGCCCAGTCCGTTGTATTTTGCCGAGCGAATGACGGAATATCTGAAAGGTCCGAAGATCTTCTTCAAGCGCGAAGATCTCAATCATACCGGCGCTCACAAGATCAACAACACGGTCGGACAAATCCTGCTTGCGATGAGGATGGGGAAGAAGCGGATAATCGCTGAAACCGGCGCGGGCCAGCACGGACTCGCCACGGCGACCGTCTGTGCCCGGTTTGGTTTGCCCTGTGTTATATATATGGGAGCAGAAGATCTTGAACGGCAGAAGCCGAACGTTGAAAAGATGCAGCTACTCGGTGCCGAAGTAATCGCCGTTGAATCCGGCTCCAAGACGCTGAAGGATGCCACCAGTCAGGCGCTTCGTGATTGGGTGACGAATGTACGTGACACGTTTTACATTATCGGCTCGGTAGTCGGTCCGCATCCGTATCCGATGATCGTGCGGGACTTTCAGTCGGTTATTGGCAGGGAACTCAAGCAACAGGCGAAGAGGAAATTCGGCAGACTGCCGCACGCAATAATCGCCTGTGTCGGCGGCGGGTCAAACGCGATGGGGATATTCGACGCCTTCCTTGAGGAGAAGAAAGTCAGACTTTACGGAGTCGAAGCCGCGGGTCTCGGCCTGAACACAAAGCAACACGCCGCTCCGCTCGCCAAGGGGAAGCCGGGCGTGTTGCACGGATCTTACAGTTATCTGGTGTTCGACTCGGACGGACAGGTGGTTCTTCCACATTCCATATCAGCCGGACTTGACTATCCCGGAATCGGTCCGGAACATTCCTTTCTCAAGGATTCCGGTCGGGTCGAGTATGGTTCGGTCACCGACAAACAGGCGGTTGGCGCCTTCAAGCTGGTCTCCCGTCTCGAAGGGATCATTCCGGCGCTGGAGACCGCCCATGCCCTCGCGTTCGTGATCGGCACCACGAAGCTGTTTAAGAAATCTGCGAATGTCGTCGTCAATTTCTCCGGCCGTGGCGACAAGGATATGGGGATCGTTCAGAAGTGGGATAACTCGCATGAGAAATAGGATTACCGAGCGTCTAATGACGTTGCCCAAGGGCAAAAAACTGCTCGTCCCATTTTTTACCGCAGGCTATCCGAGTATTCAGGCGACCTATGAATTCGTGAAAGCGGCCGAACGGGCAGGGGCTGATTTTGTCGAACTCGGCGTGCCATTTTCCGATCCGCTGGCCGATGGTCCGGAGATTCAGTTTTCCTCGTTCGATGCGCTCCGGAAAGGGATAACCGTCAGGAAAATTCTTGAGCTCGTGCGGAGACTTCGGAAGTCTACAAGCATCCCGATAATTCTTATGGGCTACTACAATCCAATCCTCGCCTACGGCGAAGAGAAATTCCTGACCGATGCTGCCCGGTGCGGAGTCGACGGCCTCATTGTCCCGGATCTGCCGGTCGAAGAGGCTGATGGCCTCATTCACTCGGCGAAAGAGCATTCCATCTCGACGATCTTTCTCGTCTCACCGACATCGTCAGACGAGCGAATTCGAATTGTTAACCGGGCCTGTTCCGATTTTGTGTATGCGGTCACGGTTACTGGCGTCACCGGCACCGGCAAGAAGTTTGACAGTCGCACCGACACTTATCTGAAGCACCTGAGGAATCGTATCTCAAAGCCGTTTGTCGCCGGGTTTGGCGTGTCATCCGCGGAATCCGCCGTTCGACTCACCCGCAATTCAGATGGGGTCGTAATCGGATCGGCCCTCGTAAAGCTCATTAGAGCGGGCTCTTCGACCAAGCAGTCCGTGGAGAAGATCGAACGGTTTCTGGCCTCGGTTCGAGAAGCGATCTGATCTGCCCTTTTAATTCTGGACAATTTGGCATTAATGCCTTTATTTACTCCACTTATGCCTATCCCGTTGACCCTTAGTAAGTAGACAATGCTTAAGAACAGCTACACCGAACAGTTTGCCGAGACGCTGGCAACATCTTTTAAACAGGTATATCCGACCCAGTTTGATCAGCTCGGCGAAGAACAAGTTTTCAACTCGCGGTTCATCCTGTCCGGTCTTGAGAAACCGAAGGACCCGTCGATGGGTCGATTTGCCTTTCCCGTTTTCAAGTATGCCAGGCTCCTTGGCGAGAAACCGCAGGAGATAGCATCGAAAGTGGCTCAGTCCGCCCAGGCTGAATTGAACGGCAACGGATCGCTTCTTGCGGAGATTGCGGCTGCCGGTGCCTATATAAACGGCCGGACATCGTTCGAAGCTGAGGCAGGCGAGACGATTCGCGAGGTGCTCAGCAAGGGTAGCGATTACGGCCAGTCCGAGATCGGAGCGGGTCATCGTGTGCTGGTAGAATACTCTTCGGTTAATATCGCCAAGCCTTTTGGTATAGGCCACTTACGCACAACGATCTTGGGTAATGCTTTAAGGCGGGTGTTCCTCAAGCTTGGCTATGATACGATGGGCATCAACTACCTCGGCGACTGGGGGACCCAGTTCGGAAAGATGATCGTAGCGTACAGCCGATGGGGTGAAAGTGAGGAACCATCGATTGCCGAGTTGATGGACCTGTACGTGAAATTCCACGTCGAAGCAGAAAAAGACCCACAGCTCGACGAACAGGCGCGCGAGGAATTCAAGAAACTCGAAGATGGCAATAAGGGTACTGAAGACCTCTGGCAACGATTCAAGACGATTTCCCTGAAGGAATTCGATCGTGTCTACAAAAAGATGCGAGTCGAATTCGACTGGATCACCGGCGAGTCGTTCCTGAATGACAAGATGGAAGAAGTAATTGCCCGTCTCGAGAAAGCCGGACTTACGTCGATATCCGAAGGAGCGCTGGTGGTCGAGCTGCACGATCCGCAGCTTCCGCCCTGTCTTTTACGCAAAGCGGATGGAGCGACATTATACGCTACGCGAGACATTGCAGGGCTTCTTTATCGATGGAAGACCTATCCGTTCGATGAGATGCTTTATGTGGTCGGCTCCGCCCAGTCAGATCATTTCAAACAGGTCTTCAAAGTGGTGGAAATGCTTGAGGAAGCGGAGAACACTCCGCCGGAGAAGCGAGTAACCGGAAAAGCTAAACATATCGAGTTCGGCTGGGTCAAATTCGGCGATCAGGCAATGGCCACTCGTAAGGGCACGATCATTCTCCTTGACAACGTGCTCGATCGGGCGATTGAACTTGCTCGCGAGAAGATCCGCGAGAAGAACCCGGATCTGAAGAATTTCGAAGAAACAGCGGCGATGATCGGTATTGGTGCCGTGATGTTCTCGCAACTGTCGGTCCGCAGACAGAAGGATATCAATTTCGACTGGGACGAAGTGCTCAATTTCGAAGGCGAGACCGGACCGTACCTCCAGTATACCCACGCCCGTCTCCGTTCCCTGCTCAGAAATTTCACCGGCGAAATCTCGGCGAGTATCGACATGAAATTGCTCGAATGTGAAGAGGAAAAACGGGTACTGGAGCTGCTGGCGGATTACCCGGATGCGATAGTCGATGCCGCCAGATCATACGAGCCGAATCTTGTGTCGACTCACCTGCTCAAGCTCGCCGGCGCTTTCAACAAAGTTTATCAGCGCAAAGACGATCAGGGGCGTATCGATCGTATAATATCCGATGACCCGAAACTGTCCGCGGCCCGTATCGCTTTCGTCCGGGCGGTGCAGATTGTCATCGGCGATGGCCTGGCGCTGCTCGGTATGCAGGCGCCCGAGGAGATGTAGAGTCGCCAAACGAATCCACTGGGAGTGCCAACGAAAAAAAGGCAAACGGATAGCGGTGAATGCCGCTGCTCCGAGGAGTAATAGATGTTAATCGTAATGGAAACCAAAGCTTCACCGGAAATGGTGGAGAAGGTTTGTAAAGTTGTCGAATCCATGGGGCTTCGTGCGCACCCGATCCCGGGCGCTCAGCGGGTTGCGATCGGCGTCACGGGCAACAAGGCCCAGGTCGATTCCGATAAGATCCTCGCCCAGCGAGGGGTGAAAGACATTATCCATGTCACGCAACCGTTCAAGCTGGTCAGCAGGGAGTTCTATCCGAACGATTCGGTGATCGATGTCAAGGGGGTCAAAGTAGGGGGGGAAGAATTCGTCGTGATGGCCGGCCCCTGTTCGGTCGAGAGCCGCGAGCAATGTATGACAATAGCGGAGCAGGTAGCAAAGCTCGGCGCGAAGATTTTCCGGGGCGGCGCCTACAAGCCGCGCACTTCTCCTTACAGCTTCCAGGGGCTCAAAGAGGAAGGTCTCAAGATCCTGGCGGAGGTCCGTGATAGGTATGGGCTGGCGATCGTTACCGAAGCGATCGATACCGAGACTATCGACATGGTGGCCGACTACGCCGATCTCATTCAAATCGGTGCACGCAACATGCAAAACTACTCGCTCCTGAAGCGGGCCGGTCGGACCCAGAAACCGGTTTTGCTCAAACGTGGGATGTCGGCGACGCTCGATGAATTCCTGATGGCGGCTGAGTATATCATGGCGGAAGACAATCCCAATGTCATATTGTGCGAGCGGGGCGTCCGTACCTTTGCCGATCATACGAGAAACACGCTCGACCTCTCTTCGATACCGTTCGTCAAGAACGCCAGTCACCTGCCTATCATTTCGGATCCCAGCCACGGCACCGGACGGCAGGATAAGATATTGCCGCTGTCGAGGGCATCGATAGCGGTCGGAGCCGATGGTTTGCTGGTCGAAGTACATCACGATCCGGCCAATGCACTCTCCGACGGTCCTCAATCGATTACGCCTGAAATGTTCGACGAGCTGATGGGACAGATGCGGGCACTGGCACCGGTTGTCGGCAGGACCTGTCAATGAAACGTCCGCTCTCTCCGATCCGTCGATACGGCGGGACAATTCAGGTACCGGGAGACAAGTCGATTGCCCATCGGGCGGCCCTTTTGTCTTTGCTTGCCCACGATCGCATAACGATCACCAATTTCCCGGACAACGCTGATTGTGCAAGTTCGCTGAATGCGGCGAAATCTCTTGGCGTGAAGATCGATGGGGAGAATGGGGCGATTGTCCTCACACCTCCGGAAGCGCTCGATGTCTCTCCTGATACGATTATCGATTGCGGGAACTCCGGTACCACTGCCCGTCTGCTTTCAGGTATCGTCGCCGGCTCCGGTCTGACCGCGACCCTGGCCGGGGATGAGTCGCTGTCGAGACGTCCGATGAAACGAATCATCGATCCGCTGACCGCCATGGGTGCGGAATTGTTCGCTGACGAAGACCATTTGCCAATAAAAATCTCCGGGAAGAAGCTACTGCCTTACGAATACCGTCTCCCGGTACCATCGGCACAGGTAAAATCCGCCGTTCTTTTGGCCGGTCTGGCATCTTCGTGCTCCGTCGACATCAAAGAGGATGTTCTCACGCGCGATCACACCGAACGAATGATCTCCGAGCTGGGAGGAGCAATCGAAGTTGCTGAGATCAAGCCGGTGCTTGTAACCGACCCGATCGATCCCCGAAAGAAGCGTCAGGAGATGCCGGCTGATTTCAAGAAGGAAATCCACCTGTCATCGCAGGCCCGGCTTTCCGGAGGCAACATTGACATCCCCGGGGATCTCTCCACCGCCGCATTCTTCATGGCCGCCGCGGCTATATCCAAACAGAGTATCACGATTGAGAATCTCGGCCTCAATCCGACTCGGACAGAGTTTCTTGACCATCTTCGGACAATCGGCTGCGCTGTCGAGATCAAAGACCGTGCCGTGATATCAAATGAGCCGAGAGGAACCGTCACGGTTACCGGCGGGAAGTTGAAGGCGAGAAAGTTGGGTGGTGGAACCATTGTCGGACTGATAGACGAGATTCCGATTATCGCAGTCATAGCCGCTTTCGCCGAAGGGACCACATTGATACGCGATGCCGCCGAACTCAGAGTGAAAGAGTCGGACCGACTTGCCGCTGTGGCAGAGAATCTTCACTCGATGGGTGTGAAGTGCGGTGTACTCGAAGATGGCCTGGCGATTGAAGGAGGCAAAGAGCTGCCCGGCACGGATTTCAAATCGTTCGGTGACCACCGTATCGCTATGGCTTTCTCGATTGCCTCGCTTTTCCTTGTAGGCCCATCGACGATCGATGATGATTCAGTTGTAGGAATCTCCTGTCCGAACTTCTACTCAATTCTGGAGAAGATTACCGGGTGACGGGGAAACTTACATTCGGTCTGGTTGGCCACAATATCGGCTATTCAAAATCTCCCGACATTTTCAATTCAATATTCAGGCACACTCAGATCGACGGCGAGTTCCGGTTGTTCGACTTCCCACCAGAAGAGTTTGAGGAGCAGTTTCGCCGCCTGCTTGAAGGCGGTCTCACCGGCCTTGCGGTAACGATTCCGTATAAACAGCGGGTGATAGCGTACCTCAATGAGATCGACCCGGTCGCAACCGCACTGGGCGCTGTCAACTCGATCTCGATCCGGGAAGGCCATACGAGCGGTTTCAATACTGACAGCGATGGATTTTCGCTTCCTCTTCGTCCGCATGCCGCTCTCCTCAATCATGGTTCGGCAATCGTTTTCGGCAGTGGTGGGGGAGCCCGAGCAGCTGTTTACAGTTTGAGGACAGATTTCAATCTTTCGAAATTTCTTGTGGTGGGCAGATCAAAGCAAAATCTCGGTGGATTCAGCGAATCAATGGCCGAGTGCCTGGGCGATGTGAGCATTGATCTCTGCCTGGCCGATAATACAGCAAAAATCAATGAATCGGCTTACGATATCATCGTCAATTGTACTCCTCTCGGAGGTTGGAACGCACCGAACGGCTCCCCTTTGCCGGATCGTTTCAGGTGGCGTAAGGGCAAAGTGTACTACGATTTAAACTACAATCGCGGCAATGTTCTTGTTGACGAAGCGGTACGCGAGGGGTTATCCTCTATCGATGGGTCAGCGATGCTGGTAGGGCAAGCGATTCGCTCATGGCATTTCTGGACAGGCCTTCAAGCCGAATTCGACATGATATACGCAGATGTATTCGCCCAGTGAGAGGAACTGCTATGGCTCCCAAAAAGAACGTTTATTTGATCGGATTCTCAGGTTCAGGGAAATCTACCGTCGGACCGCTGATCGCACGTAAGCTGAAGATGCGATTTTATGATACTGATATCATAATTCGGCGCAAGTTCAAGAAGACAATCGAGAGAATCTTCAGGGATATCGGTGAAAAGGGGTTCCGGCAACTCGAAGAGCAGGTGATATACAATGTCGTCACCTTCATCAGGCCGGCCAAGGTTGTCGCCCTCGGCGGCGGTGCGTTCCAGAACAGAAAGGTGGTCCAGCTGGCCAAGGAAAGCGGAATTGTCGTTTTTCTGAGCTGTTCGCAGGCGGAGCTTTTCAAGCGGATGAACCAGGTAAAAGACCGCCCATTGTTGAAAGTCGACGCCAAGACGGAGGCAAAGAGGGAAGAGGCGCTCAAAAAGAGAATCAGTTCACTCATGCGGCAGCGTCAGGATGGATACACCAAGGCCGATATCAAAATCTCTACCAGTGATCGCACGCCGGTTCAGGTCACGAATATGCTGGTTAAAAAAATCAAACAGCTGTATGCCGACGATTAGAGTCCGGCTCGACAAGCTAAGCCACGATATAACAGTCGGTTGCCGCATAGTAGATAAATTATCGCTTCAGCTGAATCGCGCGACAAAGGGGGAGCGACTGTTTGTCATTTATGACGCCAATTTCTATGCTCTGCACGGCAAGTCACTGTCGAAAATCATACGCCGATTCAAGAATTCAGTCGAAATAGTCATCCCCTCTGGCGAGAGAATCAAGTCGACGGCGGAGTTGAACCGTCTTCGGGATTTCCTGCTGAAAGAAAGAATCTCACGCTCTGATTTCATCCTTGCGGTCGGAGGAGGAGTAACGAGCGACCTGGTCGGGTTCGCAGCCGCCACCACACTCCGAGGGATACGATGGGGCGTGGTTTCGACCACTTTGCTCGGGATGGTCGATGCTTCGATCGGTGGCAAGACGGGAATCAATCATCCGATGGGCAAGAATCTGGTCGGCGCATTCTGGCAGCCGGCTTTCGTCTGGGGTGATACGCAGTATCTGAGCACCCTGCCGCGGCGCGAGATCGTCTCAGGCTTGGGAGAATTGCTTAAATACGCCGGGTTGATCGGCGATCCGATGATCGAAATGATCGCGCGGTACCTAAACAAAGGGCTGCTAATTGACGAAAAACGAATAGTACCGATGATCACGCGCGGTGCCCGATATAAGGCGGAAATTGTCGCCGAGGATGAACGCGAGTCAGGAAGAAGAAGGGTGTTGAATCTGGGACATACTTTTGCACACGGGATCGAGAATGCTCTCGGCTACGGCAAGCTTCGCCACGGTGAAGCAGTGATCCTCGGTTTGCTTGCCGCGTCGGAGCTGAGCCTGATGCGAAGGAAACGGAGATCGCGAGAGCTTGCCGAATATTGCGAGCTGGTGCGAGAGAGCGTTGGCCTGGTGCCGGTTCGGAAGGTCACAGGCGAGCAGATTGTAAGTGCGATGTCATTGGATAAGAAACGGATAGGCCGTAAGCTGCATTTCGTCTTGCTTGAGAAGCCGGGAAAGCCTATCATTGTCGATGCACCGCCGGACAGGGAAGTGAGAAAGTCGATATCGGCGATGCTCGATTACTATGCCAAACACGGAGGTCAGCGTGCGTAAGATCCTGATCGTAAACGGTCCCAATCTCAATCTTCTGGGCGAACGGGAACCGGACATATACGGCAACCAGACGCTCGACGAACTTAACGGTCGGTTGAACGAGCTGGCCGGGGAGCTCGACCTCCAGCTGACGTTCTTCCAGTCGAATTCCGAAGGTGCTCTCATAGATTTCATCCAGAAAGAAGGTCGTGATGCTCTCGGTATGATTCTTAATCCGGGTGCCCTCACGCACTACAGCTACGCTCTGCGCGATGTTATCAGTGCCGTCAATATCGAGACGGTCGAAGTGCACCTTTCGAATATCTACTCGCGTGAGCAGTTCCGTCATCATTCTGCGATCGCCGGAGCCTGCCGGGGCCAGATTACCGGATTTGGCTACTACGGCTACGCCATGGCTCTTTCATATTTTGCCGATACCGAACGGAGCCAACAGTGAAGTTGTGGCGGATTACACTACTGCTGTCGCTTGGAGCCGTTCTTCTTACTATATCCAGCTGCAAAGAGAAGCAACTGACAAAGAAAGAAGTGCTGACCAGCCTGAATACTGTTGAGGCCAAGCTCAACTGGCTCGACTATCGCCTCGCCCGCGAAAACTGGTGGTTTTACACGACCGGCGAATCCGATTCTTTGAAATTCTACGAGGCATTGTACAACAAGGTCGTGAGTGATCCGACAACCATTGCCGCCCTGCAAAACGGGAAGGCAATGCTGACCGACGAAGCTGACGTGCGGCGTTGGGAGTTGATTCATGGCGTGATGGTAGGTGCCGGTATCGAAACTCAGCCGTTGATTTCCTCATTACGGGACTCCCTGCTCTCGATCCATATAAACTACCGAGCCGAATACGACGGCGAGATGCGGACGGATAACTACCTGTACAACGCCTATCGAACCAATCCTGATCGCACCCGACGTGAATCTGCCTACCGCGCCTGGTCATCGGTTGGCGATGAAATGGCCGAAAGTCTCAGCCGGTTATTCCGTCTTCGCAATCAGGCGGCACAAAGGTCGGGTTACAATTCGTATTTCGCGCTGTCATTCGACCTCGACAAGTTTGATCTCAAGGCCTACCTCGATGTTCTAAAACGGTTGGATTCGCTCAGTGAGGGACCGTACGAGAAGATCCTTGAGAAGATCAAGGTGCGGCTCAAGATTCCTAATCCGGAGATCTGGGACCTTGCCTACGCCTACAACGGCATAAATCAGCGGATCGACAGCTACTTCCCGGTAGACTCGCAGATGAACTTCATGCAGCACGGACTCGAGGGCGTCGGCTTCGATCTCAACAAGCTTCCGATCTACTATGACCTCGACTCCCGGCCGGGGAAATCGCAGTTCGCCTACGAGTTCACGATTAAGGCTCCCTACGATATGCGCGTTCTGGCCAATCTTACCCCGGGCATTTACAGCGAGCGGGTGCTTACTCACGAGACCGGTCATGCGCTTCACATGGCATTCGTCTCTCAGCCCGACGATATATTCTCAAATATCGTCGCCGGAGCATGGGAAGAAGGTATGGCTCAGACGGTCGCAGCGACTATGGACGACAAAAACTGGCTAACGACTTATGCTCACATTCCTGCTTCGGTTGCTGACGATTATTTGGCCGCCAAAAGGGACCAGGATATCATCTATCTGAGAATGACTCTGGTTCGGCTGACGTTTGAGTTCGAAGCTTATCAGAACGCCAATCAGGATCTTAATAAACTGTACTGGAATCTGTTCGAGCGGTATATGCAGCTGCCCCGGCACGATGACATCCAGCCCTGGGCTGCCATCATCCACTACACCACCCACCCGGTCTATCTGCAAAATTATCTCTATGCCGATATGATTGCCGCCCAGACGATGCACTTCCTGAACAAAAGCTATGGCTCGATTTCAGGAAACCCACTCGTTCGGGCTTTCCTGGTGCAGAACTACTTCAGGTTCGGCAGCCGGTACAACTGGCGCGATTTGCTCAAGCGGGGAACCGACGAAAAGCTCAACCCCGATTACCTGATTCAGCGGCTCGGGATAGGATCGTCCGGGTCCGACCAGTGAGCCGATACAAACTTCTTTAGTCACAATTCACGTTTCCCATATCGTATTCTCTTGAATCATCGCCTGCCTCCTGGTAGATTGGCGGCACTATGAGGAGAGAGAAGTGTCACCCGACAATCCAATATCCGGAGTCGATGTCAACAGGGTAACTTCGGGGCCGATTCCCCGAACGATTATATCGCTGGCTCTGCCGGTGGTCATGGGGATGTTCATGGAGTTCGCCCTATCGACCACTGACTACTACTGGGTGGGGAAGCTGGGGGCCAACGCCCAGGATTCGATTACTTCGTCTATGGTCATCATCTGGACGATGTTTGCTCTTATTTCCATCATATCGGTCGGAGTGACAGCCCTGGTTTCCCGACACGTCGGTTCGGGTGACCTCGACAAGGTGCGCTATTTCATCAAGCAGGGTCTGGGCCTTGCCGTGATGCTCGGTCTGGCCTGTTCGGTTGCCGGATATTTCCTTGCTCCCGTCCTTCTCAGATTCATGCACACTTCCGACGCCACCTTTGCCTGGGCGTTACCGTACCTGAGAGTCTTCTTCCTGACCACCCTGTTCTTTTGGTGGTCCGAGACCGTTTACGCCGTGTTTCGTGCTTCCGGCGACACGACAACACCTACCCTGGTGGGGGTGCTGTCAGTGGTCATCAATATGGTCATGGATCCAATGCTCATTTTCGGCGTTGGGCCGTTCCCCGAACTCGGTGTAGTTGGGGCGAGTGTCGCAACGGCTATCGCCATGTTCGTGAGTATGATCATCATCACTGTCCTGTTGCTCAGAGGGAAACTCGGATATCGGGTCGACCACCTCTTTCGTTTGCGCCCGAAGGTCGAGTCGATGCTGCGAATCGCGAGGATCGGTATTCCGGCCTCCGGTCAACAACTGATCTTTGTTATCGTCTACTGGTTTCTGATCAGGATTGTCCATGCGTTCGGCGACACTGCCGGAGCGGCGATGGGAATCGGCAATCGGATGGAGTCGTTCAGTTACCTGACCTGTTTCGGCTTCTCGATCGCGGCGTCGACCATGGTCGGTCAGAACCTCGGTGCCGGCAAACCGGAGCGGGCGGCCCGCTGTGCGTGGGGAGCGGT
>Ga0102950_1000423_pt1 | contig 11935 bp, 11 predicted proteins | sample SalPon2A_B_D2_MG_FD_78505 | JGI IMG/M metagenome (GOLD analysis project Ga0102950, IMG submission 78505) | Soil microbial communities from South San Francisco under conditions of wetland restoration - Salt Pond MetaG R2A_B_D2_MG | ecosystem: Environmental > Terrestrial > Soil > Wetlands | place...
AAGGGCTCGCCGATCCGACGCGCGGGGTGGGAGACCAGGTAGGGAAAATCTATCGGCAGATCTAACAATTGGTGATTGCGATTAGCGATTGGTGATTGGGCGAGCGGCAATTGAACCACTGGCTGATTGAGCGAATGAGAAGCGCTTTTCTCAATCACAAATCACAAATCACAAATCACTGAATCGCTCAATGAACTTGGAGGTCCCATGCGGAAAGGCAATGGAATGGCTACAACGGAAACCTGGCGGCGCGCAGCAAGGGCCGACCGCGAAGCCCGCGCAGAACCCCTGACCCTGCCCAGCGGCGCCACCATCCTGGCCGCCCGCCCCGACCCGCTGGAGTGGGTGATGAGCGGGCGCATCCCCCAGGGGCTGCTGGCCGTGGCGCTGGAAGATCCGCTCTCGCCGCAATCCGAAGGCGACCGCGAACTGACCCGGGAGGAAATCGTCGACCTGGCCGCCTTTGCCGCGCGGCTGGTGGAGGCCAGCGTGGTGGACCCTCCCATCGGGGACGGAGCGGACGAGATTCCACTGGACGACATTCCCATCCGCGACCGTGCATTCATTTTTGAATGGGCCTGCCGCGCTCTGGATGGGAACGGCGCTACATCGGCGGAAGGAACGGCACCCACATCCCACGCTGCAAAGGAGGAACTCTCCAGCGCTACGCTGGAGGGGTTTCGTCAGAAGTGAAAACTTTATGCTGCTGGCGATGGCGGCGGAAAAGTTCGGCTGCCGACCCAGTCGCATGGTGGGGTTGGGCGACCCCGTACTGGCGCTGGATTTTGACCTGGCTGCCGCCGCCCGGCTGCTGAAAGCCGAACGCGCGGCCGCAAACGCCCTGACGGAAGGCTTTGATGAAGCAAGTGCCGGCCAGCGGGCGAAAGATGTGCATTGGTAGGACAACGGGAAAATTATGGCTACAAACAACGCAGCAGAACTATTGATTCGCATTGCCGCCGACCCTTCGCAGGCGGAATCGAGCATCCAGTCATTCCGATCGAACTTCAGTGGCAACCTGAGCGGTATGAGTACCGACCTCAAGCAGTGGTCGAGCCACGGGACCTCGAGTTTCGGGAGCGTGCAGAAATCGCTGAAGGGACTGACGGGCAATTTCAGTCTGGGCCTCAGCAACCTGAACACGGCGCTCAATCGGAACCGGCAAACCATCGGCCAGTGGGGCACCGGTTTGAGGAGCACTGTTTCGAGCGCTCTGAGCGCCTCAAGCGCGCTGGGAACCAGTCTGCTGGGGAGCTTCCAGGCGTTTGATTCAGCGCTCGTGCGTAATGCGGGGAATGCGAACGTCTGGCAGAAGAGCATCGGCCAGGCTTTTGAGAAAGCCGCGCTCACTTCTATCACCTCGATTGCAAAAGAGGCCGTGGTGCGCGCAATTTATTCGACGGCGCTGGGCTTTTACATGCTGGCAGTGGGAGATTTTGCGGGCGCTGCCCAGGCGTTTGAAGCCGCCGCGGTTTTTGGCGCTGTGGGAGGAGCAGCCGGACTGGCTACCAAGGCACTCAGCGGAGCGGGCTCAAGCGCGAGTGCGAGCCAGAAGGCTTCATCGAGATCCGCGTCGTCGAGCAGCAAATCGTCTGCCGCAAAGACGACGAGTTCGCAAGGCTCCTCGCAGAATTCGCAGACCCTCCAGGTGATTTTCCAGGGACCGGTTTACGGAGGCCAGGCGGGCGTGGACGAACTGGTGCGGCACATTTCAACCGCCGTGATGGAGCGCGACGTCAACCTGGTGGCGTACACCGTGGTCCGGCAGCCGGCCACGCGCGCGTAGGGTGAAGAACGCTTGGCATGCGGCCCCATATGCCACATGCCGCCTGCGGGAGGACGAACGAAGTGAGCTATCCAAAAATTGTGTACACGCCGACGGGTGGGACGGAACAGACGCTGACTTTTACATCGGCGCCACGGCAACAGCCAGGCTATTCAAAGAATGCCGTCCGGCACGACAACATTTCGACGGCCGGCGTTCGCGAGTCCGTGCTGGAACGGATCGATACCTTTCTGGAGCTCAACGTTGACTACATCCAGGCAGGAAATGATCTTGCGGCCTGGTCAGCCTTTTTCGACTTTGCGCTGACCGGAGCGCCCTTCGCCTATTACCCCGACGCTTCGCAGTCTGCGTTTATTAATTGCCTTCTCGAAGATACCGGCGAGACCGTGGCATACATGGCGCCGGGAGTCTACAGCGCAAAGGTGAAGTTCCGCCAGCAGGTGTTGTGAAGATGGATGGCGGAAGAATTTATTGAGGATGGTGCGATGCGATGCCGGTGATGACGAATGCAAGTTTTGACTTGAATAACGCAGCGCTTTCGAAGAGACCGCTATACGTTGTGCAGATTGAAGGCCTCATGGACCTGCTGACGACCTTCCGGCCGTCGGACATGAATGTTGGACACGGTGGTTACGGCATGAGCGGATACGGGACTACGGGGTACGGGTACTGACGGGACTGTGAGGAGTGTGGAGATGGCGGAAGTCAAAGATTATTATTCCGGGGACCTGGGAGCGGCGCTGAACCAGCAACTTGCCTGGATGCTGGGCCGGATCAACGCCAACGTGTCACCGTTTGCGGGCGTTGTGCTCGCAACCGAGACCAGCGCTGCGTTTGTTGAAGGGGCGGTGGACTCAGTGAACGATCCCTTTTCCAGCCTGGCGCAGGACATAGTTCCCAACATCGTTCTCGACCCCATCGCCGGCGTGAGCGCCGATGGCCAGGCGGGCCTGGACGGTTTTCCGGTCAACTACTCTCCCACGCCTCTGCTTTCGGGCAACCTGCTGGTCAACCTTTTCACCCTGACGGCGGCCACCGATGTGAGCGGCGGGACAATCAATTTGACGCAGGCTGCTTCATCCTATCGGGTGGACGTCTACTCCTTCACCGACAGTTTCTATTACCAGGGATCGGCAACAATCGCCTCTGATGGAACCTGGGCGGTGGCGGGTGTGCAGCCGGGAACTGTGATCGCTTTCCTGATGGACGCCGGGACAACTCAGCCGTCAGCCGGATCTTCCACGTCTTCTGTGACGAGCTGGATTGCCCACTCCAACATGGGCGTGGGCAAGAAGCTTCAGGACTATTTCGTCCGCGTCACCTTCAAGACCTCGTACGTGGAGTCTATGGTGGAAGACAACATCCCCATTATTGTCCAGGACTCGACACATGCGCGGTTCGGGACAAGCCTGGCGGCGGGTTCGGGCACACTGGTGGCCCACGTGTTTTACAACCATCCGACGCTGGGCCCCGTTGATCTCTACTCAACTTTGCAGAACCTGGCGGCCTATCCGGACCTTCCGCGCGAAGTTGAGGTTCCTCCCGGCGACCCTGATTTCTTCAGCGGCGCGCAACTGGCCAGCTCGAATCTGCCGGCCGTCCAGAATCGCAGTTGGATTTACGGCGCGGCCCTGGCCATCATCAGCTTTGCCGTGGGTGGTTTGTGGGACGCCGCGGAGCGTATCATCGCTCAGCTCAACGCGCTCCTTGAAAGTTCAGGCTACCTGCCCACGATTGTTCTCGAAGACGCCCAGGATGGGATCGCGTCCCGGTGGACGCTCCAGTCGGGTGCCGGCTCAGCGACAAATGCGCTGGACACAACCGAGCCTCCATCTGAATCGGGCGGTTCGAACGTCATCTATTTCCTGGCCACCACCGCTCCGGCGAGTTGGAGCTTTACAGGATCTGGACTGCCGGACGCTATCAACTCTCTGGTCGAGTGGCGGTTCAAGGCTAACGTCAATTTCAAGTTCACGGTGGGGCTGACCAGTTCCAGCGGGCTGGTGACTTCATTCTGTCTGGTTTCATCCGGGACCCCGGGATACGATGCGTCGACGAAAACGGTGACGGCCGTGGCGCCTCTTCAGCTCAATGCCTGGCAGACCTATCTGGCCGACCTGAATGCTCTGATTGCGCAGTACGTCAGCGGTGAGACCGTTTCTTCGATTACTTCGTTCGCGGTTGAGCTTGAGTCGCCCGGCTACCTCAGCCTGGACGATCTCTCAGTCGGCGCCCCGATGCCTGCAGGGGCTCTCAGTGTTTCCTACGACGTCTACAACGGCCTGGAGGACCAGGCAACCATTCGCGCCGGGGACGTAGCCTGGGTGGCTTACGCCTATGGCATTTACATGGAGCGAACGGGAGACTACGAGCGGACGGCCACGAGCCTCCAAAGCATGCTCAACCTGATGTTCTTCATGCAATCTACCGCTTCAGATGCTCGCCAGAACCTGATCACCGCCGGCTGGGGGACTTACCAGGACCCCGGTTATCAGTACGTGCCCGGGCAGATTTCGAGTATCAACACCGACGACAACATAGTCTGCTGGTTTGCTTTCGACAAGGCGTCGCGTGTGCTGCCGGCTGCCGCCCAGACCTTGCTGGCCGAGGGATTGGTGACGCAGGACGGAGCCGCTCAACTGAGCGCCGCAGCAAATTCGGCCACCACCAAAGCTTCCGATATCCGGACCGCAATTCTGGACCAGCTCTGGATACCGGCGGCCGGAAACGTGAAGGGGCATTTTGCCCGAGGGGCTTCCGGCTCCGGCCTCGATACCTCGCTCGAGCTGGACGCTGCAAGTTCGTGGGCGGCGCTCTTCTGCCACGAAATCGGCGACGACGCAAAGGCCGTTGAGTGCCTGGAATTTGCCTATGAGAACTTCTTTCTTCCGAATCAGCAGATTGTTGTAAGTGCCACCGCAAATTCCTATAACCAGGCCTACCAGCAACTGACGCCGTTTGATGGTTTCAAGCCTTTCACAGATTCGGCGAGCGGCTACTCTGGTTCTCCGGCTTCAGTCTCGATGGAAGGAACGCTGGCGATACTCGCCGGCCTGCTGCGACTGAGTGATAACACTGACCTGGGGACCTACTTCAGCACAAACTATGCGGGCGGCCTGCCGTCGTTTATCGGGCGGCTGGTGGAAAGCATGAAGATAGTTGCAGGCACCACGGGTACAGATGGCCTGCTGTCATATTCGCTGGCATCGAGGGCCTTGCCCTGGGAGATGGCGGTTCGCAAAACGGTGTCGTCAACCGCCTGGTTCTGGCTGACGGCGCTGCGAAACGACATATTGTTGGCCACCTCTTCGATTGACCTTGGCAGATATCCCTGCCTGAAAGTTCCGCAGGGCGTCCATCAGAGCATCCAACAGTTGCAAGGGCAGAGCTCGATTGGAGCGCTTGAGATTGACGCTCTGGACAGCGGTGGATATATGACGGCGCTTGCCAGCGGGGGCAAGCTCACAGGCCGCAGGCTGACCCTTAGTGTGGGATATCCGGGTATGAACTCCTCGGACTTTGTGACGATCGCCACGCAGGAAATCGAAGGGGTCGAGGTGCTGCCATCAGGCGGCGGCTTCCGCCTCGATTGCCAGGACCTGAATCGGTACGCCAAATCGCAGGTCTTTACCACGGGAGACGACGGGTCCGCCGTCTCAAACAAGCATCCGCGGACGCTGCTGGCTAATCCCATGGACGTGATTCTGATGGTTGTCCAGAACGAACTGGGGCTGGGCCAGTCGTCGCTGGTAGAGGCCTCGGCCTGGAAACTGTATGATCCCGCGCAGTGGGATGGCACCTACACCTCAAACCCGACGCTGATCAACCCCAATCCCTATCTCGACGTCGACCAGGTGCTGTTTTACCGCAACGGGATTTTTGCCGGTTACCTTTTCGATTTTGAATTCAAGCAGCCCGTTGAGGCCAAACAGTTTCTGGAATTTGAGATCTTTCATCCCCTGGGTGGTTATGCTGTGATTCTGGCAGATGGGCGCATGTCCCCCAGGTTTTTTGTTCCGCCCTATTCATTTGCGGGCCTGGCCTCGCTGAATGAGCGGAACATTACGGCGCTCCCGGGCGTCAAGCCGAACCCCCTGGTCAACCAGGTGACGTTCCGAATGGACTACGACGGGAGCAAATTCCAGACCGAACTGCTCTTTCTTTGCGATCCCTCTCTTCAGCAGTTCGGTCTGGCCGGGGAAGACATCATTGAATCCAAGGGGTTGAAATTGGAGCGCGGTGGTGCTTCGCTGGCAAGCATTACGGCCAACCGGATCTTCGAGTGCTACGGTGGCATAAATGCCGTGACAGGCTCGCCGCGTGGCGGGGCGGCCACGATCAGCGTCACGAGCCAGTTTATGAACCTGACGATTGAGGCCGGTGACTACGTCCATTTTTCCCATCCCCTGCTCCCGAACCTTGAGACTGGGACCAAAGGTATATACAACCGCATTATGGAAGTGGTGGATAAGCAGCCCAATTATACCCAGGGCAACATGGCTTACCAGTTGTTGGATACTGGTTGGATGGGTTCCAAGGTGCTTTCCCGGATTGCTCCGCAGGGCACACCCGCCTGGAGCGCCGCTTCGAGCACCGAGCGCGAGCGTTACATGTTCCTGTCGCAGGAGTCTACCCGGACGTATTCCGACGGCACGCCGGGCAAGACGGTTTTTTAAATTGGGCGATTGAAGGATTTCACGATTGATGGATTGAAGGATTGCATGGACCAATCAATGAGCCAATCAGTCAATGCGTCAATCATTCAATAAACAGGTGGAGAAAAAACAATGGCACAGATGACGTTTGCAACAACCCCGGGCTTTGTGGACCTTCCTGACTCGGTGCTCCAGGCTGACCAGCCGTTGACCGATTACGACTTGACCAAGATCAACAACAACGCGAAGTTTGCGGCGGTGCGGCCTGAAATCTTTTATGGATGGTACAAGAATGGCGAGACGGTGACGATTCCGGTGAGTCCGGTGGACGGCTATGTTTATGCCCGGCAGGAGCTGGAATACGAGGTTGCTGCGTGGTGTTCGCGGGCTCCGGCCAGTGGTGCGGCAACAAACGGAGCTCTCGCCAAGCCCGCCAGAGCCAGCGTGAACGCCGGCCCGGGCAGCCTGTTCCTGATGGACTTCTGGGTGGAAGAGAAGAATGAGGCGAATCCCGGACTCGTACACTGCGACGTCCACTACTGGGACAGCGGGACGGAAACACCGACAACTGACGGGTTGGTCAAGGTGCGAACGATGGCAACGAGATTGTCTGGGTAGCCCTCAGCCGTCGGCGGTCAGCAGGTTCGCAAAGAGTTGACGGTTGGCGGCCGAACACAGAAGGCTGATGGCTGAACGCTGAAAGCGGAGGATTCACTATGGCAGTTGTCCGAACAGTTCTACCCCGCAAGGGAATCATCGAGCCCCAGCACGGGGCCAATTACGAGACCGATCTGGATACCAACTGGCAGATTATTGACAGCCTGCTGCAGGACGCCAATGATGTGCAGACGGCCATCCAGGCTGCTCCCACGGTGACGGCTTGGGTGGTGGACCGAGGCATTTCCGGGGTGGTCAGCGGTTTCACGCTGGCGACTTCTGCAACGCTGGTGCCGGGACTTGCGGTAGGAGCGCTCTATGCTCAGGGACTGCGGTATGCGCCGAGCTCGGCTCCGACTCTTACCGCCGCCCCGGCAAGCTCCAGCAGCTACCTTTTCTATAATTCCACCGGCGGGTTCTATTACAACCTGACCGGCGCAGCCAGCACACCCGGAGATGCTTTGATCGGTATCTTGGTGACCAACTCTACTGCAGTGACTTCGGTGACGCAGGCCACGAAGGTCTGGGGGCAGTTGACGGTTGCCCCCGGTGCGGCGGGAAATATTACAGTGCCGCATTTGCTGGGCCGAACGCCCGTCGGTGCCCTGATTCAAATGACCTCAAGCGGAGCCATCTGGTTCCAGAACTCGACGCTGTATGACGGTACAAATCTCTATCTGGTCGCGTCTGATCCGACGGTGACCGCAAAGGTGGTTATATGGTGAAACGTGCGAATTGCGAATCGCGAGTAGCGAATTGGGCGCGAGGCGCTGGCATACTTTTGTTTTCCCTATTCGCTATTTCCTCTTCGCTACTTCCCTCGCTTGCCCAGCAACCTCAGGCACCCGCCGGAACTCCGCTGTATTCGGTGAACGCGAAGTACGTAAATGGCATGGCGCCGGGCTACTGGCCCACGGCAGGGACGGGGCTGGTTCTGAACCTGAGCGCGGGGACTGCTTTTTGCGGTAATCCACCCGCGCCGGTCAGCTATCCCGGGGGGGCTTTGGCCCTGGCTGCCAGTGCGACGAACTACGTTTATCTGAATCCGGCTAACAACTGCGCTCCAGCGGCAAGCACCTCAGCTTTTTCAGCCGGACAGATTCCCATTGCGCAGGTGGTGACCGGGGCGTCATCGATTACCTCGGTTACCGATGCCCGGACATGGTTCCAGTCGCAGCCGTGCGTGACGGGGTCGGCCGGCGATGTTAACTGCTCATCGCTCGGTAGCAACCAGAATATTTCTCTCGCGCCCAGCGGCACCGGCGCCACGGTGATTACGAATCTTGCAGATAAAGGCGGCGAGGTCTTCAACGTTAAGGCATACGGGGCAAAGGGTGACGGAACAACAAATGACAGTCCGGCGGTTCAGGCAGCCTATAGCGCGGCCGTGGCCGCGGGTGGCGGCACTGTTTTTGTTCCACCCGTTGGAGGCTCAGGCTGTTATTTGCTGAATACCGCCATCAACATGACGAATAGCAATACAAAGGTGACGATTGAAGGCTCCGGCGGGGTCGGGGTAGCACAAAGCGGCTCTTCTGGTTTGATTTGTGCAAATACCGGCGGGGTCCTTTTTGACATCACCAATTCCCATCACAAGACCTTCCGAAATCTGGATGTCACAGCTCAGAAAGCTGGTCTGAGTAATCCAAGTACGGTAGGAATTTTTTCGGGGCGCAACTCGGCCGGCCAGAATGGGCAGTTTGAACATATTGAAAACTGCGTTTTTTCAATGCCTCTGCACTATAGCGGCACCAACTATTCTTTTGGGGTTTATCTTTTTGGGGGCGAGATTACTTTCCTGTCGGATGATCTTCTTGAAGCGGATTACCCGCTGGTTGCTACAGGCACGAATAATTTCAACATCACGAGCCCCTTCGTTACTCTCAGTACGGGCACCTATTCCCAGACGGATGTGTCATTCAACAACATGGAGTTGCTGACCTCCGGCCTCGGACCGGCCGTGTATCTTTACGGTGTCAGTGACGTGAACCTATCCGGCCACAGCTGGAACTACAGCCAGGCAAACCCTTATCCTTCAGGTCTCTACAATTACGCAATTTATATCTATGATTCCCATGACATTAACATTCACGGCTGGCGCCAGGAGGGGTTCCCCGGGTTTGCCCTGATTGAAAAGGGCCTGTACAACAGTGTCATCCAAGGAACAGATGCTCCAAGCCCTTCTCCGACGAGTCACGCCGTTGAATTCAAGGATGCATCATCGGAGATAGCCGATGTCGACTTCAAAATCTTTGATGAATTTTCCACATCGTCCAATTGGTACTATGACGCTACAGAAAATTCCCCCACAGGCGTGGCGGTACTGGATGACGTAAATTTTTACTGTGGGAAGGAAAACAACTGCGTCAACATTCCGATTGGAAATTACAGTACGGGCGCTACGACCTATTGGTCGAAGCTTCGATGGTCAGGGGTGGGAACCAACTCAAGCCCGGCAATTCGATTGGACCATAGCACGAACCAGTTACCCGTGACGGGCGGCTTCAGCATTCCGACAAACACGGTGGCGGCGAATAGTTGTTCAACCTTGTCATTCGTTAGCTCTGCGGGCTCGCCTGCCAATGCGCTCATACAAATCCACCCCCAAACCTGGTACGGCCTGCTCATAACGGCTTCATGGGGAACTGGCGGGTTCTACCCCATGCTTTGCAATCCCACGACGTCTCCCATCACTCCAGGCTCTGGAATCGGCGCAACTTTTAGGGTGGTTCAGTGATCCTAAACAGGTGCATGGCAAAGTTCGGGAATGCCGATGCATAGCGGGCCAGGAGCGGCTGGACGGATTTAGTTTGCGCCGTTTCCCAATCAAAGGTTCAATGGCCGTCGGCCTTGGTCAATTTCTTTGGGATTGCGAGGGCAGTGCGTGGGGAGCTGGATGACGCTCACATTACAGTAGCGGAAGGGCTCTCATTTGCAGAAGGGCTTTCGTCGCGAAATTTCCGTGATATATTGGCTTCGTTTCAATTGCCACTATGTCTCAGGAGCCGACGGTATCGGGCGAAGCCTTGCTGGAGTCATTAACCATGATTCCTGGCGTCCGTTGGTTTCATCTCTCGGATCCGGCATCGCCTGTCCTTGACCAGCTGGCGGAGCATTTTGGTATTCATCCTCTACAAGTGGAGGATTGTCGGCACCGCCGCCAAACCGCGCGGGTTGAGGAACATGATAAGTACACTTTTATTGTCATCAAAGTGCTTCCTCCCGTTCAGGGCGAGAAACCCCCGCCTCGGAGCGCTGCAACTTCCGGCGGCGCAGAGCCCTTGCGAAAGAGTACGCAGGTTCCGTGCGGCCGAATAGATCCTGACTCTCCCGGGAAATTGGTTTCGGGGGCGGGCCGCCTGAAGTTTGAAGATTTTGATGTTTTCCTTGGGCCTGACTATATTCTCACGGTGAGTGGCGGAGAATCCGCACTGGTCCAAGTGGTAGCCGCACGGCTAAAATCGGAAACCGCCCTTCATAATCCCGAGCGCATCACACACGCACTGGTTGATTCCACCGTAGACCAGTATCTGCCGGCCCTTGACCGCCTTGGCGACTTTATCAACCGGCTTGAGGATCGCGTGATCCGCAATCCTGTCCCGCCTATGCTGCGTGAGATCTTTCGACTGAAAAGAGGCCTGCTGGATTTCCGCCGCGTAGCGACCTCCATGCGCGAGGTCGTTAACGCTCTGGTCCGGCGTTATGATATTCCGCATCCGGAACCGCACGGTGCTGTTGACCGGGACCTTCGCCTCTATTATCGCGACGTCTATGAGCACGTTGTCCGGGTGATCGACTTTATTGAAACCTACCGGGACCTCCTGACTGGATCGCTGGACATATACCTTTCGGCCGTCGCCAACAGGACCAATGAGGTGATGAAGATTCTCACCTTATGGGGCACCATTGCTATGCCCCTGCTTGTCCTCACCAGCTTCTATGGCATGAACATCAGGCTTCCGCTTGAAAAGGACCCATATGCGCTGATTCCGATTGGATTGGTGATGGTGGCTTCAGCCATTATTGTATTCATCTACATTCGCCGTAGGCACTGGATGTAAAACCAGTCAGGCAGGACTCTCCCAAACAAATTCAAGCTTTCGAAAGGGATTGACGATCACCCAATAAAGGGTTCAGAAAACGTGCGCGTTTTCTGCCACAAGGTATTCTGACCTGTTTAATTCCTGGCGGCTGGAGCTTCCAGCCATTCTGATCGGGAAACTTTGCAGGGGGAGTTCGATCAATATGGGGCTTGGCCTGAAAGCTTCAATGCGTCGCAGCACTCGCGTCCAGGTGCGCATTCCCGTGATTGTTACGGGGACGTTGCCGGGTGGCGCTTCCTTCTCCGAAGAGACCTATGTGCTGACCGTCAGCAAGTTTGGGGCACGGCTTCAATGCAGTCATCCCCTGACCCCGGGCATGGAGATCCGGGTGAGGCCGAGAGCGGGAACCGAGGATGCACTCTTCCAGGTGGTGTGGGCGGGAGGCAGGTCGGGCAGCTCGGGCGAAGTGGGCATCCAATATCTGAAAGCGACAAACCTTTTCGGTATTGCTTTCCCGGACTGATTCGAAGATTGCAGCAAATGGCTGACGATGTAGCCAACCGTCCCTCTTTCATTTGTTGGGTGGCATATCACCCAAATCCGCATTAGAATTTGATTTGTGGCCGGAATTTATAGAAAGGCGTATCCCATCCGTCGAGCCCTATTTGTGATGGCGCTTCTTTTGGCGCTTGCCGCGCTGGGAATGCCCCTCAGGACTTTGGCCTTTCAGGGCCAGAACCCGCCACCGGATATCTCATTTTCAGTTAACGGGGCCATTACAGAAAAATCACCCG
>Ga0102950_1000426_pt1 | contig 11922 bp, 3 predicted proteins | sample SalPon2A_B_D2_MG_FD_78505 | JGI IMG/M metagenome (GOLD analysis project Ga0102950, IMG submission 78505) | Soil microbial communities from South San Francisco under conditions of wetland restoration - Salt Pond MetaG R2A_B_D2_MG | ecosystem: Environmental > Terrestrial > Soil > Wetlands | place...
GCAACCCCCAAAACGGATCATGAGCGAAGCGAATAATCCTCCCTCCGCTACAAAGAATAAATCCCTTGCTGCGTCAGCAGTGAGGGTTTTTTGTTTTCGGGCCGGGCCCAGCTTGGTGAGGTGAGGGACGGAAACAAAAAGGCCTCAGGAACGACGAAGAAGTGACAAGGTATTTTTTCTTTGTTAAGCAACCCCCTAAGAGGATCATGTAATAATCCTCCCGGATTAAATGTGAGAGTGAGTGGTCAAAACGAATTCATCCACACAAAGTAATCAAACCGAACAAAGTCAACCTATTTCGATGTCAGAGTTTTCCTGGCTTCCCTGTCAGGATCATTCCTTACTTCACACTTATCATCCAGAATCATTGTCTCTCCTTTTGCACTGGTATACTTTGGCCACTCAGGAATCCCAGCTCCTTTGGGATTACCCGTCTTCATGAACTGTACAAGTGCGTCCGACATCTTTGCTGCCAGCTTCCTCGGCCTTGCTCCTCCACCTGTATGCGAGATCTGAACATCGGTGTTATAAAACCAGAATCCGATGTCCATAGTATGAAATGCTCTCAGCCTGCCATCAAAAAGAGGAGGATTCCATCCAAACCATGCAAGATAAACTGGAGCTTTCTGTTGCACTTTTGCATCTGCTGTTTTTATAGTCTGTAATCTGTTGCTAAGTGCCATTGATAATATTTCAACAGGTTTCCTGCCTGGAAAGCTCTTTGCATAGGCATCAATGATATTTGATGCATTTTCGGCAAGTGATACACCAAAGCCTCTCATTGTTCTGGCTAGTTCTTTTGCCTTATCGAATGTGATATTTTCAAGCGATGAATCGAACGAACTCGGTGATCTTTCATAAAATGTACTGCAGATTATCATAGGCACCTCATCAGATAGTTCACCAGAAAAGAAAGGCTGCTGAGGCAGATAAAATCCGTCGGCGACCGGACCAAATCCCCCCATAAATCCTGTCATTCCAGTCTCTGTCCTTAGCTTAACGCTTGCTTTATTAGCAATCGCATAATAGTCCTTCCATGGCATCTCCTGCAGTTTATCAATCTGTGATGCAGATAAACCAGCTTCCTTCAGGATATATGATCCCAGTTTCTCCGAGTAATCCTTATCTCCTCCGTTTAGAGTATTCCCGCTTAAGGCGATTGCCTTATGGAACAATCCCCTGGCGGATGGCATGGCGGCAAGGGTACACACCTTTGCTCCTCCCCCTGACTGGCCCATGATCGTAACATTACCCGGATCACCTCCAAAATTTGAAATGTTATCTTTTATCCATTTAAGGGCAGCCACTATATCAAGCATTCCAACATTCCCCGATGCTGCAAATTGCTCTCCTGCCACTCCTTCAAAATTTGAAAAGCCCAGAGGTCCGAGCCTGTGATTCAGAGAACAAAATACAATATTCCCCTGACGGCTCAGGTTTTCACCATGATACTCCGGGTGTTCTATCGAATTGCCGCTGGTATAACCGCCTCCGTGAATCCAGAGTAAGACAGGACGTTTTACATTCTCCATGTACCCGGGGGTCCAAACATTTATTCCGAGACAATTTTCGCTTACGTCATCATAATGCCAATAATCGGTGAAGGCCAGGTACCTGTTTGCGTAGAAATTATCCAGCAATTGCGGTGCCGCATTAGGCCAGTATACTGCAGGGAAAATGTCAGTCCATGGGTCAGGATTCTGCGGAGGCATGAATCTGTTTTTTCCTGAGGTATTTGCACCGTATGGTATTCCCAGAAAATTAAAAATATCCTTATGAATAAATCCTCTCACTTTTCCGTTGGTAGTTTCCGCTACGGCAATATTATCACCGATAAAGAGTATCTGTCCATCCTCTTCCTTATCAGGAGAAGATGATCCTGAAGCCAATGCGATAGCCGAAGGCCCAAAAGTCAATCCGGCAGCGCCTGCACCTAAATTCCGAATGAATCTACGTCTGTTTGATTTCATGAGTAATTAGTTTTGAACGGCTTATTATACTTTAAACATACAATTTATGAGCTAATAGATTGGTCTATCCTGTTAATCCGGGTTTTGCTTTTATTCATTTAAAGTTCCCTGATCCAGATGTTCCTGAAGGTAGTCGGATTGCCGTGTTGTTGCAGCTGAATGGGCCCGTCACCGTGTTCTTTAATTATATACTGAGGGATACCGGGGAACACTGTCGGACCTTGTATGGCTACATTATTTTGTACTAAAACTCCGTTGTAAATAACCGTTATTCTCGGCGGGGTAAAATAAGTTGCACTATCTTTAAAACGAGGAGCTGTATAAATGATATCGTATGTTTGCCATTCACCTTCTTTTCTGCTTGGGTTCACCAGGGGAGCATATTGCATATAAACAGCACCTGCCTGTCCGTTGCGATAAGTACGATTATTGTAGCTGTCGAGAATCTGAACTTCATAATTACCCTGGATAATTACACCGCTGTTACCCCTGTCCTGACCAGTAACAGTTGGTGGTAAGCCGACCGGAGTTTTCCATTCAATGTGCAGCTGAAAATCCCTGAAAACCCGCTTTGTCTGTGCAGTGCCCGAAGTGCTGGTCGGTTGCATTCCCCCATCTTTTAAAATCCATGTAATTGGCTTTTTGCCACCGGGACCGCCTGGTCCCCAGGAAACTTCCTCCCATTCATTAAGATCCTTCCCATTAAATAATACTATTGCATCCGATGGAGGGTCGCTATCGATTTTGCCCGGTTCTATCTTGGTAACTTCAGGATCCATAATATGTTTTATCTCTGTGAAAAACATATTTTTCTGCATTGGAGTAAGGGAATCAAAAGAGCTTTTGAATTTTTTTACTATTTCTGCCTGCCTTGCAAAGTTGGCCTGCATTTGTTCCATTTGTGATTTCTGATCCCTGGCTTGTTTTGTCCCTGTTTCTGAAGGCTGTTGTGCATTGCTCAATCCTACGGACATCAGCAGCAGCATTAAAATACATAATTGTTTCATCATAATATAATTTTAATTTTGAAGGTATGATGGTACCGCACATGATTGAAAATTATTTTATAGGTTTTTGTGATTGTATTCAATCATGTGGGTTTCATAGTTATTAAAGAGTTAAATATTAAAAGATTAAATATATATATCAGTTGATAACAACGCAAAAAAGCATTTTATTCCTGTTCCCAAATCCAGAGGTTAACAAAACTAATAATATATTAACCATTTGGCGTAATAAAGCACTAAGGATCCTGTATTTTCATTCGATAAGTTGTAATTTATTGAAAGATACCACAAGGATATTCAGGAAATATGTGAATATACCCGTTTTTCAAAACTGCCGCAGTTTCGCTTATGTTGAAATTCCTGCTACTGTTTTACAAGCTCCACTCTCCTGTTAAGAGCCCTTCCTTCTTCACTGTCATTGCTGGCAACAGGCGCCAGTGATGCCACTCCGTAAGCTTTAAGTCGCTCAGGTGCAATTCCATATTTTGACACCAGGGAATTCACAACGGCATCTGCCCTTGTCTTGGAAAGCTGCATGTTGCTTTCTATTGACCCTACATTGTCAGTATGTCCCACAACAAAAAGATTAAGGCTCATATCCTTCTTAAGCAGAAGAGATATCTGAACCATGGCAGTATCTGATTCAGGTTTCAGGTCGGCTTTCCCGAAGTCGAAGTAGATGCCGTATAAAGCAACATGGCCGGTGTTTTTTAACCCGTCTCCCATAGCATCAGCATTTGCCACTATCTCCTGTTTCATTGCCGCTCTTTCTACAATGTTAAGCCTGTACATAGGATTATATGACCTGACTTCTATCCATGTCTCTTTACCATCTTTTTTAATCACAATTGTCGAAGCTTTATTGAAATTGTCATCAAAAATAACCCTGCCGCCAATGTTCTTTAACGCATCCTGCACATTCCTGCGTATCTTAAGCTCACCCGGCTCCTGTAATCCCGGCTTGAGCTTGTATTCAATATAATACTTATGACCTTCAATAGAAACAGGTTTCTTATCTGCACCAATGAATCTGTAACTGTCGAACTCAGCTTCCTTATATCCTGATAAATAGAAGCCAGGCATCCTTGTAAGCAAAGGATGATCTTTACCGCCGGGAACATCCTGCTGGGCATTTAAAGTGACAGCAAACGGTGATGCCAGAAAAAAACACAGAAGAATAAAAGTCCTTTTCATTTTAAGAAAATTTAGAATGTAAATAAATATGACCCTATAAAAACAACCGGATTTGTATTACCCCATTTTCGTTTCAAAGATGAAGGAAATGAGTGCCGTTTTATACTGATTCGGGGGGTTGCCAGATTATTTCTGTATAATCCTGGGGATTAATAGTCCAGACCTGGTTTGACAAAAAGGATATTTTGTGTGAACATTGTAGATAATTACCATTCAGGCCCAAAAAGCCTTCACTATTATTATTCGCATTAAAGTTTTGCTGATACGAAGTCTCAAAATCGCTGTTACTAATATTAATGGTTAAACTGACTGTTGCCCGGATAAGTAAAATGCTCCTTGTTTCGTTAATAATAACAAACGAAACACTAATAAACACCAGTGCCATTATTATTTGATCGACCCTGTTTGACATAATTTATCAAATATACTTTAAGAATTTAACAATCAGGGTGAATTTTCTCTCAGAGTTGGCTATTAGATTCATGTTTTCCAAAATATCTTACATCAGTCTCAGGTTCAAAATTTGATTCCCCTTTCAGCCACAAGGGATAAACAGGATAAACTGAAATATGTATTCATATCATTCTTAACACAAAATCTCGCTGAATCCGGACAACTGTTTCGTGTGCTCATAACATTAAAATGTAAGTTTTTGTAAGAACCACGCAAGACTTTGTAAGACCTTTCTTAAACAAATGCTGCATTGGGTTGACTTCCTTTAACTAAGCAATTTTATACTCTTAATGGAGATAAAGCTATATGACTCTGTTTCATCTATTTAAGTTTAATTGAATATATCAATCCTTAACTGAATTAATATTTGACCTTATCGAATAAAATTATACTCCAAAAAACACAATCCAGTGAAACACTCCTTTATTACATTGTTGATGATTTTGCTTTCTTTCAGCTCAATCATAAAAGCCGCCGATTATGTCGTCAGCGGCGCCGGTTCTTCCTATATCAACGGCACTTATATTTTAGGTGACCAGACCTTTAACGGATACCCTTGTTATGTCAGGACAGAAGACATTGGATATCCCTATCCGCGATGCATATGTTTTCAAACTATGTCAAAATCCTCAGGTCAATGGGCAATAGCACAAATGGAAGATGATGGAACAGGTAACTTCTCAGTTTATACTATATATTACCTGACCGACGGCCAGGGTTCTGTTCCTCCTGCCACCGGCTGGACAAAAACAAATATTACTGCCAGTCCGGGTCCTATAGTTCAGCCCGAACTGGACGCAATCACCTACAGCAGCACTGTTTTCACTGAATCACCATCGGATGATGGTACAATATCAAACTCTGTTACAATTACATGCGACAATGTTTCAGGAGAGACTTTTACAGGGTACGACGGGGAAGACTTTGTACTGTCAGGCAAGGTAGCAGTAAGCAATCTACCTGCGGGGCTTACTGCAAGGATAATAAGGAAGGACAAACTCACCCTTCTGGCCACTCTCACGGGAGCTGCAACTTCAAACAAGAATGAAAATGATATTACCAATCTTAAATTTATTTTCGGCAATTCCGCTTTCAGCCTTAACAGTGCTTCGAATATTGCAAACGCCTGTAAAACAAATATTTCAATCGATTTCATACAGGTCTATAATGTCGGCTCATCGGGTGACTTTACAAAAATTACTGATGCTCTTGCTGCCTGTGAGGATGGTGATGTTATAAACCTGGCTGCACAGACTTTCACAGAGTCTGGGCTGGAATTATCAAAAAACATTACCATCCAGGGACAGGGTGCTAAATCGACAATTATACAGGCAGCTAATATGCCACCAAATGCCACAGACAGAGTGTTTTACACTGATTATTTCACAAAAGTCAAAATTACCGGTGTTACAATCAGAAATGGAAATTCCAATATAGGTGGAGGGATTTTGGCCGGCGGTGAGAGCCTTGTCCTTCAGAATGTGAGCATTGAAGACAATACAGGAGGAGGAATTCACCTGACCAAAGGGTCCTTATCCATAACAAACAGTACAATTTGTCGTAATACAGGGGGGTCATATATTACAGGGGGCCTGTATCTTGGTTTAAGTACAACCACTACTATTGTAAATTCAACTATAACCTATAATTCCGGAACAGGGGCAGGCGGTATCTATTGCTATGGTGGTAAAATTGATATAGAAAACAGCACTGTATCATATAACCAGGGTATCGGAATAACCGCTGTAGACGAGACAATAACAGTTTCGAACTCAATATTCGGCCCAAATAACTCCTATGATTATAATGTTACCAATTCTATTACTTTGAACGACAATGGTTACAATATCGTAAAAAATCAGCATACAACCAATAGTTCCGGGGACTGGCGTTTTTCCGAGTCAACTGACATTCTGTACAATTATACAGCTTCGGGAACTGCAAGCAATCAATGGACCAGGAACAATGTCCCGCTGCCCAACCAAAATGAGAACCTTAATAATATTCCCGCTGACAATGGTACATTGAACGGGACCCAGACACTTTCTCTTTTAGCCGGAAGCTTTGCTATTGATGCAGGAATGACAACTTTTTTTGCTATGACTGATCAGAGGGGCTTTGTGAGAAATAGTACCATTGACATCGGAGCTTATGAATATGGAGGGACTACCGCCTCTAAACCGACAGTTAACACTACAGCAATCACTGCATACACAAGTTCATCTGCCACCCTGGGCGGAAATGTTACATCAGATGGAGGAACTGCTGTAACCGATCGGGGTATAGTATATAATATGACAGGCAATCCTTCTGTTTCAGATACTAAGATACAGATGGAGATGGGTTCCGGCACATTTTCAATGCTGGTCCCGGGTTTAAATTTTGGAACCAAGTATTATGCCAGGGCCTATGCAATCAATGCCATTGGAGTCAGCTATGGCAGCGAACTGAGCTTTACAACTTCTCTGATCCCGCCATCTTTTACCACAACGCCTTCTACAACTGCACCATACGGGACAAGATATAGTTACAGTCCGGGTACAACCACCCCTGGCGGGCAGGCTGCCACTCTGACTGCACCGACATTGCCGGCATGGCTCACTCTAAGTACGTCCCTTCCATCAACGGCCGAATCTTTTGGAAATATTTCTTCAGGTGTTAATATATCCGCCACTGCAGGTGATGACGATGGAAACACATATGCGATCACGCATGATGGTACTACTATTTACAAGATTACGGCTGACGGGACAACAACAACCTGGAAATCAGGCCTTAGAAGCGGTATGGTATCCGGCCTGTTATATGCTGACGGATATCTTTATATTCCGAGATATCATGACACATTTCATTGCATAACAAGTGTTTCACTGACTGATGTAACTGCTCCCGAGAAAGAAATATTCGGATTTACCGATAACCTTGGTTCAATAGCCTATAAAAATGGATATATCTACGCCTCCGATGTTTCAATCGGTACAATCTATAAACTGGATGTATCAACAAGAGTGGGGAGTGTTTTTCTCAGCCCGTCGGATGGATTACCTGTTACCGGTCTATCCGGATTTACTTTTGGGAGCGATGGGAATATGTATATCGCATCATCTGTAAATAATTCAATCCTGATGTATAATGGGACTGTTGTCAGTACAATAATGACAGGCTTGCCGGATATTCCGACAAGCATACAACAGGACCTGTATGGGAATTTTTATATTTCAGTTGGTAATAACGGGGTCAGAAAATACGACAGAAATTTTATTTCATACCAGGTAGTGTCGGCAGGTTCTGCTGATTACGTTGCAAGCTTATCAATCAATACTGCCGGAGAACTCTCTTATTCAATTTTTAATACAAATTCCGTATATCGTCTTCAAACCTGTCCTGTATTAAAAGGTACGCCTGCGAAATCGGATATTGGCAATCACACAGTAGTAATCAGGGCATCCAATGCTGCAGGAAATACTGATCAGACTTTTACAATAAATGTAGTGGATAAAACACCACCGGTTATAACAGGACTGTCACCTGCTGATAATGCAGTTAATGTAGCTGCTAAACCCTCAATTTCAATAAGTTTTGACGAAGCAGTTAGTCTTGGTTCAACCGGAACTTTTAATTTGTACAACGGAGCAACACTCATCAAATCGTTTGATTTGTCCAAACCTGCTGATCTCAGTGCCATTAACTTGTCTGCCGACAAACTTACTTTAAGTTTGACTCTGACAGAAAATATTGGCTACGGCATACAAGTATCAATCGATATCTCACCGGGCTTTGTAAAAGACATTTACGGCAATAATTTTGCAGGCATCACAGCCGCATCAGGCAAATGGAATTTTACAACTGCTAGGGATACCCAGACAATAAATTTCCCGTCCATAACATCAAAAACATATGGAGATGCTTCATTCACCCTTGGAGATGCTGTCACTGATAAAGGTTTGACAATTACCTACACTGCAGCGGATCCGTCAGTTGTAAGCATTTCAGGCAACCAGGCAACAGTGCTGAAAGCAGGAACGACGACTGTAACAGCATCACAGGCAGGTAACAGCACTTATTCAGCTGCAACAGATGTGATACAAACTCTTGTTGTCAATAAGAAAAGTCTTACAGTCAAAGCCGATTCGAAAATAAAAGTTTATGGTGATGCCAATCCTTCGCTGACAATTACTTACAGCGGATGGATAAACAGTGACAACGAGACGGTACTTGATACCAAACCCACAGCAACTACAGCAATAAACCAATCAACAGCAGCTGGAAGCTATAAAAACCAGATCACTGTTTCAGGAGGCTCTGATAATAACTATTCCTTCATATATCAGTCAGCCGATTTTGAAATCAGCAAGGCGGTGCTGACGGTAACTGCCGATGCTAAGAACAAAACATATGGCGATGACAATCCAACGTTTACATATACATGTACAGGCTGGAAAAACTCCGATACCGAATCAGCTCTGACTACAAAGCCGACTGGAAGTACAACAGTTACTAAATCCTCACCTGCAGGATCTTACCCGGGAGCAATAACACTTTCGGGCGGAGCGGCCACAAGCTATTCTTTTAATTATAAAGCAGCTGATTTTAAAGTAAATAAGGCTATACTGAAGGTAATTGCAGATGCCAAAACCAGATTCTACGGAGACGATAATCCTGCCCTTACAATTAGTTATTCAGGTTTTAAAAACTCTGAATCAGAGTCAGTTCTCACTACAAAACCAACAATAAGTACAACTATTACTGTAACTTCATTGCCAGGCACATATATTGGCGCAATAACTGTAAAAGACGGCTCAGCTGCAAACTACACCTTAACTTATACACCTGGTAATTTTACTGTAAATAAGGCTGTAATAACAGTAACAGCAGATTCAAAAACAAAGGTTTACGGCGATGATAATCCTGAACTGACATTTATATACTCAGGATGGAAAAACTCCGAAAATGAATCAGTAATATTAATAGCGCCCAAAATCTCAACATCAGTTACAACTAATTCAAACGCGGGAACTCATTCAGGTGCAATAACTGTATCGGGCGCCTATGCATCAAATTATTCATTCAATTATGTTGCAGCCGACTTTGTTATTACCAAGGCAGTTCTGACAGTAACTGCTTATCCCAAGACAAGAAGCTACGGCGACCCTGACCCGACGCTTACCTGCGAATATTCCGGATGGAAGAACAATGAGTGGAGTACATCGCTGACAACAGTACCGACGGGAACAACTTCTACCACTGCTTCTTCACCCGTCGGAACCTACCAGAACGCTATTATATTCTCGGACGGACAGGCAGTAAATTATTCCTTTAATTACGTTGCGGCTGATCTTACAATTACCAAGGCGAAACTAAACATTGCAGCTGATTACAAGACAAAAATATACGGTGATCCCAATCCTGAACTGACAATCCGCTACATTGGCTTCAAAAATTCCGAAAATGAATCTGTGCTTGAAACAAAACCCGTTATAAGTACTACCATCACAACAACAACGTCCGCCGGTTATTACCAAAACGCAATAACTGTTTCCGGCGCAGCTGCCAAAAACTATTCAATCAGCTATTTCTCAAACTATTTTAATATAACTAAAGCAACACTGACGGTTACAGCTGATCCAAAGACCAAGGTATACGGTGATGCTAACCCTGAGCTTACATGCAAATATTCAGGATGGAAAAACTCCGACAACCTATCATCTCTTACATATGTTCCACCAGTCTATACTTCTGTCAACCAATTCTCACCAGCCGGCAAATACACCAAAGCGATAATTATTGAGGAAGGATACGGAACCGACAATAATTATGACTTTTCCTGCATCCCGGCAGATTTTACCATTACACCGGCACCACTTACAATCACAGCGAATGCACAGAGTAAAACTTATGGCGACGCCAACCCGACCCTGACTTATTATTATTCCGGTTTTAAAAACTACGAAAATGAAAATAGCCTCACCACAAAGCCAACTATTTCTACATCAGTGACTGCCGCCACTGATGCAGGTACATATGAGGGTTCAATAACTGGTTCGGGAGCTGCATCATCAAATTATACAATCTCATATGTGGCCGGTGTCTTCAGTGTGACAAAAGCAGTCCTTAAAGTAACTCCCACAACACAGACAAAAGTATATGGGGATCCTAATCCTGACCTGACCTGCACTTATACAGGGTGGAAGAATAATGATGACGAATCAGCACTTGATATTAAACCTCTTATAAGTACAACAGTTACAATCCTGTCAGGAGCCAGAGCCTATCTCAACTCAATCTCAGCTTCGGGAGGTTCCGACAACAACTACACTTTTGACTGTACAGCAACAGGGAATTTTACTGTTACAAGGGCGCCGCTTACCGTTACAGCAGATTTAAAAACCAAGGTTTATGGTGATGCCAATCCAACGCTCACCTGGACATACTCGGGCTTTAAAAACTCAGATACACCGGCTGTCCTGTCTTACCAGCCTTCTGCCAGTACAACTGTTACCACGAGCTCAGCAGCGGGTACCTATTCAAATGCAATAACAGTAACAGTTCTGGTTTTTGATAAAAATTATAAAGTTACCGCTGTACCAGCTGATTTTATTGTTTATCAGGCAGAACTGACAGTAACTGCAGATCAGCAGACTAAGGAGTACGGGACAACCAACCCCTCGCTCACATTCAAATATTCAGGCTTTAAAAACTCCGACACTGAATCGGTGCTTTCTACTAAACCGGTTGCCGGAACTACCGTTACTACAGCAACTCCGGTGGGTACACAAAAAGGTGCAATTACCGTTTCCGGAGGTGCTGCAGCAAATTATGACCTGTCATATGTGGCTGCCGATTTCACGATAACAAAGGCAACACTAACTGTTACCGCCGATGCCAAAACAAAAGAATACGGTGAGGCCAACCCTGACCTTACTTTCCAATACAGTGGTTGGAAAAACTCTGATACTGAATCGGTGCTTTCTACTAAACCGATTGCCGGAACAACAGTTACTGCAACAACCGCTGCCGGAACGCAGAAGGATGCTATCACAGTTTCCGGAGGTGCTGCAACAAATTACGACCTGTCATACGTGGCTGCCGATTTCATAATAACAAAGGCAACACTTACTGTTACTGCCGATGCCAAAACAAAAGAGTATGGCGCGGCTAATCCTGCCCTTACATACTCATGTTCAGGATTTAAAAACTCCGACACTGAATCGGTGCTTTCTACTAAACCGGTTGCCGGAACTACCGTTACTACAGCAACTCCGGTGGGTACACAAAAAGGTGCAATTACCGTTTCCGGA
>Ga0102950_1000427_pt1 | contig 11900 bp, 9 predicted proteins | sample SalPon2A_B_D2_MG_FD_78505 | JGI IMG/M metagenome (GOLD analysis project Ga0102950, IMG submission 78505) | Soil microbial communities from South San Francisco under conditions of wetland restoration - Salt Pond MetaG R2A_B_D2_MG | ecosystem: Environmental > Terrestrial > Soil > Wetlands | place...
GCAGATTCAATTATATTTTTTCTCTTTGTACTTTTTTTATTTTCTTTTTTCGATTCAACCAGCATAGCTTATAAAATTATTCTTCTTCCGACATATATTTCTTTGTTCATTTAATTCTGGCATTTTTATAAATTTCATCTAAAATTTCTTTTGCACCGGCTTTTATAAGATCCTTAGCAAGCTTTTTACCAAGCTGCCCAGGCTTATTTTTACTGCCGCGCATTTTTTTTCTAAAAGTTAATGTTCCGTCTATTGAACCAACAAGAGCATCAAGATAAAGACCATTTGGTTTTACAACTGCATAAGCTCCGATCGGCACCTGGCAGCCGCCTTCGAGAGTACTTAACAGCGCTCTTTCAGCTATTACGGCTTTATATGTTTCTTCATGATGAATAGATTTTAAAATGTCATCAACAATATTATTTTCTTCATTTATTTCTATTCCAAGCGCACCTTGTCCTACTGCCGGTAAAATTTCATCAACGCTAATCACGGAAGAAATATGCTTTTGTAATTTTAATCTTTCAACTCCTGCGCGTGCTAGAATAATTCCATCCCATTTTGAGCTTAAAAATTTTTTAATTCTTGTGGGAACATTTCCACGGAGTTCTTCTATTTTAAGATCGGGACGTAAATGAAGAATCTGAGATCTTCTTCTTAGTGATCCTGTAGCAATTACAGCATTTTCTCTTAATGATTGAAGTGTAATTCTTTTCTTTCCCGAAATTAGAACATCTTCAACATGATGACGCTTAGTTACTGCTGATAATTTTAAACCCTCCGGTATTTGAGTTTGCAGATCTTTTAAACTGTGAACTGCTAAATCAATTTCTTTATTTAGAAGCGCAACTTCAAGTTCTTTTGTGAATAAGCTTCTATCCCCGATTTTTGATAAAGCAACATTTAGAATTTTATCTCCTGTAGTTTTAATTATTTTAATTTCGACTTTAAGATTTTTATTTTTTTTCTCCAATTCCGACTTTATAAAATTTGATTGCCATAAAGCCAATTCACTGCCCCGGGAACCTATAATGATTTTATTTTTCAAACTTTTCTTCCTTATTGGTTTTATCAATTCCGAACAACTCTTTAATTATGCTTATTCTCATTGCCGCATCGCCGGAATTAATGTCTGATTCGGTATATTTTTTTAATTCAACAGTCGGATGATGCAGAATTTTGTTAATAATTCTTTTAGTAACTATTTCAAGTTTTTCCTGATCATCTGCTGAAAATCTATTTTTGTTTTTATCTACTTCTTCGCTTCTAATCGATTCAAAGAAATCCCGCAGATTTTTAATTGTCGGAGCTGCCTCAAGTGAATTGTACCAGCTTAGAAAAGATGCAGATTCTTCGTTTATAATACTTTCTACTTTGGGTATTTCTTCTTTCCTTTTTACTAAATTCTGCTGAACGATAATATTTAGTGAATCGATATCGTTGTAGAATACATAATCGATACTTTTTGCTTCAGGGTCAATATCGCGGGGAATTGCAATGTCCATAAGTACACATGGATTGTAACTTCTTTTTTTCATCGAAGATTTAATATCTTCTCTGGTAAGTATTAAATTCTCGGCACTTGTAGCACTTAATACGATATCATATTCATGCAGAAAATCTTTAAAATGGTTAAAGGGAATTATTTTAGCGTTTAAACTTTCCGCAAGCCTTTCTGCACGTTCAATTGTTCTATTTGTAATTGCAAGTCTGCCTATTCCCCGTTCTTTTAGATGCTTAGCCGCAATTTCGCCAGTTTCACCTGCACCTATAACGAGTGCGGCTTTTTTGCTTAAGTTAGAATAAATTTTCTCTATTAATTGAACTGCAGCATAACTTACAGTAACCGCACCTTCACTAATTTGAGTTTCGGTAATTGCTCTTTTGCCTGCTTTAACAGTTGAGTCGAAAACTCTTTTCATTAAAAAACCGACGAACTTACTTTCTTCGGCAATTTGGAATGAGTCTTTTACCTGTTTAAAAATTTGGTTGTCACCAATGAGCATGGAATCAATTCCAGTTGCCACGCTGAATAAATGTTTTATTGCTTCATCGGAAAAGTAGTTCTGAAAATTTTCCGGTTTTAACTCAGAAACAGGTTTTAAGTTTAATAGTGTTTTTTGTAAATCCTGATATGTTAAATTTGAATTGTTCGGCAAGCCGTAAATTTCTGTCCGGTTACATGTAGAAATTACAACGCCTTCTTTTAAAATGGTTCCCTTTATCTTCTGAATAAAATCTCTAATTTCATCTTCGCTTAGATGAAGCGCTTCTCTTAATTCAACAGGAGCCGTTCTATGATTTATCGAAACTGCAAATAGATTCATAAAATCTCAATAGAATGAATGAAAACTTTTTGCCAAAAAGTTAGTTAATATAGTAGACATAATTGCAATTAAAAATCCTATTATTGAAAGTACAACTACTTTTTTGCCCTGCCATTTGCCGAATATTTTGGTTGATATACCAATCCCGTATAAAATCCAAACCAAAAAAGTTCCGATTAGTTTAGGATCGGCATAAGAGAATTTTGGAAATGCTTTTGGGAGCCAGATTATACCGATAATTATAGTCCATGTTAAGAAGGTGAACCCAATAACCGATGAATAAAAACTTAATTTTTCTAGAATATCCAGACTCGGCAGCCGGTCGAATATTAAACCGAACTTATTAAGCTTAATATCTTTATAAAGAATTAAATATAATAATCCGTAAACAGCGGAAATTGTAATTGCCGAATAGCCAATTAATGCTGTAAACACATGGATACCAAGGAGATGGTTTCTCAAGACTTCCTTTACCTGTACCAGGTCTTGAATATATAGAGAAGAAATCGTTTGAAATATTATAGAAATAATTATTATGAATGGGCCTGTTCCTCTTATGTCGGTAACAAGTTCAAGTATAAAATAGGTAAAGCTGATTGCAAAAGCCAAGACGGTAAAAATTTCAAAGACATTTGTAATGGGAGGATGATCAAAATTAATAGTTCTTAAAAGGAGATAAAACAAATGAAAGATTATGGTTAAAAACAAAAACAATCTTTTAGAATGTACAAATCTCTTTCCTCCCTTCATAAAATCATATGAATAAAAAACGAAAGTAATTATATAAAGAAAAGGAAGCAGAATATTCGAAAAATCTATTATATCTTTCATAAAAAGCCTTTTATGACTAATAGGTACAAAAATATAAGTTTAATTTAAATTAATCAAGACAATAATGACCTACCGGTCAGTCAGTAATTAATCGGAGAATTAAATATGTTATTGGAATCCGCTGTCTGTCAGTTTTATTTACTATGAAATAGTCTTTTTAATTAATTTTAATTTTTTTACTGGCTTATTAGAATAAGTGAAAACCTCCGGAAACCAGCTTTTTACGTAATTTAATTTATTTGCCGAATTTGAATGAAGTTCAGCCATAACGGCGCCTTTTTTAATAGAATCACCAATTTTAGCTTTAATAATTATTCCGGCTTTTGGATCTATTTTATCTTCTTTTGTTTTACGACCTGCTCCAAGTTCTAAAGCAGCAATACCGATACGGTAATTATCTGTTTCTTTGAGGTAGCCGCTTCTTGAAGCAATAATTTTTTCTACAAATTTTGCTTTTGGGTATTTTTCAGGATTCTCTATTAGTTTTATATCTCCGCCTTGAAGTCTTACAATCTCAATAAATTTATCAAATGCTTTACCGTTTTTAATCAGTTCTTTTGAAATCTCAATTCCTTCATTTATAGATGATGCCTTTTCCCCAAGATAAATCATTGCGCCGGAAAGGATAGTGCTTAATACTGATAAATCGCTTTCATCAATTTCATTTCGAAGTAACTTAATTGATTCATAAACTTCCAGCCAGTTGCCGATATAATTTCCCAGCGGCTGATTCATATCCGTTATAAATGCTATAACTTTTTTCTTAAATGATTTGGCAGTACTTATTAAAGATATGGCAAGCTCTTCAGCATCTTTTTGAGACTTCATGAATGCACCGTTTCCGGTTTTAACATCAAGGACTAATCCGTCAATACCTTCCGCTAATTTTTTACTCATAATACTTGCAGTTATTAAAGGAATTGATTCGACAGTAGCGGTTACATCTCTCAATGAATAAATAAGTTTATCCGCCGGTGCAATATCTTTTGTTTGACCAATTAAAACCGCACCGCATTTTTTAATTACGTTTTTATATTCTGTTAAATTTAAATCAGTTCTGAATCCCGGAATAGATTCAAGCTTGTCTAGTGTTCCGCCTGAATGACCGAGTCCTCTTCCGGAAATCATCGGGACATTTATTCCAGCTGCGGCAGCAATGGGTGCAAGGATTAATGACGTTTTATCTCCCACACCGCCGGTAGAATGCTTATCAATTTTGACTCCGGATATATTTTTTAAATCAATCACTTTACCACTGTAAAGCATTTCTTTAGTTAAGTAAGAAGTTTCTTTTTTAGTCATGCCTTTTAAGAAGGCAGCCATTAAAAATGCAGAAAATTGATAATCAGGAATTTTATTCTTTGTATATGAAGAAATTAAGAAGTTGATTTCTTCTTCCGAAAGTTCATTTCCGTTTCTTTTTTCTCTGATGATTTCAACAGTGTTCATAATTCAATTGATTTTTTATTAAGAGTATTTAAAATAATTATAAATTTAATTGGTTTTTAAAGTAAATGAAAGTTTATCAAATATTTATAGTATTAAATAAGAACGGGTTTAGCTCAACTATTTTTTCTGCAACCGTATTATTGAATAAGAATATGAATAATTATGTGAGCATTATAGGGGAATTTAATTAAAGTCTAAAATAATCTTTCTGCAATGAATGAATATTCCATTGTTACTAATATATCATTTGTTTGCCCTCTGTTTATTGATTATTTTTGCCTCTTACTTATGTCTATTTATTAGGAGAATGGTTAGAAAAAATGAATTTTAAGACTAGGACACATACCTGCGGGGATTTGAGAGAGAAGAATATAGAAGAGAATGTTGTATTGAATGGTTGGGTGGATACAAGACGTGATTTGGGAGGATTAATCTTTATTGATTTACGCGATCGTTTTGGAATTACGCAAGTTGTGTTTGAACCTAACTTTAATAAAGAAGCTCATGAATTAGCCGGCAACCTTAGAAGCGAGTATGTCATTTCTATTGAAGGTAAAGTAAGAAAAAGACCTGAAGGAACCGAGAATCCTTCTTTGGCAACCGGCCAAATTGATGTTATGGTTAATAATCTTATAATTTTAAATGAAGCTAAAACCCCGCCGTTTCCTGTAAAAGATGAAGTTGATACAAGTGAAGATGTAAGATTAAAATATAGATACTTAGATTTACGAAGGCCGTCACTGCAGAAAAATATTTTAATGCGCCACAAAATGTATCAGGTCGCCCGGAAATATTTTGATGAAAATAAATTTGTTGAAGTTGAAACTCCTGTACTGATGAAGAGTACGCCTGAGGGCGCGAGAGATTATCTTGTTCCGAGCAGACTTCACAAAGGAAAATTTTATGCACTTCCTCAATCGCCGCAGCAATATAAGCAGCTATTAATGGTATCAGGACTCGACAGGTATTTTCAAATTGTCAAGTGCTTCAGAGATGAAGATCTTCGTGCAGACAGGCAGCCTGAGTTTACCCAAATAGATGTTGAAATGTCTTTCATCGACCAGGAAAATATTTTTGAAATGGTTGAAGGTCTGATGAAGGTATTTTATAAAGAGATCTGGAATCGCGAACTAAAATTACCTGTTCCCAAAGTAAGCTTTGACGAAGCGCTTGAAAAATACGGAAGCGATAAACCTGATTTAAGATTCGATCTTGAAATGGTTACTCTTAATCATGTTTTTGAAAATACATCATTTAAAGTATTTCAGGACCACATAAAGAATAAAGGAATAATTACCGGGCTGCTTGCACCTGGCTGCGGTGAGTATACCAGAAATCAGCTTGATGTGATTACTGATTTTGTAAAGAAATTAGGAGCCGGCGGACTTATCTGGATGCGTGTTAAAGAAGCTGTTTCGGGCGCAGAACTTGAAGCTCCGGTAGCAAAATTTTTGTCAGATGAAGAAAAGAAAAATTTGATAACAGAGCTAAAAGCAAAACCAGGTGATTTGATTTTTATTTTAACCGGACCAAGATTAAGAGCTCTTTCAATTATGGGCTCGTTAAGAATGGAAATGGCTAGACGATTAAATTTAATAAAAGCCGATGCTGAGCCGAAATTATTGTGGATTACAGATTTTCCATTGTTTGAGTGGGACGACCAGACCCAGCGATATTATGCAATGCATCATCCGTTTACTTCACCCAGGTTAGAAGACGTTGAGTTTATGGAATCGGATCCGGCAAGAGTTAGAGCTCGAGCTTACGATTTGGTTTTAAACGGAAGTGAAATTGCCGGTGGGAGTATAAGAATCCATAATGCTGATTTACAATCAAAAATGTTTAAAGCTCTCGGAATTTCTGAAGAAGAAGCTGAATACAAATTTGGCTTCTTGATGAATGCTTTTAAATACGGCGCCCCGCCTCACGGAGGTATAGCTTTTGGTTTTGATAGATTAGCAATGATTTTTGCTGGTGAAAATTCTATCCGTGAAGTTATTGCATTTCCTAAAACCGCAAGTGCGGTTTCTTTGATGGATGATGCACCGTCAAATGTGAGCGATGAACAATTAAAAGAGCTGCATATAAAAGTAAGGTAACCTGATTTTTAATTCGGAACTTTATAAATGTTCCACATTTTAAATTTCTTAACAGCGAGTAGATTTTTACCTTCAAGTTTATAATAAGGTCTTAACACCAAATAATAAATGTTCATTGTCTTTAAATAATCGACGAATCTTTTACTTACATTTATTGTTAAATCAATCCCATTATAATATCCATTTAAATTTTTAACGAATCTTTCGGGAAATTGAGAAGTAACCATTACGCTTGTACGATCCCATGAATTGTAACTGCTTATATAGACTTTATCATCGTTGTTTTTTAATAGCTCTTCAAGTAATTGCCCTGCTGCCAAATCATCCTTTGTTATATAGCTGTAATTGCTGTGTAAGATAGTTTGTTTTGAAAATAAGGAAATTAAAATTAGAAATAATGTAACAAAACCTAAATAGTATATTTTTTTATTAGTTCCTTTCTCTATAAAAAAGTAAAGCAAGTAAGACGTAAAGGGCAGCAGCAAAAGACTCCAGATCATGGCTAACCGCCAAAAATTATGAGTCGGCATTGCATTCATTAAAAATGTCGCAATGGAGAAAATGATTAATGTTGCTCCAAATAAATAAGTAAAATACTTTACAATTATCTTTTTTTTGAAAAGATAAAAAAGAAAAATTACTCCCAAAATATTTAATGATTTTATATTAACAGAAAAGAAATTAAACAAAACATTGTTTTGGATCCTTAGCATTAAAGGAGGGGAGCCGTACCTCTGTACAACTGAGTTTATAAAGCCTGTAAATTTATCTGTATTGATATAAGATAAATAAATCCAAGCCATGGGAAATGCACTTAAACAACATGCAATAGCCAGTATAATGAGTATTTTTTCTCTTTTGGATTTATTCTCTTTAATTATCCTAAAAACAATTATTGAAAAAATAATAAATGTAAATAACCAAGATTCGTACCTGGTAGTTGTATTAATACACGAAGAGATAACAGAAAACCAAAGAAAAATGTTTTTATTTGTATTTATCCACCGGAATAAAAATGAAAGGGAAGCAATTGTAAAAAAGAAAAAATATATTTCTTCCAAGGGCAGGACACTAAAAACAGATATGGGTAAAAACAGGACACCTAAAAAGCCCGTTATTAAAGCAATTAATTGATTGCGGAAAATTTGAAATGTAAAATCTATAAGAGCGAGTAATGTAAATAATCCAAATATGATGCTAATTACTCTTGGAGTAAAAAATAAGTCCTTATGAATAAAAAATGCTGCACTATAAATTATTTTCTGAAAAGGAAGCCAAATTGAAAAAAATTTTCTTTGCCCTATATACCAAAAATAAGCGTCTAAAGTATGGCCTGATTCGTCTGCAGAGACAGCATAAAATCCTTTATGTATTAGGAGATATTCAGAAATGATGAAAAGTAATACTATTACGAATATTGCTGAGAAATAAACTTTTTCTTCTTTGCTAAGTTCTTTAGTAAATTTAAAATTCATTCAGATTGGGTAAATTCTTTGAAATTAATAATTCAATTTTACAGTAAAAAAAAAGAAATTAGAAATTACATTTAAAATATTTAAAATTTCATTACTAATGTTAAAAGTTTATCGAAAGGGAGATTTTAAATATTAATTAAATAAGCGGCTATCTCTCAGAATTTTCTTGAATATTGAGACAACCGCTATTCAGCAATAATTATTACTAAATATAAAATGCCGGAAGTTATTTTGCAGGTATTGATATTATTTTATTCCCACCAGCTAAGTATTTTGAACTGAGTAGATTTTAATTTTACTTGTGCATTACTTATAGCAGAGCTGCTATAATAAAAAGCAGCTTTACCAGCGGCAGGTTGAAATAATACACTGGAACCTATAAGCATTGTAGCCCCATAAACCGTTGCTTGACCTGTAGATTGAACAGTTATTTGAGAAGTACCATAAACGATTATAATACCATCAAAAGTAAACTGTCCGCTTAAAGTAAGGTTACCGTTTACAACCATTATTCCAGAACCGGTTACTGTGCCTGAAAAGTGAACATCTCCGGTTGCATATGTCACTTGTGGTGAAGCATCGGTACCAAAAGTATTTCCTGAATAGGTTCCGGATGCAATGGTATTATCTGCGCTCGCGACAATACTTTGTGTCATAGCGTTCCAATCAATGGTATTATTTACATGTTCGACGTTGGGCGTAGCTCCTCCTGCCCCTGTGATGTCGCCTGTTACTTTGCTTTTTATATTATCAATAATTGTAGTGCTGTCAATTGAGGGACTTAAGCCGATTCCCGGTAATGGTGTTCCTGTTCCATTAGCTGAAGTACTTCCTATTTGGTGGTCATTACCATCTATAGTAAGGTTACCGCCAAAATTTATCCCAACTGTTTGTGCTTGAATGTAAACAGAAGAAGAAACCTTAGGCAATTGCACTTGTGCTCTCTTGGCAGTTACAAGAGTTGTATGCGAAACATTATTAAATGTCGCTATAGACTTTATATTTAGTAAAGTATCCTGACCCCAAATATAAATATCATAGCTGCCCCCCATAAGGGTATTATTTGTAAAAGTTCCACCAGAAAGCGACTTGTTCGTAACCATTTTTTCCAAATATATATCAATACCGGAATTGGAAATTAATCTTGCCTGATTTGCGTCATAATAACTTGTTGTAGTACTTAAACCTTGAGTAGTGTTAGCATTTAAATTAAACTCCAGGATTGTAATTATTATTCCCAATCCCAGAACTACTATTAAAATTCCTCTTCCCATTGTATATTCCTTTTAAATATTCCTAGGACTAACAGTTATTTCCCAATATGTTTTTTCATAATCCGAACCCATTTTATCAGGTGATTCAAGCCAGGTTTCCGCTTTTATGTATTTGATGCTGCTTATTACTGAAGTGGCATTCCCTACAGAATCCATATATGAAAACTTTAAATTTGTCATACCTAATGATCCACTAGACGTATCATTACCAATAATATAATAGAATAATCTATCGTGAGGGTTGGAAGTAGAGGTTGCTTTTGTAGAGTCACTCATTGTAAGAGTTACAAGTTTAACGGATCCCGAGGAATCAATATCCGAATAGAAGGAAATTTCATTAGCCTGCGCGGTTTGTATTGCAACACCTTTATATTTGTACCCGATTTTCCTTAAATCATAATCAATAATTTCTGCAAGAGTTTTTGCATTACCCTGCAGAGTTAGATTGGAATCCGAGGTATATTTAACCTGGTTGGAATAAATATTAAGGTTTATAATTATAAGAGTTATAACCAAACCAATAATTGAGGCACCTAGTATGTCAAGTATAGTACTCATAATTTATTTTAAAGTAAATATTTCCGATTCGCTAATCGGGTGTTTTAAATACGGGCTGGAAACTGTTATAGTTGCTTTTTTATAGAAAGTTTGATAATTAACCACAAGATCAGGATTATTGCTGTCAACATACTGAACAGTACAGTAGATATAATAAAGTTCGAAATATGGTGCAGTAGTAGAGTCTTGGAAGCCATTAAAATCATCAATATCATTAAAATTAGGATAAACTTCGCCATTATCCGGACCTAAACTATCAGCAAGAGTTAAACTTGCAGGATTTGTAGTTGTTAAGCTTACGGTTGTCTGATCAAAACTTTTACTTCTAATTTTTTCCAACATATTATCTGCAATTGAAAAAGAGGTTAGGTAAACCTTATTATCTAAATCAGAAGATGTGGATTGTAGAACGGAGGAATTAAATCTCATAGAGATTAATGCTAATAATATCATTCCACCAATGGTTAAAATTGACTGAACACCGTTCATTTACAGCTCATTTAAAAATTATTCATTATTGTTTTAGGAGGATTTAACAAATATTGGGCCAAAACTCTTATTGCGGATTTGAAATGAATTTTAAACATAATTAAACCATACGAAGAAAATTGGTAAATAGTACCGAAGCAGCATGAGTAGTATTTAAGGAAATTAGTTTTTGGTTTCAATCAACAATTTATTGCTTTTATAATAAGAGTAAATTTTACCTGGAGTAAAATAGTAGTAACGCAGATTTGTGTGAATTGTTTGAATTTAAATGATTTTAAAAGCACATTATATAAATACTCATTTTGAGATAAAGAAATATTTAGCTTAAAAATGGAACATAGTTAGTAGATTATTAAATTAAAGTTGTTGAGATGGGTTTTAATGGACTAAAGCACAATAGTTGAGGGGGTACACTATCTCCGGGTTAAAGAGCCTGTGAGGAAATTAGGTTTTGATTTATTGAAATTTATAAAACCGAATACTTCATTTACAATTTTATATTGGGGTTGTCCAAAAAGTGGAAAATGGTCATTGCGAACGAGTCTTCGAGTGAAGCAATCTTTTATTTTTGTATCAAAAATGAGATTACTTCGCTCCGCTCGTAATGACAAAATTACTTTTTGGACAACCCCTGGATTTGGCGGTTTGCTTTTTCTACAAATATATCGCTCTGGAGAGGAGCGAAAATTTATAATCAAACTAAGTGAGGAGTTTCACATAGTGGCTATGCCAAAATATTTGAAGAACGAATAAGTCCCATGCCAAAGGAACTCCGTTAATAGTTTAATGAATTTATTACATGGCGGGACAAGCCGCAATGGAATATGTTAGATGGTATAGGGATTATGGGAAAAAAATTCTCCGAGGAAGCCCTATGGATAAAATATTTTGAAAAAAAATCCACCTTTGGGTCGTCAGACTCCGCACATAGGCGTCAACTTAATAATGCTTGTTGAAATGTGTAAGTAACAGAAAAATATGGTAATAAGGTAAAGGCTCACATGAAAAATTGGTGGCAAAAGTTATTACCCGTGCTAAAGAACTCATCCCACACCCTTCCCTTACAAAGTTGACCTTTATCCATACATAAGACGGAAGGTGATATTTGAGCCCCGCAAAGCGGGACAACTTTAATAACCTTGTGTAAAACACAAGGAACAAGAAGTAACTAGAATCCATAAGAACTCCGATAGGAGTTCAACAAAGAAGCAGATACTTTTATTGAACCCCTATCGGGGTTCAGATATTATTTGGGGTCGATTATCACCCCGACTTACAGTCGAGGTTATTTACGTTTATCCCCAATCGGGGATATGATTTTATCATATTATAACTTTAGATAAAATATTCGCAACAAATAAATAGTTTGAATATTTAAAAAAGAAGCATGTATCACAA
>Ga0102950_1000428_pt1 | contig 11892 bp, 17 predicted proteins | sample SalPon2A_B_D2_MG_FD_78505 | JGI IMG/M metagenome (GOLD analysis project Ga0102950, IMG submission 78505) | Soil microbial communities from South San Francisco under conditions of wetland restoration - Salt Pond MetaG R2A_B_D2_MG | ecosystem: Environmental > Terrestrial > Soil > Wetlands | place...
AAGATAAAGGTTGTAATTTAAATTTATTCCGAAAGAATTTGCGAAAATTATCTCACGAAATAAACCTAAGCTCTTTCCTATTAAACCAACTACTGTAATTAATATTGATGCGCCGGCAACAGTCGATGTGAATTTTTTTGACATCTAATCAATGATTATCATGAATAACTTTTTTGAAATATTCCAAAGTTATTTTCAAACCATCTGTCCTATTTACTATAGGTTCCCATCCGAGAATTTTTCTGGCTTTTTCTATATTGGGCTGGCGGACTTTAGGATCATCTTCAGGAAGTTCTACATATTTAATTTTACTTTTTGTCCCGGTAAGTTTAATAACTTCTTCTGCAAATTGTTTTATGGTTATCTCCTCAGGGTTACCTATGTTTACGGGATTTACTTCATTTGACATCAGCAATTTAAATATACCGTCAACTAAATCTGAAACATAACAGAAACTTCTTGTTTGAGAACCATCGCCGAATACGGTTAAATCCTGTTTGCGAAGTGCTTGTCCTACAAAAGCAGGCAAAGCTCTACCGTCATCTAATCTCATCCGCGGACCATAAGTATTGAAAATTCTAACAATTCTCGTATCGACTCCATGAAAGCGATGATACGCCATTGTTATCGCTTCTGCAAATCTTTTTGCTTCGTCATAAACACCGCGCGGACCAATCGGATTTACATTTCCCCAATAATCTTCTGTCTGCGGATGAACATCAGGATCTCCGTAAACTTCCGAAGTTGATGCTAAAAGCATTCTGGCTTTTTTTTCTTTCGCTAATCCAAGTACTTTGTGCGTACCTAAAGAACCTACTTTTAATGTCTGAATTGGAAGTTTTAAATAATCAATTGGGCTGGCAGGTGAGGCAAAATGCAGAATATAATCTATTCTATCCGGGAGAAATATATAATTTGTAATATCATGTTTTACAAAAGAAAAATCTTCATTCCCTGCCAAATGAGAAATATTTTTTACATTACCGGTAATTAAATTATCTACACAAATAACTTTAAAATTTTCTTGCAATAATCTATCACATAAATGTGATCCTAAAAATCCTGCACCGCCCGTAACTACTGCTGTTGGCTTATACAACTTTTACTCCTCAGATTTACTTTTCTTAAATAAGTATGTTTTTCTTTCACTTACAATACTAATGAAGCACATTACAATGAACACAAAAATTCCACCCATTACAGTTGAAAAAATTGTTCTTGGAGAGGAAGCGCTCAATGGCGGAATTGCCGGATCGAGAATTTGAACTGTTGGTATATCCTTATGTTCTTGTATCAGTTCCTTGTAATACTGCTGCTGAAGCATTGAATAAACTTCATTCTGAATTTTTACTTCCCGCAATAAATTAGCTAAATGTTTTCCAAGTTCGGGTACATTTTTAAATGTAACAAGATAGTCCTGGTTTCCCATTTCCATTTTTGAATACTGATCTTTGAGCTGCTGAAGTTTATCTTTTAAAGCAATTAATGTTTTATTATCTTCTCTAAGATTATTCTGCATCATCCCGATTTCGACTTCGGTTTTCATAATCTCCGTCCTTATATCCGCAGCAGCTTTAATCGCAGCATTAACCTGCTCAGGTAATGAGACTGTTTTATTAGATTTTTGAAAGCTCATAAGTTCATTTTCTGCCGAATCCAATCGGGCTTTAGTTTGCACAAGCTGTTGACCTATAAATTCCCTGGATTCTTTAGCTTTTGAGATTAATTTTTCCCGGTTGATATGATCTAATCCTTCAATGAAACTGTTGGATAGAACTGCTGCAAGTTTCCTTACAGAATCACTCTGCCCGGTAAATATGGGAAATAATTTTGTAGTTACATTTACGCTTAATGAAATTATACTTTCCTTCGAAACTTCAACATTTAAATTATTTTCCAGTTTTTGTACTGCCCTATACTCATTCTTTATATTATAAAATTTTTCCAAATTATTCTTTTTTACGACCATTAAAGCAGCAGATCTGCTTTTCAATATTTGCATAAATAGTTGAGAATTAGCATTGTTACCGCTGCCTGTAAGAAAATCAGAAAATCCCTGTCCTCCAAGCAAACTTTCAAAACCGGTCATGCGGGAGTTATTTTCCGGCGGTAAAACAGTAACTGTTGCGCGGTAAGTAACCGGATAAACAAAAAATAATATCAAGAAGATAATGATAGTCGATAGCACAGTTACTTTAACTATCTTAACCCGATTAAAAATAATTATGTTTAAAATCTCGTGATAAGTCAATTTATTTCCTCGTAGCTACTATTATTGCAACAGTTGCAGCAATTATTGAAGCAAGTGCCCCTAATACTTGTATTGAAGAAGTAAAGATGTCCCAGAATTTTGGTGCGGGCGTTTCTTCAGGCACCCAGATAGCATCTCCAGGCTGCAGAGAATCAACTTTATCTGCATCAATCCATTCACCGGAATTCGCACGAATAACTCTTACCTCGCCTTTTATGGCATGCCACCCGAAACCACCTGCAATCCGGATATAATCGTCAACAGTTAAGTCTTTTTTGTATATTATATCGCCTGGGTTAACAACCTGACCGAGCATTATTATATAATTTTTTGCTTCCGGTACGTTTATTACATCTCCATTTTTTAAAATAACATTTTCAGACTCATCGTGGTTTTTAAAGAGTGAAACAAAATCAACAACTACTTTTCCTTTTACTTCTCTTGATTTTGCCTTAAAATAATCATACTCATCATCAGTCATATCTTTGCGCTGCATATCTTTTAACCTATCATATTCAGGATCTTTTTCAACAGTGCCTAGTTTTCTAATTAAGGTAGCATCAATCAAGGAAGCTTCTTTTAAAAATCCGCCTGCTTCATTTATTACATCAACAAGAGTAGTTTTGTTTTCCACTATCTTATAATAGCCGGGATATTTTACCCAGCCTGTTATTTGAACAAATTTATCAATGTAATATTCGGGTCTTTGCCGGATAATAACCATATCCTGGTTATCAAGTTTTATATTTTGATCGACTAATTCTTTATATGAATAGTATAAACTCTTTTGGGTTCGTCCATTATTCTCAAATCTGACTATTTCAATTGTATCGGTTCTAGCCTTATTTAAAAATCCTCCTGCAAGCTTAATAAAATCTGCAACAGTTTCACCGTTTACAAACTCATAATTGCCGGGATATTTTATTTCACCTGTTATAGAAATTGTTTTATCTACTTTATCAACAAGTACAACATCTCCTTCATGCAATAAAGGATTGTTTTCTCTGTCTCCGAATCTCAGATACTTCAAAAAATCATATGATTTTGAAGCCCTATCTTTACCGGTAATCTTCATGTCCCTGTAATTAGAAGTTTTGTTTAAACCGGTTGAGTTAACAATCAAATCTATTAGTCGTGCATTACCCGGAAGTATATAAGAGGATGGCTTAATAACATCGCCTACAAGTGAAACTTTTATTCTTCTAAATTGAATAAGGGAAACAAATACATCTACATTTTTATAGTATTTGTTGATTGCCGCATTAATTTTATTCTTAGCCTCAATTAAATTGCAATTTTTTAAATCTATACCACCGACTTTTGGTATAAATAAATATCCTTCTTGATTTATTATTAAATTTAATGATATATCCTGCATCCCGCTAATAGAGACAAAAAGCTTATCTCCCGGGCCAACAATATACTCTTGAGGATCAACACTTCCCTCCGTTGCACTTAATAAATAATTCTGGGTTTGTATAGAATCGGAATTTACGGCAAAAGATCTTTCCTTATAATTTGGAAGGATCTGGGGAAATACAGATTGGCAAATAATAAACGAAAAAAACGTAATTACTAATAATTTTTTAAAATTAAATTCCGGCAAATAGTCAATATCTCTTACTTTGTAAATAATGAAATTAAACATCTAACAAAAATTTCATTTGTTAAAAATTAGAAAATAATTTTATCACTTTAAATCTTTAAATTTATTTTCCTCAATGAAAATAAGCTTACAATTATACCTATTACAGGACCAAGCGCAAAAAGGACTATTATATAAATTCCGTTTTTATATTCTATTAATCTATGTATGTCAAAAATATTCCCGAAATAATAAAATATTACTGCGAATAATCCGAAAGAAATTAACCCGGCAAATAATCCTATAAATATACTATTCAATACTATGGGCATTTTGATCGTTGATAATTTAGCTCCGACTAACTTCATTGTTTCCATTTCTTCATATTTTGATTTTGTAATAAGCTTGATTGTACTGTAAACAATGTATAAAGAAATTAAAAACAATACGGCAGTAATTATAAAAATATATTTTTTAACTTTGTTCAGAAATGAAAGTAACTTATAAACAAACTCCTGCTGAAATACAACATCATCAACACCTTTTAAATTAGACAATGATGATATAATATTGCTTAATGAATCTTTTTCGACATAGCCTTCTTTTAAAGTAATCAAAAAAGAAGCCGGCAATGGATTGTAATCCAATATTTTTCTAAAATCTTCACCCGTTTCTTTAATAAAGGTATCTGCTGCTTCTTTCTTATCTATATATTTAAGCGTGTTTATATACACAGTGTTATTTAAATCTGCTTTAAGTCTTCTTATTTCAGAATTCGGCAAAGAATCTTTTAGAAATATATTAATACTTACATTTTGTTTTAATTTATTCTGGAAATGATTTGATAATTCAATAGACATTAAAGATGCCGTTATAAGCAGTACGGAAATACTTGTGGAAATTAATGATAAAATAAAAGAAGATTTTGCCCTGCCGATAAGTTTAAATGCTTCCTTAATCCAGAATATAATCATGTAAAAGAATAATAATTTTTATTTTAATAAATAATTTAGTTATTTGAATTTAGTTACGCAAAACAAATAAAATTTCCCGATTAAAAATTAGATTCGTCTATCCATCTTGTTATAAGCCATTTTTCAGAAGCAGGATTTCTGCTTAAAGACATATTTACTCTGCCGTCTAATCGCACAACATCCGTAGGATCAAAAGTAATTGTTAAATTGAAACCGCGCACAATATTAGCAGTTGTAGAATCAATGGAAGATAAAACTATATTATTCCAGATTAATGTAAGATTTTGTGTATTCTGAAATAAACCATAGGTTGTCTTCATTTCGTCATCTCTGCCCCAGGAAACATCGATGCCCTGGTCATAATCGTGATAGGTGAAAATAAAATCACTGCTTATTAATTTTCCGTAAATACTGGTATCTCTAAAAGTATATGCATATTGAAAATTCTGAAATACTCCATCAATTGTTTTTTGATCTGCAAGTGCCGCAGAAGAATTACTAGGACTAGTATCTAATGCGGGTGCGAAAGGGTTTTTACAACCGGTTGCTAAAGCTAAGAAAAATACTGAGGTTATAAAAATCGCTTTAATATGTCCTCCCTTTCAACTCACTCCAGCTTGGAATGTCACTATTTTTAGAATCCTGCCAATAATAAATACTCCAGACGGCACGTGAATCCCTAATCATGTTAAACCTAAGATCTCCTTGATAATTTTCAGGCAAGCTTGGATCATTTGACGGAACATTTAAGGAATACGAAGCTGTATAAAGAAGGCTGTCGCCTTGAGGACTATATGATTCATTTGAAAGAGTAAGTGTTATCGGAACTCCTGAGGGGACTTTAGATATCATGTTATTAAAATACTGTTCTTCATTTTTAATTCCCCAGTTTTCCGAAAGTGACGGGAATTGGGATAATGCACCGCTGGATGGAGAGAATGTAAATACTCTTTGCGTAAAAGAAAAATCTGCTAAGCAGGAAATATAATTTTCCACATTTTTGTCTTTCAAAGAATTGACAAGATTGGAAATTACAATATCCGGAGTAACCGGCTGCTGGTAATCCGCACGCGGCTGTGAAGGAGGTTCCGCAGTCCTTGTTGAAAATAAATCACAGCCGTTAAATATTAAGGCTATAATAAATAAATAAAACAGCTTCATTTCTGAGCTATTATAATAATTCTCGGTGAACTTTCTAAGTCAAATGATTTTCCACTTGAATCGCCAAAAAATTTTCTAATTTTAAAACCTTCCGCCTTTAACGCTTTAAATAATTCTTCTTTGCGGTACATTCTAACGGATTCATGAAAAAGTTTCTCACTGCCGTTTTTTCTGATTATTATTTGTTTTTCTACCCTGTTCCCTTCTATACTTCTTCTTTGAATAATATTTTCATCAAAGATTTCATCTCTCGATTCCGGGATTAAATTATCTTCAACATATCTTCTATTAAAAAAATCTATAACAAAATAACCGTTTTCAAAAAGATGATCGTATGCATTCTTCAATATTAAAAAGTTATCGCATTCGTCTTCAAAATAACCGAAGCTTGTAAAAAGATTTACCGCAAGATTAAATTTTGTACTTAAACAAAACGATCGTATGTCGGAATGAACAAAATTTATAATTACTCCTGCCGCTCTAGAAGATTCTTTTGCAATACTAAGTAAATTTTTACTTAAATCCACTGCGGTTACCGAAAATCCGTTTTCAGCAAACAAAATAGAATGTCTGCCTGTTCCGCAGGCCATGTCTAAAACTTTACTTCCGGGAGGAATAATAACATTTTGTAATATTAAATTGACAAGTTTTTTTGCATCTTGTTCGTTTCTATGCCGGTATACATTTAAATAATCATTGGTATCAAACCAATCTTCAAACCATTCTGCCATTATAATACAATTCTTCCTAAGACTGCTCTGCCGATAGTTGCTTCATCAGCAAATTCCAAATCACCGCCAATTGGAAGACCGCGAGCTATTCTAGTTACTTTTATTCCTAAAGGTTTAATTAATTTAGCTAAATATAAAGCTGTTGTCTCTCCTTCTGTATCAGGATTTAACGCTAAAATTACTTCGTTAATTTCTTCTGTTTCAAATCTTTTTATTAGCTCCTTAATTTTAAGCGAGTCGGCGCCCACGCCTGATAACGGAGAAAGTACTCCGCCTAAAATATGATAAAGCCCGAAATACTCATTCGTTTTTTCAATTGCTATAACATCACTTGCTTCTTCAACCACACAAATAACAGACTTATCCCTTTTGGGATTTTTACAAATATCACATAATTCTTCTTCGGAAAGATTAAAACATCTCTTGCAGAATCCGAGGCGGGTTTTTAAATCTTGTATTGCTTTTAAAAGACTGTCAACGGATTCCTTTTCACTTTTTAATAAATGAAGAGCTAATCTTTGTGCGGTTTTTTTACCAATTCCAGGTAATTTACTCAGCTCTTCAATAGCAATTAATAAAGGCTCAGCTATTTGCAATTTTAAAATCCTGGGATATTCATTCCGGGAGGAAGCATACCTTTTGTTACTTTTGCCATTTCCTCTTCAGCCAACTTATTGGCAGACTGAAGCGCCTTATTGACAGCCGCTACCACTAAATCTTCTAAAATTTCTCTTTCATCAGGATTAATAACTTGAGGGTCAATAGTAACGGAAATCAATTCTTTATTGCCGTTAGCTGTTGCTTTTATCATTCCGCCGCCGGCTTCTTCGCTTACGGTTAAATTTCCCAGCTGGCTCTGAACCTTTTGCATCTCTGCCTGCATTATCTGCACTTGTTTCAACATTCCTTGCATTCCGCCCTTCATTTATATCCTCCTGTCTATTTTATTCTACACTTTTTTTTGATGAATTTTTTAAATTTTCGTCCAAATATAATATATTCGATTGACTTTTTATACCTAATTTTTATAATTTCTCCACTAAAATATGAAAAGGAAGTTTTGAATAACCATAAGCCTTACAATAACTTGCATTTTGATGAGGATTTATTAAAAAAAGAATTACCGTTGGATGAACATGATTACTTAATAGTTGAGTATTTTGATCATTTCAGTTCAAACGGTAATAAAAAAGTACATGTAAAAAACTTAGGTGAAAAATTCGCTGCAATAAATTCTTTCTTTTTCGATTATTTAAAAGGATATCATATACCTGCGGCATTTGTAAAACTGCACAATAAAACTACTCTTAAATTTATTAAACATACACCTTATCCTTTCTACATAAAAATTGTAAATGTAATTGATAAAAGAACAGCAAAAATTTTTAATAAAAAAGAAAATGATATTTTGAATCTGCCTATCTTTGAAGTTCATTTTGGAGAAGGGAAGGATTCTTTAATTACCGAAAGTCATTTAATTTCCTTTGATTTTTGTACGAATGAAGATATTAAAGTAATTAACAGAATATGTTCTAAAGTAAACGCCGTACTTAGATCTTTTTTTGAAAGAAGAGGCTACCTTTTAGCAGAAGCTTCTTGCAGTTTTGGAAAATTTGAAGATAAAATATTTCTTGTTGACGATTTTACACCCCGCAGCGTAAAGGTAATTCCTATAAATAAAACCAATTACGGAATCGATCCCTTCAAATTCAACACTTCCGCAGAGATAAGGCACTACACAGATCAGTTATTTAATATGATGAGTGCTTAAAAAAATGCTTACTAAATACGGATATTCTACTTTAGGAATTATAAGTATAATTTCGATTATCTTTATTATAATAAGTTTTTATATAAGCGACACAGCCATAAAATACATTCTCATTTTTTTACCGCTTCTTTTCCTTTTATTTTCATTTTATTTTTTCAGAGACCCTGACAGGAACACTCCTGATAAAGATAATATTGTTGTATCACCTGCCGATGGTAAGGTACTTTTTGTAAAAGACATAATTGATGATAAATATATTAATGGAAAAGCAAAACAGATTTCTATTTTTATGTCTCCGCTGGATGTTCATGTAAACAGAATTCCTGTTGACGGAAAATTAGAATACTTTAAATATTATAAAGGCAAATATATTGCAGCCTTTGAAGACAAAGCTTCTGAGAAAAATGAACGTGCTGAATTCGGTATTGATAGCAATAACGGTAAAGTTTTTTTTACTCAAGTTGCCGGTTTTATTGCCAGGAGAATCATTTATACAATTCAGCCCGGTGACACGGTTAAAATTGGAAATAGATTTGGAATGATTAAATTTGGAAGCAGAGTTGACGTAGTTGTTTCTGAAAAATGGAAGCCGAAAGTAAAAAAGGGTGAACATGTATCGGCCGGCGAATCAATTCTTTTTGAATATGCTGAAAACTAATGAATAGATTGAGATTAACTCCATCTGTAATACCTAACCTTTTTACCGCAATGAATATGTTCTGCGGTTTCCTTTCCATAATTAATGCAAGTCAGGAACAATATAATTACGCTGCCTGGTTAATTATAATTGCGGCTTTATTCGATGCTTTGGACGGGGTTATGGCAAGACTTACCCATTCCAGCAGCGAGCTGGGAGTTGAACTTGACTCGCTTTCGGACTTGGTAAGCTTTGGCGCTGCTCCTGCATTTTTAATCTATGAAACTCAATTAATTAATTACAGTGTATTCGGTGTAATTATAAGTTCTCTACTCATGATTGCAGGCGGATTCAGACTTGCAAGGTTTAATGTTCAGCTTGTGGGATTTGATAAATCTTATTTCAAAGGTTTGCCAATTCCGTCTTCAGCTATTACTGTTGCTGCATTCGTTCTGACTTATTACCGGAAAGGTATTGGTTTTCAAGAACCATATGCAGAATTTATTATTCCCCTGATAATAGTTCTTTCATTTTTAATGGTAAGTACAATTAAATATGATACTCTTCCTAAATTCACTCTTAAAGGAATCAAGTCGAGACCGTATCACTTCGGTTTCGTGGTTTTATCTATCATACTTTTGATAATCACATCAGGTAAGGCATTATTCTATATATTTGTTTTCATAATACTATTTGGTATTTTTCGGCACATTTTTTATCGGATTTCAAAAAAATCTAATTGAAATTTTCCACTTTTCTCTAAAAAATTAGGATTAAAATCTTGTTTAAAGTAACCGTAATAATTAAAAGAAGACCATCCATTCTCGATCCTCAAGGTAAAGCAGTTGAAAAAGGTGCCGCACATTTGGGTTTAACAAATATAAAAGATACCAGGATTGGAAAATTTATCGAGTTTACTGTTGATACAAAAGATAAAAATACTGCGGAAAAAGAAGTAAAAGATTATTGTAATAAACTCCTATCAAATCCGATTATGGAAGACTACGAATTTACGTTGTCCGAAGGGACTCCTTCGGAGGAAGAAGTAGCATGAGCTTAAAATTCGGAGTAGTAGTTTTTCCGGGTTCCAATTGCGACCATGATGCATATTATGCATTAAAAAAAATTCTTCATACGGATGTTACTTTTTTGTGGCATAAAGACAAAGATCTTCAAAACTCGGATATTATTATTTTACCGGGCGGATTTTCCTACGGTGATTATTTAAGATGCGGAGCTATAGCTAGATTTTCACCTATAATGAATTCGGTAATTGAATTTGCAAATAAGGGCGGCTTGGTTATCGGCATTTGCAATGGCTTTCAAGTTTTACTTGAGGCCGGTTTATTGCCTGGAGTTTTATTAAAGAATAAATCACTTCAATTCGTCTGCAAAGATATTTATATTTCTACAGAAAATAGAAATACAATTTTTACCAAGGATTTAGAACCAAACAGATTTTTAAAAGTTCCGATAGCTCACGGCGAAGGAAATTATTTTGCAGATGAAGATACTTTGAAATCCTTAGAAGATAACAATCAGATTGTTTTCAAATATTCTTCACCGGAAGGTGAAATTTCCGAAGCATTTAATCCTAATGGATCCGTTTTAAATATTGCAGGAATAAGTAATAAAAAAGGCAACGTTTTAGGAATGATGCCCCATCCTGAAAGGTCTACAGATCCTGTACTGCAAAAAACAGATGGAAGTATTATTTTTAAATCGATAATAAATAATTTTTTAAATTAAAAGGGTGATGATATGTTTAGTAACTTAGGCCCAATGGAAATTACGCTTATTATTCTAATAATTGTAATCCTTTTTGGAGCTAAAAAAATTCCTGACCTTGCACAAGGAATAGGAAAAGGATTAAAAGAGTTTAAAAAAGCGATAAAAGATGTTGAGGACGATGTTAAAAATTCAACTAATGATAAAAAAACCGAAGAAAAGAAGGATAAATAAAGGTTTGAATTATAACACCTCTTTTAATTAAATAATTTATTAAATTTTGGTGTTGAAATTTTAACCTATAGGTGATAACATGTTTGACAATATGGGAATGGGCGAACTCTTAATTATTCTTCTTGTTGTTCTTGTTTTATTCGGCTCAAAAAAAATTCCCGATCTTGCACAAGGATTAGGCAAAGGTATACGAGAATTTAAAAAAGCTATTCGAGATGTTGAAGAGGATATTAAAGTTCCCAACAACTCAGATAAAAAGACGGAAAATAAATAATCAATGCTTGCAGGATTTACATCCGCAGGTGTTTAAATTTTAATTATTATCTGACAATAAAATGTTAGAAGATTTAAGTTTCGGAAAAATATTATTAATTCTCCTGGTAATTGTTATACTATTTGGAGCAAAAAAAATTCCTGATCTGGCCCAAGGATTAGGCAAGGGTATAAGGGAATTTAAAAAAGCTATAAATGATGAAGGCGATAATAATAAATCCGATTCAACTAAAAAGGAAGAGGATCCTAAAAAAGATTGATTAATATTTAATTTTTGAAATTTAACTTTTCACCCGCTGCTTTGTAATTAACCCAGCGGGTTTTTATTGACTAAAAACACCCGGAAATAACATTGCTGGCTTATAAAAATTATTCGGAAAAAATAAAGCTTATAAAAGAAGGGAAATTATCTTTAACGGAAAATGTCGATTTTTTTCTGAATCAAATTGAAAAGAATAAACATTTAAATGCTTATAACTTTGTTTTCAATAATGAAGCAAAAGAACAAGCAGCAATTATTCAAGAAAAAATGAAAACAGGCAGACAC
>Ga0102950_1000429_pt1 | contig 11886 bp, 10 predicted proteins | sample SalPon2A_B_D2_MG_FD_78505 | JGI IMG/M metagenome (GOLD analysis project Ga0102950, IMG submission 78505) | Soil microbial communities from South San Francisco under conditions of wetland restoration - Salt Pond MetaG R2A_B_D2_MG | ecosystem: Environmental > Terrestrial > Soil > Wetlands | place...
GAGCCCAAAACGGCCCAGGCATAAATTACGATTTCGAAAACACTGGAATGCCCAAAAATTGATATTAGTACCGCAAACGCAGTAATGGCAACGGTAAAAGCTTTACTGGCATTATAATTTGTCTTTAATTTGGGAAATATATCATTGGACAAGGAAGCCGTACAACTTATAATTAACGAATCTACCGTGGAAATGGTTGCTGCAAATATCCCTGCCAGTATAATTCCCACTAAAAAATCCGGCAGAAGTTCCAAAGACATCATGGGCAATGCCAATTCCGGATCAAAAGTCCCTTCATTGGGCAACACTACCCTAGACAACAATCCCACACCTATTGCCATTGCGTAAAATGCAGTAAACCAGGAATAATAATAAAGTCGGACCTTGCGCATGTTTTTGGAATCGTCCAACGCCATATACCTGACCATAATGTGTGGTTGCCCCACAACACCAAACCCAGCAAAAAGCCAGCCTACAGCAACCAATATGCTAGCAGACATTGCTTTGTTGGGGTCAAAAAGACTTAAATACCCTTTGCTTACATTTTCTAAACTCTCAATACTTTGGGACCATCCTCCCATATATTCTATACCGTAAAGGACCAGAGCGCCCATAGCAAAAATCATTACAATGGATTGCGCAGCGTCCGTCCAAATAGAAGCCCGGAGACCTCCTGAAAAACAATATAAAACCACCAAAATTGCCCCGACAAGAACACCAACGTATTGTTCCCAATTAAGAGTGGCAAACAACGCCTTGCCACCTGCGGTAAACTGTGCCGCCGCATAAGTGCCAAGGAACACAAGGCTTATCAGCCCGCTAAGCAACTGAACACTCCTTATATTCTTCCCTTTTTGGTTAGCAATCAAACTTCCAAAACTCAATAATTTGTATTTCGAACTACAATCCCTTAACCTTCCATATACCAACAACGATCCAATAAAATCCCCTGTAATCCAACCTATCATTAACCAAATTGATTCCAGTCCCACCTTATAGGTATACCCTATCATACCAATAAACATGTAACCACTGTTATTGGTAGCAACGGCCGATAATGCTACCAGCCAAGGTTTGACATCTTGGTTGGCGAGCAGGTAATCTTTCGTATTTTTCTGCTTTTTGCGCGAGGAAGAAATTCCAATTACGGCAAATACCATAAGTAAGGTTAAAAAAGCTAGAATCATTGTGTTATTTTTATTAAAATGTTGCTCAAAACACAATCCCAGTGCTTGGGCATTGCAATGTTAATTAAATGGCACTGTTCTTCATTTAATTGAGCACTTCCAGATACATTTCTTCTGTTTCTTCTTCCGGAACCAAAAACAGTTTATCGTGCAGGAGTTTTAAAGTTTTGACCTTGTCTTCCTTTTTTACGAGTAAAAGAAGGTGATTGCCGTCCACGCCAAAAGAAATCATCTTTACGGGTTTTGAATTCAGCGCTTTGAAAAGCATAGCAATTTTGGGGTCCTTCATCACAAATGTTCCGGCCAAACACACTACACAGTAAGTGGGTTTCGCCACGTCTACTTCAAAAACTTGTTCAAGTTGATCGATCAACTTTCTTGTGCATTTGCTTTTTTCGATCACCAGGGACAAAACGTTTTCAGAACTGCTCATCATTTCAACCGAAACTTTATTCGCTTTTAGTATAGAAAAGACTTTTACAAAGAGCTCGTCTTCCTTTTCCGGTGAACTGTTTTTTATCCCTATCCAGGCCATGTCACCTTTGGAAGCAATTGCCTTTATTTCGGCACTAGACACCGCATTAGCTATTGTAGTTCCCGGTGCTGTTGGATCAAAAGTGTTTTTAAGGCGTAATGGAATTTGTTTTTCTATTAATGGTTGTACAGTCTGTGGATGCAGGACCTTGGCTCCAAAATAGGCTAAACTCGAGGCTTCTTGATAGGACAAAAAGGATATGGAGCTTGTTTCGTCAACATATCTGGGATCATTGTTATGGACGCCATCAATATCTGTCCAGATTTGAACTTCTTTGGCAGACAAGGCCGCCCCGATGATGGCACCGGAGTAATCACTTCCTCCACGACCAAGGTTGCAAACTTTCCCATTTGGATCTCGGCAAACGTAACCTTGAGTGATGTAGAGTTTCTCGGATTCTGGAGTATTTAAAATACGTTTCAAGCTAGTTTCAATTTTTTCCATCTCAGGATTGCCGAGCTCATCCGTATACATAAAATCTTTTGCCAACAGAAGGGCATTGTCAACACCCAAAGCTTGTAAATACCCAGAAAGCAGTTGTGACGATAGCATTTCGCCAAACGTTACTACTTCACCTTCGAGTTCCTCGGAAAAATCAGCGTAAACTCGATTAGTCAACCCTTCAAAAATGTTTGAAATTTTATTTTTTATAGATTTTTTGGCTTTCTCATCAATGCGCAAACCATTTATGGCTTCTTCGTGATGGTCTTTTAATTTTTTTATGTTTTTGGCAAGACTGGCTTTGTCACTGTTTCTCATGGCCTTGGTAACTTCCAGCAATTGGTTGGTTACTCCGGACATTGCCGAACAAACTACAATTTTGGGTTCATCGTTTTTTGTAATGATGTTTTTGACTTGCACGATGCTCTGGACAGAACCCATAGAAGTACCGCCAAATTTTAGAACTTTCATAATTCTTGTTTAAAGTTAGATTTTTAATGTTGGATTTTAATCAATGTGAATACCGATGTTTTTTAATTATTTCAGTTGTCTGTGTTTATTGTATAAATTGGGTCATTGTCAATTATCGTTTTAACCTCATTTCCAGATATAGGTTTGTAAACCCAAATTTTTCGTATAGGGACTTGGCAGGGTTGTCAGGTTCTATATGCGATGCAATACTGCCCCTACAATTTTCTATTGTAATTTCCATAAGTTTCTTGCCAATTCCTCTACCCCTATAATCTTCGTGCGTTGCGATATAGACCAAAATATTTTCTGGTATATAGTCTGCCATTCCCGTTTTATTGACCACAGCCGCTCCGATAATTTCATTTTTTTCCTCAATCACAAAAATTTTTCCGCCCAGACCAGGTCGTTCTTTGGCCGCATATTGTATTGCTTTGCGGATGGTTGATTTTTGGTCTCCATATTTTCCCAGATGCCTGAACAGAAAATTAGTCAGCCTTCCCACATGAAGAGGCGTAATTCTGTTAAACGCATCATAGGTTGTCAATATCATAGTTTTTTCTGTTTGTGTATTTAACATATAGCACCGTACAGGTTTTATTAAATCTCAATAGAGCCTCTCATCATATTTTGAATGTTTTTTCTTATTACTCTTGATTTTCAACATTCTATTTGATATTGCTGTTTTTCGATATATTAGCTGTTCCGAACTTTCCTTATTTTGGACGTAATTTTACACGCTCCACCAATGGATGAAAATGTTCCGCCATCTTTCCTAGGCTCATTATAATCTTTTAGGAAATAAACACTTGTTGCCATAAACTATAAATCCGGTCAAACTATCTCGTGTACGCTTTGATAGGTATACCCTTGGGGTTTATCGTGGCACTTCGCAAATGCACGAAATGAATTGATAGATTTTTTATCCAAGAAATTGCTTTCAAAATAAGAATCCTCCTTCACTTTTTAATTTTTAGAGAAACAATAATTAAAAAAAATGTCAATAAATGCTTTTTGCAAAGGTAAAAAAATATAGTTTGTATAGAAAGTATTCTGTGTTTATTATAAAAATTGGCTACAGAAAGTTGTTAAAATGCCAAATTAACATAACAGTAAAAGCAACTTGCTTTAGTTTGCGTCTTCTGTATTGTCGTTGGTCATTTCGTCAACGGTGAGTACAGGTGATGCATCTAGATGTTCAACATCCATAAGGTTGGTAAGAAGCTCGATATTCCTGTTCAATTCGTCAATTTGGCCAGGGGTGAGATTGTTTAATTTCTGTGAGATTTTTTCCTGCAATGTGGTAGGAGACATTCTGAGCAGGTCGGCTCCCTTGGCCGTCAAGGTTATGTAGGTCACACGTCTATCTTTAGGATTTGGCAATTTTGCAATCAATCCCTTGCTTTCCAATCTCCCGATAATTCCCGTAACGGTACTTGCATTAAGATTGATATATTCCTTGATATCCTTGGAATTGGCTTTATAGTCTTCCCTGTCGGACAAAAACTGAAGTATCAATAATTGAGGAATACTAACTCCCAATTCCTTTTCAATTTTTTTGCTTTCAAGATTTATGGATCTAATAATCCGGCGTAACTTAACAAGAATTTCGATATACTTCACTGTCTATAAAATTATAATTGCAAAAGAAAGAGTTATGCATCTCCATAATACAAATATAAGCTACAGTGTGTTAATCAACAACCAAATCCCATCAACCATCAACAAAAAAAGCCTTTCATTCCTGAAAGGCCCTTGTTCTGTACGGGCGGGGAGACTCGAACTCCCACACCTCGCGGCACTAGATCCTAAATCTAGCGTGTCTACCAATTCCACCACGCCCGCAATAATCCCGATAATTATCGGGACGATAAAAATCGGGATGCAAATATAAAAATTAGTTTCGATATTTTATCGCCTCCACTGAGAAAAAATGCTTTGGTTTTGTATTTTTGAAACTTAATTAAAAACAAATTATGCAAAATATCCAATCCTATATTCAGGAGCACAAAAACCGCTTTATAAACGAACTCATAGAACTGTTAAAAATACCTTCCATAAGTGCAGATTCAGCCTATAGAAATGACATTTTAAAAACCGCCGAGGCCGTTATGGCCAGTTTGGAACATGCAGGTTGCAACCATGTGGAAATTTGCAAAACAGAAGGTCACCCTATCGTTTATGGCGAAAAAATCATTGACAAAAACCTGCCCACTGTTTTGGTTTACGGTCACTACGATGTCCAGCCCCCAGATCCACTGGATCTATGGGATTCGCCACCTTTTGAGCCAGTCATTAAAAAAACCGATATATATCCCGGAGGCGCCATTTTTGCACGTGGTGCTAGTGACGATAAAGGGCAAATGTACATGCATGTGAAAGCCTTGGAGTTTATGACCACAACACATCAGTTGCCGTGCAATGTTAAGTTTATGATAGAAGGCGAAGAAGAGGTTGGCAGCGCGAGCCTTAGCCATTTTGTAAAAGAAAATCAAGGGAAATTGAAAAACGACGTGATTCTCATTTCGGATACTGGAATGATCGCTCAAGACACGCCTTCAATCACAACAGGTTTACGCGGTTTGAGTTATGTTGAAGTAGAAGTTACAGGGCCAAATAGGGATTTGCATTCCGGTCTTTATGGTGGTACTGTGGCCAACCCCATTAACATATTGGCCAAGATGATAGCTTCATTGCACGACGAGAACAATCATATTACCATTCCCGGGTTTTACGACAAAGTTGAAGAACTATCTGTAGAAGAGCGGGAACAAATGGCAAAAGCACCATTTTCCCTAGATAAGTACAAAGCTACTTTGGGTATTGAAGCAGTATATGGCGAAAAGGGCTATACTACCCTTGAGCGCAAATCCATAAGGCCTACCTTAGACGTTAATGGTATTTGGGGAGGTTATATGGGAGAAGGCGCAAAAACAGTGATAGCAAGTAAAGCCCATGCCAAAATATCTATGCGGTTGGTTCCCCATCAAGATTGGGAAGAGATCACAGCATTATTTAAAACCCATTTTGAAAGCATTGCTCCAAAAGGTGTAAAAGTAAAGGTGAAAGCACTTCACGGTGGGCAAGGCTATGTCACGCCCATTGACGGCATTGGATATCAGGCCGCTTCAAAAGCCTATCAAAAAACTTTTGGAAAAATTCCGATTTCGCAACGAAATGGTGGCAGTATACCGATTGTTTCACTTTTTGAACAGGAATTAAAAAGCAAGACCATTTTAATGGGCTTTGCGCTGGATAGCAATGCCATCCATTCCCCAAATGAACATTTTGGGATTTGGAATTACTTAAAAGGTATAGAAACCATCCCTTGGTTTTATAAATACTACGCAGAGCTTTCAAAATAGGATGAGAAGCAGTTATGTTAAACATCTTTTTGAACTCAATCTGGCAACTGTTTTTATAAGTACATCTGGAGCACTTGGTAAATTTATTGATATGCCAACACCTGTCATTATTTGGTGGCGCAGTGCGTTGGCCATATTGTTTTTATATGGATTTATAAGATTTAGGAAAATTAAGTTGACCCTCTATTCCAGGAGAGAAGCAATTGTAATTCTGATTAGCGGTTTATTAACTGGAGTACATTGGATTACTTATTTTTATGCGTTGAAGCTTTCGAATGTTGCCATTGGTATGCTATCACTTTTTTGTTATCCGGTTATTACAGCTCTTCTGGAACCCATTTTTGTAAAGATTAAGTTGGATGTTATACATATTCTTCTTGGGATCATGGTGTTATTTGGAATATTTTTGCTTGTCCCGGATTTCAGTCTTGAAAGCTCACATGTTCAGGGCATATTATTTGGATTGGTTTCGGCTATCTTTTATGCGTTGCGTATCTTAATTTCCAAACAGCTTGTTGTCAAATATAATGGAACGCTCCTTATGTTTTATCAACTGATTATTCTTTCGGTTGTATTGATACCAGCACTTGTTTTTATGGATACTTCTGGCATTAGAAGCGAGTGGCCCTTTGTATTTGTGTTGGCACTTGTTACAACCGCCCTTGGCCATACCATGTTGGTTCACAGCTTGAAACATTTTTCGGGAAGTACGGCAAGCATTATAAGCAGTGCACAACCTGTTTTCGGAATTATTATCGCCTATTTTTTCTTGAATGAAATTCCCACAAAGCATACGCTTTTAGGTGGCCTGATTATTTTTTTAACTGTTATTATTGAAAGCGTGCGTTCCAGAAAAACAAAAGTTACATGAAATTGAATAAATTCTTTCCTCTACACTTGTAGAATTAAAATATTTGTTCTACATTTGTAGAATTAATTCTAATTATGTAGAATAGTGCAACTCTCAAGGACTGAAGAAGACCTAATGAATCATCTCTGGAAACTTGAAAAAGCTTTCATGAAAGATTTATTGGAAGAATATCCGAAACCAAAACCTGCGACTACAACGGTTGCCACATTGTTAAAACGCATGACCGATAAAGGTTTTGTAGGCTACAATGTCTTTGGAAATTCAAGGGAATATTATCCATTGGTAAAAAAGAAAGACTACTTTTCCAAACATGTAAACGGGCTTATTAAAAACTTTTTTAACGACAGCGCTTCGCAGTTTGCATCTTTTTTTACTAAAGAAACTAATCTCTCCAAAGAAGAACTGGAAGACTTAAAGGCTTTAATTGATAACGAAATTAAAAACAAATAATTATGCTATTTTACATATTAAAATCTAGTATATGTTTAGCTGTTTTTATGCTATTTTATAAACTTTGCTTAGAAAAAACAACCGCACATCATTTTAAGCGCCTCTATTTAATAGCTGTTATTTTAATTTCTATCGGTATCCCTTTAATAACATTTACTGAGTATGTTGAAGCAAACTTAATTATCACTCCAGAGCTTAGTGGCTCTACTCATGTTTTTGAGGGCGAAACATTTCAAGATTACATCCCAATTATATTATGGAGTATCTATGCTTTAGGAGTTGTCTTATTTTTATTTCGATTCCTTAAAAACCTATACCAAATACTTCACAAAATAAAAGTAAATCCTAAATATAAAAATCAAAACTATATAAACGTTTTGTTGCGCGAATTGACACATCCACATACCTTTTTCAAATACATATTTTTAAACAAAACCAAGTATGAGCATAATCTTATTCCACGAGAAGTTTTGTTGCACGAACAAGTCCATGTGAAACAAAAACACACTTTAGATATTCTGTTTATTGAAGTGCTCCAAATACTATTTTGGTTTAATCCTCTTATTTATCTAATTAAAAAAGACATTAAACTTAACCATGAGTTTTTGGCAGATCGCGAAGTTTTAAATCAAGGATTTTCAACGGCAACATATCAACAAATATTATTGGCATTCTCATCAAATGCTCCTCAACATAATTTGGCAAATGCCATAAATTATTCATTAATCAAAAAACGATTCACAGTTATGAAAACAAAAACATCAAAAACAATCTTTTGGCTTAGAAGCCTCATCATCCTTCCCATTCTGGCCATTTTAATTTATGGTTTTAGCGGTAAAACTATTATTGAAAGGGAAACAACATCGGCAACCAAAGCAATCCAAAAAAATGCAACCCCGGAACAAGTTGATGAATACAATGAGTTGGCCAGAAAATACAACACCATGCCCAAAGATCATTTTGTCGTAAAAAATGATGAAGTCGAAAGGCTAAAATACCTTTACGGAATCATGTCGGCAGAACAGCGTAAACGCGCCGAACCCTTCCCTGTATTCCCACCGCCACCACCTGCACCAGAACCTCCAAAAGCTGTAGGTGCAGAAATTCCTTCTCCGCCACCGCCTCCAGAAGTTCCAAAAGTTGAAGGTGCCGAAATTCCTTCACCACCACCGGCTCCAAAAGTCCCAAAAGTTGAAGACGTAGAGGTTCCTTCGCCACCTCCTCCACCTCCACCAAAATCACCATTAGAGCACGTCATTGATATGGCAAAAAAAGGAGCCACTTTCTATTTTAATGGCAAAAAAGTGTCATCGGATAAAGCCATTGCGCTAATGAAGAAAAATTCCGGATTTAATATTTCAACAAATACCAATAATGGTGTAAGTGTTGTGAAAATTCAAACTCAACCTATTAAAAATTAAAATTCAGTTGTGAGTTTTACGGACACGTCAAATTGAAAGATTTAAAATAGATAAACAACTAATCAAATTATAACATAGAGCCCTAAATTAATTTGGACCTGTCTGGTTTTAGAAGCCTGACAGGTCTTTTTGAATGAACTATGTAACATTTCAAAAATTTTTGCGTTCTAACAGTCTAACAACCAAAAAACGATCATGTTATGCTAAAAAAATTCTTCATCATCTGTTCGGGTTCAGACACCGATATCCTTGATCAATGTTCCACAGGCGAACAAAATAAATACGCCGGTATTGGAGCTACCGTATTCTTTACTGCAGTTATGGCATGTATTGCTGCGAGTTACGCCCTTTACACTGTTTTTGACAACTACTTTACGGCCATTACTTTTGGTTTTGTTTGGGGCTTGCTCATTTTTAATTTGGACCGTTTTATCGTATCAACAATTAAAAAGCGAAACAATATCATTGACGAATTGATTCAGGCTTCCCCGAGAATTATTTTGGCCGTTATTATTGCCGTAGTAATTTCAAAACCCTTGGAACTAAAAATATTTCAAAAGGAAATTGACAGAGTCTTATTGGAACAGAAAAACGACCTGACGCTTGCCAATCAAAATCAAATTGCCGAGCAGTTCAATCCAACTATTGCCACATTGGAAAATGATATTAAGAACTACCAATCTCAAATCGATACCAAAGAAGCCGAAGTCAATGCGCTTTACGATACCTATATCTCTGAAGCAGAGGGAACAGCGGGAACAATGTTAATCGGCAAAGGTCCGGTATACAAGGAAAAACGTGAAAAGCACGACGCTGCTCTGGCGGAACTCCAGCAATTAAAGACAGAAAACAAAGCCAAGATCGCTTCGGCTGAAGCTGAAGTTGCCAAATTGAAAACAGACTATGACACCAAGGTGAGTACAACACAACCAATTATTGATGGATTTGACGGTTTTATGGCCCGTATAAATGCATTGGGGGAATTGCCTTGGATACCTTCATTTTTTATTTTCCTATTGTTTTTGGCTATTGAGACCGCTCCTATTTTAGCGAAACTCTTATCCCCTAAAGGTGAATACGATTACAAGCTTGAGGATGTGGAAACCGCGGTAAAAGTATGGGTTGAGCAAAAAGTGAACGAGCGCAATGTGTTGTTAAAAACCGATATGGCACTTAACAACAAAATTTACAACGACATTGCCGAAGAAGAGGAACTGTACACTTACAAGCGCAAAAAAGCAAGAGAACTTATGCAACTACAGGCCGATGCCTTTTTTAAGCATCAAAAAAATGCGCTGTAGTTTATGGGGCTGTTTCTCCTGATTTAAAAAACTAAATGCGTCTTTACTTCCCGCTCCTATAATGGAAAGTGATTTTTGCTTCGCAATCGATTCATTATGAAGTCGTGACAACGCATTTTTTCCATGCTTATCAATTTCTTCTAAGCCGACAAAACTAATGGTTACCGGAGAAGAATTTTCAAATATGTTTTTAAATGCATTTTGAAACACATGGATGTTTTTTTTGTTAAGAGCACCTCTTACTTTGTAGAAATTGTTGTAGTTGGAAATTTTAAGGTCCATATAACATAAATTAGTAGGTTAGACAATACATTTGGGTTAATAGTTGATAATCATCTAAATATCGTAAATTTTTATGATATTTCAATGGAATTTTCGATGAACGGTAAAAATTTTTTTCACCAAAGTTATTTTAGTCATAAAAGAGGGACGCACTTTTCAAGAAAATACGCTAGAATTTCCTGTCCGGATGAAACATTTCCATACTAACTGAAGGAGTTTTGCCGTCAATTATTTCCTGAACCAATTTTCCCGTTCCCGTTCCCATGCTCCAGCCCATCATGGCATGACCGGCAGCAACGATTAAATTCTCACATTTGGAAGATTTTCCAATAAAGGGCAGTCCATCAGGCGTAACAGGGCGTAAACCACAAGTAGCATCTTTCTTTTCTTCTGCTGTTAATACTATGTCAGGATAATATCTTGTGGCCGCATTGGCTATGGCTTCAACCCTAACTTTATTGATGTGGTGATTGATCCCGGAAAACTCCATAGTCCCAGCAAACCTTGTAAACCCGTTCATTGGAGTAACGGCAGCTTTGGCCTCAGTTAAAATTGCAGGAATGGTTATTCCCGTTTCCCTAGTGGTATTGATTCTGTATCCCTTTCCGGCCTGCAACAACAAATGCAGTCCCAGTTTTTTACTTAACAACGGACTCCACGATCCAGCAGCCAATACAAATTCGTCTGCCTTTAAAAATTGTTTTTCTGTTTTGATTGCTGAAATTTTTCCGTTGGACATTTCAAGATCCACGACTTTTTCATTCGGAAGAATTTGAACGCCGTTAGATTTCAAATGCTTTTTCATTTCCTCCATAAACTCATGCGGTGTTGTATGTGAATCGCATCTATAATAAGTGGCACCTTTCGCGTTTATGTCGACCTTTGGCTCCAACCTTTTCAGCTCTTCGGGATTGACTTCTCGAACATCCAATCCTTCTTGTTTTGCCAACCGGGCAGTTTTTATTTCTTCATCCAACATTTTATCAGTTTGACACAACATCAACAACCCTTTATCTTCAAAATGAAATGTAAATTGTTCGTCCGTTTTTATTTCATGATATAACTTCTGGCTCAACAAGGTAATATCTTTTATAACCGGAATCGCCTTTTTAACATGGCTTGGGTTGCACGATTTATTAAAGGCAAATGCCCATTTTATAAAATTGATTTCCAATCGAGGCTTAATATATAGCGGGCTTGCAGGATTGAACATCCACTTTAGACCTCGTTTCATGACCCCTGGGGCCGATAGCGGAATAATATGACTGGGTGTCAAATAGCCCGCATTGACATAAGAGGCACCAGAATCCATATTGGATTGGTCCACAACAGTAACTTGGTGGCTTTCTTTTTGAAGGTAATATGCAGAACACAATCCAATAATTCCGCCTCCGATTATCAAACAATGTTTCATTGAACCAATGAATTAATTGAACAATATTTCATTTTGCGTTGGCATTTTTTCTGGCCTTTGAAACAATCTTCGCAATCTCCAAAGTTTCATTTAGCAAAGGTGATAATAATTCAATAGAGACCAACTTGGAATCTTTCAAAATTTCTAACCA
>Ga0102950_1000430_pt1 | contig 11866 bp, 9 predicted proteins | sample SalPon2A_B_D2_MG_FD_78505 | JGI IMG/M metagenome (GOLD analysis project Ga0102950, IMG submission 78505) | Soil microbial communities from South San Francisco under conditions of wetland restoration - Salt Pond MetaG R2A_B_D2_MG | ecosystem: Environmental > Terrestrial > Soil > Wetlands | place...
CACGGGATCGCGGCCCACGGCGTACAGCGCGTCGATCTGCTCCGTCACCTTCATGGTGCCCAGTTCGGCCGCGATGCTGGCGCCCAACCGGCCGATGAGCACCAACGCGGTGAGCACCGGCCCCAGCTCCGTGATCACGCTCGCGGCCGCCATGCTGCCCACCACCCACAAGGGCACGCCGCCCTGGAACTGCGTCGCCGCCTGGCGCGCGATCACGGCGCCGCCCAACGCGGCCATCACCATGACCAGAGGCAGCGAACGGACGCCCTGAACGTACGCCTGGTGCAGCGTGGAGTGGACGTAGACACGGGGATGGGGCAGCACGCGGGCAATCGCCACCACCAGCAGAGACGCCCGCCCGATCCGGTCCAGCCCGCTCCGGCCGGCCGCCAGCACATCGGGCGCCCGCAACCCCAACTTCCTCGTCATCGCCATCCTGTCGATTCGCCGCCATCATGCCCCACGCGGGCCCCGGCCCGCGACAGCCATGTAAGATACAGGTCTGTGCGGGATGCCGGTACCCGAAATTCGCGCCCAGCGCGCGCGGATGGGCGGCAGGAAGCGGACGGCTGCGGTCAGCGGCCGAGCAGGTAGAGGCCCGCGGCCAGGACGACCCAGATGCCCATGTTGACCCAGCGGAAGGGGTGGCCTTCGTCGGTTCCGCGGCGGGTCCATGCGACGATGATGCCGCAGCCGGTCTCGTCGTAATACGCGGCGGGCATCTCCGCGCGGCCCCGGTAGACCTCGATGCCCTCGAGGTCGCCCGCCGCGACCACGTCGTTGAGTTCCGCGTCTCCGTGCAGCTCGACGCCGTCCATGACGATGCGGGGGGCGCAGGCACCCTGCGGCCCCTGGAAGCGGACGGTCTGGAGGCCGCCGTGTGACCGGACGATCACCCGTGGGATCTCCCGCAGGTAATCCGCCGCCGTACCGGCGTGGCGCATCTCGATCTGGTCGCGTGTCACGAAGGCGCCGATGCCCAGCTTCCGGTTGCGGTCCATGCGGTCGTAGAACTCCGCCAACCGGCCCACGTCGTGGACCTGGCGCTTCTTCACCACCAGAGGCTCCAGCTCGACGGGGTTCACGGCCATGCGCAGCTCCACCTGCACCACCTCGCCGACGCCGACCTGTACCTGGGGGCTCAGCACGGTGGCGTAGCCCAACTGGTCGCCGCGCAGGCGGTACCAGCCGGGTGAAGGCAGCGGCAGCTTGAAGCCGCCGCTGTCGCCGCTCACCACCTGCAGCCGTGCGATGCCGTGCTCGTCCAGGAGCTGGATGTTGACCTGCTTGATGGGCTCGCCCGTGGCCGCATCCACGACGCGCCCGTCGATCTCCTGGGCAGTCAGCAACGAAGGCAGCGCCATGGCGCTGAACACGGCGATGTTCAGTGCTCGGGCCGCGGCCCGCCGCCGGGGACCACGCCGTTGCGTCACCCCGGCGGTGCTCCGGCCATGTCGGCGCCGCCCTCCTCCATGCGCCACAGCGTCACGGCCAGCATGATGGCGCCGACGGTGATAGCGGCGTCCGCGATGTTGAATGTCCAGAAGCGTGTCTCGCCCAGACCGATGTCGATGAAGTCCACGACGCCGCGGGGCGAACGGATGCGGTCGATCAGGTTGCCCACGGCGCCCGCGGCGATGAGCGCCAGCGCGGCGGTCTGCCAGCGTTGGGCGGGGCGCGTAGTCCGGTACAGGCCCGCCAGCACCGCCAACGCCACGATCGCCAGGACCACGAACGTCCAGCGCGAGCCGATGCCCAGGGACAGCCCGAACGCCGCGTTCTGGTTGTACGACAACGTGAAACGCACCACGTCGTCAATCACGCGTCGTGGCAGGTGCAGCGGCAAGTACGCCACGGCGAGGGCCTTCCCGATGACGTCCGCCACCACGACGCCCAGAAACAGCGGCCAGAAGAGTCGCGCCTTGGTCAATTCGCCCGTCCTCCTGTGTGCTGGGGGTTCCGGTCCAATATACCCACGAAGCCGGATTTCGTCTCCGGTCTCATCTTCGTCTTCGGGGTCGTCGGGGAGGCGGTTCGCGGGCGGCTCGCCGGTGCTCGATGCTTCCTCAGACCCAGCTAGCGATCTCGCGCAACGTCTTCCTGGCGATGACCGGGACGCGGGCGTCCGGCGCGGGATAGCCGGTGACGAGCAGCAGGAAGGGGCGCTCGTTGTCGGGCCGGCCCAGGATGTCGTTCAGGAAGTCCATGGGGCTGGGCGTGTGCGTCAGCGTGGCGAGGCCGGCGTGGTGCAGGGCGGTGATGAGCATGCCGGTGGCGATGCCGACGGACTCCTGGACGTAGTAGTGTTTCACCTTGCGGCCGTCGGGCAGCGTGCCGTAGCGCTCCGCGAAGATGGCGATGAGGTAGGGCGCGGACTCGAGGAACGGCTTGCGCTCGTCGGTGCCGAGCGGGGCCAGCGCGTCCAGCCATTCCCGCGGGGCACGCTGCGCGTAGAATTCACGCTCCTCTGCTTCCGCGGCTTCCCGGATGCGCCGCTTCACCCCCGCGTCGCTCACCACCACGAAATGCCACGGCTGCATGTTTGCGCCGCTGGGCGCCGTGCCGGCGGCGCCGATGGCCTCCTCGATGACCTCCCGGGCCACGGCCCGGTCGGAGAAAGCGCGCACGCTGCGGCGCCGCTGCATCTCCTCGCGGAACGCATGCACGCGCTCCACCATGTCCGACTCCGCGTATTCACGGAACGCCAGCGGCTGCATGTCCGGGCCACCCTCCTGGCTGCTCATGGCGTCCCCGGCCGCACGGGCTCCGTCGTCTGTACACGGCCGTGGGCTGCACCGCGCGGCGCACCGCCGTTGCGCGCCGGCGCCGTTCCCAGGAACAGGTCCGCCACCGGCAGCGTGAGCGTGCGCTGCCGCACGCTGCCCAGGTTGCACAGCATGGCGATGCCCAGGTCGTCGTCCGGGAACCGGATGAGATCCGCCTTGAACCCCATCATGGAGCCCGTATGGCCCACGATGCGGTGGCCCTCGTAGGCCGTGTCGACCAGGGCGAGAGCATAGCGCAGCGTGTCGCCGTCGTTGAGCACGCCCCTGGTCAGCATGGTCCGCAGGAATCCCGGCCCGCCCACCCTGCCGGCGAAGAACGCGCGCTGCCACGTCAGCAGGTCGCCCACCGTGGTGTACAGGCCGCCCGCGCCCACCTTGTCGAAGTTGGACATGTAGCTCTGCACGAAGCCGGTGTCGTCCGCCGGCTCGTAGCTCATGGCCCGCCGCTTCACGATATGGCCCGCGCGGTCATGGAAATGGGAGTGCGTCATGCCCAGCGGGCCGAAGATGTTGCGCTGCGTGAACTCGCGGAACGACTCGCCGCTCACCCGCGCCACCACGTCCGCCAGGAGCAGGTACGCCCCGTTGCTGTAGCTGTAGCGCTCGCCGGGGCGGAAGTTCAACGGCTGCCGCGCCAGCAGCGCGATGGCCGCCGAATCGCTGAACACGTCGGCCACCGGGATGCCCGCCCTGGCCATGGCCGCGTACGTGTCCGCCACCCCGCTGATGTGGTGCAGCATCTGGCGCAGCGTCACGGCGCCGTACGTCGAATCCGGCAGCTCCGGGATGTACTTCGTGATAGGGTCGTCCAGAGCGAGCTTGCCTCGCTCCGCCAGCAGCACAATGGCCGTGGCGGTGAACTGCTTGGACACCGAGCCGGCGTAGAACACCGTCGCCGGCGTGATAGGGATGTCCCAGTCCAGGTTGGCGTATCCGTACCCGTGCTGGAACACGACGCCGCCGCCGCGCGTGACCGCCAGGGCACACCCCGGCGAGCCGGGCCGGTCGTAGCGGGCGAAGACGGCGTTGATGGCCGCGGTGTCCGGCTGCTGTGCCCGTGCGGGAGCGGCCGCGGCCAGCACCAGCAGGACGGCGCCGCACTGCGCGGTGCGCGTCGGGAGCGTTGCGTTGCGCATCGGGAATCGCCTCCATGCCACGGAAGAGAGAGACCTGCGGGCCACGATACGGCGCCGGCGCTCAGAATGCGAGGCGTGGCGGCACGTCTTGTCAACCGCGGGGTGAAGCCGGACAATAGGAGCCTGGTCCCCATTCCACGGAGCGTGCCATGATCGTCCATCACCTGCGCCGTTCGTCCATCGTCCTCGCCGGCGCCCCCTCCCGCCTGCGCCGCGCGACTCGCCTGCACCGCGCGACACACCTGCACGGCCTGCTCGCCGCGGCCTTGCTGGTCCTCGCCGCGGCCGCACCGTGCGCCGCGCAGTCCAGTCCACTGCAGGACCTGGACGCCTACGTACAGCGGGTGATGAAGGACTGGCAGGCGCCGGGCGTGGCGGTGGCCGTGGTGAAGGACGACAGCGTGGTGCTGGCGAAGGGGTACGGCGTGCGTGAGTTGGGCAAACCCGCGTCCGTGACGGAGAACACCCTGTTCGCCATTGCATCGACCACCAAGGCTTTCACGGTGGCGGCCCTGGGCATGTTGGTGGATGAAGGCGAGTTGCACTGGGACGACCACGTGACGGACCTGCTGCCGGGCTTCCGCCTGTACGACCCGTACGTGACCCGGGAGCTCACCGTGCGCGACCTGTTGACCCACCGCGCCGGCCTGCCCCGCGGCGACAACCTCTGGTACATGTCATCCTTCAACCGCGCCCAGGTGCTGCGGCGGGTGCGCTACCTCAAGCCGGCCTGGAGCTTCCGCTCCCACTACGGCTACCAGAACATCATGTTCATCACCGCCGGCCAGATCATCCCGGCGCTCACGGACACCACCTGGGACGACTTCGTGCGCGCGCGCATCTTCCGGCCGCTGGGCATGGACAACAGCACGACGACCGTGCGCACGCTCGCGTCCCGCGCCGACGTCGCCACGCCGCACGGCCGCATCGACGGCAAGGTCCAACCCATCCCCTGGCCCAACTTCGACAACCTGGGCGGGGCCGGTGCCATCAACTCCAGCGTGGCGGACATGGCGCAGTGGCTGCGGCTTCAGCTCGGGTCGGGCGTCTACGACGGGCACCGGCTGCTGAGCGACAGCGTCATCCGCGACATGCGCGCGCCCCAGACCATCATCCCCATGGACAGCGCCGACCACGCCCTGTTCCCCAGCGTGCTCTTCGAAGCGTACGGATTGGGCTGGGACCTGACGGACTACCGCGGCGTCAAGCTCATCCACCACGGGGGCGCGCTGGACGGCATGCGCACGCAGGTGGCGTTGGTGCCGGACCGGCACCTGGGCGTCGTCGTGATCACCAACATCAACGAGAGCGCACTGCCCGAGCTCATCGCCTACCACATCATCGACCGCTACCTGGGCCCGCGCCCCGACGGCGGCCAGCGCGACTGGAACCACCTCTTCCTGGCGCGCGCCGACTCTGCTCGCGCCCGCGCCCGGCGCCACGAGGAGGAGGTCGAAGCCGCTCGCGTTCCGGACACGCATCCGTCCCTGGACCTCGACGCGTACGCCGGCACGTACACCGATTCCCTCTACGGCACCGTGAGCGTCACGCGTGACGGCGATCATCTGCGGATCGCCGCAGGACACCTCGCCGGGCCGCTCCGGCACTGGCACTTCGACACCTTCCGCGCCATCTGGGACAACCCGTACGCGGGCAAGGCGTTCGTGACGTTCCGCCTGGATGCCATGGCGCACGTGGAGACGCTCGAGATTGAGGACTGGGGGACGTTCCGGCGCACGCCGCCGCCGGCTGACGCGGCAGAAGGCGGCGACGCAGGCGGGTGATGGATCAAGAGGTCGGATCGGCGCACGGCGCACCCGGTCGTCTGTGCGGATGTCCGGCCGGCGTGGAGGGGAAAGCCCCCGCGCCCCCGATCCCCCGGCGGCGGGGGGCGGGGGCGCGGGCATCCCTCGGGTGGAAGGGCGGGCGGGCGGTTAGAAGACCAGCCCCAGCGCCACCGCGTTCCGGTCACCGAACGTGCCGCCGAAGCGGATCGCCCAGCCGGGACGGAACCGCAGGTCCAGGCCCAGGTCCACCGCCAGGGCGGTGTCCATGTGGTCGGCGTACGGCGTGTTGCCGAAACGGCCATCCACGATGAAGCGCGGCGTCAGGTAGGGCGTGAAGCTCACGCCGTTGCCGTAGATGGTGCGGCCCAGCGAGAGGCCCACGGGCACGCTCACGAGCGTCCAGTTCCCGACACCCGCGCCGGCGCCTGCCACGAGGGAGACGTCCAGTGGGAAGTTGGCGGAAGCCGGCGCCAGCAGTGCGCTGGTGCTCAGCCCGCCGAAGATCGTGAGTTCATTGGCCGGCGTCTCGGTGAGACCCAACCGAAAGCCCAGCCCGCCCGACGGACTCTGCCACGTGCCTGCAATGCCGGTCTGCCCACCGTTGGGGTCCATCATGAACAGACCCGGGCCCGTGGGCTGCCTGGGCGGCGCCAGCATAGGGGAATCCCATGCCACCTGCGCAGTCGCGGCCACGGGCAACAGGAGCAGGCAGGCGCCGATCGCGATTCCACGGATGCTACGCATAATGTCACGTCCTTCGGTTGTTTTCTCACTTGTGGGTCATGATATAGACGCAGCGGGGCAGTCCCGGGTCACGGAACGGCCCCCGGTGTGGAACTTGCCGACGCTGCCCGGCGGTCACACGTTTAAACGCAGAACAGAGACTCGTGGAAGGCGAATCATGACGTTGACGACCCCGCGGCATGTCATCACGCCGACGCCGGCGACTCGATTCCTCGATGCCCTCTTCCCCCAGCCCCGGCCGTTCGGCATTCGCTTGCCGGACGGCACGGCGATGCCCGGCCCGGAGTCGCCGCCGTTCACCCTGGTGTTGAACCGGGACGGCGCGCTGCGCAGCATGTTCCGATATCCCCTGGAGATGTCCCTCGGACATGCGTACCTGCGCGGCGACTTCGACATCGAAGGCGACGCGGTGGCCGCCATGGGACTGCTGGACGTGGTCTCGGAACTGACCGTCTCGGACCTCGCGCGTCTGGCAGGCCGCTGGCTGCGCCTGTCCCGGGCGGGCAGGAAGACCACGCCGCGGGACGCGGCGCGCTTCTCCGGCCAGCGCCACTCCCAGGCCCGGGACCAGTCGGCCGTGCGCTACCACTACGATGTGGGCAACGACTTCTACCGGCTCTTCCTGGACCGGCGCATGGTCTACTCGTGCGCGTACTTTTCCACCGGCGCGGAAGACCTGGACACGGCGCAGGAACGCAAGCTGGACTACATCTGCCGCAAGCTGCGCCTCGGCCCGGACCAGATGTTCCTGGACATCGGCTGCGGCTGGGGCGGCCTCGTGATCTTCGCCGCGGAACGGTACGGCGTGCAGTCGCTGGGGATCACCCTGAGCGAGGAGCAGGCCCGCCTGGCCCGTGAACGCATCGCGGAAGCCGGCCTGGAGGGCCGGGTGCGCGTCCAGATGTGCGACTACCGCAGGCTCCAGGCCGGGCCGTTCGACGCCATCGCCAGCGTCGGCATGTTCGAGCACGTCGGGCGCGACCAGCTGCCCACCTATTTCCGCAATCTCAGGCGCCTCCTGAAGCCGGGCGGGCTCATCCTCAACCAGGGCATCTCCAGCCGCCACCCCGACGCGGATGGCATGGGCCCCATCGCCCGCCGGCTGCGCGCCTGGCTCATGGGCCAGTCCAGGGGGCGGTCCAGGTTCCGCGAAAGCTACATCTTCCCCGATGGCGAACTGGAGCCCCTCAGCATCGTCAACACGGAGGCCGAACGGGCCGGCTTCGAGGTGCGCGACGTGGAGAACCTGCGGGAACACTACGCGAAGACGCTGCGCCACTGGCTGGCGCGCTTCCAGGCGCACCGCGCCGAGGCCATCGCCCTCACCGACCCCGTCATGGCACGCCTCTGGCGCCTCTACCTCGCCGGCTCCGTGTTCCACTTCGAGGCCGGAAAGATCAACATCAACCAGACCTTGCTGGCCCTGCCCGTCGACGGCGTGGTCGACCTGCCACCGTCGCGCGCCGACCTGTACGACTGAGGAACCTGCACGCGACAGGGCACCCACAATCGACGAGGCCCGCCCCGGCGCGCCCTGCGGCGCTCGCCGATGCGAGCGCCGCAGGAGCGGCCGGTGACGGACCCCACGTCCCCAGGCTGCGCGCTCAATCAGCGCGAAGCCCTCCCTGCAAGTACGTCAGGCCGGAGAATGGCCAGCCGCGTGCCCCTGCGTCCCGGGCGTGGACCGACGCTGTACCGCGCTGCCCGCGCCGGAAAACCCGAAGATCAGGAACACCAGGCCGACGATCACGTTGTCCCACCACAGCCCCGCGCCCATCAGAAGGCTCGCGATGAATCCCGCGATGAACAACCAGATGCCGACCACTCCGGTGATCCAGCCCTGCGCCGGCCGCCGGGCCAGCATGCTGAAGCCCAGGACCGCCGTGATGATGCCCACGATCCAGTTGCTCCACGAGTAGAATGCAGGGCTCGCTGAGAAGAACGGGATGATCCCCGTCCAGATGCCCAGTATGCCGATGACCCATCCGTTCCACATAACCTGACTCCTTTCGGAAGGGATCTCCTATTTGCCTGGCATACAAAGCATTAACCGTTCCAGCGGCTCATTTCACGAAGAGCATGTCCCGGTACGTGGGCAACGGCCACAGATCGTCGGGCACCACCTTCTCGAGGCGGTCCACCACGTCGCGTACGGCCGACATGGCGGGGATGACGTTGTCCCGCATGTGGCGCGCCTTGGACGGGATCTCGTCGCCGCCCAGCTCGGCGTTCTGCGCCACCAGCGCGTCCAGGCGCTCGCGCAGCTCGTCGATGAGGCCGCTCAGGCTCTGCAGCGTGTCCAGCACGCCCGCGGCACCCGCGCCCACGGACTTCGCCCGCGCGGCCGCGTCCGTGAGGTCGCTCAGGTAGCGGACCGCCGCCGGCAGGACCATGGTGGCCGCGATGTCCGCCGTGGTCTCGCCCTCGATGTTCACCGTCTTGAAGTACTGGTCCACCGCCACTTCGTGGCGCGACTCCATCTCCCGCTCGCTCAGGACCCGGTACTTCTCGAACAACGCCACGTTCTTCTCATCGCCGAACGCCTCGAACGCGTCCAGCGAGCCGGGCACGTTCAGCAAGCCGCGGCGCTCGGCCTCCTCGTGCCATTCGGGCGAGTAGCCGTCGCCGTTGAAGATGATGCGCTTGAAGTTCGGCACTTCGGCCGCGATCACATGCCGCAGCGCCACGTTCAGCTCCACGCCGTCGCCCAGCTCCTTCTCCAGCGCCGTGCACATGTCATCGATGGACTCCGCCACGATGGTGTTCAGCACCGTGGCCGGGAACGAGATGGACTGGCTGCCGCCCAGCGCCCGGAACTCGAACTTGTTGCCCGTGAACGCGAACGGAGAGGTGCGGTTGCGGTCGCCCGCATGCTTCGGCAGGTGGGGCAGCACCGGCACGCCCAGGCCCAGCAGCCCGCCCGCCTTGCTGGAATTGGCCGTGCCCAGCCGCTCGATCTGGTCGAAGATGTCCGTCAACTGGTCGCCCAGGAACGCCGAGATGATGGCCGGCGGCGCTTCGTTGGCGCCCAGCCGGTGGTCGTTGCCCGCGTACGCCACGCCCAGCCGCATCAGGTCCTGGTGCCGCTCCACCGCCTTCAGCACCGCCGTCACGAAGAACAGGAACTCCAGGTTGTCGTGCGGCGTCTCGCCCGGCTCCAGCAGGTTCCGATCCCGCGTGCCGAACGACCAGTTCAGGTGCTTGCCGCTCCCGTTCACGCCGAAGAACGGCTTCTCGTGCAGCAGTGCCACCATGCCGTAATCCCGCGCCTTGCGCCGCAGCAGCAGCATCATCAGCTGCTGATGGTCCGCCGCCAGGTTGGCGTTCTCGTAGATGGGCGCCATCTCGTACTGCCCCGGCGCCACCTCGTTGTGACGCGTCTTGATCGGCACGCCCAGACGGTACAGCTCCCGCTCCACGTCCATCATGAACGACAGCACCCGCTCCGGGATCGACCCGAAATAGTGGTCCTCCAGCTCCTGGCCCCGCGGCGGCTTCGCTCCGAACAGCGTCCGCCCCGTCGTCACCAGGTCCGGACGCCGGAAGTAGAACTCCTCGTCCACCAGGAAGAACTCCTGCTCCGGGCCCAGCGTCGCCGTCACCCGCTCCGGCACGTCCCCGAACAGCTGCTGCGCCCGCCGCGTCTGCTCGTCCAGCGCAACCATCGATCGCAGCAGCGGCAGCTTCACATCCAGCGCCTCGCCCGTCCACGACGCGAACGCCGTCGGGATCGACAGGAACGGACCCGACGCACCCTCCACGATGAACGCCGGCGACGTGGGGTCCCACGCCGTGTAGCCCCGCGCCTCGAACGTCGCTCGCACGCCCCCCGACGGGAACGACGACGCGTCCGGCTCCCCCTGGATCAGGTCCTTGCCGCTGAACTCCGCCGTCGCGCCACCACCCTCGTTCGGCGTGATGAACGAATCGTGCTTCTCCGCCGTCAGTCCCGTCAACGGCTGGAACCAGTGCGTGAAATGCGTCGCGCCCCGCTCCGTCGCCCACTCCTTCATCGCCAGCGCCACCGCGTCCGCCACACTCCCGTCCAGCGCTCGGCCCCCCTCGATCGTCTCCAGCAACCGGTCGAACGCCTGCTTCGGCAACCGCGCCTTCATCTCCGCCAGCCCGAACGTCAGCTCGCCGAAAATCTTCTCGATGTCCATGGGGGTGGGCTTCGCCGCCGCCTTGCCGTTCGTCTGCCCGTTGCTCGCAGACTTCCAGCCCTTCGCCGCGGCCAGTGCGTCGAATCGGGATGTGCGCGTTTGCATGTGCCTCCCTCGGGGAGGAGGGTTCAAGGGCAGCCCGGCGGACGTGTCGGACCCTTCCCAGCGCGTCCGCCGGCGCACACGCGCCCGCGGACTTTCCAAGGTAGACGCGCGCTCTGGCGCTGTCAAGAGCCGGGCTCACATATGCACGCGGCATCCAGACATTCTGCGCGAAAACGCGTATTTTGCGCATATCGCACACGCAAAAACTGCATATCATGCACCATTACCTGTACACCGTATAAAACCCGAAAACGCCCGCCCGCCCGCCGAATTGCGCGACGGGACGCGACGTGTTACCGGGTAGGGGGACCCGGCGAAGGGAGCGAGCGATGAAGCGTGTTGCGATGGTGGTGCTGCTGGCGATGCTTGGCGGGTGCGGGCGGGGGTTGGATGCGGACCGGTACCCGCTGGTACCGGTGCCGGCGCACGTGAAGGCGCGCGCGGGGGTGTTCGTGCTGGATGCGGGGACGCGGGTGGTGCTGGGGGACACGACGGCGGCGCTGCGGCAGACGGCATCGCTGCTGATCGATCCGATGCGTGCGGTATCGGGGCTGCCGCTACCGATGGCGGCGGGCGCGGTGCCGGACTCGGACGCCATCGTGCTGGCGGTGGAGGCGTGGCCGGACTCGGGCAGCGCGGAGCGGTACCGGCTGGAGGTGACGCCGGCGGGGATACGGCTGACGGGGCCGTCGGTGGCGGGGGTGTTCCGGGGCATGCAGACGCTGCGTCAGCTGCTGCCGCCGTGGCTGGAGCAGGGGGAGGGGAGGGCGTGGCGGGCGTTGCCGGCGGTGTCGGGGCCTTCGTCGTCGTGGACGATCCCGGCGGTGGAGATCGAGGACGGGCCGCGGTTCGCGTACCGGGGCCTGCATCTGGATGTAGCTCGCCATTTCTTCCCGCCGTCGGCGGTGAAGAAGTACATCGACGTGATGGCGCTGTACAAGTACAACACGCTGCACTGGCACCTGACGGATGACCAGGGCTGGCGGATCCGGATCGAGCGGTACCCGAAGCTGACGCAGGTGGGGGCGTGGCGGTCGGAGACGCAGGTGGGCTGGGACCGTGATCCGTACCGGGGGGACGGGCAGCGCTACGGCGGCTATTACACGCAGGACGAGGTGCGGGACATCGTGGCGTATGCGGCGGCG
>Ga0102950_1000431_pt1 | contig 11854 bp, 6 predicted proteins | sample SalPon2A_B_D2_MG_FD_78505 | JGI IMG/M metagenome (GOLD analysis project Ga0102950, IMG submission 78505) | Soil microbial communities from South San Francisco under conditions of wetland restoration - Salt Pond MetaG R2A_B_D2_MG | ecosystem: Environmental > Terrestrial > Soil > Wetlands | place...
GCGCGTCGCCCGGCGGGACGGCGGGGTGGGCCTGAGCGTGCAGGATGACGGGGAGGGCATCCCGCAGGAGCAGCTGGCGCGCATCTTCGAGCCGCACTTCTCCACGCGCTCCTCGGGCACGGGACTGGGGCTGGCGATCGTGCGGCGCCTGGTCGAGAGCTGGGGCGGGAACATCGAGGCGGACAGCGAGGCCGGCGTGGGCACGGTCATCCGCGTGTGGATCCCGGGTGGGCCGGCCTCGGATGTCGATGAGGCGGAGTAGGGCGGCTGGCGCAGGGGACCGCCGGCGCGCGCGGTGAGGCGGGTGGTGGCACGGCTCCAGGGGGAAGACGAGGGCGCGGGCGGCGAATCGCCGCCCGCGCCCTCCCGCTTCCTTCCTCGCGCAGGGCGCGGGAGCGCCCTTCACATCACCGGATGCGGTAGTTGGTGATCTGCGGCGTGGTCTGCTGAGGCGCGATGACCTTGAGGGACACCACGTCGCCTTCCTTCAGGCCCTCGGCGATGTGCTCCACGTCGCTCGGGCTGTTCACCTTCTTGCCGTCGATGGACAGCACGACGAAGCACTGGCCGACCCGTCCGGCCGCCGGCGAGATCGGGTCCACGGACGTGATGGCCACGCCGGCACCGGATGGCACCTGGCAGCGGTCGGCCACGTCGCTGGTCAGATTGGTCGTCTTGAAGCCCAGTAGCCGCTCGGCGCGTGGCCGGTTGTCGGCCGGCGTCTCCTGGGTCTGCTCGGTCTCGAACTGGCCCAGCTTCACCTTGATGTTGATGGGCTTGCCGTCCCGCATGATGCCCAGCGTCACGACGTCGCCCGGTTCCATGCGTGCCAGCTTGGTGGTGAGGTCCACGTTGGTCTGGATCGAGTCGCCGTTCACCGTCATGATGACGTCGCCCAGCTTGATGCCCGCCTTGTCCGCAGGACTACCGTCCTGTACCTGGCTCACCAGCGCGCCGGCGATCTTGTTGAGGTGGTAGAGCTGCGCATCGGCGTCCGTCACGGGGGCGATCAGCACGCCCAGTCGCGGACGGTGCACGGTGCCGTACTTGATGAGGTCCTTGGCTACGCGCACGGCCAGGTCGACCGGGATGGCGAAGCCCTGCCCGGCATACTCGCCGGTGGACGAGATGATGGCCGAATTGATGCCCACCACCTGGCCCAGCAGGTTCACCAGCGGACCGCCCGAGTTGCCCGGGTTGATGGAGGCGTCCGTCTGGATGTAGGCTTCCAACGCCGCCTGGTTGTTCTGGTTGCGCAGGATGCCGATGCTGCGGCCCTTGGCGCTCACGATGCCCGCCGTGACGGTGAACTGGAGGCCCAGCGGGTTGCCCAGGGCCAGCACCCAGTCGCCCACCTGGAGGTGGTCCGAGTCGCCGATCCTGGACACGGGCAGCGGCTTGCCGTCCTTCGGGCTGATCTTGATGACGGCGATGTCCGTATTGGCGTCCGTGCCCACGACCTTGGCGGTGAACACGCGGCCGTCCAGCAGCGTGACCTGCACGTCCGTGGCGTTCTCTACGACGTGGCGGTTGGTGATGATGTAGCCGTCCTTGGTGTAGATGAACCCGGAGCCCGCGCCCTCACGCACCTGGGGCTGGTTCGGGACGTTGAAGAACGGCGCCAACTGCGGCGGGATCTGCGGGTGCTGCGTCGTTTCCTTGGACACCACCTGGATGAAGACCACGGCGGGCAGCCCCTGTTGGGCGGCCGCCCGGAACGTGGCCGACAGGTTCATGGCCGTGGTCGTGTCCACGTTCGTGGGCACGTTGCCCAACTCGTGCTGCAGATTCTGCGAAGGCTGTTGCTGCTCCTGCGCCTGCGCGTCCCTCTGGCCCGCGCACGCGGCCAGCAGGGCCACGGAGAGCGCGAGGGCTCTTCGCAGCATATGTCTCGGTTCCGGCATGGATCTCCTCACGTGTTTTCGGTCTTTTGTCCCTGCGTCGAAAAATGCCGACTGTCCGATATGCAGGGTGCGTGCCCACAGCGTGGGATGAGGTGAGCGGCACGGACCGTTGTCCGGGTGAGTCCAACGTTTCCGGCCTGGCACGCGTCTAGATGACGACAAACCAGCCGATTCACGACCAGAGGACGAGCATGAACGGGTTGAGGATGAAAGGATGGCGGACGGCCGCGATGCTGCTGGCCGCCGGCGCGCTGTGGCCGGCGGCGTCGGCGGCGCAGGTCACGCCCGATACGTCGATGCCTGCGGTTGTGGGCATTCCCATGCCGGTACCGTCGGACACACTGACGATGCAGGAAGCGATCACGCAGGCGCTACGCGTGCATCCGCAGATCGTGCAGGCGGAGACGTCGGTGCAGACGGCCCGCATGGGCGTGACGCAGCAGTGGGCGTCCATGCTGCCGAGCCTGAACATGTCGACAGGCGCGTCGGTGTCGGCTTCGCAACGGTTCAGCCAGGAGACCAACACCGTCATCACCAGTTCGTCGAACTCGAACTACAACGCGCGCCTGAACAGCTCGGTCACGCTGTTCGCGGGCGGGCGCAACATTGCGCGGCTGCACGCGGCGCAGGCGGACGCGACGGCCGCGGACGCGACCTTGCGGGAGCAGCGCTTCGCCGTGACGCTGTCGGTGAAGCAGGCGTTCTTCGCCGTGCTGCGTGCGCAGGAACAGATCAGCGTAGCGCAGGCGAACGTGAAGCTGGCGCAGGAGAACCTGGACGCGGCGACCCGGCGCCAGCAGGTCGGCTCGGGCACCATCTCGGACGTGCTCCAGGCGCGGGTGCAGGTCATGAACTCCCAGCAGTCGCTGCTCAGCAACCAGTCGCAGAAGCGGACGGCCATGTTCGAGCTGGGCCGGCTCGTGGGTGTGGACGGGCCGGCGGAGGCGCGGCTGGAAGAGCCGCTGGAGCCACGGCCCCTCAGCCTGAGCAAGGACTCGCTCATGGCGCTGGCAATGGCGGCCTCGCCCAGCGTGAACGCGGCGGTAGCCACCAAGCGGGCCCGGGACGCGAGCCTGAAGGCGGCGCGCGCCGCCTGGTTCCCGTCGCTGTCGGCGTCCGGCGGCTACACGATCACCAACACCGACCCGACGCTGTCGAAGTCCGTCAACAGCTGGAGTGTCAGCCTGGGCCTTTCGTATCCCATTTTCAACGGACTCCAGCGCGAAAGCTCCATCGAGTCCGCCAACGCGCAGGCGGATGTCGCGGACGCGCAGCTGGCGGACGCGCGGCGCAGCGCGCGCAGCCAGCTGGAAGCGTTGCTGTCTTCGCTGGACGTTGCGCGCCAGCAGGTGGCGCTGTCGCGCCAGACGCTCCAGGCGTCGGAAGAGGCGCTGCGGGTGCAACAGGAGCGGTACCGGGTGGGCGCGTCGACCATCCTCGACCTGATCACGTCGCAGGCCGCGCGGGTTCAAGCGGAGATCAATCTGATCGGTGCACGATACGACTACCAGATCGCGCTCGCACAGCTCGAGTCGCTGGTTGGGAGGGAACTGTGAGAACTCAAGGGAGGGACCCCGTGAAGCGAGCGTTCCTGGCACTCGGCATCTTCGCCCTGGCCGGCGGTGCGGCCGCGGGCTGCCGGCAGAGTGCGGCATCGGAGACGGATACGTCAGACGAGACGGCGATGGTGGAGCGCGGCAACCTGAACATCCAGGTGGAGGCCTCCGGCCTGCTCGAGCCGCTCAAGGTCGTTGAAGTCAAGTCGAAGGCGTCGGGCGAGATCCTGGCGTTGCACGTGGACACCGGCGACCACGTCAAGCAGGGCACGCTCATGGCCGAGGTCGACCCGCGCGACGTGCGCAACGCGCTGGCGCAGGCGCAAGCGGACCTGGAAGTGGCGCAGGCGCAGGTGCAGGTGACGCAGGCCCAGCAGAAGCGGTCCAAGGAACTGCGTGACGCCAGCGTGGTGACGGAGCAGGACTACGAGCAATCCGTGCTGTCGGCCGCGAGCGCGCGCGCCCAACTGATCAAGGCGCAGACGAACCTGCAGCTCGCCAAGGAGCGCATGGGCGACGTGAAGATCACCGCGCCCATCACCGGCACCATCCTGACGAAGGACGTGGAGGCCGGGCAGATCATCGCGTCGGCGAGCCAGAACGTGTCGGGCGGTACGACACTGATGCAGATGGCGGACCTGTCCACCATGCGGGTGCGCACGCTCGTGGACGAGACCGACATCGGCAAGGTGAAGGCGGGACTGCGCGCGGAGGTCACGGTGGAGGCGTACCCCGGCCGGACGTTCGTGGGCAGCGTGGAGAAGATCGAGCCGCAGGCCACGGTGGACCAGAACGTGACCATGTTCCCGGTCCTGATCCTGCTGGACAACCATGAAGGCTTGCTGCGGCCCAACATGAACGCGGAAGTCACCATCCAGGTGGCGGACCGTCAGGACGTGCTGCTCATCCCGAACGCGGCCGTGGTCAGCATGGCGGACGTGCAGGCGGCCGGCGCCGTGTTGGGCCTGGACGCGAACGCGCTCCGGCAGGGCGCGCGGGGCGGCGCTGCGGCGGGGCGCGGCGGCGACGGCGCGGCCATGGGCGCGGGCAACGCGGCGGCGGACCCGGCGCCCGCGGCCGGCGCGGCCGGCAACGGACGCGCAGCGGATGGCTCGCAGCCGGCGGCCGCCGACTCCCAGCAAACGGCTGGCGGCGCCAGGGCAGCCGGACCGAGCCCGGAGGACTGCCGCTCGCTGTTCCAGAAAGTGCGGCAGGCCGGTGGGCCGAACGGGCTGAGTGATGCCGACCGGACCACCATGGCGGCCTGCCGGCAGGCGTTCGCCGGCCGGCGCGGCGGCAACGGTGGTGGGCCGCGCGTGGTGGACGGCGAGGAAGTCCGTCCGGCCGCCGTCTTCGTGCAGACCGCCAACGGCCCGCAGCTGCGGCCCGTGGAGCTGGGCCTCAACGACTGGGACAAGTCGGAGGTGGTGACGGGCCTCAAGGAGGGCGAGAAGGTCATCCTGATCTCGGTGGCCCGGCTGCGCCAGCAGCAGGAGGACATGATGAACCGGATCCGCCAGCGCAGCAGCCCGATCCCGGGCGGCGGCCGAGGCAGGTAAGGGAGGGCCGGCCATGCTGTTGACCGAGATTCTGCGCGTGGCGCTGGATTCCATTCGCGCCAACAAGTTGCGTTCCTTCCTGACCATGCTGGGCATCATCATCGGCATTGCCGCGGTGATCACCATGGTGGCGCTGGGCGCGGGCGCCCAGCGCTCCGTGCAGGAGAGGCTCCAGAACCTGGGCACCAACGTGCTCACCATCCGGCCCGGGCAGCACTTCTTCGGCGGCGTGGACCGGGGCGGCGCCCGGCTGACCACCGATGACGCCCTGGCGCTCCAGCGGGGGGCGGTCACGCTGAAGGCGGTTTCGCCGGAGATGGAGCGGCGGCAGCAGGTCGTATACGGGAACGCCAACGCGAACCTGGAGATCGTGGGCGTGTGGCCCGACTACTTCGAGATCCAGAACATGCCGCTGGAACTGGGCCGCCTGTTCACGCCGGGTGAGGAGCGGGGCCGGCGGCGGTTGGCGGTGATCGGCTCCAACGTGGGCGAGCGCATGGGCGTGGCCAACTCCGCGGTGCTGGTGGGACAGACCCTGCTGATCCGCGGCGTTCCGTTCCAGGTCATCGGCACGCTCGAGACCCGGGGCGACCAGGGCTGGATGAGCCCCGACGACGGTGTCTACATCCCGCTTGCGACCGGCCAGTTCCGCGTGTTCGGCACCAAGATCGTACGCGACATCCTGGCGCAGGCCACGGACGCCAAGACGATGGACCCGGCCATCACGGAGATCGACCGGATCCTGCGGCGCGAGCACCGCATCCAGCCCGGGGAGGAAAGCAACTTCAGCGTGCGCAACCAGACGTCGCTCATGAGCACGTTCCAGGAGACGACGCAGACGTTCACGTTCCTCCTGGCCGGTATCGCCATGATCTCCCTGCTGGTGGGCGGCATCGGCATCATGAACATCATGCTCGTGTCCGTGACTGAGCGGACGCGCGAGATCGGCGTGCGCAAGGCGCTGGGCGCGCGTCGGCGCGAGATCATGTACCAGTTCCTCACCGAAGCTCTGGTGCTCTGCCTCGCCGGCGGCATCCTCGGCATCCTCTTCGGCATCGGCGGCGCCATGGCGCTCCAGCGCATCGCCGGCTGGAACACATTCGTGGAGCCCACCGCCATCGCACTCGCGTTCGCCTTCTCCGCGGCCGTCGGCCTCTTCTTCGGCATGTGGCCCGCGCGCCGCGCGGCCGGACTGGACCCCATCGTGGCGCTGCGCTACGAGTAGCGTCGATGGAACGGTCCTCGCACGCGGCCTGTCGACAGCGAACGAGCCGGCCGGGAATTCCCGGCCGGCTCGTTCGCGTTGTGGCCGACCGGACCGTCGGTCCGGTCGGCGTCCGGCCTCGTCAGCCGATGTTCGGGTTGTTGTTCTTCTCCACGTCCGGCAGCGGTAGACAGCGCGTATCGCCGTACACGCCGCCGGCCACGTACGGCTGTCCGGCTGCCGGATCGAGGGTGAGGTTCAAACGCCGGATGTCGTAGAGGCGGTGCCCCGTGAGCCACAGGACGCGGTTGCGCTCCTGGATCACGTGCGCCTGGATCGAGTCGGCGTTGGTGCTGTTGAACGCCGGCAGGCCCGCGGCCGCGTGGAAGTTGTTGATGATGCTCACGGCCGTCGCGCCGCCCTGCACCTCGGCGATGATGAGTTGCGCCTCATCGTAGCTGGCGATGGGGATGGGCGTGCCCTGGGCGGTGTACTTCTCCTGGTACCAGATGGGCACGTTGGTGCCGGCCGCCAGGATGCCGCTGTCCATCACAGGCACCCGGGGGTCGGCCACGCCGCCGAAGGTCAGGTTCCGGTACGCCGGCCCGACGCTCATGGCGTTGCCGCCCGTGGGCGGGTTGCCGTTCTGCACGAAGATGCGGTTGTAGCGCCGCGGCGATGCGCCGGACGCCGTCATGTTGTAGACAAAACCTGCGGGCACCTGTTGCGCGTCCGCCACCGCATCCGCGCCTTGTTGAAGGTCGAGGTATGCGCGCGCGCGGCCCACGTAGGCCATGTTGACGATGTCGTTGTCACCGGCCGCCTGCGCGGCAGTCAGTGCCGTGGTGAATCGCGCCACCGCGGAGTCGAACAACGCCTGGCTGCTCATAGCCGGGGACAGGTCGATGGCCGCCTGGCAGAAGCCTTCCCCCAGCAGCACGTAGCTGTAGCCGGCGTACGCCGCCGCCTTCGCCATCAGGTCCTGCCGATCCGGCACCTGCTGGTCCGTCCATTTCTGGAGATCGCCCAGGGTGCTCTCGGCGGACCAGCGCGCGGTCGACAGTGGCACATAGACGCCGAGCGACTCGCAGCCGTACGTGCTGTAGCGTGCGTCGTCGGACTTCACGTCGCGCCGGTCGTAGACCCAGCGGTCGGCGGTCTCGGTGGCGTCGATCATCTCGTGCGACAGCTCGGCGGTCAGGGCCACATAGGCGCCGAAGGCGCACTCGAAGTCGCCGATGGCACCGTTGACCAGCAGGTCGGCGTTGGCCGGCGTTGCCAGGCCCTCCGCGGGGATCCGCTCGGGCGTGTCGACGCTGAGCGCGTTGTCCAGCGCGTCGCAGCCCGCGACCAGCACCATGGTGGCCAGGGGCAGCACGAGGGCGAGGCCTTTGAGCGTCGAGGCGAGGCGACCACGGTAATCTTGCTTCCTCATTCCACGTCGTCCCGTGTTGGCGTTCCGATTGTTTCGGTTCGAGTTGGTCATCGTGCCCTCCTCAGAAGTTGACGTGGAGGGTGGCGACGAACTGCGCGAGCTGCGGCGTCACGTCCTGCTCCCAGAGGGAGTAGCTGCCGCCGCGGCTGCCGCCGTTGAACGTGGCCTCGGGCTCCAGGCCCGGGTACGACGTCCACGTGTGCAGGTTGCGGCCCGCCACCGTCAGGCTGAGCGCGCTCGCGCCGATCCGGCTCGCGTAGCTCTGGGGGAAGTCGTACGTGGCGGACAACTCCCGCAGCTTCGCGAAGTTGGCCTTGTGGATGAGCACGTTCACGAGGCCGTGCTGGATCTGCGCGATCTCCACGGGATTATAGTCCGTGGGCACGTAGTTCTGGCGCGACTCGGCGAAGAAGAACTGCCGCACGCGCTGGTTGCCGTCCAGCTTGCTGAAGCCGGTCTTGAAGTCGACCTGGCCGTAGAGGTGCAGCCGGTTGAACAGCGTGACGGTGGTGTTCACGCCGCCATCCACCTTCGGGATGTTGCGGCCGAGATAGACGGCCGGCGCAATGAGGTTGCCCGACGAGTCGTAGCACGGCGTAGTGCCGCCGTGGCCGTCGTCGCACGTCATGGAGCTCTTGGGCACGTTGCCCGCGTTGTCGAACGACGCGCTGACCACCCGCTGCGAGAACCAGGAGCCGACGGCGTAGCCGATCTCGTGGCGCACGTAGCTGCCGGCCTGCACGAAATTCTCGCTGGTCACGTTGCCCAGGCTGGTGACCTTGTTGTTGTTGGTCGACACGTTGAAGCCGAAATCCCAACGCACGTCGTCCGACTGGTACGGCGTGCCGTGCAGCGCCAGCTCGATGCCGTTGTTGTCGATGCGGCCGGCGTTCACCCACTGGCTGCCGGAGAAGCCGGTGGACGGCGCGATCTGCCGCAGCAGGATCGCGTCCCGTGTGTGGTCCACGTAGTACGTGAACTCGAGGCCGAAGCGGTCATTGAGGAACCCCGCGTCGAAGCCCAGCTCCGTCTCACTGGTGCGCTCCGGGCCCAGGTCCGGGTTGCCCACCGTGCCCGGCGTGACGGTGCCCACGTCGTTGGGACCGGTCACCGGGTTGTAGGTGCGCAGCGCGGCGAACTCCGCCGGCTGCTGGCCCGACTGGCCGTAGGCGGCGCGCAGCCGCAGCGTGTTGATGGCGGACACGTGGAAGAACGGCTCGTCGCTGATCACCCACGCGCCGCTGACCTTCGGGTACCACACCAGGTTGAAGTTCTTGCCGAACGCGCTGTTGTCGTCTGCCCGCAGTCCGAGCGTGAGGAAGCGCGTGTCGTTCCAGTTGACCTGCTCCTGCCCGTAGACGCCGACCTCCGTGTTGTTGGTGTAGGTCTGGAGGCCCGTGCGGTTCTGGGTGGTGGCGTTGACCGCGGTCTCGCCCGGCACCGGGAAGCCTTCGCCGTAGGCCTCGACGTAGTCGTCGTGCTTGCGGTAGTACTGGCCGCCGAACGACGTGTTGGACTTCATGCCGGCGGGCAGGTCGGCCTTCAGCGTGGCCGCGTAATCGACGGTGGTGTAGTTGACGCGGTTGTCGACGATGTCGGCGTAGCCGCGGTCGGCGAAGGAGTCATAGCGCAGGTAGCGCTCGTCATGGTTCATGAGGTCGTGGTCCTGCGTATGCGTCTGGTCCACGCCGAAGGTCAGCCGGTGGGAGAACCACTTGGCCGGGTTGTTGTGGATCTGGACGCTACCGGTGAAGCGGCCCAGGTCCTGCCATGTCGCGAAGAGGTGGTTGTACGAGTCCGGCGTGCCGCTGAAGAATCCGCGGTGATACGGGTCGTTGTGGGTCGGCGTCATGAAGTACGTGGTCCACGGGATGCCGCCGCAGCCGGCCTCGCACGCCAGGTCCGTGCGGCCGATGATGTAGCCGAAGTTCCCGTCGAAGCGCCATTGCGGGTCGGGCGTGACGGTCACGTTGAGCCGGCCGTTGCCCCGCTTCACCCGGTTGGTGGGCGAGATGCCGCGGTCGTTCTCGTAGCCGGTGGCCAGGAAGTACTTCACCTGGTCCGTGCCGCCGCTCATGCTGGCGTTGTAGTTCTGCAGATAGCCGTTCTGGAAGATGTTGCGCGGCGTCTCGTGCAGGCTGTCGCGCTGCATGTCCAGCCAGTTCTGGTTGAGCTGCTTGAAGGTGATGGACTCGAGCTGGCCGTTCACCATGCCGTAGTTGGTGGGGATCCGGCCCTCAGGGTTCGCGAACCAGTTGGTGCCCTGGCGGATCTGCACGCTGAAGCGCGGCTTCCCCGTGGCGCCCTGCTTGGTGATGATCTGGATCACCCCGTTGGCGGCCTGCGTGCCGTAGAGCGTTGCAGCGGCCGGCCCTTTGATGATCTCGATGCTCTGGATGTCGCTCGGGTTCAGGTCGCTCAGGCGCGAGATGCTGCGCGAGCCGAAGCCCTGGTTGATGGGGCCGCTGGCCTCGTTGTTGTTGACACGCACGCCGTCCACGTAGATCAGCGGCGTGTTGGACAGCGAGAACGTGGAGGCGCCGCGGATGTTGATGCGCGATGCGCCGCCAACCTCGCCCGTCGACGCCAGGATCGTCACGCCCGGGACGCGGCCGTTCAGCACCTGCGACACCTCGTTCACCGGTGCCACCTTCGAGATCTGCGCCGCGTCCACCGTCGACACCACGTTGCCGATAGCCCGCTTCTGGGTGGCGCCCGGCGTGCCCGTCACTACGAGCTGGTTCAGTTGGATGGCCTGCTGCTTCAACTGGAATCGCAGATCCATGTCGCCCGGGTTGGCCGTCTGCTCCGCGTCGGCGTACCCGATCATGGTCACCTGCACGCGCACGGGCCCACCCGTCACGCCAGGGATCAGGAACTTGCCCTGCTGGTTGGTGATGGTGCCCTGGCTGCGGCCGACGATCAGGACCTGCGCGCCCGTCAGAGGCTGCTGCGTCTGCGCATCCACGACGAGGCCGCCGATGGGACCCGATTGCTGGGCCGCGGTGGGCGCGGGCACGAGCGCCCATGCGGCCACCAGCGCCGCCAACGCAAGCCACGAAACGCGCACCGTGCCCCGGTACGACGCCGTGCCCCGCGGTCGCTCCGGACTGCCAATTCGTTGCATCTCGTCCTCCTTCCAGAGTGAAGCCGATGCGCTGAGACGGCGACAAGCGAAGACGCCGCGCCCGCCGTTGCTTCCCGGCCGACGGACGCGACGTTTTCCCGCGTCTCAGCGACGCGGACTCCCAACGGGCCGGACGCGGCGAGCCGCATCCCCCGAACAGGGACAACGCAGATCTTTTTGGTTTACGCATCGTATACGGGATCATCCCGCGCCGCGCAAGGGAGCGCGAGGTCGCGATCGCGGGAATGCGGCCCTGGGGAGCGGCAGGCATGGAAAGAACGCGGCAAGCCGGATGCCGCGCGATCGCGGCCCGTTCGCCTATCGGATCGCCCCGCCCGCGGGCACAACGTGGGGCGCAAACCCGCTACTCCCCCAAACCGGCACACCATGCTCGCAACCGTCACCAGCGCCGCCGTGCTCGGCGTCGACGCCTATCTGGTCCGGGTTGAGGTCGACCTGGCCTCCGGCCTGCCCTGCATGAACGTCGTGGGCCTGCCGGAAAGCGCCGTGCGCGAAGGCCGCGAGCGCGTTGCCGCCGCGCTCCACAACAACGGCTTCGCCGTGCCGCCCAAGCGTATCACCATCAACCTGGCGCCCGCCGACGTGCCCAAGCACGGCAGCGCGTTCGACCTGCCCATCGCCGTCGGCCTGCTGGCGGGCAGCGGCGTGGTCCCGGACAACCCGGACGACATCTGCCTCGCCGGCGAGCTGGGCCTGGACGGCGAGCTGCGGCCCGTGCGCGGCGCACTGTCCATGGCGCTGCACTGCCGCGACGAGGGCCTGCGCACCTTCATCGTGCCGGCCGCCAACGCCGCGGAGGCGGCCATGGTCGAAGGGCTGGACGTGCGCGGCGCCGCTTCCCTGGACGACGTCGTGCGGCACCTCACCGGCGAACGCACGCTGGACACGACGACGCCCGCCACCGACGCCTTCTCCCACGACGTCCCGCCCGGGCTCCCGGACCTCGCCGACGTGCGCGGCCAGCGGGCCGCCAAGCGGGCCCTCGAGGTGGCCGCCGCCGGCGCGCACAACATCCTGCTCATCGGTCCGCCCGGCGCGGGCAAGACGA
>Ga0102950_1000432_pt1 | contig 11833 bp, 5 predicted proteins | sample SalPon2A_B_D2_MG_FD_78505 | JGI IMG/M metagenome (GOLD analysis project Ga0102950, IMG submission 78505) | Soil microbial communities from South San Francisco under conditions of wetland restoration - Salt Pond MetaG R2A_B_D2_MG | ecosystem: Environmental > Terrestrial > Soil > Wetlands | place...
AACAACCTGCGCGGCATCGTCAAGGTCGCGGCCGTCAAGGCCCCGGGCTTCGGCGACCGCAGAAAGGCCATGCTCCAGGACATCGCGGTGCTCACCAATGGCCAGGTGATTTCGGAAGAAATCGGCCTGCAGCTTGAAAAGGCCAGCATCGAGAACCTGGGACAAGCTAAGAAAGTGCAAGTCAAGAAGGACGACACCACGATCATCGACGGTGCCGGCAAGGCCTCCGAGATTGAAGCTCGCGTGGAACAGATCCGCAAGCAGATCGAGGAAACCTCCTCGGACTACGATAAGGAGAAACTCCAGGAACGCGTGGCGAAGCTCGCCGGCGGTGTGGCCGTGATCAAGGTCGGGGCTGCAACCGAGATCGAGATGAAGGAAAAGAAGGCACGGGTCGAAGACGCTCTGCACGCCACGCGTGCGGCCGTCGAGGAAGGCATCGTGCCGGGCGGCGGCGTGGCACTGGTTCGCGTACTCGACAAGATCGCCAAAACCAAGGGCGCAAACGAGGATCAGAATCAGGGTCTGACTATCGTGCGCCGCGCGATGGAAGAACCGTTGCGGCAGATTGTCACCAACTCCGGCGACGAGGCCTCGGTGGTCATCGCCAAGGTCCGCGAGGGCAAGGATAACTTCGGTTACAACGCCCAGACCGGCGAGTTCGGCGACATGATCGACATGGGCATCCTGGACCCGACCAAGGTCACGCGCTCCGCGCTGCAGAACGCCGCCTCCGTGGCGAGCCTGCTGCTCACCGCCGAAGCCATGGTCGCGGAACTGCCGAAGGAGGAGAAGGCTCCGGAAGGCGGCGACATGGGAGGCATGGGCGGAATGGGAGGCATGGGCGGCATGATGTAAGCCGCTCGGACCATTCCCGAGACCGAGAAGCCCCGCCACGCGCGGGGCTTCTTTTTTGAGGGGTTATGCCTGGTTGATCCGGCTGTTTTACGGAACGGAGATCCCGAAGCGCACGCGGAACTCGCGCCGGCCCCGGGTCGTCACGCTCAGTGCGCGGCTGTCCAGGTCCCGGTACACCCATTTCCGCCGCAAGGCCACTTGCAACAGCCCGGCTCCGAGTGCCCCCGCGAGGTGCGGTGTGCGCTCGCTCCAGTCCAGGCACCCATACGCAAACCGCCGGCGCTGTGCCTCAGCCGCAGCGACATCGATACCCAACTCCTCAAAGTCATCCCTGCCTCGCTTGCTTATTTCATAACCGTCGTCGCAATCTTGCGCTGCATGCAACCAGCCTTGTTCGAGGAAGACGTCGTGCAGTTTCACTGCCAGGGTGCCGGCCATGTGGTCATAGCAGGTCCGTGCCCCACGCAAATCGGCAGGTGTAGTCGGCACAAAATCAGTTGAGCTGCGCCCTCCAGCCACGACCATCAATGATTCCAATGCCTCGGCAACCCGTTGGTCCCCAAGCGTGTAATAACGATAGCGGCCACGTGTCGAGGCCGTCACGAGACAGCGTTTCATCAACTGCGCCAGATGGGTGCTGGCCGTCGACGGATTCACGCCGGCAATCAGGGCAAGCTCCGTAGCGGTCCGCGCCCGCCCGTCCATGAGAGCGTAGAGCATGCGGGTCCGCGCGGGCACGGCAATTCCGGCCGCGATCTCGGACACCACCATGCCCTTCGAGACTGCATTCATATTTTGATGGTAATCGAAGCATCCCGCCTCGGCAACAGCGAAATTGGTTGCCAGGAGCCATCCGGACGCCAAGCCCAATGACCGTTTCGCGCCTTTCACCAACGGGGATATGGCGAGCAATGACCAAGATCGATCTCGATCCATGCACCGGACCGGCTTTCCCGAATCCGGGCGCCGGGCAGAAAACCTTGACGCTCCCTGCGGCCCCTCTGTTACGAGCGCTCCGAATCGCCACTGGCGCCCTAACTTCCGACGCTACGGGGTGCCCCTCCAACTGCTTTTACAAGCTTGGAAATCGGAGTATATTCAAATACATGCCAAATGCCATAAAGGCAGGAGGGCAGCATGAAGTCGATTATGTTCGGATTCCTGGCTGGCGCCGTGCTGGCATTCCCTGGCTGCTCCATATACAAGGCTTCTTCCCTTGGCGCGGATTTCGCCAACGCAAAAGCCGCAGGCGCTCCGATCCTGATTTATGCCATTGGAGTCCCAGGCCAGATCCCTGTCAGCTGGAACCAGACCGCCGTGCCCGTCTACATCCAATTCCTGGTAACGGCCAATCAGCCGATCAAGCGTATCCGTTTCTTTTTCACCGCTTATTCCCAGCGGGGCCGGCCGGTACTTAACGGTCGAGGAGAACACCTGGAAATGGTGCTGACCGGGCCAGGACAGTTCACGCCCGGAGGGAACTATGAGGTCAACAGTTTCCACTCGACACCCGCGGGCTTTCCGGGAGGAGAGGTGGCCTGCGTGGAATTGCGAAGGATGACCCTCACCTACAACGACGGACGAAGGAAATCCTTCAATCATTCGTTACTCGTATCCACGATCGCTCCGCCGCTGCGTCACCGCTGTATGGACAAGGGGCCAAAGGTCGAATCATTGATGGCGGGTACCAGCCATTGATCGCATCGAACTCCGGCATCCGCCCTTGATTCGCCGCACATCGCGCGTTAGGGTATGAGGGTAGCCGGGGGTGCCCGCGGATGCGGGCTGAGAGATACCCATGGAACCTGATCCGGTTAACACCGGCGGAGGAAAGGCTGGCGCTCGCAAACCGATGGAATAACATGAAATTCCGGCAAGAGGCCCGGACTTCACGAAATCAGGCGCAGTTTCGCCATCGCAACCTCCCCCGATTGCACCCGAGCGGAGCTGAAACGCCCGCCCGGGGTTTGCCGTTCCAGTCATTACTCACACGAGACGAGGAGTCAAAATGAGCGCTGTCGTAGAAGATGTCCAGACCCGCACCCACAAGCTTGCCGCGGAGGTTACCCGGCCATGGCCCGCCTCGGAACGGATTTATGTGCAGGGTTCCCGGGCGGACCTGAAGGTCGCCATGCGCCAGGTGCTCCTGTCCCCAACCCATGACCATAATGGAAACGTCGAGGAGAACCCGCCTGTCCCGCTCTACGACACCTCCGGGCCGTACACCGATCCGGATGCCGACATCGACCTGACGCGCGGCCTGCCGGCATTACGCGCCAACTGGATCGAGGAGCGCGGAGACAGCGAGCAGCTCGGCGGGCTCAGCTCGGAATATGGCCGGAAACGTCACGCCGACCCGGCCCTCCGGAACCTGCGCTTCGCGCACATCCGCAATCCGCGGCGAGCCAAATCTGGCCGGAACGTGACGCAGATGCATTACGCGCGGCGCGGAATCGTGACCCCGGAAATGGAATATATCGCCATCCGCGAGAACTGCCGGTTGCAAGAGCTGCGCGAAGACCCCCGTTACCAGGCACTCCTTCGCCAGCACCCGGGCCAGGCTTTCGGCGCCGCAATTCTCGAAGAAATCACGCCCGAGTTCGTGCGTGAAGAAGTCGCCCGCGGCCGCGCCATTATCCCTGCAAACATCAATCACCCGGAATTGGAGCCGATGATCATCGGGCGCAATTTCCGCGTCAAGATCAATACCAACATCGGCAACTCTGCGGTCACGTCCTCCATCGCCGAGGAAGTCGAGAAGCTCGCCTGGTCGGTGCGCCTCGGCGGAGACACGCTGATGGACCTGTCGACCGGCAAGAACATCCACGAGACGCGTGAATGGATCGTGCGCAACTCCCCCGTTCCCATCGGGACGGTACCGATCTACCAGGCCCTGGAGAAAGTGGACGGAAAGGCCGAGGAGCTGACCTGGGAACTGTACCGCGACACCCTGATAGAACAGGCCGAGCAGGGCGTGGACTACTTCACCATACACGCCGGCGTGCTGCTCCGCTACGTGCCGTTGACCGCCAGGCGCGTGACCGGCATCGTCTCGCGCGGCGGCTCGATCATGGCGAAGTGGTGCCTCGCCCATCACGAGGAAAGCTTCCTTTATACGCGCTTCGACGAGATCTGCGAGATCATGAAGGCCTACGACGTATCTTTCTCTCTGGGCGACGGGCTGCGTCCCGGATCGATTGCGGATGCCAACGACGAGGCCCAATTCGCGGAACTGAAGACGCTCGGCGAGCTGACCCAAACGGCCTGGGAACAGGACTGCCAGGTCATGATCGAGGGCCCCGGCCACGTGCCGCTGCAGATGGTCAAGGAGAATGTCGACCGGGAGCTCGCCGACTGCTACGAGGCCCCCTTCTACACGCTGGGCCCGTTGGCAACCGACATCGCCCCCGGTTACGACCACATCACCAGCGCCCTGGGCGCGGCCAACATCGGGTGGTACGGTACGGCGATGCTCTGCTACGTGACGCCCAAGGAGCACCTGGGACTGCCCGACCGCGAGGACGTGCGCGACGGCGTGATCACATACAAGATCGCGGCCCACGCCGCCGACCTCGCCAAGGGATTTCCGGGCGTGCAGCTTCGCGACAACGCCCTGTCCAAGGCCCGCTTCGAGTTCCGCTGGGAAGACCAGTTCAATCTGGCCCTTGACCCGGAGCGCGCGCGCGAGTATCACGACCAGACGCTGCCCAAGGAAGCCCACAAGACCGCCCATTTCTGCTCCATGTGCGGGCCCAACTTCTGTTCCATGAAGATCACGCAGGACGTCCGGGACTATGCGAACGAACACGGCATCGACTCGGAACAGGCCCTGCAGGAAGGGATGGCCGAAAAAGCCCGTGAATTCCGGAAAAATGGGGAGATTTACCGCGAAATTTGAGCTGGAGCAGGGAAAAAGCGTTGCACAACCCGGTGCAGCGTCTACAATGCAATCAGGACATGCGGGCCTGGGAGTTGCGCCATGCTGATCCTTACAAGACGAGTCAATGAGACACTAATGATCGGTGATGGCATTACCATCACCGTCCTCGGAGTGAAGGGGGGGCAGGTCCGCTTGGGCATCAATGCCCCACGGGATGTTGCCATTCATCGTGAAGAGGTCCTGCACCGGCTGAGCGGTGACGAAGGGGCTGCGGATGTTTCCACGGAGAAATCCGCCAAGGCAACGCCCGGAAAGTCGCCCTGATCCGGCCAAAGGGAAGTTTCTCGTCGGCGTGATGTGTTATCCTGCGCGCCTGCTGTGGCACGCCGGGACGGGCGAGCTACGCGTCAAAAGCCGGAGAGGTGGCCGAGTGGTCGAAGGCGCTCCCCTGCTAAGGGAGTAAGGGCCCAAAAGCCCTTCGAGGGTTCGAATCCCTCCCTCTCCGCCAAAATCCCCCCTGAAGCTACTGCGCTCGCTATAGAACCTAGCCCGGGCTCGGTTCTTTAATCCCGGCGGTGCTAGGAATCCTCATGTACCATCGCGTACACTCCGATTCCTCCGCTCCGGCGGTATTCAATCCGGACTTCGCTCGCTACGCTTCCGCGAGCAATTTACCTTCATTATTTTCCGGGTTCGAACCCTCGAAAGAGACCAACCGGGGTTCGACAAATCGGCGTCAGCGTCCGCTGCGGTACCTTGCATACTTCACGCGGAAGCCGTGCAGCTTCGTGTGCTGGCGCCTGAAGATCGTCTGGAAAGCACTCCAGTGCCCTCTGTCGGCCGTTAAAACCAGGGCGCATGGAAAAGAAGGGCCCTGCCCCATGCGCAGACGCACGACGCCGGCATTGGTCGCCGCTTAAATAAGGTTTCACTATCAGTAACTTAAAGGTTCTTATAGGCGCTTTTTCGGCCTATCTGAGTTTGCAATCACCCTCCGATCTATGGTACCTCTTAAAACCAAGGCACACGTACCAGGCGATACGGCACGGCAACATGAAAGCCGTTCCACACTGACCAAGCCTTGCCAGTCCAGCATGGGCTACCCTTGTATCAGGCTGGCCTGTGCAGACACAGCCTAGGACTTCCCTTTCACAGACCACCAACCGGAGCGGCTGCTCCGAAGGACAGGTGCCTCCAGTTTCAATACACCCCGGAGTGCAGCATATGAACCGACAAGGCCTCTATGACCCCAACGTCATTCACTCGGCGTGCGGAGTAGGCGCTATCGTCGATCTCGACGGCGGGATCGGCCACACTCTGGTGGAAGACGGTTTCCGGCTGCTTAAGAATCTCGGACATCGGGGCGCCCGAGGCGCGGATCCCCAAACGGGTGACGGCGCCGGCATGCTACTGCAGAAGCCCCATGAATACTTCGCCAGCCAGATACCGGAGCTGCCCCACCCCGACTGTTACGGGGTCGGGCAATTTTTCTTGCCGCGCAACGAGCGGCGGAGAAATGAGATTCGGCGGCTCGTGGAAGACGTGTGCGAAGCCGAGGGATTTTGGGTGCATGCGTGGCGTGAGGTCCCGACTTCGAACTATGGCTTGGGCCGCATGGCGCTGGCCCAGGAACCGCGGGTGATCCAAGGATTTTTCGCCCCCCGGGATAGGCTTTCACCGCAGACGCTGGACGTGAGGCTATACATACTGCGTTATTGCATTGACAACGCCGTGCATGAGCGGGGCTTGAACGGCGAAGGCACCGATCTGTTCTACATTTGCTCACTGGATCGTCGCCGTATCGTCTACAAGGGGATGCTGACCGGGCCGCAACTGCAGCGCTATTACCCGGAACTCAGCGACGAGCGCACCCGGACGGGTCTGGTTCTGGTGCATTCCCGCTTTTCCACGAATACACTTGGAGCCTGGCATCTAGCACACCCGCATCGGACTCTTATTCACAACGGCGAATTCAATACGCTCCGCGGCAACGTCAACTGGCTACGCGCCCGTGAACCCGATTTAAGCAGCAATTTGTTCGGCGCGGACATCTCCAAGATCAGACCCGTGTTGAGCCGGAGCGGTCACAGCGACAGCCTCGCATTCGACCAGATGTTGGACCTGCTCGTCGTCTCAGGCCGAAGCCTACCCCACGCGCTGCGAATGTTGATTCCGGAGGCCTGGAACCGTGACGAGGAAATGTCGCCCCAGCGGCAAGCATTTTATGAATATGCCGCAACCCTCATGGAACCCTGGGAGGGCCCCGCGCTGGTAATTGCCACGGACGGCAATGCCGTCGGCGCGGTCCTCGATCGTAATGGCCTGCGCCCTTGCCGTTATTCCATAACCCGGGACAGGAAACTCATACTCGGAAGCGAAACCGGGGTGCTCGACTTGCCTCCGGCACAAGTGCGGGAAGTCGGGCGGTTACGGCCCGGTCAGCTCCTGCTCGCCGATTGGGGCAAGGGTCGGATAGTGCCCGAGGATGAGATATTCGAGGAACTGACTTCGGCACGACCCTACGGGCGGTGGCTCGATATAAACAGGACACGGCTGGAAGAGGTCATGAAGCCCAGAGATGACAACGATGGGCCGCAGGCACTCGACAAGGACAGCTTGCGCGCCCTGCAACGCGCCTTCGGCTATACGCAGGAGGCTCTCGACGTTCTACTGACACCGCTGTCGGAAGACGGCAAAGATCCGCTTGGAGCCATGGGCGACGATGCACCGCTGGCTGCCCTTTCGGGTTGCCGAAGAAGGCTATTCGACTATTTCCTCCAGCAATTCGCGCAAGTCTCGAACCCGCCCCTAGACTATATCCGCGAATCGCTGGTTACCTCTCTCGAGTCGCATATCGGCCACAAGCGGAACCTGCTTGAGGAAACCCCGCTACATTGCCGACAGTTGCTGCTTTCTTCTCCCGTACTGGACGATGATGCATTTTTCGCGCTCAAGAGAAGCGAAGAGCCACACCGGGCGCTCCATGCGCTCGACACAACCTACATCCCGGGTTCAGGCATGCGCGACGCCCTTGACAAACTGCGGGAAAGAGCCGTGAGCGCAATCGATGCCGGCGCGGAAGTGCTGATCCTCGACGACAGCAAGACCCAATCCGGGCGAGTTGCCATACCGTCCTTGCTGGCCACGGCGGCAGTTCATCATGGGCTCATCCGAAGTGGCAGGCGCATGAAAACGGCACTGATCGTGGCAACGGGCGAGGCCTATGCCGTGCATGACGCATGCTGCCTGCTCGGCTACGGGGCGGATGCCATCTACCCCTGGCTCGCATATCGCGCCATCGATACGCTCGATGATGCCGGTGGCGAAAGCGGACCACGTCCCGCGGCGCGTCGGCATTACCGGCACGGCCTCGAGCAAGGGATCCTGAAGGTCATGTCAAAGATGGGTATTGCCACGATCGGCAGTTACAAGGGCGCCCAGATCTTCGAGGCCATAGGACTCGACGAAGACTTTGTCGATGCCTACTTTCCCGGAACAACCTCGCGCGTGTCGGGTATCGGTCTCAGTCACTTTGAACAGGAAACGGAATCGGCACACGCGGAAGGCTTCGGACAGCAACCCCCGGGCAACGCCGATCTTGCCTCGGGGGGTGACTTCTACTGGCGGCGTGACGGTGAACGGCACCAGTGGAACCCACAGACAATCGGCTGGCTGCAGCACGCCGCGCGCACCCGATCAGCCGAAAGCTACCGGAACTTCGCCGCCTCCCTGCAACCAAGGCATGGACATGTCCATACCTTGCGGGATCTGCTCAGGCTCGACATTGATCTCGAGCGATCAATTCCTCTGGAGCAGGTCGAACCAGTCGAATCGATCATGGCCCGTTTTTTCACCGGTTCAATGTCCTTCGGCGCCCTATCCAGAGAAGCACACGAAACGCTCGCGATCGCCATGAACCGGATCGGTGCCAAAGCGGGATCCGGGGAAGGCGGCGAACAGGTCGACCGTTTCGGCACTGAAGCTGAATGTTCCATTAAGCAAGTCGCATCGGGACGATTCGGCGTGACCGCCCGCTACCTCGCCGCCGCCCGCCAGATCGAGATAAAGATGGCGCAAGGGTCCAAGCCCGGCGAGGGCGGTGAGCTTCCGGGCGCCAAAGTCGGTCCGGAGATTGCCGAAGTGCGCTTCACGGTCCCGGGCGTCGGTCTCATTTCCCCGCCTCCTCATCACGATATCTATTCGATCGAGGACCTCGCTCAACTCATCCATGACTTGAAGTGCGCAAACCCGAAGGCCGAGATACAAGTCAAGCTGGTGGCAAAGGCAAATATCGGAACCATCGCCGCAGGCGTCGTCAAGGCAGGTGCCAACGCCATTGTGATATCGGGAAGCGACGGAGGAACCGGTGCCTCGGTAAAGACCTCGATCAAACACGCCGGGGCGCCCTGGGAACTCGGCCTACCGGAAACACAGCAGGCGTTGATAGCCAACCGCTTGCGCTCACGAATCACCTTGCGCGTGGACGGGGGGCTCAAGACCGGACGTGACGTCGTCGTAGCCGCCCTGCTCGGCGCGGAAGAATTCGGATTTGGAACGGCGGCCCTGGTTACGCTAGGGTGCATCATGCTCAGGAAATGCCATTGCAATACGTGCTCGGTCGGGATAGCCACACAGGATCCCCGCCTGCGTCGCCGCTTCCAGGGCACCCCTGAAAACCTTATTAACTACCTGGGCTTCCTGGCCGAAGACGTGCGCGGGCACATGGCATCGCTGGGCTTCAGGACGATGCGTGAAATGACCGGCCGCGCCGATCGCCTCAAGGCTTCGGATGTGAAGACGCCCAAGGGGCAGCGGCTTGATCTCTCCGCGCTTCTTCACCGCGAACCGTCTACTCACAAACCATTCAAGTCCCGCGAACAGCGCTCGAATATCGCAACTCACATGGACCATCGCCTCGCCGAAAGAGCGGAAGCCATACTTGCGCGCCGCACGGTTGCGCACATAAGGGCCAGGATTACCAACCGCGACCGCACGGTCGGCACGCTGTTGTCGTACCTTCTTGCGCGCTCCGCAAACCAACCCTATCCGGACGGCACGATCGTCGTTGACCTGACAGGATCGGCGGGACAGAGCTTCGGCGCATTCCTTGCCAAGGGCGTCAATCTTCATTTGACCGGCGATGCCAATGACTATGTCGGCAAGGGACTGTCGGGCGGACGCATTACCATCCGCATTCCCGAGTCCGCCGGGTACCGGAGCGACGAGAGCATCATCGTCGGCAACGTGGCCCTGTACGGTTCGACTGAGGGCGAAGCGTATTTCAATGGGCTCGCAGGCGAACGATTCTGCGTCCGCAACTCCGGTGCAGTGGCCGTTGTGGAAGGCATCGGTGACCATGGATGCGAATACATGACCGGGGGTGCCGTACTCATTCTCGGCTCGATCGGACGAAACTTCGGGGCCGGAATGAGTGGCGGCGCCGCCTATCTGCTTGACGAGGATGACACGCTGGAGGCACGACTCCACCTTGAAGGCGCAGCTGTCGGGCCTCTGGAAGAACCCGAGGACATCGAGATGGTAAAGCGCCTGCTCGAAAACCACGTTGCGTACACGAATAGCACCAAGGCCCGCCGCCTCCTGGACGACTGGGAAGCGTCACGAGAACAGTTCGTCAAATACGTCCCGACTCGATACGCCGAGGCGATCCGCCACGAGCGCACCCTCGGCCGGGACATCGGACTCAAGCCGCCGCCGCCCGCCACCCTGAGCGCCATCGGCGTCGGGAGGTAACCCGAAATGAACGAGAATCATCCGGACGGATTCCTCAAGCGGCCGCGTGTACCGATCGGGAAGCGAGCACCGCAGCGCCGTCGCCACGACTTCCGCCAGATTCACGAGCCCCGCTGGCGCACCGAGGAGCTGCAAAGCCAATCGGAGCGGTGTATGGATTGCGGCGTACCGACCTGCATGGGCGGATGTCCGATCGGAAACCGGATACCGGAATGGAACGACCTGGTCTACAGGGGACAATGGCACATGGCCCTCCGCCGATTGCATGCCACCAACAACTTCCCGGAGTTCACCGGGTATACATGTCCGGCGCCATGCGAACCGGCCTGCACCCTTTCGATCAACGACGAAGCCGTGGTCATCAAGGATATCGAACGGGCGATCGTCGACAAGGGCTGGGAAGAAGGTTGGATCGTTCCGCAGCCGCCCTCGGTGCGCACCGGCAAGCGTGTGGCGGTGGTGGGAAGCGGTCCAGCGGGCCTCGCCGCTGCCCAGCAACTGAACCGCGCCGGCCACACGGTTACCGTATTGGAACGCGACGACGCTATCGGGGGCCTGATGACCTACGGCATCCCTGACTTCAAGTTCGAAAAGTATCAGGTTCGGCGCCGAATTGCTCAGCTCGAGGCTGAAGGGATCGACTTCAGGACCCGTGTCGAGGTGGGGACTGACGTGGCCCTAGAGACGCTGCGTCATGACTATGACGCGGTCTGCCTGGCAATAGGCGCCGCTGCTCACCGGGACTTGTCGTTCCGCGGACGTCAATTACATGGAGTTCATTACGGGATGGACTATCTCACGACCCAGAACCGGCGCCAGGCCGGAAAGGCAACAAACGGCCCCCATGCCTCCGGCCGGCACGTCGTTGTACTTGGAGGAGGAGATACCGGGGCGGACTGCGTAGCAACCGCCCACCGGCAGAACGCAGCCAGCGTCACCCAGATTGGAATTCGTGCAAAGGCTCCCTTATCGCGTGGCACTGACCAGCCGTGGCCGTGGCAACCCGCAATCTATGAGCCAAGTTACGCCATCGAGGAAGGCGGAGAGGAAGTCTTTGGGGTGGAAACGACGGCGTTTCTCGATAACAACGACGATGGCCGGGTCGACGCCCTCGACGCGCAAAAGGTTAAGTGGGAACTGGATTCCGAAGGCAGACGTGTCGGCAAGACGGTGCTCGAGACAGGGCTCCGGATACGTGCAGACCTGGTGTTGATCGCTGTCGGGTTCGCAGGGCCGGTTCTGGAGCCGTTTAGCGAAGCCGTTCTGAACACCTCCGATCGGGGCACCATAGCAACCGACCGGAAGCTGGAAACCAATCAAGCCGGCGTTTTTGCCGCGGGCGAC
>Ga0102950_1000434_pt1 | contig 11776 bp, 11 predicted proteins | sample SalPon2A_B_D2_MG_FD_78505 | JGI IMG/M metagenome (GOLD analysis project Ga0102950, IMG submission 78505) | Soil microbial communities from South San Francisco under conditions of wetland restoration - Salt Pond MetaG R2A_B_D2_MG | ecosystem: Environmental > Terrestrial > Soil > Wetlands | place...
ATAATTAATGACGACGGCGAGGCGTTCGGGTCGCGAAGCGGTACTGGTAGATGAGGCGTTCGCGTTCAGGGCCAGGAGTAACGCGAAGAAACCGATCAGTGGGCGCATCTCTTCTCTCCGGGATCATCCATCTTGTATTGTACATACGAATATTGTATTATATGTACTTATAAACTCAAATCAGGTTCGGAAATGAGAAAAGTTTTTTATCTGCTCTTGCCCGTACTCCTTGTGATCGGCTGTTCGCGAGAGCCGAAAACCTTCGATCAACTGGTGAAGGCCGGGGAACACGCCTTCGTGCAAGGGAAATATCCGAAGGCGCGGACGTATCTCATCAAGGCGGTCGATATGAAGCCTTCGGATCGCAACGCGCTCTACTATCTGGGGATGAGCTACAAGCAGGAATACATAATGGACTCGGCGCTGTATTACCTAAAGCGGGCCGACCTGCTTCATCCCAAAGACCGGGAGATCAACCTCGCGATCTATCCGGTGGCGATGGAATTGGAGGATTGGGAGAATGCCCTCAAAGCTCTGTCCGTGATAACTTCGACCGGAGACCCGATCCAGAAATATTACTCGGAACTGATAAAGCTCAATCTCAAGGTCAAGAATCCGGTGGTAGCGTATATCTACGCGAAAAAGTATCTGGCCCTCGATACCACCGACGTCAACCGGTACCTCGTTCTCGCCGATCTGGCTGCACAGATCGACTCAGTGAATCAGGCTATTGACCTGATGCAGGAGTGTATCGAAAAATTCGGCCGCCATCCTGAGTTTCTCGTAAATCAGGGGATCTATTACGCCTCCAGGCGGGACTACAGCAAGGCGGAGAAGCTGCTGCGGGAGGCAATACCCCTGGACACTGCCAACGCTCCCTCCACCAGACTCAATCTGGCCAACGTCCTGTCTAAAGAGAAGAGCCGTCAGAAGAAACTCGAGGCCTATAATATCTACAAAGATCTTCAGGATGAAAAGCTCCCCGCCGTCTTCAAATTAGACTCTACCGTTGCTGCCCTCAAAGCAGAACTGAAACTCTGAACGTCCCATAAAACAGCTGCAAATAAATGGGGCAGGATTATTGCTAATCCTGCCCAACGCAGGGCTGTCTCGAGAGAGACAGAGGGGGGTTTGCTGTGGGTTACATATATTATAACAAACTTACAGGAATTTGGTTCACTAAATATTAAGAAAATCTTCCATCTGCACAACTATGCACCCTGCCGAAGGTCTCCCGGCTCGAGACGTGCCCGAACCGGGAATCTATATAAGAGCAAGGCGCTGTATTGAGGTCAGTCATTTCCCCGGCCATAGTCATTATCCATGTCATCGGGGGTTTGTCCTCGGCCGAAATCATCCGGACAGAACAGCTTCCAGTGTCCCTGGAGGTAACCTTTCCGTACGTCGGTACGGCGAGATTCTCGGAATTTCCCGCTTAAAGCACCTATCTTGGACCTGGTGGCGTCGTAGATGTATCCTTTAAACCATCCGCCGGCATGTTTGAAAGCGTTGGCGTTGGCATGGAAATTAGGGCGAGGTCCCCAGGTTCCACCAATGAATCCCTGGAACAGCCCGTCATTATCGATCCATTTTCCTACGAAGGTATTCCCGGTGCTGTCGTTTGACTCGTAAGTGCCCTTCACGTAACCGGTTATAAGTCCAGCCCGTGACATCCACATTCCCCGGAAGACCTGTTGTCCGCTGTCATTAGTCCCCCAGATACCGGTCAGAAAACCGTGCGGGCAAGGGATCCGTTCGGTTGCATAGCTGTTGAACGCAACCGCGTTGGAATCGTCGAGATAGACGATCGTATCCAAAGCGTGCAGTTCGTCAAGCGTAAAAGTCCGGCTGTAAGGCCCCGTCCGGAAAGAGACCTGTACCGGTGGCGGCAGAGTTGTATCGACGACAATTGTCACGACAGTGTCACCGGCGTCGGTGGTGTCATATGTCATGGTAGTGTCATACTGCGGCGGAACCGGCGGGATTATGATGTCAACACCGATTCCGTCGTTATGTACCGTTGTTTGTGAGACCCATTCGATCGATTTGCGATCGGTGCGCGGTTGAATATAGTCCTGACCGTTCTCGAATCGAATAACCCGTCGGAGGAGCTCCACCCCCCGGGTCACCGACAGAGATCCGCTCCAATCGGTCGGAGTTGTCACGGTAGAGTCATATTCGAGCTGTCCCCAGACGATTCGCAAATGATAAAACCCGGCATCCGGGTTCTTTGCCAACGAGTCGACTCCCGGCGAGGCGGCCATCGGATCATTATAGGTCTGTTCGTCCGACGACGCGGTCGTCAGATAGGTATCGCCGAAAGCAGGGCTTTCGGTCGAAGTCGTGTAACCACCGAATTGGTCGGTGGTCGTGTTGTTACTTGAAACGGGGCTTGTCGAATTATTCGAACAACCCGACGCGAACGCGAGAACCCCCACAAGAACTAATCCTGAAGCTATTCTCTTCCACATCTGAAGTATCTCCTTTGACACATATGCGATATGATTAATCCCGGGCTGTCCTAACAGGATACAACTTCCGTGCCGTCGGCCAACCGACGCACTGAAGGCGTTGCTTTACAATATGATAAAGGAATTTAACAGCGACCGGTTGCCATGGCGAAGAGCGTACCGGAAGGTACAGTCCGACCGGAATGAACTTAGCGGTACAACTAAGCCGTCACACCTCGATGCGGAGCTGTCGCGGGCAGTTCCGCTGCGTAATCTTCAACTATCGGCTTGCCCGCTACTCTTCTTCGTCCTCTTCCATCTGTTCACTGGCCGGGGTCTTCGGCAAGGGAATGCCTGCTGCTTCATAGAAGTCGGTCAGAGTCTTTTCACTGGTATCGATCCACTGGAAAACCGAATCCTGCTTCTCTCCTTCGATCTTCGTTCCCCAGTGCATAAGCCGATAGTCCCACGGCGGCATATCCGCTTCTTCGATCTCCCGTTTGATATGCCTCAAAGTGACTAACGGCACATGCTCACCGCCGAAGGGGAAGTCGTCGGACATATCGACATGATGTCGCGCCTCTTTGATGTCGCTGTCGATCAGGCTTTTCACCAGTGGGAGCTTATGGTACCAGGGATAGTCCGTGAACTTGCTATGACAATTGAAGCAGCTATGCTCGAAAATCGGGCGGACCGCCTGATAATTCTGGTTGATAATAGCGAACACGGAATCCTGCATATGCTGAATCTGGTCCTTGGTCACGGTCGTGCTGTCATCCTGCGCCTTTAACGAAATTGCAGGTGCGACAAGAAGAAGAATAAGGAAGGCTATCCATCGTTTCGAATTGTAACGCATACTTCGCTCCGGTGTTTGAGGGAGGTTACTTGTCTATTCGGGAAATGAATCCGCTGGAGTCCGCGAGTTTCTTTCGGGCTTGTTCGGCCGAGCACTCGAATTTCTGCATAACAATGGCCGTTTTAACGGAATTGTCGGCTTCTCTCAGGAGTCGGTCTGCCGAATCGACCGGGATCCCGAAGAGATCCATAAGTATCTTGCGCGACCGCGCAGCCAATTTGTCGGATCTGGCCTGAAGATCCACCATCAGGTTTCCGTACGTTTTGCCGAGCAGCACCATCGCCGTTGTCGAGATCATATTAAGCGTCATCTTCTGGGCCGAACCGGATTTCATTCTGGTCGACCCGGTTATTACTTCCGGTCCGACTTCAAGCGCAATTACAATGTCGAAACGATGCCGCTCTTCGTCCGGTTCCCGCCACTGGTTGCATATGATAAAGACGGTCTTGCATCCGATCGAACGAGCGTGGGCAAGCCCGGCAAGTGTGTACGGGGTGCGTCGGGAAGCGGCCAGGCCGATGACAAGATCTTTCGATTCGAGTCGATGTCCCGTCAAATCGGAGACTGCTTCGTCCTCTCTATCCTCGACCCCTTCCCGGGAAAGTACCAGCGTCTCGTACCCGCCTGAAATCACCCCTACAATTCGTTCCGGGTCGGTTCCGAAAGTAGGCGGGCACTCGGCGGCATCGAGTACGCCAAGACGGCCCGAGGTACCGGCGCCGATATAGAAGACCCGTCCCTCTGATTTCAACGTCTCGGCAAAGAACCGGGCCGCTCGTGCTATCTCCGGCAGGCAGCGTTCTACCGCAAGCGCGACCTTCTGATCCTCAGAGTTTATCAGGGCGGCGATCTCTTCCGCCGTCATCTGATCGATATGCAAACTGTTCGGGTTGACCTGTTCGGTCTGAAGATCGCCGAGCAGCCTGATGAGTTCATTGTAATCGGCCATGCAATGCCAATGGTAGACCAGGCCTTTGCGACAGGCAAGATAAAAGCCGGCAAACAATGAGACAGAGATGAAATAAGAAGAGGAGCTATTGCAGCACGACGTGCATCGAATCTTTTTTCGATACGACAACTGCGCCAATTTGTCCGTGAAAGTCGTTGCGGGCGACGTTGTCGGGAAGCTGCGATGGGAAAGGCACAGGCAATAATTCGGATGAAATAGCGCTGTCCGGAGAACCTGTGTATCCATAGACGTACAGGTAATACCAACCGGTATCGGGTGAGTTGGGATCAGTAAGGCGGAACGCATCCGGCGGAATGGTGGCGTCGGTGGTAAGCGTCGTAATGTACTGACTGTAGCCGGTTCCCTGGTACTGGCTGCCCCGCATAACCACTCCGACAGCATACCCCTGAATCCCGGCCGCACTGGTCCAGACGAGGCGGATTTGATCGCCGCCGTTGGATATTCTGGTGCCGGGGATTACTGATGTAATGGAAAACGTATCCGGGACGTAGACCTTGGCGGTGTCCTGAAACAGATTGCTGTCACGGACAACCAGATCGTACAAGTCGGAGGGAACGAGCCCCTTTATGCTGTCCTTGAACGAGTAGACGGAGTCGAGGAGAAAAGAAAGTTTGTTGTACGTCAATGTATCGCCGTCAAACCTAATCAAAGCTGTCGTCAGGGTGGTATCCTGTCTCGTAAGAGTCAGGGCGATTCTGGTCGAGTCGATCAGCATAGCGTCAAGATTGGCATCTTTGACGAGAGCTCCCTGTATGCGGTATTTGTCATTCAACGGAGGATTCACGATATCGGAGGAACCGTTGCATCCGGTCTGAATGAGAGATCCAACCGCTAACAGAGCTATCGCCAGGAATATCAGGCTGGTTTTGAACGGCTTATTCATACTCATTATTATATCGACACAACCGGGCATTTGATTTAAGGCCGAATGCGCGAAGGCTGTATTATCTGATATAACAACGGGATACCCTCAGGGTATCCCGTAAATCACTGATTTCTCACCTATTTCGGTGTTTTCAGGCCGGCTTCTTCGAGAAAAACAGCTTCCGAAAGATGATTTCCGCCGGACAAAACCGGGTAAGGGACGATTGAAACAGGTTCAGTCCCACAAAAGCTGTCAGGAGAAGCCAGTAGGGGGAAACGAAATAATACAGCAATAGTGAGATAATCACCAGCGTGCCGGCCAGCAGCCGGACCGCATTTTCGAGCGTCATCCTGAGACCTCCTGATTGTTAGATAGACTCGCCAAGACTAATACCCATAGGTCAATTTGACGAATATGTTGTCGTTCAGGCTGAATTGCCCGAAGTCGGTGCTGTGATGCTTGCCGTCGAAGATGTTCCCGCCGAGCATAAAGGTCAGATTGTCCGTGTACTTGTATTCACCGGAAAACCGAACATATGCGTCCTCGTCGCTGGGAGAGTAAAAGACGAACCCGGAGAGCGTAATCGTCTCCATGTTCAACTGCTTGGTTACGCGGCTCGTCAGCAGGTGCTTGACTTCGTCGCGAACGTACGCTCCCGGCGGCTGTTGAGCTTTGAACTTGTCGTAGTTGGTCATGTAGTCGACCTGCCACTGACCGTTGACGGTCAGATCGGTCGCGACCTGACGTTCGAATCCGACCATACCGGTTGCCGATGAGTTCGGAACGTAAGGATTGTCTCCGGCCTGGTCCTGACGAGAATCAAAATAGCCGCCTTCGAGCCAGACGATCCCGCCCATCGTGGCGCCTCTTAGCGAAGTGCCGTAGACGTTAAGTCGCGGAAAGAACGGGCTCATCGAGTTCGGATCGAACCCGGTCGGATTCTTATAGAATCCTCGATAGAAGTAGGCAGAAAACGAGAAGGCTCCGAACTGGTGCTGGAACCTGGTCGCCAGCTCCGAGTTTTTGAACCTCGCCGGCGGTATGGCCGGCTCAAAGTAATACTGAGGTCCCGTGCCGGTGCCCACGATCTCGCCGGACATCGGATTGTAATAGCTCAGTCTCCGTCCGGTGGGAAGCCGATTTGGCGTAAAGCGAGGTGACCAGACGACCGAAAATGCGCCGAGCGAGTTGTAGTACTCTGTCCGGATAGCGTTCTGGGGCGCTTTTAAATACTGATCGTCCCGACCGATGAAGAACGAGCGATAGTCCTTTGCGAACACGTCGTTGATGAAGATCAGATCGCCCGTACCCCAGGTGAGAATCTGGCGTCCGACCTTAAAATCGAAATTACTGCCGAGTCGGAACTTGAGGTATGCTTCGCGCAGCTCCCAGTCGTACTGGTTGGTATCCTGCGTGCCGTCGTAGAGGAAGTCGAGGCGGCCGAAGAACTCGCTTCGATCCCCGAAATCTTCCATGCGAAGCTGCAGGCGGGTTTCGGAAGCGGTCTCTTCAGTCGAGGTCGGATTGTGTTGATCCAGTCTTCCTCCGAACAGACCCTGCACGAACCCATCGAACCTGACTTCGGCGCGGGAGGGGACTGCTGCCAGCAGCAGCAGTCCGAATACAATAGGTGCGATTTTGTTCATGGCGTTACCTCCCGATCGTTAGTGGATGTACTTGCGCGGCGGCGTCTTGAGGTAACGTTCCGAGAATACGTCGGCTTCGATTCCCACGTTGTACTTGATGCTGGTGAAATCGACCGTGGTGAAGCTCTTCTTCTGAACATTGTCCATCTTACGAATCGTCACCGTGGGGATTCCGTCAACCGTGTCGACCTTCTCAGCGGTGAAGATCCGTTCCAGGTTGTTCTTGGAATCGTAATATTCTTCTTTGAGCGGGAGAAAGTTGTCCTTGTCGATATAGGAAACTTTGCGCGCGAAGCCTTTGTACGGTTCTTTCGGAACCGACTCGATAACGTATACGGCGGTTCCGTTCAGATCCTGTTCTCCTTTGTAAGTATGATTGTCTTCGGTCCAGCGGCGGCCGGAGACATCTTCGTACGTGAAGTCCGATCCAACGAAACTCGAGTTCTTGTCATCGGCCGAGATCGGCTTTACGAGATCGACTGAGGGAACGTAGAGCCAGCGAAGGTCGTTACCGTCGGTCATCTTGTGGACCATAAAAGTGAGGCGGGAGACGTCGGACGGCTTTTTGAAATAGGTGTAGTACTCCTGATTACCACCGTCACTTTCGTCGCGACGAAGCATGGTGAATTCGCGGACTCTCTCTTTTCCTCTCTTATCGGTCAGCGTCATGGTAACTTCGGCAAGCCCGTCGTTACCGGCGTAGTAATAAGCCAGGTGTGATTTCTTCATAATCTCGTTCGCATCCTGGGCCGAAGCCGTGATCGCAATGAGGACCAGCGCAAGCACCGGCAACAGGAGGTGGGGGATTAGTTTCTTCATTTCTCAGATCCTTTCTTTTCTATTTGTATTCTTCTTATTCAGTCTCAACGGCCGCGTCGGCGGAAGCATGCCCGTGGCTGTGATGTGCCTTCTCCACGACCGGCATCAACGATTTGTGGAAAACCACGAGAATCGCCGGAAGAAGCAGCATCGTCACGAGGCCGGATACGACCATGATCGCCAGGAAGAAGGAACCGACGGTGATATAGGGCACCAGCGATGAAAACAGCATCGGGACGAATCCGATAGCGATTACCATCACGTTGCGGCTGATCGCCCGTCCGGTACCTTCGAAAATTTCGTGGAAGGTCGCGTTGAAGTCATTGGTTCGGGCATGTATCATTTTCATTCGTTCTATGAAATGTATGGCAAAGTCGATAGATAGTCCCAATGTCAGCGATGAGAGCACCGCCACCGGCATGTCGTACGGTTTTCCGATGTATCCGATGAAGGCGTAGATCGCCATGATCGTTATAGTCAGCGGAAGCATCGAGATGAAACCCCATTTGATCGACTTGAAGAGGAATATCATCATCAGGAAGACGACCACGTAGGAACTCATCAGGGAAGATCTCATTCCGGTGACCATTTGCTTCTGCCATTCGATATTGATGTACGGGAGTCCGGCCCAGCGAACGGTCACACCGTCCGGAGGTTTGTGCGCGGCCATGAATTTGTCCGCGCGGTCGACGACACTCTGTACCTTCTGGTTGTCTCCATCGCGCAATTGCACCCAGAGATTGGCCGAACGATAGTCGTTGGTCACGAATTTGAACAGATCGTCGGGATTACCTCCGGACATTTCGAACAGAAAGAGCATCTGCGCTACTTCGTTCTGATTGTCCGGTATCGCCGCTTTCGCGGAGTCGGCCCCGAACAGCTCGTAGCGAACCTTCTTTACGACATCCGTTACTCCGGTGGTCGCCCCGACATACGGGCTCTTGATAAGATCCTGCTGCATCGACTGAATATAGTCGAGCACATCGGGCCGTTTCATCGCATCATCTTCATCCGAAGTGAAAACGAGGTAATTCATGTAGGTTCCGGCCAGATGTTTGTTCATGGCGATGTCGGCCTGACGGATCGGATGGGACATCTTGAACCACTTGACCGGGTTGTCGTTGACCTTGATCAAGGTAAGTCCGACTGCAGCCACCGTTACGATCACCGCTGAGACCCCGATAATCCCCTTGGCATGACCGTGCGAGAAATTCCGGAAGCCGTGCATGACTTTCGAAAGAGCACCGTGCTCGTCATCGGACTTGCCGAAATTCTGGAGCGTCTTGGTGGAGATGAGCATGGCGATAGCAGGGTTGATCGTCAGCGAGAGGAACCATGCCACCACGATACCGAAAGCCACGAAGATACCGAATACCCGAACCGGCGGGATCGGCGTAAGCGCCAGGGAGAGAAATCCGGCCACGGTAGTAAGCGAAGTGAACAGCATCGGCACGAACAGTTCGTTGATCGAATGGCGAATCGTGGCGTCTTTGTGCTTGTACTTTTTATAATGATCGTGGAACTCCGAAATGATATGAATGGAGTTCAGCACGGAGATTGGTATCAGGAAGATGGGAATCATCGATGACATAATGTGCACCGTATTCCCGGTCAGGATCAGCAGACCCATCGACCAGATTGTCGACATCATCGCCACGACCATCGGCGCGAAAATGATCTTCACCTGACGGAAAAACATCAACATCAAGAGAAAGATGATCAACAGAGCGGCCGGCGCCGAGTAGGCCATCTGGATAAACATCTCGGCTCCGAAAGAGTCTTCGGCCAGCGGAAGACCGGCTATATAATATGTGGCCTTGCCTCCCAGGCTGTCGGTTATGCTCCGGATCTGCTGCGAGATGCTGTGAGCCATATCCTTTGACTCGATCGGGATGAACAGCGCGACTGCTTTGCCATCGTCCGAAGCCAGCTTGCCTCTCAGGACAGGGTTGTTCTTGATTCTCGAAAGAATGTACTTCGCCTGATCGTCGGTCTGGATCTCACCGGACATGAGCGGCTCTATAATGAGTGAACCGCCCGGCCCCTGTTTGATATCATCGACCGTCGACGGAGCCATCATATCGTCCACGATGATGCCGTCGATCTTCTCGATTTCACCGGTTATGCGATAGATCCGATTGAGTTCATCAGCCGTGAAAGCGGTCGGCTCCTGAACAACGCCGACAGCGATGAAGTCGTGCAGGTTGAAGTCTTCTTTGGTCATTTGGTGAAACAAACGGGTCGGTTCGTTTGCTTCGAGCATGTTCTGGGGATCGGTATCGATCTTCATCTTGGGAAACTGCGCTGCGAAAAACGCAGTGATGAGGACGGCAATACCGATTACCAACCAGGGATGTTTAATAGAAAATTCCGTAATCTGTTTCTTCATGCAAAAGCCCTTCGTTTAGTTTTGTTGTTCTTTGCCTTTTAGATAGGATTGGGCTCACAATGATTCAAGAAATTGAGGGGTGGCAGGTAAAGGGAAGGAAGACAATAAGATAGTCCAGGGTTGTGACAGCCGGGAAGGGGAAGTTGAGTTATTTTGCGTATTGATGAAAGAAAATCAGAGATACGGAATGTTCAGAAATAGTATGCGGAGATCAGGCTCTGCCGAACTTCTTCTGCCAACGGGCTTTGAGCATTCCGTTCAGGCGCGACTCAAGTTCTTCGGGCAGTTTCTCTTCCTTGCCTTCGCGGCACAGCTTGACCGTCTGGCGAAGCGAATCCACCATTATACGGCAGTTGTTGCACTCGCCGATGTGCTTCTCGATTTCGGCACAGACCGAAGGATCGAGATCACCGTCGAGATAGTCGTTCAGCTCTTTAATATAGTCGAGGCATTTTCTTCCCATAGCGATCCTCGAAAACTTTTGATAGCTCGTCCCGGATGGCAAGTTTTGCCCGGAGGACTCGTGATTTTGTCGACGCCACTGATTCATGTATTATACCGGCGATTTCCTTAATTGACAGATCTTCAAAGTAGCGCAACAGAAACGCTTCCTTGTATTTGAACGGCAACTGAGCGATCACCCGGTCGATCACCTCGCGAAGCTCTCGGTCTTCGAGTGCGACATGCGGGTCTTTCCAGTCGAACAAGGCGTGATCGCTGGCGCTGTGAATCTCTTCGGCCGATCTGGTCGGCAAATACTCTTCGATCGGCTTCAGATCGGTTGATTTCTGTCGCGCCAGGTGCGCCCGAGCCTCGTTTAACCCGATGGAGTACAGCCAGGTGCTGAAGGCGGATTCTTCGCGGAATTTGTCTATGTTGTCGATCGCCTTCAGGAAGGTATCCTGAACGATGTCCTCCGCGTCCTGCGGGTTTCCCGTCATCTTGAGCGCCAGAGCGTAGAGGCGTCCTTTGTTGGCGTTAACCAGCGTAGTAAACGCCTCAAAGTCACCGGCTTTCGCTCTCGCTACCAATTCTCGTTCATTCATGTGATGACAATATATATAGAAACGATTCAAAAAAAAGGGTTATGTCGTTGAAATACGCCTTCCGAACGAGCGGCGTGGGGATGTTTCCCGAATTTCGTGTTGCGTTTTTTCAAAAAATTACTAAGTTGTCTCCGACGTAGATATACGAGATTCGGCAGAAGCCGATAATTGCGTACAAATTCAGGCGTTCGGATCAGCGAGCACATGATCTATCTACAGTAGCGCCTGATTAACCCCGTGCCGTTCCCCTCCCCCGGTGCGGGGCTTTTTTTCGCTCAGAAGACGCCTGCCGTCATCTAAGAGAGGCCAAAATGGATTGTAGGAACCTATTTAGGTGGCACGTGTTAAAATATCACAAGCTAATGCAAGTGGCGCCCGGATCAGCGAGCACATGATCTACATCAGCGGCGCCATATTGCCCCCTAATCCGTCCCCTCCCCCGGTTAGGGGGCTTTTTTTATCGGTTGTGAATACGCGCGTCATGGCGGTGCATCAGTGCAACCTGCCGGCTGCAGCGGGAACCTGCGGCAACGTTTGAGTGTTCTCAGAGTCAGAGCGTCCAGTCAAGCGAGCACAACGGATGACAACTGTGATTTGAGTTGATTTACACCAGAGACGTTACATTGACCCCGCGCCGTACCCTCCCCCGGTGCGGGGTTTTTGTTTGTTTTTCTTTGTCATTTGCCGGGTTTTGTCGTATTATAAAGCGACCTATTTGGTCTGTAACTCAAAAGG
>Ga0102950_1000436_pt1 | contig 11763 bp, 10 predicted proteins | sample SalPon2A_B_D2_MG_FD_78505 | JGI IMG/M metagenome (GOLD analysis project Ga0102950, IMG submission 78505) | Soil microbial communities from South San Francisco under conditions of wetland restoration - Salt Pond MetaG R2A_B_D2_MG | ecosystem: Environmental > Terrestrial > Soil > Wetlands | place...
ATTGAAAAATATAATATATTTGTAATATATAAGAAACTTAAATATAAATAATACTATGATATCAAATGAGCTTCTTAAGGGATCGGTAAAAACAATTTTACTTAAAGTTTTGAAAGAAAATGGTCCGATGCACGGATATGCTATTACACAGAAAATAGAAGACCTGTCCGATGGAGAGATTAAACTGACTTACGGCGGACTATACCCCCTTCTGCATAAACTTGAAAATGACGGAATCCTTGTGACTGCCAGCGAAATTTACAACAACAGAATGAGGGTCTATTATGCTCTCACCGACAAAGGACAATCACTGGTCCTCGAAAAAATAAAGGAACTGAATGATTATATAGAATCAATAAAAAAGATTATAGACCCTAAACCCGGGTTGAGTCATGTATGAATTAAGCATCCCGGATATTGACAGGATAATACGAGATGTCAGAGACCAGGAAATAACATATCCTCACCTGGCCGACGAACTCATAGATCATATATGCTGTGATGTCGAGGAAGAAATGCTATCAGGTCTGAGCTTCAGCGAAGCTTACCGCAATGTAAAAAGTAAGATGGGACCACGACGGTTAAAGGAAATTCAGGAAGAAACTCTTTATATGGTTGATAATAAGTACAGAAAAATGAAAAATGCTATGAAAATCTCGGGCATATCCGGTACAATATTGTACGGTTTTGCAGTCATCTTTAAGCTTCAGCACTGGCCCGGAGCTGGTATAATGATGACACTCGGTTCGCTGATCATTGGACTGGTATTCATGCCAGCCGCACTTTCGGTGTTATGGAAGGAAACAAGAAGCAAAAAAAGGATCTTTACCTATCTTTCTGCTTTTCTGACAACACTGTTCTTCATTGCCGGCACACTCTTCAAGATACAACACTGGCCCGGTGCAGCAATATGCCTGACACTGGCCGCTCTGACAGGTGCCTTTATGTTCATTCCGGCCCTGGTTGTAAACAGGTTCAGCAATGCTGACGACAGGAAGAAAAGACCGGCATATATTGCAGGTGCTGCCGGACTTGTATTTTATATGGGCGGGATGCTTTTTAAAATTATGCACTGGCCAACGGCAACAATCCTGATGATAGCAGGTATAATGATTCTCTTTCTTCTCGCCTTTCCTGTCTATACATATATCACATGGAAAGATTCATCCAATATAAGTGCTGTCTTTTTATACCTTGTAATAGGTGCATTGCTTGTAATTATACCCGGTGTACTTATTAATCTTAACCTGCAGGGATACTTTGAACGCGGTTTCTATATTAACCAGCAGCAACAACAGAGTTTGTCCGGTTACCTTTATGATAATAACATGATGTATCTTGAAAAGTACCGCAATTCTGCAGATTACGGTTTGATGAAGCGGGTAGGCTCGTCAACCGACAGCATAATTGCTGTGATAGATAAACTGGCGGATCAAATGCTGGCATCAAACGGATCGGGTAGTGATGCTGAAAAAAAAGACAATACTTCCGTTTCACCAGCAGGCAACAGGCAGGTGATAAATTATGATATGATATCAAAGCCGTTTGCCGACTATCCTGTGAGTACTTATTTAATGCAGGGAGCTGAATCACGCTATGAACTCGACCGGGCCCTTTCATCCTACAGGAAAGAAATTATTACCCTGTGTGAAGAAGTCAAATCAGATTCTCTTTTCAGCTTCCCCGATCTTTCTCTAATACTACCGGCCGAAGAAAATGGCGAAGTCATTATATCTCTTATGACAGGACTTCATTCTCTCGAAGTACTTAAAAATACAATTCTCACTTTCGAAGGTGAAATCCTGTCGGATATAGTATCCGGTGTGAAATCAGAGCAGGTCAATCTGCAGTAACAGGAATGAACCGATGGTTCAAAACACCATTTTTTTTGGTGCATGTTGGTAAAGATGACAATTACAACAAAAATTATTAAAAATGAAACAGAAACTATATACTCTTGGACTTGTTGTTGCACTGATAGTCTTTACAGGTGCAATATTTAAAGTAAACCACTGGCCGGGCGCAGGTATTCTTCTGACCCTGGGCATCCTGTCGCTTGTTCTGATATTCCTTCCGGCAGCGTTGGTAAATCACTATAAATCACGCGAAAGCGAAAAACATTTATCGCTCTATATTATAACCTGGATTACATGTTTTGTGCTGTTTGGTTCGATGTTATTTAAAATCATGCATTGGCCTTATGCAGGGTTATTACTGCTTATAGCACTCCCTTTTCCCTATCTGATTTTCTTACCTGTATTTCTGTCTGTTACATCGAAAAACAGGAATTTTAATATCTATAACACTGTTTATGTTCTTCTCCTACTGGCTTTGAATTCCGTATTCTCAGGCCTGCTTGCCCTTAATCCGTCTATGATAAGGATACACGACAGTTATAATATCTCAAGCGATTATAACAAGAGTAAAGAGCTCCTTACAAGCTCAAAGCCTGGCATTCAAACAACACCTGTGTCTCTTAAAATAGATGAGGTTATAGGTGTAATTGACAAAACACAGGCTGCCCTTTTGAAGTATCGTGAAATAGATGTTTCAGGTTGGGTCTCCAATGCAAAGGGATTATCACATCCGGAGGAAAGGATAGGTCAGGAAATGACAATCTCTGATGCGGAAAAATACCCCGGTATGATGCTGGCCGTTGGTTTACGGGAATTGACGGGAGTAATCGATAAAACGCCCGGTTATGAAAAGCTGGCTCAGAATATTGGTTCGATAACTGATTTCCGGATTCAGCCGGGTGAAGAAGAGATTTGGGCCAAAAGTGTATTTTCAAATAATAACCTGGCCTGGGCACTCATTTATCTCGACGGACTCAGGACAAATCTGCTTATGATAAAACAAGCAGTCCCTGCAGGATACATCAGCAATACCTGAGATATTGTATTATGACTATTTAATAATGACAGAGGTTGTCTTAAAAATATATTTATGGCAGCCTCTTTGTTATTTCCTGACAACTAACTGAATAATAAAAAATTCGTTCTGTCTATAAAATCTGCCTGTTCGTCTATTTAATTTTTAATAGGATGAACCAGGCGGTATTTTTATTCCTGAAAGCGAAGGGAATTATGAAATTCACATTAGAAACATATCAGAAAAGAGAGCGATTCCGGATGTGATTTCATTTAACCTTTAAAAAAATAAAAATAGTTTTACATGAAAAGATTGATTTCAATATTGGTTGCCGTTGTTGCCTGGGGTCTGTTACTTAACTTACCCGCAGTAGCCCAGCAGGACAGTATCTGGACTCTTGATATGTGCATAAAGCGTGCATATGATCAGAATATACAGATACGGAAGAGCGAGGTTACAAACCAACAATCGGCTGTTTATGCCGACCAGGCCAGGGCCCGGAGGATGCCCTCACTGAATGGCTCAATAAATGAGAATTTTAACTGGAGTAAGAGTAATTCAGCTTCGGCTTCAGGGTTCTCCGGTGTTAATGGTTCAAATTATTCATTGAATTCCGGGGTTGTCCTGTTCAACTCTTCCAGGATCACTAATGAGATTAAACAGGCAGATCTGCAACTGGAATCAGGAAAGTATTCACTTGAGACCACAAAGGAATCCATAAGCCTGAATATTCTGGATGCATATCTCCAGGTGTTGTATTCTGAAGAGCAGGTTAAAAATACGCAGAGACAGATAGAAACAATAACAAGTCAGCTAAACCTGGCTAAGGAAAGACTGGATCTGCAGGGTATTTCAACATCCGATTATGCCAAGGTAAAATCGCAGCTGGCCAGTGAGAAGCTTACACTTGCCAACTCGGAAAGCCAGCTTTCCATAGCCAAGATAAACCTTATGCAGTTGATTGAGTTACCAGTCAGGAGCGATTTCGAAGTTGCACATCCCGATCTTGGCAAGGTTCTGAATAAGGAACTTGTACCGGATGTACATAAGGTTTATGAAGCAGCTCTTGCCATTAAACCGCAGATCAAAAATGCCACTGTCAATAAAGAAATTGCCGGACTTGATGAGAAGATAGCAAAAGCTTCCTATTTCCCGGTACTGTCGGCAAGTGCAGGTGTCAGTTCTGCATTTTCAAGCAGGACTACTGATCCCTATTTTAACCAGTTGAACAATGGCATAAGTCCTTCTGTAGGGTTCTCTCTTGCAATACCTATATATCAGAAGAAGCAGGTAAAAACAAGCGTTGAAGTAGCCAGGCTGGGTTATCAGAATGCCGAATTAAGTGAAGTCGATACACGTAACCAGTTACGCAAAAGCATTGAACAGGCATGTCTTGATGTAACATCAGCGCAGGTTGAATATGAAGCCAACCTCGAGAATTATAAGGCAACGCTTGATGCATCCACACTTTCTGATGAGCAGTTTAACCAGGGTATGATAAATTCAACTGATTACCTTGTGGCAAAGACAAACCTTATTGTTGCAGAGAGCCAGCTTCTTCAGTCGAAGTATAACCTGATCTTCAGCTACAAGGTACTCGACTTTTATATGGGAACTCCGCTTACATTATAACATTGTAATACTTAAATATACAGGGAAATACAAGTAATATCCTGAAGATAAACAGAATAGTTAAGAATAAAAAAACAAGATAATGAAAAAGAAAACATTAATAATCATCGGAGCGGCATTGGTTGTAGTTGTTCTTGGTTTAATGGCGCTCAGGTCCTTTCATAAAAAGGAGAACTCGGTCTCATTCACCATGGTAAAGGTGGAGAAGGGTAACATAAGCAATACTGTAACTGCCACAGGTACAATTGAGGCGTTAAAAACAGTTAATGTAGGTACACAGGTTTCAGGAATATTGTCGCATGTATATGCAACATTCAATGATGTTGTAAAGCAGGGTCAGCTTCTGGCCAGGCTCGATACAACTGCCCTGGCCGCCCAGGTAAACCAGAACCAGGCATCTGTGAACCAGGCACAGGCTCAGCTTAACTATCAGAAGGCAACATATGAGAGACTTAAGGCTTTGTATGACAAGAAACTTATTGCAAAGGCAGACTTTGACCAGGCAGTATATAATTATGAGAACTCCAAAGGTAATCTTGCCAATGCCAGGTTTGCTCTTAAACGTGCAAAAGTTAATCTCGATTATGCTACAATTACCTCGCCTATCGATGGAGTTGTCCTCAACAGGGCAGTTGAAGAAGGTCAGACAGTTGCTGCAAGTTTCAACACACCTACTCTTTTTACAATAGTCAACGACCTTACGCGTATGCAGGTGCAGACAAGTGTTGATGAAGCTGATATAGGAAAGGTAAAAGACGGGCAGCGTGTTGAGTTTACAGTGGATGCATATCCCGATATGAAGTTTGAAGGTACAGTAACAGAGGTAAGGTTACAGCCGGTCACAACAAATAATGTAGTTACCTATGTTGTCATCCTGAATGCACCTAATCCAGACAAGAAGCTTATGCCTGGTATGACAGCCAGTGCAACAATCTATGTTGAGGAAAAGCAAAATACACTTGTTTTGTCGGGTAAGGCAATGAGGTTTACACCAGACAGGGCATATCTTCAGAAACTTTTTGCCGCCAGGACTAAAAGTGGTGAAATGCCAGGGCGTAGTGGCACACAGGGTACAGCAGGTACATCTGGTACTTCAGGTTCAGCAGGGACGGCAGCATCTTCATCGATGCCGTCGGAAAGAATGGCATTCGGTGGCAATAATACAGATCCGAAAGTAAAAACTGTTTGGGTTAAAGATGATAAGATGACAATTCGTCCTCAAAGGGTCAGGATAGGTATTGATAATGGAAACAATGTTGAGATATTATCAGGATTGAAAGAAGGAGATGAGGTTATTACAGCTATGAAAGAGGGAGAGGAAAAAACAACAGAGGCTACAGCCAGTAATAATCGTCGTAGAGGACCATTCCCGTTTTGAGGATAATTTAAAATAACAATGTCATGAACAATATAATAATTGAAATAAGTAATCTGCGGAAGGATTACCATATTGGTGAGGTAACAGTTCATGCGCTCCGGGGTGTTGACATGAAGATAAGCAAAGGAGAGTTTGTGGCTATCATGGGTATGAGCGGATCGGGCAAATCTACCATGCTTAACATCCTGGGATGCCTTGACAAACCAACACATGGTGAGTATTTCCTCGATGGTAATGATGTTAATGCCATGGACAGAGATGAACTGGCACGACTCCGGAACAAGAAACTTGGTTTTGTCTTCCAGGCATATAACCTCCTGCCAAGGACGACAGCTCTGGAGAATGTTGAACTTCCGCTTTTCTATAACGGGAAGATAAAATCGAAGGAGAGGAAAGACCGTGCTATAAGAGCCCTGGAAGCCGTTGGTCTGGCCGATCGAATGGATCATATGCCAAATCAGTTGTCAGGTGGCCAGCAGCAAAGGGTGGCCATTGCCAGGTCGCTTGTAAATGATCCGGTGCTTATTCTGGCAGATGAACCTACTGGAAACCTGGATACAAGAACATCTTTTGAAATAATGGAACTGTTCCAGGACCTGAATGAGAAAGGCAGAACGATAGTATATGTGACTCACGAGCCCGATATCGCAAAGTTTGCCACCCGTAATATTATTTTCAGGGATGGAAAGATACAGCGAGAATACAATGTCACCGACAGACTTTTTGCCAGGGATGTATTGAAAAACATGCCTGTGGAAGAAGAAGAAATTGAGGAATTTGACGAGAAAAATTAAATCTTTCTGAAATGAACTATTCAAATTTATTCAGGATTGCAATAAGAGCGCTGATGAGAAACAGGCTAAGGGCCTTTCTCACCATGCTTGGAATAATAATAGGTGTTGGTTCTGTAATAGCCATGCTTGCAATAGGAGAAGGATCAAAGCAAAGTATGAGGACACAGATGTCATCGATGGGAACCAATATGGTTATGGTAATGCCAAATTTCCAGCGTAGAGGAGGGGTCAGCTTAGGAGCATCCAATTCCACTGTGCTTAAATACAGTGACGTAGTCGCTCTCAGGAACGATGGTGATGATCTTGCTGCCGTGTCACCGGAAGTAAGAGCAAGCGGACAGGTTATCTACGGAAACCAGAATACACAGACAACTATATACGGAGTGAGCCCTGAGTACCTGGGTATCAGGAAACTTGTAATAAAAAGCGGAAGGATATTTAATGCCAACGAAGTAAAAAGTATGGCTAAGGTATGTATCCTCGGACAGACAGTTGTGGAAAACCTTTTTGGTGCCGGAGCCGATCCGGTGGGCCTTTCCATCAGGATTAAAAATTTGCCTTTTACCATAATAGGCACACTGGAGGACAAGGGGGAAACAGGTATGGGACAGGACCAGGATGACCTTATTCTTGCCCCTTACACAACAGTGCAGAGAAGACTGGCAGCAATAGATTATTTAAATGGGATAAACGCGTCGGCAGTAAGCGAGGAAAAGAGTGCCGATGCCATGAAAGAAGTGGAGGAGACGCTACGGCGGACACATAAACTGAAAGATTCTGAAGAGAATGATTTCAGGGTAATGTCGCAGTCCGAACTTATCCAGACAGTGTCGTCTATATCAGATATAATGACAATACTTCTTGGTGCTATTGCAGGAATATCCCTGCTTGTAGGAGGTATTGGAATAATGAACATAATGTTTGTTTCTGTCACTGAAAGAACCCGGGAAATAGGACTCAGGATGTCAATCGGCGGCAGGGGAAAAGATATTCTTAAACAGTTTCTTGTTGAATCAATGTTACTGAGTATTCTTGGAGGAGCCCTTGGGGTGATATTTGGTTATTTGATAGCTGAACTGGCCGGATCACTAATGAGTATCAGTGCTTTGATTACTACCCAGTCGGTAGTGCTTTCATTCGTGGTTTGTTTTGTAATAGGGGTTTTCTTCGGGTGGTATCCGGCCAGGAAAGCATCAAATCTTAATCCTATTGACGCTTTGCGGTATGAATAGTCATATCGAATTGTTAACTTTGAGATCATTGGTACAGATTTATTAAAGCGGGCGTTTTAATCAACAGAAGAGTAAAGTCAGATGAAAAAGAATTTTTTCCAGGGCAAAGTTATCCAGGTATTGCTTCATGTCATTGCATGGGTCATTCTCCTGGGACTGCCTCTCTACTTTATAAAAAGATGGGATGTCGGGAAAGATTTCATCTGGCTTTACTATATAAACATAACAATCAACGGTATAATATTCTATATCAACTATCTGATATTAACTCCGAAGTATTTCTTTGCAAGCAGGAAATATCGTTATTTCATCTCGGTATTTTTGCTGTTACTTATAATGTACTTTGTATCAGACTCATCCAACAGGCTGATTTTCGAGGAATTTCCTCATCACCAGGCAATGGAAAGGACCAATACCGGTGAAATCAAAAGAACCCAGAGTCCTCCCAAGCCGGGGCCTTTTTTGGCGAGGACTCCCTTCAGGCAGATACACATGGTTAATTACAGCTTTACCGCAGCTTTCCTGATTGTCTTTTCTCTTGGTCTGAGAGTGCTGGAACGTCATGCACAGACAGAGAAATCGCAGAAAGAGCTTGAAAAGGAAAAACTTAATTCCGAACTGGCTTTCCTGAAGAACCAGATAAGCCCTCATTTCTTTTTTAACACACTAAATAATATATATTCGCTGATCAGTATCAATGAAGAGGACTCCAAGAATGCTGTTCTGAAGCTTAGTAAATTAATGAGGTACCTCCTTTATGAGTCGGAACACGGGAATACAAAGCTTAGTAATGAGATTGCTTTCCTGAACCATTACATTGATCTTATGAAGCTGAGAATGAGCGATAAAATAAGCCTCTCCGTTTCATTCCCCGATGAATATGAAGATATAAGTATTCCACCTCTTCTTTTTATTCCATTTATTGAAAATGCTTTCAAACACGGGATAAGCTACAGGGAGAAGTCTTTTATAGAGATCAGCATGACAACAACTAAGGATACATTATCTTTCAGGTGTGTCAACAGTAATATAGGCAATGGAGACAGTGTTGAATCGGATCATACCGGAATTGGCCTTGAAAATGTGAGTAAGAGGCTGAAACTCCTGTTCCCTGGTAAACATGAACTTAAAATTAGTGATTCGGATAAGATATTTAAAGTTCTTCTTGACATTAAACTGAGCTAAATGATCTCTGTTGTTGCAATAGACGATGAACCACTGGCTTTGCAGCTGGTAGCAGGGTATATTGGAAAAACCCCGGAACTCAGTCTTGCCGGAAAGTTCGATAATCCAGTGGATGCTGCCGAATTTATCCGGGAAAACAAGGTTGACCTTATCTTCGTTGATATACAAATGCCAGATCTGTCGGGCATTGAATTTACCCGTCTTCTTGAAAAAGGGCCCAAAGTTATTTTTACAACAGCATATGAAAAATATGCCCTTGAAGGATATAAGCTTGAGATTGTTGATTACCTCCTGAAACCTTTTAGTTACGAGGAGTTCCTGGCTGCTGTTCTTAAAGCAAGAAACCTGATTTCGCTGGAACAAAAGGCAGCAACACAGGTTGAAGCAAATAACGAATTCCTGTTTCTTAAATCTGATTATAAGATAAAACGTATCAATTTTGATGATATCCTGTATATTGAAGGTCTGAAGGATTATGTGAAGGTCTTTACAAGGTCGCACCCAAAACCCGTACTATCGCTTACTTCACTTAAACTTCTGGAAGCAAAGCTTCCCGCTTCAAAATTTATGAGGGTCCACCGGTCTTATATTGTTAACCTGGGGAAAATTGATACAATAGAAAGAAGCCGTATCGTTTTTGATAAAACTTATATACCTGTCAGCGACCAGTATAAGGAAAAATTCCAGGAATATCTCGATAAGAATTTTCTGTAAAAAAGATATTTTTATTTGCATTTTATATTCTTATACTTACATTTGTAAACCGAACAAGAGATAAAAATGAATAAAGTATATACAAGTTGGTGCTGGTGGCATAATATTCCTGACAAGATATTGTGAGACTGACTCCTTTGTATATAATAATGATATAACCCAACGGCCTGTCGTACTCACGACAGGCCGTTTTGATTTTATGAGATTACCAAATGTTTGACATTTAATTATTCGGAAAATGGCAGAATATAAATTTACAACAAGGTCGAGAAAGCTTCTTGCTGATATTATTACACCGGTCAGCATTTATCTGAGGTTCAGAGATATATATCCTAAATCACTTTTGCTGGAAAGCTCTGATTATCACGGTAATGAGAATAGCTATTCTTTTATCTGCATGAAACCGGCAGCCGGTTTTGAAGCTGATAAGGGGCTGATAAAGGAGACATATCCCGATGGATCTGTTATTGATACATCTATTGAGGATTTAACCACATTCAGCAGCCGTCTTTCATCATTTATAAGTTCCTTTAAACAGGAAGAAACAGGAGATGATATTCCTGTGAACGGTCTCTTTGGATATATTGCATATGATGCCGTAAGGTATTTTGAGAAAATCAGCTTTAAAGGGGGAGATGACTTTTCACATAAGATACCTGATGTAAAGTACTACCTGTACAGGTACATAATTGCTATAAATCATTTTCAGAACACCCTTCAGATAATAGAAAATAATTTTGGTGATGAAGATAGTGAGATTGACCGTATTGAGGCACTTCTTAACAGCCGCAACCTGGCATTCTATTCATTCAGGACAGAAGGAAGCGAGACAGGTAACATCACCGATGAGCAGTTTAAGGAGATGGTAAGCAGGGGAAAGAGACACTGTTACCTGGGCGATGTTTTCCAGGTAGTCCTTTCAAGGCAGTTCTCAAGGAAATTCAGCGGAGACGAATTCAATGTATACAGGGCATTGCGATCGATCAATCCTTCACCTTACCTGTTTTATTTTGATTATGGAAATTACAAGATATTCGGTTCTTCACCGGAGGCTCATCTTAAGATAAACGGAGGCAAAGCCTCCATCAACCCTATCGCAGGGACTTTCAGACGCACAGGAAATGATGAGAATGACAAGCTTCTTGCTCAGCAGCTTTCAGCCGACCTTAAGGAGAATGCCGAGCATGTGATGCTTGTCGACCTGGCAAGAAATGATCTCAGCAGGCATGCCACCGATGTGAAGGTGGAGAACTATCGCGAAGTGCAGTTCTATTCACATGTGATACATCTTGTTTCTGCCGTGTCAGGTAAAATGAAGGAATCAGCTACGATGGCGGACCTGATAACTTCCACCTTCCCCGCAGGTACCCTTTCCGGTGCTCCCAAGTATATGGCTATGAAGATAATTGATGGATGTGAGAACCAGCGTCGCGGATACTACGGTGGGGCAATAGGATTTATAGATCTGCGGGGAAGATTTAATCATGCAATTATGATCAGGACCTTCCTGAGTATGGCAAATACTCTTTATTATCAGGCCGGGGCAGGTGTGGTGGCAGTATCGGAGGAGGATAACGAACTGCAGGAGGTTAATAACAAGCTGGGTGCTCTCAGGAAAGCTGTTGAGATGGCGGAGGAGATAATTTAACATGTATGGAACAGATGAAGAAAATACTGGTCATTGATAATTATGATTCATTCACATACAACCTCGTACATTACCTCGAGAAACTGACAGGATTTACTCCGGCGGTTTTCAGGAATGATGAAATAACACTTATGGAGGCCGGTGAATATGACAGGATACTTTTATCCCCCGGTCCGGGTGTGCCCGCTGACGCAGGAATTTGTATCGACCTTATCAGGAAATATTCACAAACGAAAAGTATTCTGGGTATCTGCCTGGGTCACCAGGCCATAGGGGAGGCTTTCGGAGGCAGGCTTATTAATCTCAGCA
>Ga0102950_1000437_pt1 | contig 11725 bp, 6 predicted proteins | sample SalPon2A_B_D2_MG_FD_78505 | JGI IMG/M metagenome (GOLD analysis project Ga0102950, IMG submission 78505) | Soil microbial communities from South San Francisco under conditions of wetland restoration - Salt Pond MetaG R2A_B_D2_MG | ecosystem: Environmental > Terrestrial > Soil > Wetlands | place...
ACAGAGCTGCTCTCGGTAAGGCATTGAGGAATATTTACTCAAACAAACTCCCCTTTATTATAAGGGGTGGTTATAACTGGGTTGACGTACGGGATGTTGTATCTGCTGCTGTAAAATCAGTTGAAGCCGGGAGAAGAGGTGAAAAATATATCCTTTCGGGGGAATTCCGGACTCTTGGAGAATTATCGGCAATGATAAGTCGTCTTTCAGGGTGCCGGGTGCCGGTGCAGATTCCGGTTTCACTTGCAAAAATAGCAGCTCCGTTTTTAAGTCTGTTCTCATCTTTAACAGGGAAGGAGCCTTTATATACAGGCCAGTCTCTGGATATACTTGTCCATTCTCCCGTTAATATTTCCAATGAAAAGGCCAGACTCGACCTTGGATATGCTCCACGTTCTCTTGAGGAGACTCTCAGGGATACTTTTAACTGGTATATTGAAAACAATATGTTGAAATGATATGATTCTTCATGACACATTTAACCTGATTTGCATTATATGGATAGCATTTGCCGTCATCCTGTTGCCCTTGCTGCTAAAAGTCGTTCAGCCGTACGGAAGACATTCAGCCGGAAAGTGGGGTCCACTGATCAGCAACAGGGTGGGATGGCTCATTATGGAAATGCCGGCACTCGTGATTTTCGGCTGATTCATTCTTTTGAAGTCCGATTTACATAACCTTCTTGTTCTTGTACCTGCCATCCTATGGATTAGTCATTATTTTCATCGTGTCGTAATATATCCTCTTCAGATTAGAACGAAGGGGAAGAAAATTCCATTGGTCATTACGGGTTTTGCATTTTTATTTAACATAATAAATGGTTGCCTTAACGGATACTGGTTTGCAACATTTGCTCCGGGAAATATCCCCGGTTCTCTTACTATTATACGATTAACAGCAGGAACGATACTTTTTATTTCCGGGTTTATTATTAATAAGTATCATGATTATTTGCTTATTAATTTACGGTCTGTTAATGAGAAAGGGTACAGTATACCTTATGGCGGTTTGTTTCAATATGTTTCATGCCCAAATTTTCTGGGGGAGATAATATCCTGGACCGGTTTTACCCTTGCTGTATTCAGCCTGCCTGCTCTTTCATTTCTGGTCTGGACCTGTGTAAATCTTATAACAAGGGCATTGGACCATCATAAATGGTATATAGAGAAATTTACTGGCTATCCCAAAGAAAGGAAAGCAATTTTCCCTTTTCTTTTATAATTATCAGTATAGAAAGATTCTATAGATAAATTTCAGGTAAATATTGTAAGGAGATTTTGTGTTTTTTCTTTAAAAGATGTGGTAATTCCTGTTACAAACGTCATAAATAGAAATGCGGTTCTGGTAGAAGTTTTCATAAACAGCAAATTATTTATAATTAATTATATACATAAATAGGTTAAATTATTGTAATAGATAATTATGGTGTTTTCAGGTTAGTTTGTTGCATAGTAATGCATGTAGGTTAGTTAAAATTGTGGAATGCCGGTCTGTGATTGGCATTTCACTGATTTATTAACAGGACATCTTCACCTAATATGATAGTAGATCCGCCAATTGCCAAAAAGAAAAAGACTTCAGATTCAAAAGGTTTATTGCATTTATTATCTTTGGTTAATGACCAGGAGCAAATGACGAAGAATCAGTTGACACTGGTTGAGAAGGTACTGATTTCAAAGCTTAAGGCCGGAGATCAGTCTGCTTTTTCACATATCTTCTCTGCGTATTACAAGGATCTTGTACTATTTGCAATGAGGTATACCAAAGACCTGAGTAATGCAGAAGAGATTGTTCAGGATACCTTTGTTCGATTATGGGAGGATCATGAAACAGTTAATATTAGTCATTCACTGAAATCTTACCTCCTGAAAGCAATTCAGAATAAATTTCTCGACTGGTACAGGCATAAAAAAATCAGGCAGACATATTATAGTTATGTTATGGAAAGGGCTCTCAGATTTGAAACCGATACAGATAAATATGTGCTCCAATCCGAATTACAGGACCAGATAGATGCTGTATTGTCAAGTCTCCCTGAAGAAATTTCATCACCTTTCCGAATGAACAGATATAAAGGGCTCAAATATAGTGAGATTGCTGATCTCCTGGGCGTTTCAGTTAGGACTATTGAAGTAAGGATAGGAAAGGCATTGCATATGCTGAGGATCTGCCTGAGAGATTACATTTCATAATAATTTTGTATATGAGTCTGTTGCTGAATAACTGAAGCTGAGGATTGTGTACTATTTAAATGTGGGCAATATGGCATTGATCGTCTTTATATAAATACATGTTTTTTAAATGGAATCAACAGAGAAGAATGATATTTTAGCTTTGATCGCAAGGGATCTTGCGGGCCTGGCCACTAAAGCGGAATGTGAAGAACTGAATGAATGGTTAGGTGTCTCGGAAGCAAACAGAAAATATTATGATCAGCTAAAAAATATCTGGGATGCATCTGACAAACAAACAGATATTAGCAATATAGATATTTCAGGGGCTCTAAAGAAAGTAAAGAACAGAATCTCCGGCGTGAAGCCCCGAAGAAAGATATGGTCATCGTGGCAGAGGATTGCCGCAATAATAATTCTGCCACTGGCTATCGGTACCTTTTTCCTTGGCCTGATCAGTTCCGGAATAGGAATTTTAAGACAGAACCAGGTGGTTTTTAATAAGGTGTACGCTCCCTATGGAACCAGATCGTCTTTTCGCCTGGATGATTCCACATTGGTCTGGCTCAATTCAGGTAGTACTTTAAAGTATCCTGTAACCTTTAGTAAGAGAGTGCGAGAGGTTTACCTTGACGGTGAAGCCTATTTTGAAGTGAAAAGCAATCCATTACGGCCTTTTATTGTGCAGACTTCAACATTAAAGGTAATAGCCAAGGGAACACGGTTTAATGTCCAGTGTTATGCCCCACGGCAAATGACAGAGGTAACACTTGTATCGGGGAAAGTAACAGTTAAGGAGACAGGACATAACAGAAACTCACCCGGAGTATATAGGCTTCATCCTGACCAGCATCTGAGTTATGACTTACAAACCAGGGAGAGTGATATTATTGATACAGATTCATATAAATATATTGCCTGGAAGGATGGGAAACTAATATTCAGGAATGAACCACTGAGTAAAGTACTTAAGGATATAGGATTGATTTTTAATGTAGATATAGAATTGCAGGGGAAAGAACTACAAAATTACAGATATCACGCAACATTTGAAGATGAATCGCTCGAAGAGATACTTAAGCTGTTAAAGATTAGTGCGCCGATAAGCTATACCGAACTTCCGAGAAACCTGTTACCCGACGGAACTTTCTCAAAGAAAAGAATAATTATTTACCCGGCAAATTCCGGACATTCAAAATAAACCTGACTAACAATTAAAATTACCTGCCATATGAAAGAAACATAAAACCTCCAATGCTTGATCATAAAACAAGGAGGAAAAGTGCTGGAACACCTTTCCTCCGGTTAATGGTCAACAGAATGTCTTGCTTAGAGAATTAACATTCCTTATTTATTAACCCTAACGATTCAAAATTATGAAAAAGAATCATAATTACTATGGATTTTCAAAACCTTATAGTAATTGTCAAAAATTACTAATGACCATGAAAATTTCTGCTCTTCTGCTTTTTTTAGGATTGACCGGTATGGCGGCCACCCCTACATATTCGCAAAACACAAGGATCTCTCTTGATATGAAGGGAGCAACTATTGAGCAAGTTCTTAATAAAATAGAAGATGTCAGCGAATTCTATTTTTTATTCAACCAGAAACTGATTGATGTTGAACGCAAGGTTGATGTCAAAGCTAAAAATGAACCGATAAAGGATATCTTGTATGGCATTTTTGACGGCCAGGTCAGGTTTGTGGTAAGCGACAGGCAGATCGTCCTTACTCCTTCGGAAACCTCGGCCCGGCTTGACTCCCTGTTTCAGCAACAAACGATAACCGGAATTGTAACTGATGCTGTAACCGGTGATCCGATGCCGGGCGTAAACATTGTAGTAAAGGGAACAACAAACGGTACAACCACCCATATTGATGGTAGTTTCTCCCTCTCTGTCCCTGATAAGAATGCTACTTTGATAGTATCTTTTATCGGTTATGTCAGCCAGGAGGTACCTCTTGAAGGCAGAGCCAAAATTAATGTTAAACTTAATGTTGAGACCAAAGATCTTGATGAAGTTATTGTTGTAGGTTACGGTGTACAAAAGAAAAGTGTAGTAACAGGAGCTATTTCCAGTGTCAACACAGCGGATCTTACCAATTCATCTGTGGTAAGAGCGGAGCAGGCACTGCAGGGTAAAACATCCGGCGTACAGGTCATCCAGAATTCCGGAGCCCCGGGTGCCAGTCTGAATGTAAGGATCCGTGGCTATGGATCGAACAGGTCATCAGAACCAATATATATTGTTGACGGAACAAGGGTTTTCGATATAAGCACAATTGATCCGAATGATATACAAAACATTGAAATACTTAAGGATGCTGCTTCTGCAGCAATTTATGGTGCAGAGGGTGCCAACGGAGTTGTCCTTATTACAACTAAAATAGGAGCTCAGGGCAGAACAGGCCATTTTACTTATGAATTCCAGCATTCTATTCAGACTATGGCTCATAAAACTGCGGTTCTCAACGCTGATGAGTATTATAATTATTTTACCGAAGCGGGCGGTCTCTCTCCTGATATTGACAGGACTTTTACAACAGACTGGCAGAATGCTATATTTACAACATCCCCCTCTGATAAACATTACCTCTCCTTCACCGACGGTAATGACAGAGGATCATTCCTTATGTCATTATCATATCTGAACCAGGATGGTATCGTTAAGGGTGACCAGGATAAATACCAGAGATATACTGTAATGTTTAATTCCGACTATAAGGTAAAAAAATGGTTTAAGGTAGGACATAATCTGCAGATCAACCGTACTAATCTCAAATCGGTTTCGGAGAATAGTGAATACGGATCTGTGATTAGTGGTGCACTGATGATGGATCCTTTTACACCTGTAACTTATACCGGTGCAATACCTTCAGATGTACAGGCCCTGCTCGATATTGGTAAAAAGTTACTTAGGGATGATAAGGGAAACATCTATGGTATTTCATCAAATATCAACGGTGAAGTTGGTAATCCCTTTGTTAACCGCGACAGGACAAAACCTCTGACTCAGAACACGAACATGTTTGGAAATGTCTTCGCTGACTTTACTCCGCTACCCGGACTTACGTTTACCACAAGACTGGGACTGACTCTCGGATTCTCTGACTATCACCTTTACAGCCCGGTCTATTATTACAATGCATCACAGAATAATAACTCTTCCACTGTAACGGAGACTATTCGCAATATGTCGTTCTGGCAATGGGATAATTACCTTACCTATGCCAGATCTGTTGGGAAACATAACGGAACTTTGCTACTGGGCTTTACTCCAAACGAACTGAGAGTGAAAAACATGTCTGGAACAGCAGGCCCGCTTCTGGTTGACAGTGATAATTTTGATGATCTGTCGTATACGGTGGCAAATCCCACAGATAATATTTCCGGCACAAGAACACTAACACGTAAATTGTCTTATTTTGGCAGATTTAATTATGACTTTGCAGGAAAATATATCTTCCAGTTCAGCCTGAGGAAAGACGGAGCCGGAATGGATATCCTTTCAAAGAAAAAACGCTGGGGTACATTCCCTGCCGTTTCGGCCGGCTGGGTTATTTCAAGTGAATCATTCTTCCCGAAATCATTTATTACCTTCCTGAAAATCAGGGGTAGCTGGGGTCAGAATGGTAGCCTCTCCAACCTTGGCAATTATCCTTATGCATCTCTTCTTTCATCATCTTCAAACGGAACACCAACTGCATACCCGGTATCTGAAACTACTCTTTCAACTGCAACATTCCCGACTACACTTAGCAACCTGAATCTTGGATGGGAAACCAGTGAACAAACTGATGTCGGACTTGACCTGAGGGCCCTCAAGGGGAAACTTACTTTTTCTGTCGATTATTATAATAAAATTACCAAAGGTCTTATAACAACGGGTACCCCTCCGCTTATTGCAGGAAATGCTGCCACTTCAATCAATGCCGGTGATGTACAGAACAGGGGATTCGAGTTTGAGCTGGGATATCATAGTAATGTAGGGGAACTTAATTATTCCATAAATGCAAACCTGGCAACCCTCCATAATGAAGTCACATATATGAACCCAAATAATCCAAGGCTGTCAGGTGCTGAAGTTAACCTCTTCACTGCTACAATGTTTGAAAAGGGTTATCCGATATGGTATTTTTTCGGATATAAAACCTACGGGGTTAATCCGGCTAATGGTAATATGATCTACTATAACGCAGCAGGTGATACTACATCGTATGTAACATCATCTGATGGACAGTATCTTGGAAGCGGAATACCTAAGCTTACATTCGGTACAACAATTACCCTCAATTATAAGGGATTTGATTTCAGATCGTTCATTCAGGGCCAGTCAGGAAATAAGGTTATGATTGGGATGATCAGAACCGACAGGCTGAATTATAATATCCTTGACGCGTTCTATAAAGACAGGTGGACTCCTACAAATACAAACGGCACAATGCCAAAGGCAGACAACGCTGAAGCTAACAAGTGGCATAGTGATATGATGCTTTTCGACGGATCTTTTGTTAAAATAAAACAGATCCAGCTGGGATATAATATACCGGATAAAATACTGAAAAAGATCAGAGCTTCGGCTGCAAGAGTTTATGTATCCCTCGAAAATGCCTTTACTTTCACCAAGTATCCCGGAATGGATCCTGAGGTAGGAAGCAGTACAGTAAACAGTATTGGTATCGACCGCGGTATGTATCCGATCTGCAGGACCATATTGCTTGGAGCTACCATTACGTTCTAGATAACCATTGATAAAATACTATACTATGAATCTCAAATGTTTACAACTTTTATACGGTACCGGTAATTTCCGGTCGGCATTTGGGTTTCATGTGACCATTAAATTCTAAATTATTTACACATGAAAACTATATTGAGTAAATTAAATAAAGTCATAATAATTGTCGTTTTTTCACTGGTTTTATTCGGTTGTTCTGAAAACTGGCTTGATTATGACAAACGAGGTGCACAGATACCTGATACTTTCTATAAGACAGATGAACAAGCCTTTGAAGGTCTTATGGCTGCTTTTGATGTCTGGCAGTCAAATATGGGATTTAATTATTACTATCTGCTTGACGGATTGTCAGATGAGAATTATGCAGGAGGAGGTTCCCGCGGGGATAATGGTGGAATACTTGAAGAGGTAAATGAGTACAGGTTTACTCCACTCAATTCCGGCATCCGGGGTTTCTATTCCTGGATGTACAGTTGTGTTTACAGGGCGAACCTGGTTATAAACAGGGTCGAACCCGATTCGGAGGACAAACAGCTGGATATTGCCATGGCAAAAGTACTCAGGGCTTATGCTTACTTCTTTCTGGTAAACCTATGGGGTGATGTCCCACTAGTATTACAGGAGCTTAACTCCGATGAATATGTACAGCCCAGAACACCCAAAGAAGAGGTCTATGCACAGATGGAGCAAGACCTTCAGGATGCTATAGCCGTACTTCCAACCAGGTATAACCTGTTAGGCAATTACTCAAATCTTATTTCAAAGGGTGCGGCACAGTCTATTCTTGGAAAGGTTTACCTGTTTGAGAACAAATATACCGAAGCTGCAAATATCTTTGACCAGGTAATAAGCTCAAATGATTATGATCTTTATCCCGATTATTCCAAGGTATTAAGGAAGGAATCGGAATATGGAGTCGAATCTGTTTGGGAAATTCCATTCGTTACAAATCAGGATTACAGCAATCCTTTCGGACCTGAATCCACAATGGGAGGCTTCCTGGTATTTGTCGACCCTCGTGAGACACAGTTCTCCTGTCCTGCACTTGGTATAACATCATCAATGGGATGGTGCTTCCTGAACCCACATAAAGAGATATATGATGCATACGTTGCTGCCGGTGATACAGTACGCAGGAAGGCAAATATAATATCAAAGCCTGAGATTGAAGCTCTTGGAGGTTATCTTCAGTTCCCTGTTCCTCCGGCTGTAGGCTATACACCTTACGGTAATGACGGATATGTACAACTAAGATATGTCTCCTACCTCAGCGAGGGGGAAGGCGTCATCGATTTTTTTAAAGAATGCAATAATGGAACTAATGCCAGGATGATACGTTATGCTGATGTGCTTCTGATGGCTGCCGAGGCCAATAACCGCAAAAGTCCGGCTGACGACGCCAAAGCACAGCAATATATTAACAAGGTGAGGGCAAGGGTTAACCTCCCTGCTGTTTCTTTAACAGGGGATGACCTCTTTGCTGCAATAAAAAATGAGAGGAAACTGGAGTTATTCTATGAGGGAGAAAGATACCTCGACCTACAGAGATGGCAGGGGAACCTGGGTGAGAATGGTGATGCATATCTTGCATTAAAGGACCAGGGAAAAGTTGTCCCTTCAGGCATTCCGGGTCAGCCGATACTTCAACCCGATGCCGGTTATAAATTGAATAAAAACGAGCTTCTTCCTATCCCGGACTATGAAATGAAGGTCAATTCTGCGATGACGCAGAATCCGGGATATTAGGATCATTTTTGAAAAGTGGTTAATGAGAGCCCTTAACCTTTGGATAGGGTAAAAGGGCTCTTTTTTATTTTTCCCTTTATCCGGCCGGATGATTGTATGAACATGAAATTAGGCGAATTAACCACGATCAGGCAGTTTTTGTTTAATTTTATTCTCTATGGCTCTCGACTTGTCTTTCAGGTCTGTAGATTAAAGTCACAAGGTAATTGCTTTAAAGGTGCCTGATTTGGTTTATTAATGAATATGCTACATACTATCTCACCATGATTTCCAACCCTGAAAAATGTAAGAAAACTATCTTTTGAGCTTATTCTGTAATACCATAAACAATAAAAAATTGAAACATGAAAAACAAATCCTTCTTCCCATTTATCCTGCTTCTTATAGTCTCCCTTGCAGCAGGTACCTTAAATAATGCATCGGCCCAGAAACTAAAAGCAGGTCCACAGGACTTGTCTTTTTTCTCCTCTGTTGATGAGACCGACCAGCCTTATGCTATATACATACCAAAGAATTTTGATGAAAACAGGAAATACCCTCTGGTGATCTTTTTACATGGTGCTATGTCTAATCACAGACTGGGTCTGCGCCGGGCTTTTGGCCAGGGAAATATTCAGGGTCCTGATTTCATCAAACCCGGACATGTACCGGCTGAAACTGATCTGGAAGTGACCAGGTACTGGCCAAAGCTGAAAGATGTGGATTACATTGTTGCTGCACCTTATGCACGCGGGACAGCCGGATACCAGGGTATCCCGGAGCAGGATGTTTATGATGTGCTCGCTGATGTAAAGAGCAGGTTTAATATAGATGAAGACAGGATATATCTTACAGGACTGTCTATGGGTGGTGGTGGTACCTTATGGCTGGGTATGACCAGACCCGATATATGGGCAGCCATTGCCCCATGTTGCCCGGCACCTCCTGATGGTACAATAGATCTTTCCGGTAATGCACATAACCTCCCGGTCCATCTTTTTATAGGTGATAAGGATTTCCTTTACAAGACAGCACAGGACTGGAGGGCTAAACTGGCAAATGATGCAAAGCTATTTGATTATGTTGAGTACCCGGGAATAGGTCATAACAGCTGGGAGTATGCATACAAGGATGGTTTTATCTTTGATTGGTTTGCCCAGTTTGTCCGTAATCCATATCCTGAAGAGGTGAAATTCTCAAGCACACTCTTTAAATATGACAAAGCCTACTGGGTTACGCTTGATGATCTTATACCCGGTACTCTTGCGACGATCGATGCCGTTTTCAAGGACCGGAATAATATTGAGGTTAATAGCAAGGGACTTGAGGCTTTTACACTTAATCTGGAAGGACATCCTATGTTCGATCGGGCAAATAAGGTGACTGTAACCGTTGATGGTAAAACATTCACAGTTAAAACTCCCGATGCTGTATCATTTTCAAAATTGAAGGGCAACTGGGTTAACAGGAAATTCACACCCGGACTTATGTCTAAACAAAAGGGAGCTGAAGGTCCGATGAGTGCTGTTATAAGCAGTAATCATATCTATGTTTATGGCACAGGTGGTGAACCTTCGAAGGAGGAACTGGCTGAGAGAAGAGCTGAAGCTTCGAAGGCAGCAGACTGGGCCTTCGACCGTGGCATGATGGGACGTATTATGGTATTCCCGAGAGTCCTGTCCGATAAAGAATTGAGGCAGAGTGATTATGATAATTCCAACCTTGTACTTTTTGGTACACGTGAGACAAATGCAGTTATAGATAAGTTTGCTGACAGGCTTCCCCTGGAACTGAAAAATAATGCCAAAGACTACGGACTTGTCTATGTCTTCCCGCTTAATAACCATTATGTACTCATTAATTCCGGCCTTGTATGGTGGACTCCTCCAAAGAAGGCACAACAACAGCAGGGATTCGCATTCATGGGTGCTGTAACTGATGCTCTGCGGAATATGAAAGATTTTATTCTTTTTAAAGAAGGTCCTGATAATATAGTAACACAAGGATATTTTGACAATAATTGGAAATTACCGGAAGATGCTGCTTCTGCAATGAAATCAACGGGTGTAATTACTATTAAATAAACTGAATTATATGAAAACAAACAGAAGAAATTTCGTTAAAACAATGGGGGCTGGAGCAACAGGTCTTGCCTTCGGTACAACAGCTCTGGCAACTGCATCATGTACTACAGCTGCCGGTAAGGATGGAGTACCTGTCAGTTATGACAATCAGGTACTATTTATTGGTGATAAGATTGCCCTGGCAGATACACAGTATGGCAAGGTAAAAGGTTATGTCCTGCGAGGAATTAACTACTTCCTGGGAATCCCGTATGGTGCAGACACCTCAGGAGCCAACAGGTTCATGCCGCCACAGAAACCTGAACCATGGGCAGATGTTTTCCCTGCCGTATTCTGGGGAAACTCTGCTCCTCAGATAATGGAGAACAGGTATGCCAATGCTTACGCCTCCTTTGCAGATCACTGGAATTATTATGATGTAAACGCAGATTGTCTTAAGCTGAATGTTTTTACTCCCGGAATTAATGACGGGAAAAAAAGGCCAGTTATGTTCTGGATTCATGGAGGCGGCTTCACTAATGGAAACGGGATTGAACAGGATGGATATAATGGTGAGAACTTCTGTCGTAAAGGCGATGTTGTTTTTGTATCGGTTAACCACAGGCTCGGCCCGCTGGGATTCTCAAACTTAGCATCAGTTGGTGGTGATCAATATGCCGCATCAGGTAATGTGGGAATGATTGATCTCGTCGCTGCCCTGGAATGGGTAAGGGATAATATTGCCAACTTCGGCGGTGATCCGGGGAATGTAACAATAATGGGGCAATCAGGCGGTGGTGCTAAAGTTTGTTTACTTACTGCCATGCCTTCAGCAAAAGGATTGTATCATAAAGCGGTTGTTCTTAGCGGCGCTTCCACACAAACAGGAGAAAAGGAATATGCCGAGAAACTGGGTGAATATATTATGAAAGAAGCCGGACTTAAACCAGGCGAAATCAGTAAACTACAGGAGATGCCATGGATGGACTATTATCTCCTGGCTAATAAGGCAGCCAGGCAACTG
>Ga0102950_1000439_pt1 | contig 11722 bp, 8 predicted proteins | sample SalPon2A_B_D2_MG_FD_78505 | JGI IMG/M metagenome (GOLD analysis project Ga0102950, IMG submission 78505) | Soil microbial communities from South San Francisco under conditions of wetland restoration - Salt Pond MetaG R2A_B_D2_MG | ecosystem: Environmental > Terrestrial > Soil > Wetlands | place...
AAAAATCATTTTACAGTTGGTATCGTTGATGATGTAACCTTTACAAGCCTTGATTATGATCCTTCATTTTCAGTAGAAGCTGATGAAACATTTAGAGGTAAGTTCTATGGTTTGGGTGCCGATGGAACAGTCGGTGCAAATAAAAATTCAATAAAAATAATCGGTGAAGGCACGGATTTTAATGCACAAGGTTATTTTGTTTATGATTCAAAAAAATCCGGCTCTACAACAACTTCACATTTAAGATTTGGTCCGAAAGAATTAAAATCAACTTACCTTATTCATAAAGCAAACTTTATTGCCTGCCATCAGCAGGTTTTTCTTGAGAAGATGGATTTATTAAAAGATGCTATTGAAGGTGCAACATTTTTGCTTAACACAATAGTTCCAAAAGAAAAAGTCTGGGATTCACTTCCGGAAAAAATTCAAAAGGATCTTATTGAAAAGAAGATGAAATTTTATGTGATTGATGCATATAAAGTTGCAGCCGAAACGGGCATGGGCCAAAGAATAAATACAATAATGCAGACATGTTTCTTTGCGATTTCTAAAATTTTTCCCCGTGAAGAATCTATTGAAATGATTAAAAAAACCATCAAAAAAACTTACGGTGCAAAAGGAGATAAAATTGTTCAGATGAATTTCAATGCAGTTGATCAAACTCTTGAAAATCTATTTGAAGTTGAAGTTCCGGATAAAGTTACAAGTAAAATTCAATTTTTACCCGCTGTAGCTGGTGATGCACCCGAATTTGTTCGTGATGTTACTGCTAAAATAATTGCAGGAGAAGGAGATCTTATCCCGGTTAGTAAAATGCCGTTTGATGGAACATTTCCTACCGCAACATCTCTTTGGGAAAAGAGAAATATTGGTTTGGAAGTTCCGGTATTCGATCCTGATGTATGTATACAATGCAACAAATGTGTTATTGTATGTCCGCATGCAACAATTCGAGCAAAAGTTTATGATGAAAAGCTTCTTGAGAATGCCCCGGCAACATTCAAACATACTAAGTTTAAAGGAAAAGAATACGGTGAGAGTTTGGAATATACTATTCAGGTTGCTGTAGAAGATTGTACCGGATGCGGAATTTGCGTTGATTTTTGTCCGGCTAAGAATAAGAAAGAGACTAGACTAAAAGCTATAAATATGGCTCCTCAAATACCGTTAAGAGAACAAGAGAAAGTAAACTGGGATTTCTTTCTCACTTTACCTGAATTAGATAGTAGAAAAATTAAGACAACTGCAATTAAAGATTCTCAATTCTTACAGCCGTTATTTGAATTTTCCGGAGCTTGTTCAGGTTGCGGTGAAACTCCTTATGTTAAATTGGTAAGTCAATTATTCGGAGATAGATCAGTTGTGGCAAATGCAACCGGATGTTCATCAATTTATGGAGGTAACTTACCTACAACACCCTGGTCAGTAAATAAAGATGGTAGAGGACCGGCCTGGTCTAATTCTTTATTTGAAGATAATGCTGAGTTTGGTTTAGGATTCAGATTAGCAATAGATAAGCACACTGCACAGGCACAAAATCTTATTAAAAAATTATCTTCTGAAATAGGAGACGAGTTAGTTAGTAATTTATTAAATGCTGATCAAAAAGATGAATCTGGAATTTATGAACAGAGACAAAGAGTAGATGCTCTAAAGCTAAAGCTTAACGATCTAATGAAAACCGCTCCAAAAGAAAAAACCTCCGATGTTGAACATTTGTTAAGCCTTGCAGATTATTTGGTTAAAAAATCCGTTTGGATAATGGGCGGTGACGGCTGGGCATATGATATTGGCTACGGAGGATTGGATCATGTTTTAGCATCCGGAAAGAATGTTAATATTTTAGTTCTTGATACTGAAGTATATTCAAATACGGGCGGCCAGATGTCGAAGTCGACACCAAGGGGCGCAGTTGCGAAATTCGCTGCTGGCGGAAAGCCTTTGGCCAAGAAAGATCTTGGCCTTATGGCAATGTCTTACGGGAATGTTTATGTGGCCAAAGTTGCAATGGGCGCGAGTGATGTACAAACAGTAAGAGCATTTATTGAGGCTGAAGCTTATAACGGTCCATCAATAATTATTGCATACAGTCACTGTATTGAACATGGTATTGATATGGGAAAGGGAATGCAAAATCAGAAAGCCGCGGTAGATTCCGGGTACTGGCAATTATACAGATATAATCCCGATCTCGCTAAAGAAGGAAAGAATCCGTTTAAGCTTGAATCCAAGGGTATGAAGATTCCTTTGAAAGATTATGCATATATGGAAACCCGATATAAAATGCTTACTAAATCTCATCCTGAAACAGCAGCAAAACTTATGGAACTTGCTCAGAAAGATGTAGTTGATAAGTGGAAAGTATACGAACAATTAGCTGCTTCAAATTTGGAAGATAAAAATAAAAAATAAACATTTTTAGTTTTAATTAATCGCAACAGTTTATCTTATTAAATATCAAACGATATGAAAAATTAGAACCATAAAAACTATTAGGATGAAAATGGATATATCAACCACATACTTAGGATTAAAACTTTCGAGCCCGATTGTTCCTTCAGCCGGCCCCCTCTCCCAGGATATCGATAATATTAAGGCTATGGAAGAATCCGGGGCAGGCGCCGCTGTAATTTATTCAATTTTTGAAGAACAAATTGAAAACGAACAGTTGGAATTTTATCATCATACGGAAATGCACACGGAAAGCCACCCGGAAGCTTTAACATATTTGCCTACAAATATGGATTTTAGGATGGGACCGGAAGAGTATCTTGAGCATATTCGAAAAGCTAAAGAAGCCGTTTCAATTCCTATAATCGGCAGTTTAAATGGTAAATCTGTCGGCGGATGGGTTGAATATGCAAAAAAGATCGAAGAGGCTGGTGCCGATGCACTCGAATTAAACATTTACAGATTAGCTACTGATATTAATAAATCCGGTGCTGATGTTGAACAATCATATATTGATATTGTAAAGGCAGTTAGGAATGAAGTAAATATTCCTATAGCAGTTAAACTCGGGCCGTTCTTTAGTTCAATTGCGGGGATTGCAAATCAATTGGATAAAGCAGGAGCTAACGGCCTGGTTTTATTTAATAGATTTTACCAGCCGGACATTGATCTGGAAAAATTGGAAGTTGTTCCTAACGTAATTTTAAGTACACCAATGGATATGAGACTTCCATTAAGGTGGATTGCAGTTCTTTACGGAAGAATTAACGCAGATTTAGCTGCAACAAGCGGAGTCTATACTGAAAAAGATGTACTTAAAATGATTATGGCCGGAGCTAAAGTTACGCAAATGCTTTCAAGCTTATTAAAATTTGGTATCGGGCATATTGCAGACGTGATTACCCAATTGATTTATTGGATGGAAATTAATGAATATGAATCTCTCGATCAGATGAGAGGAAGTATGAGTTATATGAATGTTGATGATCCGTCTCAGTTCGAACGTGCTAATTATATGAAAGTTCTGAATTCTTATAAATAATTATATCCCAATTCTCCTTATCCATTGCAGGCAGTGTTGAGCAGAGGAGGTAACTCGGTTTTTTGTTAATGAATAACATTGAATTAAGTTAACATTGTCTGAAGCCTGCAATGGGCTTTTAATTCCCAAATAAAAATTTTTAATCTATTTTTATTTCCTTTCTTATAAAAATTAGTAATTTATATCCGACTGTAATTTTCCCGTTTATAAAACAAAATCTTTCAATTGCTAAAGATTACACCGTAAAAGAATAAATTTCGTTATCAATACATGTAGAAATTTTTTTATTTCCATCTTATTTATGCTGAGAAAAATTAAATGAGTATAGTGATTAAAATAAAACGCGCTTATGAAGAACCTGAAGAAAAAGATGGTGTGCGGATCCTAATTGATAGAATCTGGCCGAGGGGAATTAGCAAAGAAACTATTAAAATAAACAAATGGATAAAAGATTTAGCTCCTTCAAATGATTTACGGAAATGGTTTTCCCATGATGCTCTAAAATGGAATGAGTTTAAAAGAAAATATTTTATGGAGCTGAATGAGAAAAAATTCCTATGTAAAGAATTAATCGAAAAGGGTAAGGTAATTACATTGGTATATGGAGCTAAAGATGAAAAATATAATCAAGCAGCAGCACTAAGAGAATATTTAAACAATAACTTTTTAAATGAAAAAGAACCGGAGTTTAAAAAATGAAACATGAAATTAAAACCGCATCCGAAGAATATTTAAAAGTAATAAAAGAGGATTTTAAAAAATACAAACTGCTTGGGGACAAAACATTCGCTCAAATAGAGGACAAAGATATTCATTTTGAAAGTGATGATGAAGCAAACTCAATTGCAGTAATCATTCAGCATTTAAGCGGCAATATGTCATCCCGATTTACTGAATTCTTAACAACTGATGGAGAAAAGCCTGCCAGGAATAGAGATTTGGAATTTGAAGATCAAAATATGACAAAAGATGATCTTATTAAAAAATGGGAAAGTGGCTGGAATATTCTTTTTAATTCAATAAATAATTTGAATGCAGATGACTTAACAAAAACAATCCATATTAGAAATGAGCCTCATTCGGTAATACAAGCTTTAAATAGACAAGTTACTCATTGTGCTTACCATGTGGGTCAGATTGTTTTAATTGCTAAACAAATAAAAAAATCCGATTGGAACACTTTGAGCATAGCAAAGAAAAAATCTGAAGAGTATAATGAGAAAATGTTTTCGAAGGAGACAAAATAATATATCCTTTTAGAAATTTTAATACTCTATAAAATTTTATAGTTCAGACTTTTATCTGTAACAACATTTTTTCTTAAAAGCATCAAAAAAAGACATACTTAAGCAATCCTATAAGTTTGCGATAAGCCACATCTAATCATAAATAAAATTAAATATGCTTGACAATATTTTTAAGCTTACTTAAATTTTAAATCAAAAATGCTTAAGTATGCAGAATATATCAAAAGAAGATTATCTGAGCATAATCTATAAAAATCAAAATTCGGATGAAGCGATAAAACCAAATGTTATTGCTGAAAAATTATCGGTATCAAATGCTGCTGTAACCGATATGCTAAAAAAGCTGGCTAAAGATGGTTACGTCTTGTATCAAAAATACAAGGATATAAAGCTGACTAAAGTTGGAGAAAATTATGCAAAGAATATAGTTAGACGCCACAGAATATGGGAAGTATTTCTTAATCAAATTGTAGGAATGCCCTGGGGAAAAGTTCATGAAGAAGCTAACCGGCTCGAACATTCATCTTCCGATGAATTAATAAATAGGTTAGAAGAAATGCTTGACTTTCCGGAGTATGATCCTCACGGCGATCCGATTCCTTCAAAAGAAGGAAAGCTGCCGAAGCTAAAAAGACATCGTCCGTTATCTGAGTTGAAAGCGGGTGAGGCTGCACAGGTAGTAAGGGTAAATGATTTTGATGAAAAATTTTTAGTCTATATATCCGGTATTGGTATAAAACTTAATGAAAGTATAAGCGTTGTTGAAAAAAGAGATTTTGATAAATCGATGGAAGTTATCATTCAAGGTAAACACTGGAACATAAGTAATAAATTAGCTCAAAATGTTTTTGTTGAGGTTAAGACTAAATGAAAACTTCAATCGGGAAAAATATTTTACAAACAGACGGCAAGACAAGAAGTTCTGCAGAAGAAGCTCTTTCGGGTGAATCTAAAAAAAATCTCCTTAAAAGATTAACTCCATTTCTTGGCCCGGCATTTATCGCAAGTGTTGCTTATGTCGATCCTGGAAATTTTGCAACAAATATTCAAGGCGGTTCTGCTTTTGGTTATACTTTACTATGGGTAATTCTCGTAAGCAACGTTATGGCAATGCTGATTCAATCTTTATCGGCAAAATTAGGAATTGCAACGGGCAATAATTTAGCCGAACATTGCCGAAATCAATTCAGCAAGCCTGTTGTTTACGGCATGTGGGTTATAATGGAATTAGTCGCAATTGCTACCGATTTAGCGGAATTTTTAGGTGCTGCAATTGGGTTTCAGCTTTTATTCGGATTTCCGTTAATAATCGGCGGAGTGTTAACTGCCATTTGCACCTTTTTAATTCTTGGTCTGGAACGTTACGGATTTCGTCCTCTGGAAATTGCAATAACCGTTATGGTTAGCGTGATTGCATTAAGCTATCTTGTAGAAACAATTCTAGACCGACCGGAATTTAGCACACTTTTGTATCATACATTTGTACCTAAATTTTCAGGAACTGAAAGCATACTTCTGGCAACGGGGATTTTAGGGGCAACTGTTATGCCGCATGCAATATTCCTCCATTCTGCGTTAACCCAGCAGAGGATTATAGTTAAGAAGCCGGAAAAACTTCGTAAGCTTTTTCATTTTGAAATCCTTGATGTAACTATTGCAATGGGTATTGCAAGCCTTGTAAATATGGCGATGTTAATTATGGCGGCTGCGACTTTTTATAAGCACGGATTTACAAATGTAGCTTCAATTGAAGAAGCGCATTTAACATTACAGCCTCTGCTTGGAAAAGCGGCAAGCTGGATATTTGCCATTTCTCTTCTTGCGTCAGGTTTGTCTTCATCAACAGTCGGTACAAGTGCCGGGCAGGTGATGATGCAGGGCTTCCTTCATAAACATATACCGGTATGGCTGAGGCGATTGGTTACAATAATTCCGTCAATTATAGTAATCGCAATTGGTTTAGATCCAACCAGAACACTGGTAATCAGCCAGGTGGTTTTAAGTTTCGGTCTTCCTTTCGCAATTATACCTCTGATTATTTTTACAAAGAAAAAAGATATCATGGGAATTCTTGTTAATAAAAAAATTACTACCTTTATAGTGTACATTATTGCGGCTTTAATAATTGCACTAAATTTATATCTTATATACCAGGTCTTATTTATCGGATAACCTTGATGATTAAAAATTTATTGGTTCCGCTTGACGGCTCATTATTAGCAGAATCGGTTTTACCTGTGGTAGCGAGTCTGGCAAAAAAAATTAATACCGATGTAACGCTAATCCATATCATCGAAAAAGATGCACCTCGACAAGTTCATGGTCAGAGTCATTTAACGTCATCAGCGCAGGCCGAAGAATATTTAAATTCAATTTCAGCCCTGGAGATATTTAAAGGTTTAAAAGTTAAAATACACATACACGAAGAACGTGTTAGTAACATTCCTTTAAGTATAGCCCAGCATTCAAAAGAATTAAATCAGGATTTAATAGTGATGTGCAGGCATGGAAACAGCGGGTTTCATGGAATATTATTCGGTTCAATTGCACAGCAGGTAATTGCGCTTGGTAAAACTCCTGTAATGCTGATAAACCCGTCAAAAGAAAAAGCAAAGTTGCAATTTGAATTTAAAAACTTTTTAATTCCTTTAGACGGAAATTCAGAGCATGAACAAGCATTAGAATTCTCATCTGGATTGGCTAAATCATGCAATGCAAATATTCATCTTTTATGTGCGATTCCTCATTTTGGAAATTTAGCTGGTGCATTCACACAAACAAATCGTCTGCTGCCGGGCACTACTTCTAAAATGCTGGATATGATTGTTTCGGACGCTGAAGAATATCTTGAAAAGTTAAAAAAAGAACTTGTGAAAAAGGACTTAACTGTTAAAGTTAAAGCTTTAAGAAATGATCCCGCTGAAGCTATTATAAAGACTGCAAAAAATATTAATGCGGATTTAATTATTCTTGCAACCCATGGAACTAAAGGTGCTGAAGCATTATTAGAAGGAAGCGTTACTCCTAAAGTTGCCAAATCAAGTAAAATACCTCTATTACTTGTTCCTGTGTATGAATAAAAATATAATAACACCAATTCTTTTAATTAATTTTAAATGATTCTAACTAAAAACTTTTTTTATGAATGAAAAAAGAATTAGAATAATTAAACAAGCTCCGGAGAAAAAAGGTTCTGTAGTTTATTGGATGAGCCGCGACCAGCGTGTTGATGATAATTGGGCTTTAATATTTGCACAGGAAAAAGCAGAACAAAATAATGAATCATTAGCTGTGGTATTTTGTTTAGTACCGAATTTCCTTGAAGCAACAATACGTCAATACGGATTTATTTTAAAAGGCCTCCAGGAGATAGAAGCGAAATTAAAGACTTTGAGAATTCACTTCTATTTGCTATTAGGAAATCCGGAAACAGAAATTCCTGCTTTTATAAAAAATTATAATTGCGGTTTAATTGTAACAGATTTTGATCCGCTAAAAATTAAGAAGGAATGGAAGAAAAAAGTTTCTGAAAAAATTAATATTCCTTTCTATGAAGTAGATGCACATAATATTGTACCTTGCTTTCATGCATCTGATAAAGAAGAATTTGCAGCATACACAATTCGTTCGAAAATAAATAAAATGCTGCCCGTATATTTGGAAGATTTTGCTTTGCTTAAGATATCAAAAAACAAATTTCCTTTTGAAGGCCAAAAAATAAATTGGGAAAGTTTAGTAAAAGAATTGCGAATAGATTTTAATGTAAAAGAAGTTGATTGGATAAAACCAGGTGAAAAAGCTGCAAATGAAAAGCTTGATGATTTTCTTTTCAATAAAATCGAAAAATATGATATGGAAAGAAATGATCCGACATTAAAAGCACAATCTAATCTTTCACCTTATTTACATTTCGGGCAAATTTCTACTCAAAGAATTGCAATAAATATTGAAAAGCCGGATATCTCAATTAAGTCGAAGGAACCATTCCTAGAAGAATTAATTATTAGACGGGAGCTTTCGGAAAATTTCTGCAACTACAATTTAAATTACGATTCTATTGATGGATTTAAACCTTGGGCTAAAAAAACATTAGACGATCACCGGAAAGATAAAAGGGAATTTGTTTACAGTTTGGAAGAATTTGAAAATGCTTCAACTCATGAAGATTTGTGGAATGCTGCTCAGATTGAATTATTAAACACGGGGAAGATGCACGCCTACATGAGAATGTACTGGGCGAAAAAAATTCTTGAATGGTCCGAAACCCCTGAAGAAGCATTAAAAATAGCAATTTATTTAAATGATAAATATGAACTTGACGGTCGTGATCCGAATGGTTATACCGGTTGTGCCTGGTCGATAGGAGGCATTCACGACAGAGCGTGGGTGGAAAGAAAAATATTTGGAAAAATAAGATATATGAATCGTAACGGCTGCAAAAGGAAATTCAATATTGATCTTTACATAAACAATAATAAAAAGATTATTTAATTATTTGTGCCCCAATTAAAAATTGAATTGCAGAAATTGTCGTAGGTTTAATAATAAAAATTTATACTAATTATGGGAACTCTTAAATAAGGAAATGAAAAATAGATTAACATTACCGGAATGGGATATACTTTTTGAAATAAAATCTTTGCATAAACAAGGAGCCTTAGGAAGATTATTAACCGTAATCGGAGAAGAAGGCGCAATAGTAGGTGAAATAAAAACAGAATTTGTCGGTAAAACACATTCGTTAAGAAAAATTACTGTCTCGGTTTATGACGAAGAAAATCTAAAAAATTTAGTTAAAGCAATTAATGAAAGAACGGAAGCGCAAATTTTATCATACAAAGATCTTGTTTATGAAAGGCACAAAGGCGGTAAAATACACAGCGGCAGAAAGACAGATGTAAAATCAATCTGGGATTTACGCTACATATATACTCCAGGAGTTGCAAGAATTTCTCAGGAGATTATTGCTGATCCTAGCAAAGCAAGAGAATATACAAGTATTTCTAATAGCGTGGGAATTTTTACAAACGGGACAAGAGTACTTGGGCTGGGCGATATCGGACCATTAGCAGGCATGCCGGTAATGGAAGGGAAGGCAGTAATTTATGATCAGTTTGTCGGTATAAGCGCAGTTCCTATTTTAATTGATACAAAAGACCCGGTTGAATTTGTTAATATCGTAGAAAAAGTATCTAAAACATTCGGCGGAATTCATTTAGAAGATATAAGAATTCCTGACTGCTTTTATATTGAAGAAGAATTAATAAAACGCTTGGATAAACCCGTAATGCACGATGATCAACATGGAACCGCTACAGTGGTTTTAGCAGCAATTATAAGTGCACTTAAACAGGCGGGGCATCTGCTAGATAAAAAAATTATTGTTGCACAAATAGGTCTAGGTGCTGCCGGATTCGGAATCGCAAAATTATTAGTCGATTACGGATTGGAAGTTATCGGAAGTGATTTAAGCGAAGATTCCAGGAAAAGATTAGAAAATTACGGAGGAAAAACAACCTCACTTGAAGATGCAATTAAACATGCGGATGTTCTAATTTCAACTACCGGGAAAGTCGGTTTGATCAAACCCGAAATGATAAAAAAAGGTCAGGTAATTTTAGCATTATCAAATCCGATACCTGAAATCTTTCCCGAAGAAGCATTAAACGCAGGTGCAGCATTTGCATCAGACGGAAAAAGTATTAATAATGCTTTAGCATATCCGGGATTATTCAAAGCTGCATTAGAAAGAAATGCAAATCAAATAACAGCAGGAATGAAAATAGCCGCCGCAGAAGTTATATCATCCTTAGCAGATGACAACGAACTTGTACCGAGTCCCTTCCATCCGGAGGTTCATAAAAAAGTAATTGAAGCAGTTAAGAAAGTTTGTTAATTAAACTATATCTGTTCAGTATAAATAGATATGCGCATAAAAGAATTGCGTTTGCCTGTTGCTAACCAGAGTATAAAAATTTCATGAAGTGAAGCGTTTAATATACAAGATTAGTTGTAATAAAATATTTTTACTTATTAACCTGCTCTAAGCGCATTAACAATATTCAAACGAGCTGCCCGGATAGAGGGTAAAAATCCGCCGACAAAACCCATAATTACAGCAAATAATAATGACCAGAATATTGTCCAAGGAGAAAGAGCAAATGAAAAAGTTAATTCGGCAAATGATCCGAAGTTTAAAGTTGAAACCGTAAACAATTGTAAAAATGATGCCAGGGCTAAACCGACTATTCCTCCAATTAATGCGATTGATAAAGATTCTATTAGGAACGCACCAAGAATGCTTCGTCTTCTAAATCCGAGAGAACGCAATGTACCTATCTCAACTGTTCGATTTGCAACTGCAGCATACATAGTTATCATCGCACCGATTACTGCACCCAGGCTAAAAATGATAGTTACGAATAAACCGAGTGCGTTGATGAATATTTCCATAATTTTCGATTGATCTTCAAAATACTGCTGTTCAATTTTCGGTTCGAATTCCTTTAATCTTTTATCGGAATCAAAAGCGCTCTTGAAGCTGTTGAAATTATCCGGGTTATCCAACTTAAGAGTAACGGTAGATACCGTGCTTCCCCGATTAAATGCATTTAATAATTGCAAAGCGTCGCCCCATATTTCGGAATCAAAGCCGCTTCCATCGGTTGAAAAAACACCTACGATCTTCCAGTTATCTCCGGCAAATTTAATATAGCTGCCTATTTGTGCATCTTTAAATCTCTTAGTTATTGCTTCGCCGACTATCAACTCGCGCATTCCCCAGTTGAACATTCTTCCTTTTATTATTTTTACATCAGGTCTTAATTCCTTGATATTGTGTGAAACTCCTCTTACGGTAATATTGCTTAATCCTCCGCCTTTTATCGGAAGATTAATTACTACAACAGGTTCATAAGATATTATCGGTGTTCCGTTTGCAGTTTTCGCTATGTGCGGAAGTGTCGATATTATATTTTGGACA
>Ga0102950_1000440_pt1 | contig 11718 bp, 8 predicted proteins | sample SalPon2A_B_D2_MG_FD_78505 | JGI IMG/M metagenome (GOLD analysis project Ga0102950, IMG submission 78505) | Soil microbial communities from South San Francisco under conditions of wetland restoration - Salt Pond MetaG R2A_B_D2_MG | ecosystem: Environmental > Terrestrial > Soil > Wetlands | place...
ATCCAAGTTTCCCATAAGATAGCTTCAGGTCAGCCATTTTGATACTATTTTTTCCACTTACATTTATACCTCTCAATAATGAAATCCAGGTAGTCATGATCTCTTATTTATTAAATATCTGTTCTATATTAACCATACAATTAAGCAGTGAATATGTTTAGTACCGGAATAAGCTTATTGTCAGAAAGTAAGCAATTGACAGATTTTATTGTTATATTTCAGGGAAAAGAATGACGAGATTTTAATCAAATTTAAAAACTTGAAGAAAGAGGAAGATAAACATAGTGAACCCGACAGGGAGAGCAAAAGTGAAAAACCGCTTCCTCCTGCAAGAGGAAACGGAGAAAATCCACTTGATCTCCTCGACAACTTTCTGAAACAGATTACAGGTACTGAATCCGTTCCGGCGGGTTCTTCTGTTGAATATATTGACGATCCGGCATCAATCGACTGGTCAGAATACCCCGAAATAGATCTGCCTCCTGCGCTTGAAGAAAAAATAGAACGTCTCAGGGCCATAGCAGGTTCCATCGAAAAAAAACATGCTGATCTGGCTGAAGGAATTGAAAATGACGCCGGACAAATGAAGGTCAATTATTCAGCTTCACTGAATCGGGCACAGCTGGCAGCTGTAATGGTGACAGAAAAACCTGTTCTTGTAATAGCTGGCGCAGGAAGTGGAAAGACACGCATAATAGTACACAGGGTTTCATATCTCATCGAAAAAGGAGTCGATCCGCAATCCATATTATTACTCACCTTCACGAGAAAGGCTGCCCGCGAGATGCTTGAAAGAGTTGAATCCCTTCTTGGCGATAACAGGGCAGGTAATATTACAGGCGGAACATTCCATTCTTTTGCCGCATTTATTCTCAGAAAATATTCAAATCTTCTCGACCTGCCATCAAACTTTACAATTATCGATACAAGCGATTCGGAGGATATTATTGACCTAATAAGAACAGAACTGAAACTTAACACTAAAGACAGGAAATTCCCACGTAAATCAAGGATCTATGATATTATTTCCTATTCCAGGAATAAGAACACTACAATTAGTTCGATCATACACGGGCAATACACAGGGTTAATTGACTATATTCCAGATATTGAAATTATTTTTAACGGTTATTCGAGGTATAAAAAGTTAAGCCGTATACTCGATTTTGACGATCTGATGGATTACCTGAGAAACAATCTCAGGGATAATATACATTTCCGTGAAAGTCTTCAGAAGCAATACCGTTATATAATGGTTGATGAATTCCAGGACACAAATATTATCCAGAAGGAAATTGTTGATTTTATTGCTGCCAGGCATAAAAGGATAATGGTTGTGGGGGATGATTCCCAAAGCATCTATGCTTTTCGCGGAGCAAATTATGAGAACATCCTGAGGTTCCCCGAAACATATCCCGACTGTGCTGTAATCAAGATCGAGGAAAATTACAGGAGTAACCAGAAGATACTCGATTTCACAAATTCGATAATCGATCATTCAAGAATAGGGTACAGGAAAAAACTGTATACAAAAAACTCAAGGAATACGATTCCGGTAATCAAAAGGGTTTATGACCAGCAGGCAGAAGCTGAGTTCATTGTCGACAGGATAATGGAGCTTTCCGAAGAGAATGTTCCTCTCAGCCAAATTGCAGTTCTTAACAGGGCCGACTGGCACAACAGGTATGTACAGGCTGAAATGAGTAAGAGAGGCATCCCTTATGTGGTTACAGGAGGCTTCCGTTTTAATGAGAGGATGCATATAAAAGACATCATTTCATACCTGCGCATAACATTTAATCCTGCCGATGCTGTTGCATGGCACAGGATATTGAAATATATTGGAGGAATAGGACAGATAACAGCAGGCACGATTATAAATGAATTTCGTAACAGTGATAATCCCTTTTCCTTTGAGATGTTCAAAAAGAATAAATTCTACGATGAACTGCTTAAGCTGGGTAATATGCTATCCCGGGCCAGCCTGCCCGACAATACCCTTACCCGGAAGATTGATATCATTATCGACTATTATTCACCTGTTCTTAAGGAAAGAGCAGATGATTTCTATATAAGAATGCAGGATATAGCTGTCCTCAGTGACCTGTCAAAAAAATACCATGACCTTGATAAATTCCTGTCGGATTTTGCACTTGATCCACCATCAAAAAGGGTTGCTGACCAGACGAAACCACTTATTGATGAGGGTGAGGAAGACGGTAAAGTAACTATCAGTACTGTGCACTCAGCCAAGGGACTGGAATGGTATGCGGTGTTTATACCACATACCCTTGAAGGCATGTTTCCTTCCAACAGGGCTACCAACATGGAGGAGATGGAAGAAGAACGCAGGCTTTTTTATGTTGCCTGCAGCAGGGCCAGAGAAGAACTATACATTACATTTCCACGTAATATTTATTCATACGATGCCGTCTTCCACCTTCCCTCAAGATTTCTTGTGGAAATTGACAGGGGAATGTACTTTTTCGATAAAGAATAATGTCAATTCCAAATTACAGTCAACCGGATAAATCCATTACAGGCCAAACCCACTTTACACCTCTTCCTGTTAATTAATCATTAACTCTTCATCATTTATCCATCAGTCAGATTAATTGATCAAATTTCACTTTCCAGGTATCCTTATTTTTAATATACTAGCACCCTGAATAAGGAAACCCGTTACTGCTAAAAGTAATTATCAATTGCTCATAAACTGGAAACGGGCGGGGAAAAAGAGCGTATATAATATCTTACCGGTTATTACTAAAATGTTGTTGACAGGGTTACGAATAGCAGCAACCGGCACCACACCAGAAATTATTATGAATCCGTCGGGTTCAATCATAATAAGTGGCAGGTCGATGTCGAAAAATGCTGATGAATTTTACAGGAAGATGGATAGTTGGCTGGAAGTCTATATGATGGAACCGGCAGATATGACACGCATCGATATCTGGCTGGAGTATTTTGACAGGGTAAACTTAAGCGCTTTTATGTCGGTACTTAAAAAAATTAAAAAAGTGAGTCAGGTGGCAAAGGAATTTGAAATCAACTGGCATTACGAGGAAGATGATGAAGACATACTTGCGCAGGGAGAAAATCTTTCTCAAATACTTAATATTCCCGTAAACATGGTTATGATCTCCGAATATAATTACTAAGTGTTTATAAATGATTGTTTATATAAAATGAAGCCCTAAATCGGCCTATAACTTATAAATTTACATGAACAATCGAGTTTTTTGATAATTGTACTTATGTTTTTGATAAAAGGTTAGCCATGTTGTTGAATTATACAATAGTTTTGATAATTAAACGTACGTAAAAATTTTTGCTCATATGACATCAAGTGAACTTACAATGAAGGAACTTCAAAGTCTTATACTGGAGAATACTCCAAAAACACCTCAGATTGATCTAAATAAGTTAACAGGCGACCTTATTCTGTCAGGAAGGTCGATTCCGGAAAATGCAGCAAAGTTATATGAGCCGGTTCTGACATGGGTTAATGAGTATGTTAACGATCCCAGGCCAGCCACCAATCTAAGAATTAACCTCGAATACTTTAACAGTGCGTCATCAATATGGCTTGCCAAAATATTGAAGACCCTTACACGTATTGACAAGGAGGATTATGTATTAATCATACATCTTTATATTCACATTGATGACTTTGAGGAGATGGAAGAATTTGACGATATCAAGGATGTTTTCTTCCCTATAGGTGATATCTTCCACGGATCAACTGTAAGCATTGGTCTTAAGCTTTACGGAATAGATGATAACGGGATTACTGTTAAAAACACATCTGTTTTCTTTTGAATGAAGCTGTCATAGAATTGAAGATCCCCCGCTTAAGACTTCACCTTTCTTATCAGATCGTTTCTTTATTGCAAATCTCTGTTCCCGGTATTGTTATTGCACAAAATAATATAATGCAAGCCTGAACCGGGCTGGACCGGCAGGCAAGGCATTCAGAACTTCTCCTTAAAATCTTTAAAGAAGCATTCTTATTTATAAAAGGGTAATAATATGGGGTCAGGCCCTTCTTTCAAACGGATTCCGTTTATTACGTGAGAAAAAGTATGTAAGCCCGTTCATCTCAGTCATATCCATTACCTGAAAACCGTTTTTCCGGAGTAATACAGATACTGCATCCCTGTCCATCCTGTTTACGGTCTTCATATCAAGTAAATTATTGACCATTGAGGACAAGCCTGAAAGAAATCCTTCAAGACTGACATTATTGTTTTCGGAAAAGCATCCAATGAAATGTATGTCCTGAGGCAAGATATTACCAAGATTTTTCAGAAATTTATCCGGGTCTTTTATATGATTGAGCTTCCTGAGATTAACAAGCAGCTTTACATTTTTAAAATCTTCCTCATCATAGAAATAATGATGATTCGAAGGCAGGAAAAGAAGGTTGGTCTCCCTTGAAAGGTTAAGGCTTTTAAGGTAGCGGAATAAGCTGACGCCACCTCTTGCATCAAGGTCAACTGAAGTTGTTGTAAACAAATTCCTCCCACCCGCAGATCTCTGTTTCTTTGGTACAGACTGCTCAATATTGTCACTACCAAAATAGCTACTATTTGTTACGGCAATATTATCCATCATTTTCCTGAATTATTATATCAAAAGTATGAAAATGTACGATCATAATCAAATCGCAAAGTTTGAAATAATGGGCAAATGAGCCAATTGTGAGAACCTTTGTCTTAGTAAATCATTCAATGAACATCTGAATACGATCATTAGTCTAAAAAAAAGTGCAGTTCATCAAAAAACCTTTTATTTTAACCCGGGCAAATGCCTGTTCAGGTAAAAAAAATATGAGATATGTACAAAATAAAGATACCTTGACGATTAGGTTATATGAAGTATCCCGGGGCTGCCTGATGATCAGGCTGATTTTTTCCCCAGGAGGTTATCAATACTGAGCTTACCCGATCCCCTTGAAGCAATGTAGAGAAACAGGAAACAGTAAAGGAAGGCAAGTTCACCTCCGTTAAGCAAGGGCAGCAATGCATTTTTAGCATGAGCCATCCAGTAAGCAACAGCCATCTCACCGCTTGTAATAAAAGCTGCCCATCTTGTCCATAATCCGACCATTATAAGTATGCCCCCGATCAGCTCAATGGGGCCCGCACCATATAGCATCAATGGGGGAAAATGAAAAGAAGCGTGGGGGAACCCAATCACTTTTTGCGAACCATGCCACAGGAATAAAAAGCCCGCTGCAATACGGAGTACAGCGTAAATATAAGGCTCATACTTTGAGAGAAACATTTTCATTTCAATTTTTGTTTTTTACTATCCCGACAACGTCCGATAAATTAAACCCTCATCAGGAACGTTTACGGATAGTTAAAACATCAAAACGGCACAAAATGTTCAGGCAATATCGTATTTACATGTGTTTGAAATATCACAGGTTATATTTTTTACCTGTTCTGAACCAGTTTCCCATCACTGAGATCAATCTGTCTCTGGGGGACAGGGAAGAAAATATCTTCCGCGCTTACCACGGCATTTCCATATAGCGACATTCCCCATGGCATTGTCTTCTCGTAATCGAGGATACGGTTAAGTTCATCAACAGTAATCCCCCACCTGTTAAGATCGAACCAGCGATGCCCCTCCATGCCAAGCTCCAGCTTTCTTTCCATCCTTAACGCCTTACGGGCATACTCTTTGTCGGGGAATGAGGTATATGGTTTCACGTCATACATTGCCGCGGGTGTTACTCCGTCCTGTTCTTTAACGTACCCTTCCGGGTTGGCTGCTCTTTCCCTCACCATATTGATATTCTTAAGCGCTCCTGCTAGATCTCCTGTCTCGATCTGGCATTCCGCCAGAAGTAAAAGGACATCTGCATAACGTATCATACGATATCCGTTTGCAGTAAAGCCTGTTGTCCAGCTGTCGGTTTCCGTATATTTCCCTTCATCTGATTTTTTATAAACTTCTTTCTTGGGGCTGTATGGTCCTGCATACGACTGGTCGCGAATCCAGTCAGAGCCCGTATGAACACCCCAGTCCCAGTATGGAATGCCCCTCCTCCCTGCTGTCCAGTCGAGCCGGGGATCCACGGGTTTCGTGTTATCCTCTGTCCATACAAGCGACCAGGCGTCCGGACTCGTAACCGGGTTGTTCCCTTTATTACCGGGGATGATGGATATATATGCAAGGTCTGTAAAGGGATGAGCAGGATCATATGCCGTACACGTAGAGTTACTGTGATCGAATGTAGAAAGAAAACTGTTATATGTTCTCTGCGGGTCCCAGATTCCTCCCCCGGGTATCCCTTCATCCCTCAGAAGCTCATTGGAATGGGAATTATAACTGTAATCCAGTAATGGTAACCCGCCAACCGTCCTGAAAGAGTTAACAAACTCCTGTGTAGGCTGAAAGAAACCGCAACAACCTGCCGGTGATCCTCCTCCGGACTTATAGGGGAAATTCAGTACCTCACCTGCACTGCCGTTATATCCTCCGGAACCGTCATTTACCGAATACTGAACAGTGTAAACAGCTTCAATACTATTCCTGTTCCCAATTTCAAATATCTCACCATAAGCGGGTGCCAGTCCTATGGCTGAACCATCAGGCTTGGTACCGTTAAGTGCGTCGCGCAGTAATGTCAGAGCACCTGAATAATCATTGTCCATCTGCATCAATGCTTCGGCAAGCAGTACCCTGGAGACCGTACCGTTAAACTTACCAATCATTCCCATGTTATCAGGGAGATTAGTTCCGGATGAAAGGTCATCGAGTATTTTTTGCCTGATATCCGGTATATTGCTCACTTCACAGGGATTACTTTTCTCATCGATGTACGGCACCATTTTCCACATTCTCCATGCTTCAAAATGAAACCAGCCTCTGAGAGTTCTTGCCTGATTTATATAGGACTCAGCCTCCTCCTGGCTAACAGTACCTTCAGCAACTGCTTCATTTGTAACATTAATAACACTGTTGCATCGCGATATTGCTTCGTATACTTCTACCCATTTTAAATTAAGCATAGAATTAGTGGAGGTCTCGTAATAGTTCATCAGCGGATTGCCTTCCCATGAGTCGCCAGCGTCTGAACCCTTGTTGGCTTCAAGGCCACGGACCGAACCCCAGAACCAGTTACTCTGTGTTGTTTCCCACGCAGAAGGAAACTGTTCAGATACACCATCAATCATAGAATAGGCACCAATAAGGAGGGTCTCGATGCCGTTTTTGTTTGCCAGTACATAGTTGCTAAAATCACCCTTAGGCTCAACAAAAAGGAAATCCTTCCTGCAGGCTATCATTACAAGTAAGATGAGGGGAAGAACTAACAGAATTGCGGCTATCTTTTTCATAACCAGTCAGCTGAATAAAAAGTCTGGAATACTTCATGTGCTGAGGGAAATCCTTTTCCTGCGATAATTCCCTGTTAACTATGCTCTCCTTTTAAATATACAGTAAAATTACTAAAGTCATATACAAGTGTCAAATAAATATTGACCTATTAATTGTATGGGGCGAAAAATGTTATGATATATTTTGACTAACTTAGAGCGTTAAAAGAATGATGTCATCATATCTTAAGGTATGCATGATTTATTACTATGATCGTCTTAACTTACAATTAAAACCATGTAATATGAAAATTAAACCTTCTTTACTCGTTATCCTGTTTGCAGGACTGTTAAGTTTAACTTCTTTCGGCCAGGGACCGCGCTTTAAAATATCTCTTGCCGAATGGTCGTTCCACCGGGCTCTTATGAAAGGGGAAATGACAAATCTCGATTTTCCGCGTATAGCCAAAAGTTACGGTCTCGATGCCGTTGAATATGTATCAACCTTCTTCAGGGGAAAAGGTGAAGACATGCAATACCTTACCCAGCTGAAAGATTCATGCAATAAGTATGGTGTGAAAAGTCTTCTTATAATGGTAGATGGTGAAGGTAACCTGGCAGACACATCCGCCTCAGCCAGGCAGAAATCTGTTGAGAACCATTACAAATGGGTAAAGGCTGCCCAGTTCCTGGGATGCCATTCAATCAGGGTGAATGCCAGGGGACAGGGAACAATGGGTCAGATGCAGGCAGCTGCTATCGATGCCCTTACCAAGTTGTCTGATTATGCAGCAAAATATAATATAAATGTCATTGTGGAAAATCATGGTGGAAATTCATCCATTGGAAAATGGCTTGCAGAAATCATGAAGACTGTCAACAGGCCTAACTGCGGAACACTGCCCGACCTTGGCAACTTCTATGAATATGATCGTTACCAGGGCGTGAAGGATATGATGCCTTATGCCAAAGGTGTAAGCGGGAAAACCCATGATTTCGACGAGAACGGTAATGAGACAGTAATTGATTACGCTAAAATGATGAAGATTATTGCCGATTCCGGCTACAAGGGGTATATAGATGTAGAATATGAAGGGAATAAATTAAGTGAGGACCAGGGAGTAAAAGCATCAATAGCCCTTGTTAAAAAGGTTATTGCTCCTTATAACGATTAATAACCGGCATATCCGGATTAATATATTCTATTAGTCGCCTGAATGAAATTATATAAGAAGCTGTTTCAAAAGCTATTTTTGACCACGAAGCCCGTCCGAACGTCTTTCTGGACTAATTCTTTCGGGCAGGGACTTCGTTCGGGCGGAGACACGAAGGTCACACGAAGAACACAAAGGTAAAACCATAATAATTAGGCCTTTGTGCACTTTGTGGTTAATGGATTTGACTTTTGATACAGCCTCTTAAATTTATTTGAATATGCATCAGGCTATGAATCATTTCAACTCTTTATGGAATGAGTGCTTTCGTCCCAGTAAACAGTTTTCTGGCTAAAATAAGATTCATTTGCCATATGGCATGCAATTGCTGCATGATTACCGAAAACAGCATCCTCGACCACAGGTTTACGTGATTTTACTGATTCGAAAAAGTTCCACATGTGAGGATTAAAATCGTCCCAGTCGTGACCGCTGTAGTTAACCTCTTCATAAAGAGGTTCCTTTCCCAGTTTCGGATCATGTTCACTATGCCATTTGCTTTCATATTCTTCACGCATCTGACGAGGAAAACTACTGTCATAATAGCTGGGGGCCAGGTCAATGCCGGGTTGTGATGCATAACGGAGATTAAATTCGCTTGCATCGATAATACCTTTGGGACCCATAAATCTGGCCAGCTCCGGCGTTTCGGTTCCAAGGCCCAGGCGGCAATAAACCGGTATACCATGATAATCAAACAGTACAACATGCAAATCGGGCATATTTCTTCCGTCTTTCCAGCGGAAAATTCCCCCAAGGGCAGTAGCTGAACGCGGAACTTCATTCCATCCGAGCGTGAACATCATGCCACTTATCAGATGCACCATGAGATCTCCTCCTACTCCGGTCCCATACTCTTTCCAGCAGCGCCAGCGAGCGAAGCGTTCCTTGTTAAACGGAATCTTCGGGGCATCATTCAGCCAGGTCTCCCAGTCAAGATTATCTGGTGACAAATCGGCTGGAGGCGGGTATTCCCAGGCACCTGTAGGACTATTGCGCCCCAGGGTTATTTCTATCTGTTCAACATCACCAATTGATCCGTCGCTATACATCTCTTTTGCCTTTTCACACAACCTCGAGCTCACTCTTTGTGATCCTATCTCTACAATACGGTTGTTTTTTTCAGCTGCCTCAACCATAGCAAAACCATCTGCAACTGTATGGGACATAGGCTTCTCACAATAAATATCCTTGCCCGCATTGCATGCATCCACGACAACCCTTTTATGCCAATGATCGGGCACTGCGGCGATTATGCAGTCTATATCTTTTCGATCGAGTAACTCCTGGTAACTGCGTGTTGTGTAAAGATTGGGATTGTTTGTTATCTCTTTAGCGAGTGTATGCCTTCCGTCATAAAGATCAGCTGCTGCAACACATTCAATACCAGGCAGTGTAATAGCACCCGAGAGAAGGCCAGATCCTTCCATCCCTACACCTATTATCCCAAACCTAAGCCTGTCGCTTGGAGCGACCTTCTTAGAGGGAGTGGCATAAGGTTTTGCTTCCAGATGAATGGATCGTGATGCCAGTAAGCCTCCTGTTACCATGGCTCCGGTTTTAACAAATTTTCTTCTCGTAAGATTGTTTTTCATAAATAGCACCTCCAATTTTTTTATATTTAGAATTAAATCCAGGACTCCGTTTGGATTATCATGGGTAAATAATAAGAATAACCTTATTAAATAAGTTTAAGAAACTTTATATCGGTCCCTTAAACCAACTTCATATTAACAGGATCCCACTTAATTATTTTCTTCTGGAAATAGCTGTCGTTACATGCAAGGCAGGGAGCACATGCCCTGTACCCGAATACCGGGTCTTCAACAACAGGTTTATTATTCCTTACCCCATCAAAGAAATTTAAAAAGTGTTCCAGGTGCTCATCGTACCCTTCCGGGGCTGTATACCTTGTGTCAGGTTTCTTTGGTCTTTCCTGGTCGGCTTTTGAATACTTCTCATTATATTGCCTGAGAAGTTCTTTCTGCATAGCTTCCGGGTATGTTGTCAGGGCATCCCAGCCACCTATACCGGGAGCCTTCGACATAATACTGTGTTTAATAACAAACCCATTACCACCCATCTCAATAACTCCTTCACTTCCAATAAACTTAGTTGTCGACTTCTCCCCGTTGCCGCTGATGAAATTAACTCGCAGGGCAACCTGGAAACTTGGATGCTCTTTTGTCTCCGGGTAATTGAGAGCTGCAATCATTATATCAGGTACGTCCCTGCCGTCTTTCCAGTAAGCGATCTGCCCTGTTGCGTATATTGAATCGGGGCCTTTTGAATCGGTAACAAGATGGATTCCTGAAAGAAGGTGTACAAAAAGGTCTCCTGCTACTCCCGTACCAAAGTCGCGGTAATTTCTCCACCAGAAGAATTTTTTGGGATCCCAGGGCATTTGAGGCATCCCCTGGATGTATTTATCCCAGTCGACAGTCTTTGGAGATCCGTCAGTAGGCATTGTATATTCCCATGCCCCCAGGGCATCCTGCCTGTCGAATGATGCCTCTATTGAATTGAGCTTGCCAATAGCACCTGATTTATAAAGTTCTTTTGCTTTCTGATACACTATGCTGCTGACTCTCTGGCTTCCCACCTGCATAGTCTTTTTTGTCTTATTGTGAGTCTCAATAACACCGGGGCCCTCTTCCACCAGGTGTACCATCGGCTTCTCACAATAAACAGCTTTCCCGGCATTCATAGCGTCTGTAGCTATCCGTGAATGCCAGTTGTCACTTGTTGCAATAACAACAGCATCTATATCTTTCCTGTTAAGGATCTCCCTGTAGTCCTGTGTTGTAAATACATCTTTCCCGTATTTTTCTTTAACCCGTGCAAGTCTTCCCGTATAAAGATCGCATGCTGCAACAATTTCAACTCCAGGAACCTTAAGGGCTGTGTCTATATCCTGGTTCCCCATTATACCCATGCCGATACCGGCAATCCTTATTGTGTCATTGGCAGAAAATTTCCTGTCGTAGGCAATAATATGTTCCTCCATAAGGTCGCGTGAAAAAGAGGATAATGACCCGACCGACAACAATACAGCTGTACCGCCCAGGTTCCTGATGAATTTTCTTCTGGATGTCTGAGATTTCATATGATCAGTTTTTTTGGTTTGGATAATATTAATGAAAAGTATGAATTTATGAATTATGAAG
>Ga0102950_1000441_pt1 | contig 11704 bp, 8 predicted proteins | sample SalPon2A_B_D2_MG_FD_78505 | JGI IMG/M metagenome (GOLD analysis project Ga0102950, IMG submission 78505) | Soil microbial communities from South San Francisco under conditions of wetland restoration - Salt Pond MetaG R2A_B_D2_MG | ecosystem: Environmental > Terrestrial > Soil > Wetlands | place...
ACAAACATTAATATTTTTTTTCTATTTTCATCATTCATAAAATTCTCCACAGCAATGATTTTAGTTTTATTTTCTTAAATAACTTAAGTTATGCAATTCTTTTATATAACTCTTTCAGAGTATTAAATTAACCATTTGCCTCATTAAGTCGGGACGTTGTCCCGACCTTTAATATCTGACGCTTTCAGCGTCATTTTGAAGATTAAAGTCCCTGAAAGGGACAGATACTATAGCCGAGGACAACGTCCTCGGAAATAGTATCCAAAGGATTTTCGAACCCTGAAGGGGTTCAATAATGTTCGCTGCTTAACTTCGTTCAATAAGTTAAAGTGTAATTTTTATAGTCCACCTTGTTTATATTTTTTTCTAAAATGAATTTTTTGTAATTGGCGTTCAATTATTAATTCTGAAAGTTCCTCAGGAATATTTTGTTTGTTCTTAATTGAAAATAATTTTTGCAATTTTTCTTCTCCGATATCAATCCGGTATAAAATATTTATTAAAAGATCAAAATTATTTTCTATCAGGTAAGCAATCTTTGAAGCTAAGTAATCTTTAAAATCAGCAATTGTGTTAAGACTTTGGGAATCAATAATTAAGTTTGTTCCCTGCAGTGCAAAAATTTTTGAAACGCCTGCCGAAATTTCTTCGACCTCTGTTTTATCGTTATCAAGCATAAATTAAGTCATTTGTTAATTTCAGAGATATTCTTTGAAATTTTCAGAATTTATGTTTATTAAAATATTATTAAATACAACAAATGGTTTTGAGTTTTTGCACAAATCTGCAGGATGCATTTAATTCAAAATATGCATCTCGTAAAGTATTAAATGATGCGTTCCCTTTTTAAATTATATAAACTTACTAACTTATAACATACATAGGTGAAAAACGGCGCTGCAAAAACGTCAATGGAATAATGTACATGTTGTAAAAGAACCGCTAAACCAACTACAATAGTAGCTGCCAAAAAGAAATATTTAAAGTACTTTTTTTCGGTTACAAGGAAAAGAATAAAAAGAGTAGCCGTATGTCCTGAAAAGAAAAGATCTTTTGTAAGAAGTTTACCGGTGCCGAAAAATTGTACGAAAGGATCGTTTAGCTGTATCATTAACTCCGGAGGATTTAGCGGCACTAAATACATTGCAGCTATTCTTACAATTATAAAAATAATATATACCTGGATTGCAAACATTAGTCTTACCGGATTTTTAGCCAGCAAAATTATCGCAAGGATCAAAGAACAATATATCAATCCGAAAGTAAGCCAGGTTAGATTAATTGGTTTAAATAAATCTAATATCGGATCAGGCAGAACAACACCTTGTCTCAATTCAACATAATCAAGAAAGTGAGTTAATGAAAATAAAACAGCCGCCAAGAGAATAATAGTAATTAAAAATTCTGTTCTAAGTGTTTTGCTTCTATAAAATTCAATCCATTTCATAAAAATCCGGAGATAAAAAATGATTTTTTTAAATTTTATTTTTTTTGAAATTTCCCCAAAGAAAATTAATGTTAATTTGTAAAAGCTCTTGAATTTATTTTATTTATTTTCGCACAACTCAATCAACACTCCAAAAGTAGATTTAGGATGCAGAAAAGCTATATTAAGTCCTTCAGCTCCCTTTCGCGGCTGTTTATCAATCAATTTTATATTGTCACTTTCAATTTCATTTAGAGTTTTCTGCAGGTCGTTTACTGAATAGGCAATATGATGAATTCCTTCACCTTTCTTTTCAATAAATTTTCCGATCGGGCCGTCCGGTTCGGTTGTTTGTAAAAGTTCAATTTTGGTTTGTCCGATCATAAAAAATGCAGTTTTCGCTTTTTGATCTTTTACTTCTTCAATTGAATAACATTTTAAACCCAACACACTTTCGTAAAAATTAATTGATTCTTCAAGATTTTTAACCGCTATTCCAATGTGTTCTATGTGAGATATATTCATAAAATATAATTTTAATTAGTTAAATGGCATAAATTAAATTACCACAGTTTCTTTATATTCTCCAAAAACCGATCTCATTGTATTGCAAATTTCACCAACGCTTGCATAGACTTTTACTGCCTCTAAAATAAAAGGCATTAGATTTTTATTTTCTTTAGATGCCTCTTCCAAAGCATTTAAAGTCCTTTTTACTTTTTCATTATTCCTTTCTGAACGAACTTTCTTAAGTGAATTAATTTGCTCTTCTTGAATTTTTAAATCGATTTTTAAAAGATCCGGTTTTTGGTCTTCTTCAATTTGAAATTTATTAACTCCAACGATAATTATATCTCCGCTTTCGATTTCTTTTTCATATTTATAAGCAGCTTCCTGAATTTCTTTTTGAACAAAACCGTTTTCTATTGCCGTTATCATTCCTCCAAGTGAATCAACTTTGTTAATATATTCTTCTGCTTCATTTTCAATTTGATCTGTCATTGCTTCTAAAAAATAAGAGCCGGCTAAAGGATCTATAGTATTTGCTACTCCGCTTTCATAAGCTACTATTTGCTGTGTTCGTAATGCTGTCATAACAGACGCTTCGGTTGGCAGTGCTAAAGCTTCATCTTTGGAATTTGTATGTAAACTTTGAGTACCGCCTAACACAGCTGCTAAGGTTTGAATAGTAACCCTAATAATATTATTGTCAACCTGCTGAGCCGTTAATGTTGAACCCGCAGTTTGAGTATGAAATCGCAGCATCATCGATCTTTCTTTCTTTGCATGAAATCTTTCTTTCATTATTCTAGCCCATAATCTTCTTGCCGCCCTATATTTAGCTACTTCCTCTAATAGATCATTATGAGAGTTAAAAAAGAAAGAAAGCTGGCCGGCAAAATCGTCAATATCAAGTCCGGCTTTCAAAGCAGTTTCAACATAAGCAATTCCGTTGGCGAGTGTAAATCCGACTTCCTGAGCTGCTGTTGAACCGGCTTCTCGTATGTGATAACCTGAGATTGAGATTGTATTCCATTTAGGTACTTCTTTAGCACAATATTCAAATATGTCGGTAATTAAACGCATGCTTGCTTTCGGAGGATAAATGTAGGTTCCTCTGGCAATGTATTCTTTAAGAATATCATTTTGGATTGTGCCGCTGATTTTATTTTTAGGCACACCCTGTTTTTCTGAAACTGCAATGTACATAGCCAGCAGAACTGCAGCCGAAGCGTTAATAGTCATTGAAGTAGAAATTTTATCAAGCGGAATTTTATCAAATAGAATTTCCATATCCGCAAGTGTATCAATTGCAACTCCAACCTTTCCAACTTCACCATATGCAATATCGTTATCACTATCATACCCGATTTGAGTTGGTAAATCAAAAGCAACCGATAAACCGGAAGTTCCTTGAGAAAGTAAGTACCTATATCTTTCGTTTGATTCCCGTGAAGTTCCAAAACCTGCATATTGACGCATCGTCCACAATTTTCCACGGTACATTGTCGGTTGTATTCCGCGAGTATAAGGATATTCACCAGGGAAATTAATTTTATTTAGATAATCATCAACTCCTATATCCGTAGGTGTATAAATTGGATTGACTTGCGAAAACGAAGCTGTTGTAAATTTATTTTGTCTTTCTGGTTTTTTCCTTAGTGTTTTTTGATAAGTATTTTTCTCCCATTCTTGATAGGCTTTTTGAACTTTGGTTTTTAAATCATCGAATTCGGGCATACAAAACCTAATGGTTACTAATGATAGCAATAAATTAATTAAAATTATTGTGTTTTGAAAGAAACATAATGATACAATAACTTTCAGGTCTTAAGGATTTATAAGATTTATCAACTCTTTTTTGAGCTCTTAATAACCAAAAATGTTAGTGAAGTTAATTTAATGAGGTAAATGACTTTTGTTAAGGCTACTGTAATTTAGGATTTTTTACATTCATCTAAAATTCTAATCAAATCCTTTTTAGAAAAAGGCTTGACTAAAAATTTATCAGCACCGGCATTATAAAACTCTTTAATTCTTGCTTCGACAAATTCACTTGATATAATAATTAGAGGTCTCTTCATTGGATCGTTTTTCTTAACATCTCTACAAATTTTTAAGCATCGATCCCATTGATTTTGATTCACATCCAAAATTATAAGGTCATAATCACTTTTATCGAGAATTACCAGATGAAAATTTTTAATATCCTGTGTCTTAATTTCATATTGATTTTTAAGAAATGCAGAAAGTAATTCAAAGGATTCGCTCTTATTATCAATTAATAAAATTTTTCTAAGCTCGGATTTTACTAAAGTTGGGGTTTTTTTGTCTGTCTTTGTATTCGATGATGATAAGGGAAGAGTAAAAGTAAAAGTTGAACCGACTCCTTTAATACTATCCACTAATAATGATCCCCCCATTTTCTCAATATATCTTTTGGCCAACGCGAGGCCTAAACCATTTCCTTCGAAGGTTCGGCCAATATTTAAATCTTCTTGACTGAAAGGCTGAAACAAGTGATCTAGATATGCAGTAGAAATACCTACACCTGAATCTTTAATCTTACACATTGCAAGTTCTCTTTCAGAAAGAATACTGGTTTCAACTTCAATAAATCCCTGCCTTGTAAATTTTATTGCATTGTTTAAAAGATTGTTTATTGTGTTTTCCAGGCTTTGACTATCGACATCAACAAAAATTTTATCTTTTAAGAACTTTGTTTTTACATCAATATTTTTCTCTTTTGCTTTGTTAAGATTTGCATCTACACATGCTTTAACAATTGAGGTAAAATCAAAAGTATCGATATTTAAAATATAATTTCCGGCTTCAATTTGAGCAAACTCCAGCATTTGTGTAATGCTATTAAATAAGCGTTCGCTTCCGCTGTAAAGATTATCCAGGTAAACACGATCTTCCGAACTAATTTTATCTTTCAGACTTTCTTTTATTAAGGAAGAATATCCAAGAATAATATTCAAAGGAGTTCGAAGTTCATGAGACAAGACAGTAAGAAAAGTTTCTTTTAATCTTTCAGCTTCCTTATTCCCATCCCTTGCTTTTTTCGCTTCTTCTTCAGCAAGAACTATATCGGTTTTGTCTTCGTGAAAAAGGATAACATAATTTTGATTTTCATATAGTACAGGGAAAATTTTTGTCCGAAAAACCGGTAATGTTATTTCTTTACTTTTTAACAGTGCATCTGCATAATTGTCAAAAATGTTATGAGTATTAGTTTCAAATGTATTTAATATTGCGGAATGAGCACCGCTTTTTTTGAGTTCGGAATCATTAAAAATTTTATATTCACCAAGTTCGGAAAGATTATATCCCCAGAGTGTAGTAAATGCATTATTTACATAAACAATTTTCCCTTCTTCATCTATTATCTGTACCGGGAAGGGAATTTGATCATAAAGTAATTGAAAATATTTTGAATGAGTTTTATTCATATTATTAATTTACCGGTAAAGAAAATTGAACGATTGCACCCGGTTTTTGATCGAGAATTTTTATTTGACCGTTATGCCGGTCAATAATGCTTTTGCAAAGATAAAGACCGTAGCTTGTTTTACCTGCTGAAATTACTTCAGAAAAAGGATCTATTGTACCGGTTGGGAATCCCGGCCCATTATCTTCAACTTCCACATAGATATAATTATCCTTGAAATAAGATTTAGTCGTTATGGTTGCCTCATCCTTTGCTTCTACGGAATTATTGTAAAGATGAACTAATAAATGCTGTATTTGTTCCGAATCATATTTACAAAGAGGAATTGTATTAAACTCTGTTTTAAAAAGTACATTATTAAATTTTTTCATTGGAGAAAGATACCTGATTACAGATTGAATAGTTCTGTTTAAATCTCCGCTGTCTTTATTCAAATCCATAATAGAAGTTTCAATAAGAACCTGTGCATACTTTTGGATATTCCTTATACTATCTATAGCTACTTTTGATTTCAATTTTAATCGATCAAAAAGTATTGAATCTAAATTTTCATTTTGAACGGCCGAATCTTTTTGTGACTTTTCAATTGTGCGCATAAGGCTTTCTGTTTCCAGCAATGCCAGATGCACTAAACCCTGTAATGATTGTCCGATTTCGGAATCGATACTTGATTTTAATGCTTTCCTTTCGGCCTGTATTAATTGGATATTCGCTTCGTTTAAAGCATTGTATGCGCTTATCTGGCCATTGTAAAGTTGAGCATTTCTTATAGCTGTTGCTGCTTGTCCGGCAAGAATTTCATAAGTGTCTGTAAGTTCACGAGCCTTTATCTTATGAAGATGTTTGCTGTCGACATAAATAGCACCAATCTTTTTATCTTCTGTTATAAGAGGAGAGCACAATATTGTCTGCAGTTCCAATCTTAAAATACTTTTACTCGGATCATTGTTAGTATCGTTTAAAGCACCTTCTATAAATCTTGATTGCCCGGTTTTAAAAACATCTTGAACTACAGTCGTACTTATATTAAATAGATCTTCAGTTAATTGCTTCCCTTCCGAATCCAACCCTAATTTATACTCCAACTTGTCATATGAGTTTCTTAAAACAATAAAACCACGATCTGAATTTGTAAGACTGATTGCATTTTTTAGAACTAATTGAAGTACATCTTCTAGGATTAAAGTTCCGTTGATACTTTTTCCAATATCAAGTATGACTTCCAGATTATGTAACCTAGCCGAAGAATCGTCAGATCCGGATTTCCTTTCAAGATTGTCTATGTTTTTCTTGAATTCAGAAAATTTCATTTCTTTTTACTGTTAATTTTAGTTTCAAAATCCTTTTAATAAAGCTGAAATAATATAAGACTTTACTTATTAATTAAAAATAACTGTTTTAGTATTAAAAAATAAAATATGCAGTTAGCATAAAGTTCTTTAGAAGTATTTCTAAAATACGCTGTTTTTTGAGAAAATGAAAATTTGAAGATTACTGCTTTTCGATTTGAGTTAAAATGTGGTTTACTTTTTTTACCAATTGCTTAGCCTCTATCTTTTTGAAATTTGTCAGGGCAGTCCGTAACTTTCGCTTGGCTTCTAGTGTTTTCCCAGTTTCTAGGTAGAGAATTCCTAACTCATAAAGACTCTCTGCTTGGTTTAATATATTTTCAAGTTCAATGTTAATTCTAATGCTGGTTAGGAAATAACTTTTAGCAAGTTCATAATGTTTTAATTTTCTTTCAATCATTCCCCGAATTTTATAAAGATCGGCAATAGAAAGTCTGTCTTTAATTTTATAACTAATATCTAATGACTTATCAGCAAATGCAGTAGCTAAAGGAAAATCATTTAACTGAGTATAGATATATGCTTTACTTAAATATGAAACAGCTAGATCAGGTAAATACCCTGCTTTAATTGCAATCTCAATGCTTGCATCAAATTCATTTAATGCCGAATCATATTCATTTTTTTCAGTATGAAGCATTCCTATATTATGTCTAAGCTGACAAATTCTTCTTAGGTCTTTTAATTTATTATAATTTATTAATGCCCTTTGGTAAAAAGATAAAGCTTTATCATATTCTCCATGAATTGTATTTAATATCCCCAAATTGGTTTCAACCATCCCGACTAAAGCAATATCAATTTTAGGATTAAGAAATGTTAAACTATTTTCAAAACTTTTCTTAGCTTTTTTGACTAATCCTCTATCCCCGTATATGGTTCCTAAAAGATTATTACACTTGGCTGTTCCTTTTAAATCTTTTTGTTTATTAAATAATGATTTGGCTTTATTAACATGTTTAATACTTTCTTTCCACTGTGCCTGTCTGCTGTATATTTCACCTAATGCTAGCAATGAATGTGCTGCAATGTTTGTAAAAATTGTTTCATTTCCTACTGTAGTAAGGATGCGGTCATAAATCTGGCATGCTAAATATAGTTCACCGAAGGAAATACATGATTCTCCTAAAAATAAAAGGAGTTCAATAAATTTTTGTTTTGAGAGTTTATCATTCGAATATGTTATCAGCAAATCTACATTAGCAAGAAATGATCCTTCTCTTATTATCTTTGAATTCAATTGTTCTTTGTTTGAAGATTTGTCTGAGGATTTAAGTTTTGCTTTCCCTTTTAATGATTTGGATAAAAGTTCATGAAATTCTGCAATTTGAATTTTATCGAAATAGTTACCTAAAATTTTATTTATAATATTTAATGTACTTTCAGGCAAAATAAATATCCGACTTAAAGGATTTAATAATTATTATTTTAGAAACGGTGAGAGATGTCATATTTTATCCACTTAGAAAAATATCTTAAAAACGAAAAATTTCCATATGATATTTCCATTCTATTTAGATTTTTTGTCTAAAGGGATATTCTAATTTACTTATTTATAAAATAAATTAAAATAAAAATCTTAAAAAAGTGATTTTGCTGAAGGGGTAAATTTATTTGTGTTTAATCACGTAGTAATTTGTATGATAAGAACCACTCCCAAGTATTTCCATTTGAATGCCAAGAATTTCGATCGTAATACCAGGCTTTCCCAATACCGGCAGATAAAGTAGATTCTAAATTAAACCAATGCTTGAAAACTAAATTAATCTGAGCTCCAGCATCTACCCATTTTCCAAGATCAGGAGATTTAGTTAATAACCCTTGAGAGTAAAATGATAAAGTAGCATGGCTTAAATAATGCTGCCCAACAGAGAAGTTACTAAAACGAAGAGGAGGCAATTCATTTTCAATCATTACTTTTGCAAATTTATCAGCATTTAAACTATAAATTGGAATCCCGGGAAACCTGAATACATTACGATATTGATTCACTTCTTCATCTTCAATTTTTCGATTTCCAAAACCACCTAAATAAAATTTTGCTTGTACCAAATTGTCTGTTCCCACAGAGATTCCTGATGATAGTTTAAAATGGAAAATGTTATGCGGCCAAATCCATGTTGAATAATTGTCCCATTCTCCATATAATTGTCCTGCTCCGAGTAATTTAGGAGTCTGAGTTCCAAAGCCCATTAAAGTTACATTAAATTCATTTCCATTTTCAAAATCTACACTGCCAATGCTGCGTCTTAAGTCTTTAGAATTTAAGTTTGTTTGGAATACCCCAAAATTCGGCTGAGAAACTTTTACTAAGTTATCGTTAAGAAATTTAATTCCGGAATAATAATCAAAAGTAGTTTTTTGCATAACTTTCAGCGGGTTATCATATACCCAATAATTATTATATCCAATTGAATATCGCATACCCACCATTCCCGATTTTCTATCGTTAAATAAATCATAAAAGTCGGGCGCATTATAATCAAATCCCAGTGAAATCCTTTTCTTATATTCGTATTTTACTTTAAGATGATACCTTGGCAAATTTTTACTTAATTCAGTTGGGGCAACACCGAATTCTAAAGTTAAATCATTTATAATTAATGGATCTGAAATGTGAGTATAAAATCCAAATACTTTTTGATTTTGAAAGCCGCTAATTACGGGTATAAATGTTAAAATCTTTAAATCTGCTAGAGAATTATAATTTTTATAATTTTTGACTTTAGTCGTCTCCGATATTGGATCTTCATTTGGAGGTAATGCCCACTTTGTAACTTCCGGTTCTTTTTTAGCAATTTGATCACCTAAATAATGAATAGCATATAAATGATCTGCTGTTCTATTCGGAATTAGAACAGGCCTAAAACCATTAGCTGTAAATTCAAACGCGAATAATGAATCCCTGCTTACATATACTGGCCTGAATAATCCTCTAAGAACATTACTCATAGGCTCAATATCCGAAGTTTTAATATTCTGCCTATAAATATTGGAAACACCATTTACATAAGCGTTCCAGTACAAATATTTTCCATCGGGACTCCAGGAAGGGCTTTCAGGTGAGCCCATATCGGTAACAGTAAAGTATCTAAATCCGGATCCGTTTTTTAGGCTATCGCTGTTAACTAATATTATTGATTGTTGACCGCTGGCTCTATGTAAAACAGCTGCCAAATATTTTCCCGTTGGGCTAATTGAAAGATCATACAGCTCATCGCCGACACTAAATTTAATTAGAGGCACTAAAGTTTTATAAGGGAATGGTGATACCATTAAAGAAGTTTCAGCATCCGAATGAAGTACTCCCCAAAGGTCATGGGTTTCAGAGGATACTGTTAAATCTCCAATTCTGCAGTTTTGAAATAGTAATCTCCTTTTGTTATTACTAACATTTAAAACCCAAATGTCACGGTATAGTTCATTGTTTTTTGTTGTATAAAAGAAAAATCTGATTTTATCATCAAAAGCAGTAGAGGCAACTTTTATTAAACTGGGAGTGGGAAGTGTTCCAATTTTTTCTGAACTATGATTGTATAAATATATCCTTTTAATTTGAGCTAAATGATTTGGTGCATCATAGCCATATATAATGGAATTGTTATAGGAATCATAATGAGGTTCAGTGACCCATCCATTTGGGTTATTTGTAAGATGGGTGATTGGTGTTAATGTTGAGGATTCAAGTCTTTTAATATTTTCGGTTTGAAAAATTTTTTCATGATTTATGAAATCTTTCCAGGCTTGATCCAAATCAATTCCATAGACTTTCTTAAACTTTTTTATAAAGCCCTCATAAAAATCACCAGGTTCTTCTTTGAACCATAAAATAAGTTTATCAGATCCATACTTAAGCGATAGATATGCACAAAATCTAGCACCATATAAATAGTAAAGCATTCCAAGTAAAAAATTTGTCTGGCTGGTAACGGCATCTAGTTTAATATATGAAGGAAATTTTATTGAATCTAAAACCATACTTCTAAAAAACATTTCATCGAAGTTACCTAAAACGCGGCCGAATCCACCGCTCAACCAGGTTTCTAAAAAAACTGCAATTCCTTCCTGGTGCCATCTTGGCGTATATCTATTATAATCAGTTAATAAACTATAAAAAACAGAAAGAGGCTGTTCTTTTTCAGGCGCTACTTTTGAAAATAAAGTTCTAGCACCGGATTCAATATCCGAAGGATGATCATCCACTAAGACGTGAACTAATTCATGGCCCAAAATCCATTGGAATCTTTCATTGAATGGAATATTTTCATATTCATGTTCAAAAGGTTCAACTTCTAATCGGATAAAGTTTTCAGGTACTGATGTTGTAGAAGCAAAGCCGTAATCATTGGCATCATAAAGAGCAATGACTATTTTCTCAGATGGATGATAATTAAATAACTTCATTAATGTGTTTAGGGCTGTTTCCCCTGAAGTTATCACGTGAGGTACAAGAAATGCTTGTGGTGCCCTGTAAATTATTCTAAAATGCGGACTATCTTTTTCATACCATTGGTTTTGTGCTTTTAAATATGGGGTAATTATAAAGAAGGAGATAAAAAAAATAATATAAAGAAGTATACCTCCTTTATTTTTTACAGAATTATTTTGAAGATTGTTCACTGTTTGGTATGTCTGGATTAAATTAAAAAAGCCCTCAATATTTATATTGAAGGCCTTAAAATACTAAACATTGAAGTAAAATTAAATCGAGAATTGATTCTCCTAAATAATTTTACTTTGACCAACCATAACGGCTTCCGAGTTCATCTAATTGAGAATTAGATTTGGACCAGCCATAACGACTGTCAACCTGATCTCCAAGCTCATTCAACTGAGAATTAGATTTAGACCAACCATAACGGCTTCCTAATTCATCTAATTGAGAGTTAGATTTGGACCAGCCATAACGACTGTCAACCTGATCTCCAAGCTCATTCAACTGAGAATTAGATTTAGACCAACCATAACGGCTTC